>JAEEGL014608891.1_pt1 | contig 65265 bp, 57 predicted proteins | sample 9134231 | NCBI WGS metagenome assembly JAEEGL01 (sample SAMN16246548, study PRJNA631951) | gut metagenome | biome: gut microbiome; feature: rumen; material: fiber-attached | host: Bos | place: Iran: Karaj | collected 2018-10
ATCATGCTGGCTTTCTTTGTTCATATTTGAGAGATTGTGATATTATAAATGCAATGAATGAAGGTTCAAGAGTCGCTTCTAAAACATTAAGTCATATTGGCGGCTTTTAACTGGTATATGTTAATCTTGCAACATCAAATTCTGATTTATCTTAGCAACCGTATAAAATATAATGCCCCTAAGTGCTTAAACACTTGGGGGCAAAACTTCTATATAGGTATCTATCTTATGCGCGAACGCTGTTTTCATATTCGTTTGTGTGTGCTGCCGCGATCTGCTGCACGAAGGCGGAGAAGACCGCGTCTGCGAGTGCGCGGTGTCCTTCTGCATCCATGTGCTCACGGTCAGTCTCAGAGGGCGCGGCAAAATCGGATGCTGCGAGGAATCCGCAGTGCAGGCGCGCCGCTGTTTCCGCATATGCCGCACGAAGCCCCTTCGAGCAGGCAACCGATGCCGCACTGAAATCGGGATCATAGCCGTTGTAGACATCCTCCCCGAGCAGGATAGGCGACAGGAGCAGAATCTCCGCTTCGCTTTCTTTGCGGATCATGCCGATCAGCCGCGCAATGCCCGCCGCAATCACGGCAGGGGAGGTGCCGAACACCGTTTTGCAGTCGTTTGTGCCGAGCATGAGAATGACGGCGTCAGGGCGGTGTGTGCGGAGCGCTTCGGGGAGTGCATCGGCGCCGCAGAGCCCCTCCCGTTCCGGATCCTGAAAGACAGTCGTTCTGCCGCATCTGCCTTCCTCCGCAACATCCCAGCCCATCGGCGAGAGCATCTCCGCGAGCCGTCCTGTCCAGCGCGTGCGGCTGTCAAAGCGGATGTAAGCCCCGCCGCGGCTGATGGGGTCAAGCCCGAAGGTGTTGGAATCCCCGAATGCGAGTACGGTTTTCCGTGTCATGCGATCACTGCCTTTCTGAGAAATAAGATATTCCTATTATACCATAGGAATAGTAGGAATGCAAGCGGAACATTCTGCATATTTCCCGTGAATTTTTGTACCGTTTGATGAACTGTGCAGGATATGACAGCTTATGTTACAATTTTGCATTGATAGTAAATCGCGGATTGATTATAATAGACTTATAGATATGCGGATGCCATAACATATATAACCGCAGAACTGGGGAGGAAATCAAATATGACAAAGATCAGGCACAAAGCCGCAGCGCTTGCTGTCTCTGCGGCGGCTGCCCTGACGGCGGTGTTCTCACCGCTCGGGCAGCTATCGTACAGCGTGTCTGCCGTCTCAGCAGGCACAACGCTCAGCGACATGCCCGCGTCCTATGTCTCGGGCGCAGACTGGATCTGGCAGAACCGCATCATGCGCGAGGATTCCCTCGGCATCAACAGCCGCCGCTGGAACAGTCTCTTTGACCAGATCATCGCGAACAAGGGGCAGCTCAATTATGTGGTCCGCTGGCAGTCCACCAAGCAGATCACCTATGAGCAGCGCAAGTCCTTCGAGAAGATGGTCGATGAGGGCATCAACAAGTGGACAGACTGGCTTGTCGGCTATGAGGCATGGCCTTACAGCCATGTCAAGGTGAATATCGTCGGCTGGGCTGTGCTCGACCGCAGCGCTCTGCTCGATATCCACAGCGATGAGGTCATCTGGGACAACATCAAGACGCATGACGATCTTTCCGATTCGCAGCAGGGTGTTCCGTCCGATCTGCCCTGTGCCGATGAAACACTCTGGACATTCAATTATTTCCGCGACCGCAATCATGTCTACAACGGCCAGAGCTTCGACGAATATCTCTGGTGCACGCAGAATTACGGCGATTACGGCGGATGCGGCGGTGACTGGGGACAGCGCCTTTCCGATAACTTCTATCTCGCGGCGGCGTCCGGCTCGGGCTTCCCGCACATCTACTGGCATGAGCTCGGACACGGCTTCGGCATGACCGACTTCTACGGCGGCGAGGGCGCCTCCGACGGCTTCCCGCCCGGCGGCTTCCCCGGCGGCGAGAACTCCATCATGATGGCAGGCTCATGCAGCTATATCAATGATTTCGACGGCTGGATGCTGCGCTATATGTGGTCACACATCAAGGACGACACCCAGCGCTTCAATCTCGCAAACGCGGTCGATCCGGGCATGACCGAAACGATCACCACGACGACAACGACCGAGACCACTGTGCTCACAAGCGACACGGCGGCTTCCTCCGCGGAGACCGAAACGACGGCTGAGCCGCAGAAAATGGTCTGGCAGGTGCCGACCGGCGGTGCGCAGAAGCTCCGCCTGATCGCCTCCGGCATGCCGTGGGCAGGCGTCAGCGGACAGTATGGCTACTGGAACAATCTGACGCAGGAATGGGTGCAGGTGCCCTTCCGCTATGAGGACAGCCTCGGCGACAGCGGCTCCGCTGCCATTGAGATCGACTTCGGTGCAGCAGGTGTCACCGATCAGCTTCAGGTCGAGGTCTGGTATTATGCCGCATGGGACAACGCACTGGGCGATATGGCAGCCTGCGATCCCGCGACGCTCAGCTTCACCGCAGAGCCGGTCGCAGAAGAAACCGTGACAACGACCACAACGACCGTGACCGAGACCGCCGAAAGCAGCACAACTGCACAGCGGATTCTCCGCGGCGATGCAGATTGCAGCGGCATGGTCGAGCTCAGCGATGCGGTACTGCTCGCTAAGGCATCTGCCGGCGTGGCAGAGCTCAGCGTCGCAGGCAAGAACAATGCCGAGCTGAACGGCGACGGCGTCATCACCAGCGACGACCTCAGACTTTTGCTTCTCTATCTCTCCGGCTCGATTGACGAGCTGTAAGAATTCCATACCTCCTTGCCCGCGCCGATCATGGCAGCGGGCGCTTTTTTTGTGCAACATCCCCCCAAAAGTGTGCAAGAAAACGCATTTACATTTCAGAGCAGATATGCTATAATAAAAATGGATTATGCTCTGATCCAATATTTTTGATTGCTCTCAGAAGGGGGAATTTCTATGAGCAAAAAGTTGTTCCGCTTCGGCGGATTGCTCGCGGCAGGCGCCATGCTGCTCACACAGCTCGCGGCGTTTCCCGCAGCTGCGGCAGAACAGACCGCAGATGATGTCAAGTCCTGCAAGCACTACATCGAATTCGACGGAGGCAAGCGCCTGGAGCGCGGCGTCGTGATGCCGTTCAGCCTCAGTGATTTCGGTCTCGCAGGCGATGAGAAGGCGACCGCTGTTATGGTCTCCTACACCGCAGATCTCGTGAACGGTCTTGCGACTATGCCCGCGTTCGGCTATTATGCAGAGGGCTACAACGAGGATAACTGGTATTCTGACAGCCAGTGGATCGCAAACCCGGTGCAGAACTTCACGATGAAGTTCGTTGCAGACCCGGAGTATCCGATGCCCGATGAGTTCCAGCTCCAGCTCTGGGGCGAGGAAGGCGAAGCGCTCGATCACCTCACCGTCAATTCTGTCGGCATCATCACCGGCGATCTGGCAGGCATCGGCGCGATGACCCGCAAGGGCGACCTCAATGACGACAAGAAGTCTGACCTCGCTGATGTTGTCCTGCTCCAGAAGTATCTGCTCGGCATGGATGTTGAGCTCGCGATCGCTGCAAACGGCGACCTCGACCACAACAACCGCCTGAACGCTGCCGACCTCACGCTCTTAAAGCGCGGTCTCATGGACGGCACCATCGGCGGCTCCAGCGATACCGGCGAGACTGCAATGGAATTCGTCAGCCACATCAAGGTCGGCTGGAACCTCGGCAATACGCTCGATGCGACCAGAAACGGCACGCAGGGTCTCAATGTCAATGCCTATGAGACCGGCTGGGGCTGCCCGACCACCACAAAGGCAATGATGGATGCCGTCAAGGCGGCAGGCTTCAACTGCGTCCGCGTTCCGGTAAGCTGGGGCGAGAAGATCGACGGCAACAACCAGATCCGCTCGGACTGGATGGACCGTGTACAGCAGGTTGTTGACTATGTCATCGACAACGGCATGTACTGCATCATCAATTCGCATCACGACACCGACTGGCAGGTCCCGCGCGCTGACCTCATGAACGCCGAGTGCGCAAAGCTCGATGCTGTCTGGACACAGATCGCAAACCGCTTCGAGGGCTATGACAGCCACCTCATCTTCGAGACCCTCAATGAGCCGCGTCTCGTCGGCACACAGTATGAGTGGAACGGCGGCACCTCCGAGGCAAGAGACTGCGTCAATCAGATGAACGCAGCGGCACTGAATGCGATCCGCAAGACCGGCGGCAACAATGAGAAGCGCTTTGTCATGATGCCGACCTATGTTGCAGGTCCGTACCGCGAAGGCGTCAACGATTACAAGATCCCGAACAACGACGATCATGTCATCGTTTCCATCCACGCATATACCCCGTACCGTTTCACCATGCAGAGCCTTAACGAAGGCGGCACCGCACAGTGGAGCTCCGGCAACAGCTCTGATACGGCGGACATCATCTCCAACTTCGAGCTTCTGAAGAGCAGATTCCTCTCTCAGGGCATCCCGGTCATCATCGGTGAGTTCGGCGCTGTCAACAGAGAGAACGAAGATGCCCGCGCTGACTGGGTCGGCTTCTATCTTAGAACCGCTAATCAGTACAATGTCCCGTGCATCTGGTGGGATAACAATCTGTTCAGCGGCAGCGGTGAGCTGTTCGGTCTGCTCGACCGCGGCTCCTGCCAGATCAGATACCCGAAGATCATGCAGGCGATCAACGACGCAACGAAGGATCGCGGCTGATTTTACAGCATCATAAATGAGAACCGGGCTGCACAGTACAATGCTGTGCAGCCCGGTTTATGCTGTCGAAAAAGGGAGCGCGGAGCCCCGTTACAAATCCGTCGTGCCGGCGATACCTTATTCAGCCGCGGTCATGTGTGTGCATGCCGCGGCTGCTTCATTTCATCCGTATCAAGCCAGATCGTGAAGGGACCGTCATTGCAGAGACGGACCGCCATATCTGCGCCGAAGATGCCGCATGCGACCTTCGGCACGTTTTTTCTGCATTCTGCGAGAAACAGCTCATAGAGACGGTTTGCCTCGTCGGGCGGCGCTGCATGGGTGAAGCTCGGGCGCGTGCCCTTCCGGCAGTCGGCGCAGAGTGTGAACTGCGAGATGACCAGCAGCTCGCCGTTCACATCGGCAAGGCTCAGGTTCGTCTTGCCGTTTTCGTCTGCGAAAATACGCAGCTTCGTGATTTTATCTACAAGCATATGCACCTCGGCGTCGGTGTCCGATTCTGTCACGCCGAGCAGGATCACGAAGCCCTGCCCGATTGCACCGACGGTCTCGCCGCCCACGGTCACGCTGCCCTCTGTCACACGCTGGATCAGTGCTCTCATCTGTCTGTCTCCTTATTCCCCGAACACGGTCTTTGCGAAATCGACCGATGCCTTGGCGTCCTTCGCGTAGAAATCCGCGCCGATCTTCTGTGCGTAATCCTCTGTCAGCACCGCGCCGCCGACCACGGTCTTGCAGCCGGGATACTGCGCGTGCAGCAGCTTGATGGTCTCCTCCATCGCGCCGACCGTCGTGGTCATCAGCGCCGAGAGCCCGACAAGCTGCACACCGTTCGCGATTGCCGCATCGACGATCGTCTGCGGGGGCACATCCTTGCCGAGGTCAATCACATCATAGCCGTAATTTTCCAGCAGCAGCTTCACGATATTCTTTCCGATGTCATGCACATCGCCCTGCACGGTTGCAATGATGATTTTGCCCTTGCCGCCGCTTTCGCCCTCCGCAGACGCCATATGCGCCTTCAGTACGGAGAATGCGCTCTGTGCCGCAGTCGCCGCCTGAATGAGCTGCGGCAGGAAGACCTTACCGCTCTCGTAGTCTGCACCGACCGCATCCAGCGCCGGGATCAGCATTTCATTGACAATTTGCAGCGGCTCCTTCTGCGCGAGCGCTTCCTGCGTCAGTCTTGCCGCGTCCTGCCGCATGCCGTGTGCGACCGCCTCCTGCAAGCTGAGCGCACCGGATTTCGGTGCGGACTGCGGTGCCGGGGCTGCCGCCGTCACGTCGCGGTAGGCTTCAATGAATGCTGCACAGTTTTCGTCATAGCCCGCGAGCATGCGGAATGCGCGCACGGTGTCGGTCATGCCCTCTGCCATCGGATTCATGATCGGCAGCGTCAGACCGCATTGCAGCGCCATATTGAGGAAGCTGCGGTTGATGAGCGGGCGGTTCGGGAGACCGAAGCTCACATTCGAGACGCCGAGCACCGTTTGCAGTCCGAGCTCCGTGCGGACGCGCCGCACCGCATTCAGGGTCTCCTGTGCGACCTCTGCGCCGGTCGAAACGGTCAGCGTCAGGCAGTCAAGATACACATCCTCTTTGCGGATGCCGAGCGCCAGTGCGTGATTGAGAATACGCCTGCCGATCGCGAAGCGGTCGTCTGCCTTTGTCGGGATGCCGTTCTCATCGAGCGTCAGTCCGACAACTGCCGCGCCGTAATGCTTCACCAGCGGCAGGATCGTCTCCAGAGATTCCGCCTTTCCGTTGACGGAATTGATGATCGGCTTGCCGGGATAGATGCGGAGCGCTGCTTCGAGCGCTGCCGGATCGGAGGAATCGAGCTGGAGCGGCAGATCGGTCACTTCGAGGATCGTCTGCACGGCACGCGGCAGGAGCGCTGCCTCGTCGATGCCGGGCGTGCCGACATTGACATCGAGCAGATCGGCGCCCGATTCGGTCTGCGCAAGAGCTTCGGCGCAGAGATAATCGAAATCCTGATCGAGCAGCGCCTGCTTCATGCGCTTCTTGCCGGTCGGATTGATGCGCTCGCCGATGATGCGCGGCATATCGAGCAGCACGGTGCGTGTGCCGGAGCAGACCGCAGAGAACGGCTTGCTGAGGCGTCTTGCACGGTGGAGCGTGCTGAGCTTTTCGCACATCGCACGGATAAAATCGGGCGTGGTGCCGCAGCAGCCGCCGAAGAACTGCACGCCGCAGTCGGCATAGGCAGCGGCGAACTCCGCGAAGGCTTCCGCTGTCAAATCATAATCGCCGGTGACCGGATCGGGCAGACCCGCATTCGCCTTCATGACGAGCGGGAGCGCGGTCCATCTGCCGAGCTCCTGCATCATCGGCAAAATTTCACGCGGACCGAGCGAGCAGTTGATGCCGACGGCATCCGCGCCGAGCCCCTCCAGCGTAATCGCCGCTGCGGAGATCGGGCAGCCGGTGAAGGTGCGTCCGTTCTCGGTAAAGGTCATCGTGCAGATGACGGGCAGATCGGTATTTTCCTTTGCGGCAAGCAGTGCCGCCTTGATTTCAAGCAGGTCGCTCATCGTCTCGATGACAATGAGATCGGCGCCTGCCTCCGCGCCCGCGATGCAGACCTCACGGTAGCAGGCATATGCCTCATCGAAGGTCATGGAACCGGCAGGCGGGAGCATCTGCCCCGTCGGACCGAGATCAAGCGCAACTGCCGCACGCCCGCCGACGGCCTCCTTTGCAAGCAGCACGCCTGCACGGACACATTCCGCGGGATCAAGCCCCGTGCCGCGCATTTTGACGGCATTTGCGCCGAAGGTGTTTGCATAGACGATCTGCGAGCCCGCCTCCGCATAGGCGCGGTGGATCGCCGCGACGCGCTCAGGGTCGGTGAGGTTGAGCTGCTCCGGGATCTCGCCGGATTTCAGATGCAGCATCGTCCCCATGCCGCCGTCGAGTATCACAAATTCATTGATCAGCAAAGATCGGAAATCCATTCTCTTTCTCCTATTCTGTCAAAGGATGATGCGGTAAACATCCGCTTCTGCGCCCTCATGCGTGAAGCTGCGGACATACTCGCCGCCGCATGTCACAATCGTCTTGACAGAGGGCATATTCTCCCGTTCTGCGGAAAGCATCAGCTCGCGGAGCCCTGCCTCGCGTGCAATGCGCAGGATCTGCCCGAGCATTTTTGTCGCATAACCGCGGCGCCGCTCAGAGGGGCGCACGCTGAAGCCGACATGCCCGAAATCCCGGAGCCAGTCATTCAGCGCATGGCGGAAGTCGATGATGCCGACGATTCTGCCGCTTTCGCTGACTGCGAAGAAGGTGTCGGTCACAACCCAGTCCGGCGATACCGTCTCCGGGGATGTATTGTCGGTGACGCTGCGGAGCCAGTCGGCATAGCATTCGGTGCGGTCGAGCAGCTCGCTGCCGTTGATGACTGTCTCTCCGCAGTCAAAGAACTCCTGCCGGAACTGCATGGCCGCTTCCGCATGCGCGGCATCGGGTCTTTCGAGCCGCAAGCCCGATGCCGCGGGATCGAAGCCGTTGAACCACGCCCGCTGCGAAAAATCGCGTTTGCACGGGCACTTTGCCTCCTCTGCCGGCACGCCCACAGGCAGCACGCAGATCAGGCGGTACTCCGCCGGAACACCGAGGATCTCCGCCATTTTGTCGCCCTGCCGGTCGGCATCGGTGATATGCCCCTCGATCCAGCAGCTTGCATAGCCGAGCGCCGTGATCGCAAGCAGCATATTCTCGATCGCCGCGCTGTAATCCTGCACATTGTAGACGCGGTTGACGCCGCAGCCGTCCCGGTAGGCAATGCGCTTTTTCGTCAGCACACAGATCAGCGCGGGGACATCCGCACAGGTCGGCGGATTCATCACCGCGAGCAGCCTTTGCAGCAGCGCCGGGTCATCCACACCGATTAGCGAGACCGTCTGCTTGTTGCAGCCGGACGGCGCATCGAGCCCCGCCTGCATGATCTGCGTGAGATGTTCACGCGGAATCTTCGTATCTGCGTATTTCCCGCGATAGCTGTGCCTTGCACGAACTGTATCAAAAAACTCCATTCAGATGCTCCTTTCGACTGTATTCTCTCAAAGCGCTGCCGCACAGGCATCGCTTCGTACCTCTCAGGCGTGCCGCATGAAGAAGCGGGAAAGCCACCCGGACAGCCTGCCGCCGCATGCCGTATCAATGATCAGAATGAGATACAGCAGCGACATGAAGCCGCAGAGCAGCGCGCCGAAGATGCCGAGCACAGAATCAAGCCCGACATGCGTCATATCCTCGCGCAGAACGGGCTGCGCCTCCCCGGGAATGAAGCAGACCTCCGCTTCGCTGCATTCCGCATAGCGGCTTGCCCTGCCCGCAAAGGATTCGATCATGTAAACCCGCATCCCGCTCTCCTCCGGCGGCTGACAGCGCACCGTGAGCGTACAGACCTGCTCCTTGTATCTGCCGAAGCGTCCGGGGCGGGTCTCCTTCCGGAAGCTGAGGATCTCCGCAGTGACGCGGTGCCCCGCCTTCCGGAACTGCCGTTTTCTGCGGATTGCCTTCACGGCGCCCGTCACGCAGATTGCCGTGAACAGCCCGAACAGCAGCAGCGGAAAGATCGCTTCCCTGAGAAATTCAAACAGATCAAATTCCCGCATCTTATTCCTTCAGTCCTCCTGCCTCGGGTGTCGTGAACCGCTGTGCTGCAAAATACAGAATGATCTGCGGGAGCATCGCAATGCAGCAGACCGCCAGCACACGGTTCCAGGCAAAGCCGCTGTCTGCATCCATCGAGAGCTTCACATAGACAGATACAGGATACCGCGGCGGCGTCTTGACATAAAGAAGCGGCCCCATGTAATCATTGACGCTCCAGAGCAGCTGCAACACGCCGACCGACACAAGCACCGGCCGCAGCATCGGCACCAGCACATACCAGAGCGTTTGCAGCGAATTGCAGCCGTCGAGCGCAGCCGCTTCGTCATAGCTTTTCGGGATGCCGCGGATAAACTGCATCAGCATCACGACCAGCACCGTGTCCCCGGCAAGCGCTGCGGGCACAATCAGCGGCAGATACTGCGGCGAATCGACCCAGCCGAGCCGGTTGAACAGCACAAACTGCGGCACATAGAGCACTGTCTGCGGCAGAAAGAGCGTCGCAAAGAGAAATGCCGTCAGCACGCGCTTTCCCTTGAATTCAAACCGCGAGAAGCCGTATGCCGTGAGTGTCACAGAAATGAGCGTCAGCATCACCTTCGGAATCACGAATTGATAGGTGTTCAGGAGCGCACGCAGCAGGTCGATCTGCCCGCCGTATGCGGCAAATGCCCCCCGCCAGCCCTCCGTGACCGGCTCAAGCGGAAAAATCCCCGCCGAGGAAAAGAGCTCTGCATTCGTGCGGAAGGTCGCACCCACCAGCCAGAGCAGCGGGTAGACCATCACAGCGGCACCTGCAATCAGCAGGAGATACCATGCTGCGCGTTTCACATGCTTCATGCTGCACCTCCCGCGTCCTGTTCATCGGGCAGATATACGAGCTTCTTCCGCAGCAGCAGAAATGCTGCGCTGCACGCCGCCGAAATCAGAAACAGCACCCATGCGAGCGCCGAGGCATAGCCCATCTCATTTGCGGTGAAGGCACTGCGGTAAAGCAGCAGGGAGAGCAGCGTCGTCGCGCCGCGCGGGCCGCCGTCCGTGATGACAAAGGGTGCGCTGAACTCCTGCAATGCGGCGCAGAAGGAAAGCATCAGATTGTAGAAGACGACCGGCGAAATCATCGGGAGCTTGATGCGGAAGAACCGCCGCACCGCGCCCGCGCCGTCGATATCGGCAGCGTCAAGGAGATCCTGCGGGATCTGCCGGAGCGCTGCCAGAAAGAGCAGCATCGGAGAGCCGAACTCCCAGACGCGCAGCAGAATCAGCACCCACATCGCCGCATGCGGCTCCCCGAGCCATGATACCGCAGGCAGATGCAGCGCCGTGAGAATTGCATTCACCATGCCCTGATCGCGGAACATCGCCTTCCAGAGCACTGCCGCCGCGACCGATCCGCCGAGGATCGAGGGGAGATAATAGAGCGTGCGGAACACGCGGATTCCGCGCATCTGCCGTGCGAGCAGGAGCGCTGCGAGCATCGCAGCCGTGAGCTTCAGGGGCACGCTGACGCACGCAAACAGCATCGTCCTGCCGACTGCGCGGAGCACGGTGCTGTCTGCGAAGATTTCCGTATAATTCATGAGACCTGTCTGCCGCACGCCGCGGAACAGGTTCATGTCTGTAAAGCCGCAGACAAATGACCACAGCATCGGCAGCAGGCGGAACACCGCAAAGCCGATCAGCCACGGCAGAATATAAAGATACGCGCTGCGGCGTCTGAGTTGTGTGCGGGAACGCTTCATATGCACTCCAGTTTCAGCTTTCAGTATTTTTCTTTTTCGTCAGCCGTCCGATCCCGGCGCAGATCATCTGACAGAGCGGGATGAACCAGAAAAACATCACCGTCACGGCACGCCCGTGCCGGGCGTGTCCGGAAAGCGCAGTATCACAGCGAGAGGAGAAACAGCACGCGAAAGCCTGTATTAACAGGCTTTTTCATCCGAACTGCGCGCCTTCTTTTCCGCTGCGGCAAGGGTCAGCATCAGCACGCCGACACCCTTCGGATCATCGGAAACAGCCGGCTCCGAGAGGTAATACGCCGGGCTGCCGTCACGGTTCGCCGCGCCGCCGAGCCCTGCGCTGCTGCAAATATCCGTGAGATGCCCGCCGATGATTTTTGTGCGTGTCACGGCATCGAGCATCTCCAGCCCGGTCTGCCGGTAAGCGGGCGGAAGCACGCCGCGCTCCGCGCCGGTCAGGAAGGCATAGGCGGTCATGAGGCTGCCGGAGGTTTCCGTATAATTGCCGCTGAGCTCCGGCATGTCGATCACCTGATAAAAGAGGCCGTCCTGCTCCGCACGGTAGGGCAGCAGATGCGCCGCCGCACGGGAGAGCGCCGCGGAAAGCTCTGCGCGGAAGTCTTCCTGTGATGCAGGAAGCAGCGCCAGCGTGTCGCTGAGCGCCATCAGATACCAGCCCTCTCCGCGCAGCCAGAATGCCGGCGAGCAGCCGGTCTCCGGGTCTGCCCACGGCTGTGTGCGCGCTTCATCGACCGCATGCCGGTAAAGCCCTGCCGCGCTGTCATAGAGATGCGTCTCGGCATAGCGGAACCAGCGGCGGATCTCGTCAAAGATGCCGCTGTCATTTGTTTTCAGCGCATATTCCGCGAGGAACGGCGCTGCCATATAGATGCCGTCGATCCAGACCTGCTGCGGATAGATCTCCTTGTGCCAGCAGAGCCCGCTCTCTGTACGCGGGTGCGCACGAAGCTGCGCCGCCTGCCATGCCGCTGCCTTCCGGTAGCGGGAATCTGCCGTCAGACGCTCCGCAAAAAACAGCAGCTTGCCGCAGTTGAAGCTGTCGAGGCAGTGCTGCGCCGTCAGATAGCTCGGAATCTCGCCCTCTGCGGTCACGCGCTGCGAGAGATAATCGAGCACAAATTCCGCATAGCGGGAATTTCCCGTTGCTTCATAGAGCCGTGCGCAGCCGAGCAGCAGGCAGCCGTCCTCATAGTTCCAGTAGGGCTTGAACGGCTGAAAATCGGAAAGATATGCGTCAAAGTAGCTTGTCAGTGTCATCATGGTTCATCTCCGGCAAGGGCAGACTGGATTCCGGCATAGAGCCGCTCTGCACCCTGGGAAACCGAATACTCGCCATAACTGAGCCCTGTGAATACATCCTCATAGACACCGCCGTTGCCCTTGAGTGCAGCATGCTCGAAGGAAGGATCCCCCGAAAAATGCACCCACGCATTCATGGTGTCATAGGCTTCTGCGGAAATGTCCCCCAACAGCCCCGCATCCTCACAGACCTGATATGCATGCTTGTTGAGCGGGATGCCCCGCTCTGTGCCGAGGAGCTTGATTGCCTGATCCTCGCTCACAAGATAGGAAATGAGCTCTGCGCAGGTCTCGGGGTGTTCCGTGTGCTTTGAGACCGCAAGCCCGAGCGCGACCTTGGAAAAGCCGCCCTGATAGCTGCCGAGATCGGTGAAATACTGCCCGACCCGAAGCTGTGCATTCGCCCCCAGCGAATCCACAAACTTTCCGGCAGAGGAATCCCATTCATAGATGCCGCCGTATTTTCCCGTGATCCAGTTCTCGTCCTTGTCGAAGCTGTCGGCGCCGCCGCCTGCAATCAGCCTGAGCGGCGGGATCACATGCTTCTGCTCCATCTCCGCGATAACCGAAAGCCCTTCCTCGAGCTCCTCCAGGGAATATTGCAGCTTCCCGTCCTCGACCCACTCACGCCCGTATCTGCATTGCAGCACATAGACAAGGAACAGCATTCTGTCATACCAGCCGAGCGCCAGCGGATAGCAGTCCTCGCCGCGCTTCTGCCGGAAGGTTTCTCCCGCTGCCATCAGCGCCGCAAAGGAATCCGGCACCGGGATGCCCGCTGCCGCAAAGGATGCCTCATTCCAGAGGAACACGCGCCCCGTCTCGCTGACCGGGAGACAGAGCAGCTTGCCGTCAACGGTGCAGTCTTCGAGTACCGCAGGGTCATACTGTGACAGATCCAGCCGGTCGCTGAGCGTGTTGAGATCCAGAAATCCGGTGCTGTCGGAATTGTAATCCGTGAGCCAGTTCAGGTTCACCTGCATGACATCCGGCTCGGTGCCTGCATAGAGCGCAGCGGCGGCAGATTCCTCCCAGCCGCTCCACGCGCCGTATTCACACGCGACATTGACATCTGTATGTGCATCCGTGAATGCACGGACCGCCTCTGATGTCGCATGATGGCGGGAATCTCCGCCCCACCACGAGAACCGGATCACCGTTTTGTCTGCCGCAGTGCCGCAGCCGCTCAGTGAAAGAAGAAACCCGGCGGTTATGCACAGCGCCCTCACACGTTTTCGCATAACATTCTCCGTTTCTGCGCGGAAAAGCATCCGCGCAAGCCTATCGTTTTCTGATTCTATTATAACGGAAAATCCGCTGCTTGTCAATGCACAATTATCCGCCGATGCATACATATCGTATTGCTGCCGCAAAGGAAACCGTGCAAGAAAAATGCCGCTCCGGGCATGCTTCTGCCTGGAGCGGCATTCTGTCAGTTCGTTGTCCTGAAGGAGTCAATCCATTCGATCATATACGGCTTCAGCTCGGAGAGATCCTCCGCGCCGCAGACGGCCGTAGCGCTGTACATCGCATTCTTTCCCTTGTAGATGCCCTCGATGAAATAATAGAGCTTTGAGGTGCCGTTCTCGGTGACATTCTGTGAATAGGTCACATAATATCCGCCGCTTGCCGTCTTCTCCGGGAGCAGCGTGCTGCCGCCGAATTTCATTTTCTCAAGGATGCCCTCGACATCCAGATCCTTCAGACGCTCATAGCCGCCCGTGTAATCGAGCTTGCCGACGCTGAATCCCGCCTTGCCGGTGCTGTACGCCGTAAGCGGCGTCATGGAATTGTCCGCAAAGCTGAAATCCTGGATCTCCTGCATCGTCTTCGGCAGTGTCACCGTGTATTCCGCATGCGTAACGGTCGCCCATTTGTCCTTGTCGGTCAGTGCTTTTTCCCGGTACCAGCGCCGGAAGAAAAAGCCGCCCGCTGCACCGCCGATCACCAGCAGTGTCAGCACGATTGCCAGAATTTTCTTTCCCATACCCAATTCCTCCGTCTGTAAATTATGTTTTGTGCAATTTTGCACCTTCTCATTATAGCACATCCGGGGATAATTGTCAATATACTGTATCTATATGCACGCAGTGCTTTACATTTCTCAAAAAATATGGTATACTGTCAGTATCACCGGGCAGAATTTTTCCTGCCCGCGAAAGGAAGTCTCAGACATGGTCCATATCGGCAACGACTGGGATGCGCTGCTCGCGCCCGATTTCGCAAGCGAATCCTATCAGAAGCTGCGGCAGTTTCTCATCACGGAATACCGCACAAAGCGCATCTATCCCGACATGTATGATATTTTCAATGCACTCAAAATGACGCCCTACAAGGATGTGCGCTGCGTCATTCTCGGGCAGGATCCCTATCACGGTGAGGGGCAGGCGCACGGCCTCAGCTTCTCCGTGAAAAAGGGCATCCAGCCGCCGCCCTCGCTCGTCAATATCTTCACGGAGATCTACAATGACATCGGCATCGACAACCGCGGCAAGCACGGCGATCTCACGAAATGGGCGCAGGAGGGCGTGCTGCTGCTCAATGCGGCACTGACTGTCCGTGCAGGGCAGGCAAACTCCCATCACGGCGTCGGCTGGGAGGCGCTCACCGATGCGATCATCCGCAAGCTCAACGAGCGCGAGCAGCCGATGGTCTTCCTGCTCTGGGGCGGCAATGCCCGCAAAAAGGCATCGCTCATCACGAACCGGCGGCATCTGATTTTGCAGTGCCCGCACCCAAGCCCGCTCTCTGCCTATCACGGCTTCTTCGGCTGCCGGCACTTTTCGCAGACAAATAATTTTCTCATTGCGAACGGCATGCAGCCGATCGACTGGAGCATTGATTAAAATGAAGCGAAGGAAATACATATGGCTCTGTGTGCCGCTGCTGCTTCTGATGCTGTTGACGGCCTGTCATGCAGATTTCGGTGTCGAGATCGCGATGCACGGGCTGCCGAAGGGCACAGAGCCGATCGTGCTCGTCCCCGAGGAAACGGTCGATGTTTCCCGCTGGAGCATACCCGACGGCACAGGCACACCGTGGAAATATCTTTGCCGCGACGGCTGGATGTCCGCCGAGGGCATCGGGGATGTGTCATGCAGCTGGATCCCGTGGCTGGATCCGCCCGAGATGCGGGTCGTTCTGGGGAGCGGCAGCCGCAGCGAGGCGACACGGCTCTGCGAGACCTACCGCACCGTCCGTCTGGCAGCGATGGATGAAACGGGACAGATCGCGGCAATCAGCACGCCGATCCTGCTCGCTCCGGAGAACGCAGGCTATGTCGTGCGCCGGCTTGACTACAACTGGTCAGATGACAGCTACACCGTCACAGACACCTGGGAGCTGCTCTGGCACGGCAAGACCCCGACAGAATGGTGGCTCCTGACGGCAACGGCAGCTCAGATCGGCGGCATGATCATGCTGGCGCTGCTGGTCGTCAATCTCATCAGCCGGAAAACTGCAAACAGCAGCCTTTATGAATGGCTGCTGCTCGGCGTCTTCTCCGTGCCGTATCTGGTGATGGATGTCTTTTATGTTCTGCTGCATTATTCGCCGCGCTTCTCCTGGCAGCCGGACGGCTTCGGTCAGAGCGACATCATGGTTCTGATCATATTCAACCTGCTCTGGGCAGCGGCGGCGGTGTTCGTCATCATCCATCAGGTATTTTTACATGAAAAGAGGAAACATGCAAATGAAAGCAGCGTCCATTTTTGAAACAAAGCCCGTCTTCTCCTTCGAGGTCTTCCCGCCGAAGCCCGATGTTCCGATCGAGAACATCTTCCGCACGCTCGGTGAGCTGCGCGAACTGCACCCCGACTTCATCAGCGTGACCTACGGCGCCGGCGGCTCTGTGCCCGGCGCTTCGACCGCCGAGATCTGCGAGACCATTCAGGAGCAGCACGGCATTCCCGCAATCGCGCATCTCCCCTGCATCAACGAAACACGCGAGAGCGTGCTTGAGAAGCTCGCGCAGTTCCGCGCACGCCATGTCGAGAATATCCTTGCCCTGCGCGGAGACCGCAATCCGAATGTCGAGCCGAAGCACGATTTTTCTCACGCAGATGACCTCATCACATTCATCCGTGAGAACAGCGCCGACGGCGAATTTGACATTGCGGCGGCATGCTACCCCGAGGGTCACCCGGAATCGACTGATCTGGACACCGACATCCGCTATGTGAAGCAGAAGGTCGATGCAGGCGCCTCGCATCTCATCTCGCAGCTCTTTTATTCCAACCGGGATTTTTACAGCTTCCGCGAAAAGCTCGCAGCAGCGGGTGTTTCTGTGCCGGTCGAGGCGGGCATCATGCCGGTCACGAGCAAGAAATCCATCGAGCGGATGGTCTCGCTCTGCGGCGCCAGCATCCCGAACCGCCTTGCAAAGCTCCTCGCACGCTATGCAAATGACGCCGCTTCTCTGAAGGCAGCGGGTCTCGAATACGCGATCGAGCAGATCCTTGATTTGCAGGAAAACTGCGTGGACGGCATCCATCTCTACACGATGAACAATCCCGATGTCGCACGCTACATCACCGAGGCTGTCCGCGCATGAAGCCTGAACAGCTCGACCGCGGCATGATCCTCCGCATGCTGCATCTCACGGAGGACAGCGACCCCGCGCTGCTTGGCACGCTCAGCCGCTGCATCTCTGCGCTTTGTGACGCATGCAGTCCGCGCACGACCTGGCGCCTGCTGCCGGTGACGCATACGGAAAGCGGCGTGACGCTCGGCAGTCTCCCGCTCGGCGGCACGGATATTGCGAAGCATCTCACAGGCTGTGACTGCGCGATTTTGCTTGCGGCAACGCTTTCCTCCCGTGCCGATGATCTGATCCGGAAGGCGGAGCGCACCGATCTCATGGACGCGGTGATGCTTGATGCGGCTGCCGCTGCTGCGATCGAATTTGTCTGCGACGATCTCACGGAGATGCTGCGGGCGCGCTTCTCCGCGGAATACCCTTATCTGACGGAGCGGTTCAGCGCAGGCTACGGCGATTTTCCGCTCAGTCAGCAGGGCGATCTCATTGCGATGCTGGATGCCCCGCGCCGCATCGGACTGACCGTCACGCAGAACCAGATGCTCCTGCCGCTCAAATCAGTGACGGCTGTGATCGGGCTCTCAAAGCAGCCGACAACGGATGCGCGGCGCTTCGGCTGCGGAAAAAGCTGTGCGCTCTGTCCCTATCAGGATGACTGCAAGCTGCGGTGATCCGTTCGCATATTTTCTGCCCTTCTGCATATACTGTCTGCACAGACTGTATCTGCATAAGGGGGGCGCCTATGAAAAAATCGTGCATTGCTGCCGCTGTGCTGCTCTGCGCAGGTGTATTGCTCGGAAAGATCGGCGAGCCGGAACATCCGCTGCCCGCCGCACCGCAGTTCACCGCGCCCGCACCCGCCGGCAGCGATTTTTTGATTTCCCTGCCGGACGCAGAAGACCTCCGCATCTGCGCTGGAACGATCCGCAGCGCTTTGTCGGAGCTGTTTTCGGTGCGGGCAGAACCTGAAAGCCGTGTGATTCTCCGCGGGGCATACAAAGGGATCGCTCCGGATTGATACGCCTGCGCCGCGCTGCACGAAAACAGGCGCGTTATGACACACGGAACTGCCAGAATGCGACCGCACTGGCTGCGGCAACATTCAGCGAATCGACACATTCCCGCATCGGAATGCGGATGACATGATTGCAGGCGGCGATTGTCTCTGCATGCAGCCCTTCGCCCTCTGTGCCGAGCACGAGCGCGAGGGGCGTTTCTTTGCTGACATGCAGCGCGTCGATCGGGAGCGAGCGGTCTGTGAGCGCCATTGCCGCAGTGACAAATCCCATCTCCCGCAGCGCACGGACAGCATCCGCAGCGTCGGGCGACGGGGCACAGTATCCCCACGGCACCTGAAAGACTGTGCCCATGCTGACACGGCAGGCGCGGCGGTAGAGCGGATCGGTGCAGCCTGTTGTCAGCAGCAGCGCATCGACATGCAGCGCCGCGGCACTGCGGAAGATTGCGCCGAGATTTGTCGGATTCATGACATTTTCGAGCAGCGCGATCCGCTTTGCATGCCGCACAGTTTCTGCCATATCGGGCAGCGCACGGCGGCGCATCGCGCAGAGCACGCCCCGCGTCAGATGGAATCCCGTGATTGTTTGCAGCACGGCAGTCTCCGCAAGATAGGCGGGGACATCGCCGCAGCGCAAGAGGATCTCCTCCACCTGCGGGGTGATCTGTTTTTTGTCGATCAGCAGCGAGACCGGCTCGTATCCGGCGTTCAGTGCACGCTCGATCACATTCGGGCTCTCCGCGAGAAAGAGTCCGCGGTCCGGTTCATGAAAATGCAGAAGCTGCGGGTCGGAGCAGCGGAGATATGCCTCCCACTCGGACTCCGGCAGCGCATGCAGATCAATCAGCTTTGCCATTTGTCATTTCTCCTCATATTGAATATGCTCAAGCGTGAGCAGATACCGCTTGCGTGCGAGCCCGCCGGCGTAGCCTGTGAGCATGCCGCCGATGCCGAGGACTCTGTGGCAGGGGACAATCACAGAGAGGGGATTGCGCCCGACCGCCCCGCCGACTGCCCGTGCGGAGACACGCCGTCCGTGTTTCACGGAGAGTGCCGCTGCGATCTCGCCGTAGGTCACGCTTTGCCCGAATGGGATCTGCCGCAGCATCTCCCAGACAGCGCACTGAAACGGTGTGCCGCAAAGCGACAGCGGCAGCTTCATTTCAGGTGCATTTCCGCTGAAATATGCGTCGAGAAACTGCACAGCATCGCGCAAAATCTGATTCTCCGGATTCTCTGAAAAATCGGACAATCCCGCTGCAAAATGCGCCTGTCCTTCAAACCATGCGCCGCATAAGCCGCCGGCGCCGGCGCAAAGGAGCATTTCTCCGAGCGGCGAGCGATACCGCAAAGCCTGCACCGTTTCCTTATGAGAAGACCTCCCGTTCTGCGCGGGAGGTCTTTTGCTGTCAGCGAATGCAGGCATCCCAGCTTGTTTCAATGCCGGAATTCAGATTGCCGGCATAGCGCAGGATTGCCATGGCATCCTCGAGACCGGCATCGCCCTTGCCGTCCACATTTGCCGCCTCGAGGGATGTATGGATATACGGTGTTTGCAGCGACTGACGCAGCATTTCCTCTGTCTGCTCGTGCTGTGCAACGACCACATCACCGTAATAGCGCAGAACCGTCTGTGCGTCAAGCACCGTGATATTGCCGTCACAGTCGGCGTCTCCGCGCAGTGCTGCGGGCTCCACGATGATCTCGCAGTCTTCGCACGGCACAGTGATCTCGTTGTTGTCGGCGTCCCTGACCTCCATATCCGGGAGATGGATGCCGCTGGACAGGATCACATCCTCCCGGCTGAGATACAGCTTGTAAACGCCCGGCGCAGTGCCCTGCGGCACACGGACATCGAAGTGCAGGAAGGAGCTTTCTGGATTTTCGACAACGCCTGCTCCCGGGAACACCGCGCCCGGACCGTACCAGAGCGCCGTGTTCATCAGCGCACCTGTCTCTTCGGAATACTGCGTGAAGGTGGTTGAGCCGTGCGACACAAAATAGCAGGGCTTTGCGACAGTCTCGGTGCCGTCCTGCTCTGTGCGGTTCGGATCGCGCGTAAAATCGGCATTTTCGAGGATGAGCGGTGCATCGCTCTTCATGCGCAGCTTCATATAGGAGATGCCGGTGTAACAGTCGATATACATGCCGCCCGGAATCACAGCGTCGGCGTCTGCGAGCGAGGATGCGGTGAGATAGGTTTTCTCTGCGGACATGCGGAAGGTCATCACGCCGCTCTCTGCTGCCGATGCCGGCACGGAAACGGCACAGATCAGCGCGGAGAGTGTGCAGACTGCCGCACGGACAAGGATGCGCTTTTTCATAACAGTGTCTCCTGTGACATAGGATAGATGGCAGGGGAGGTGATCACATGGCTAAGCGAACGGTGCGCCGGGTTGTGCTCCGCGGCGGTACGCTGCCCTATGAGCGCCTGCTGCGTTCGGTGCGGTTCTCAGCAGAGACGGCTGCCTGCGGGAATGCTCTGATCGGGCAGGATGAGCTGGATGGCGCCGTCGGGGGCTTCGGCAGAGCAGATCATGCCGCAGCTCTCGAGCCCGCAGATCTTGCGCGATTTGAGGTTCACGACGACCAGCACCTTCTTCCCGACTAATTCCTCGGGCTTGTAATACTGCGCGATGCCGGAGAGCACCTGCCGCTCGCCGATGCCGTCAAACAGCGTGAAGCAGAGCAGCTTGTTCGATTTTTTCACCTTTTCGCAGGTGCGCACCTCTGCCACGCGGATATCGGACTTTGTGAAGGTATCGAATTCGATCTCCGGCTCAAAGGGTGCCGCTGCGGGTGCTTCGGGCTCTGCGGGAGTGTGTGCGGCGATCATCTCCGCGATGAACTTCTCCGCGTCAATGCGCTCGAACATCGGCTTTGCTTCGCCGACATTTGCGCCGTACTGCACGCCGCCGAACACCTGATAGTGCTTGAATTCGCACTCCTCTGCGGCAAGCTCCGCGGTCTCCGGGACATGCGAGAGGATCTTCTCCGCGGTTGCGGGCATAAAGGGCTTCAGCATGCCGCCGATGATGCGGATGCCGGAGAGCAGGTTATAGAGCACCTTTGCAAGGCGCGCCTTCTGTGCCTCGTCCTTTGCAAGCACCCACGGTGCGGTCTCGTCGATATACTTATTGCAGCGGCTTGCCAGCGTCATCACTGCCTCAAGCGCATCTGCGATGCGGAAGCTGTCAAGCGATGCGGCAACGGCATCTGCGGTCTGCTCCGCGACTTTCTTCAGATCGGCATCGCAGTCCTCGGCGGGTGCGCTTTCGATCATATCCTGTGCGGGGACAATGCCGCCGAAATATTTGTTGACCATCGCGACGGTGCGGTTGACGAGATTGCCGAGCGTGTTTGCAAGATCGGAATTGAAGCGCTCAATCATGTTCTCGTAGGTGATGGAGCCGTCTGCTGCGAAGGGCATTTCAGAGAGCAGGTAGTAGCGCACGGCATCGACGCCGAACTTCTCGACCAGCTCATCTGCATAAATGACATTGCCGCGGGACTTGCTCATCTTGTCATTGCCGAAGAGCATCCACGGATGACCGAAGACCTTTTTCGGGATCGGCTCGCCGAGCGCATGCAGCATGATGACCCAGTAGATGCTGTGGAAGCGGACAATATCCTTGCCGATGACATGCACATCTGCCGGCCAGTATTTCTTGTAGAGCTCGCCGTGATTGCCGTCCGGCTCATAACCGAGCGCGGTGATATAGTTCGAGAGCGCGTCGATCCAGATATAGATGACATGGTTCGGATCAAACGGCACAGGGATGCCCCACTTGACCGTTGTGCGGGAGACGCAGAGATCCTGGAGACCCTTCTTGATGAAGTTGTTGAGCATTTCCTTCTTGCGCGCTTCCGGGTAGATGAAATCGGGGTGCTCCTCGATATACTGCTCGATCCAGTCCTGATACTTGGAGAGCTTCAGGAAGTAAGCCTCCTCCTTCGCATCGCGAACCTCTCTGCCGCAGTCAGGGCACTTGCCGTCCACAAGCTGCGACTCGGTCCAGAAGCTCTCGCACGGCGTGCAGTATTTGCCGACATATTCACCCTTGTAGATGTCGCCCTGATCGTAGAGCTTCTGGAAGATGCCCTGCACTCTGCGGACATGGTCGGGGTCAGTCGTGCGGATGAACTGGCAGTAGGAGGTATTGAGCAGATCGCAGATTGCACGGATCTCGCCTGCGATTTTGTCAACATGCTCCTGCGGCGTGATGCCGGATTCCTTTGCGATCTCCTCGATCTTCTGCCCGTGCTCATCGGTGCCGGTGAGGAAATATACGTCATAGCCCTGCATCCTGCGGAATCTTGCGAGCGCGTCGGTCATGACGATCTCGTAGGTGTTGCCGATATGCGGCTTGCGCGAGGTATAGGCAATGGCGGTTGTCAGATAATAGGGTTCATGCATGAAGCATAGCTCCTTTCTCATGTGTAAAGTGATACACTATATTATAACATATATGCACGCAAAATGCAAGTAAAAAAAACGGCAGGGGAATGAATCCTCTGCCGTTTTCGGTTTATGAAAGCATATCAAACAGATTCTGCGTCTTGGAGCGCGTCATGATATTGCTCGTTGTCATGCAGAAGAGCAGATCGGTCGCGCCCTCATTCTTGATGAACTGGATCGGGTCGATGTCGAAATAGCGGAAATCGCAGACCACGATCTTGTCAAAGCTGTGCGTGAGGAATGGCACGAGCGCATTGCCGAAGCTGTCCTTGAAGATCACGAGTGTTCTGCCGGTGCCGGCATTCGTGTTGACCTCATAGATGATGTTGTCGGTGCCGCCGAAGATCTGGTAGCTGGAGCCGATGGGCAGTGTCTCCTTGAGCAGGCTGCCGGCTCTCGGATTGCGGTATGCGGTATCATAATAGGTACAGCTCACCTGCGCGAGATTTGCTGGCTTATAATAGGTGAAGGTCTCCGGGTAATCCGCGAGCACATTGACCTTGTTGACGCGGTAGAACGCGCCGACATAGCCCGTCCGCGTGACCGCCTCATAGGTGTTCAGCGGTGCATAGGGCACGCCTGCCTGCTGCGCAAAGACCGCGCCTGCGTAATAGGCGCCGAGCGGGAACCAGTGGTAATCCGTGCGGGAATAGATCGGCTCATCCTTATGCGCTGCCATCGTGTAGACCAGCGGAATGCCGGTGACGCCGCTGAGATTCGACTGGATGTAGCTGAAAATCTCATCCTGTGTGCCGTTCGGGACAGGCACATCGGCAGGCTGATAGACCGACTGCGAGGAGGGGGCAGGCATCGCCCAGACATTGACGCCGGCGCCGAGCCGCTCCTTCCAGGTGTTTGCGGCATCCGCGAAGAGCTTTGCCACATTCTTGTTGCCCCAGAAGACCTCGATCGCACGCGGGTGATCGGTGCCGTAATCGACGACATTGACGCCGTTGATCTGGGTCGTGATGCCCTGTGCGGGCTGCGTCTGCACGGTGGTTTCCGCGGCAGATGCGGGATGCGAGCTCTGCGGTGCGGTCGGCTGCGTGACAACCGGCTGCGTCACGGCGGGCTGCGTGTTCTGGTGCTGCTGCTGATGCTGCTGCGAGGAGCCCGCGGTATGCTGCGAGGAGCTCTGCATGCCGGAAGTGATCCCGGTCGTATCCGCAGAAGCGGTGCTGTCCGCCGTGCCGGTGGTATCCGGCGCCTGCTGTGTTTCCGTATCTGCTTCTGCGGTTGTTTCTGTCTGCGTGTCCGCCGCCGAGGTCGTGGTCTGCACCGCGGAGGCGGTTGTTATATCTGAAAGGCTGCCGTCCTGCACGCTCAGCTCTCTGCCGCAGGCGGTCAGCCCGAGCAGCGTGAGCAGCGCGAGAAACGCGCCCTGTTTTGCCTTAGTTTGCATTCTGATACGTCCTTTTTATTGTTTTTCAAAATCCATATCACGAAGACTTTTCCACGGTTCCCTGATATCTGTGACCGGGAAGATGAGATCTGCACCGCCGCCGCTGATCGTGAGCTGACATTGCAGTGCGCAGGTGCCGTCGTCATTGCGTGCCGAGATGAACTCCACGGTGCCGCTGAGGGAAGCTGTCCCGGTGTCATGCGTAAAGCTGCCGTCCGATTCGATGGAGATTGTCTCTGCGCCGAAGATGTCACGGGTGTAGGTGCCCGCAAGATAGGGGTAATACTGCTTCATCTGTGCTGCATCGGCAACAATGGCTGCTTCGCTGCGGAAGACCGTGCTGCCGGCAGTCAGTTCGTCCTTCAGATCGGTGACAGGCAGCGGCATGTTGGCGGAACAGCGATAGATCAGCGAGCCCTCAATGTCATAGAAGCAGCAGAGGGTCTGACCGTTTTCCGTCTCTGTGCGGACCGTTCCGCTTGTCATGCTGACAGAAGCCGGCTGCCCGGGCGTGCGGTCCTCATACACTTCGGTGAAGCGTCCGTCATAGTCAATGGTCATGCGGGCTTCTCTGAGGTCGCCGTTTCTGTACCATGTGCCTGCGAGATCGGTCACAGAAATCTCCTGCGCCGCAGGAGATGCGGCTGTTGTCTCCGCGGGTGCTGTTGTGTCTGCGTTTGCTGTCTCTGCGGGTGCTGTTGTGTCCGCGTTTGTCGTCTCTGCCGGAGCGGCTGCTGTGTCTGCCGCAGAGACCGTCGTATCCGAAGATGCAGCGGTCGTCTCCGGCTGGTGCGCGAGGGTGCTTTCCGTGCCGGTGCATGCCGTCAGTGCGGCAGATGCGAGCAGGCACAGGAACAGTGCGGTATGTTTCTTCATAACGGTACCTCCCTCGGGACAGAGCGTGCAGCACCCGCTCTGAAAAAAACGGGCGCTGCTTTGTCTCAGTTATGCCTTTGCGATCTTGACGGTGATCTTGCCGCCGTCGGTCTCGACCTCAGCGGTTGCGGCAGGGCTTGCGACCTTGCCGACGGAGCCGAGCGTCTCACCGCAGATATAGTCGGTGTAAGATTCAGGATAATCGCCCTCGATCTCAAGCACGATGCGGTCTGCGATATCGAAGCCGCTCTGCTTTCTGGCATCCTGAATGTTGCGGACCATGTCGCGTGCGATGCCTTCTGCACGGAGCTCCTCGGTAATCGTCAGATCAAGCGACACGACGATGCCGTGCTCGCTCATGATGTGACCGCCGTCCTTTGCCTGATAGGTGACCAGCACGATCTCGGGGTCGAAGGACTCCTCCTTACCGTCGATGGTGAGCACCGCAGCATCCTCCGTGAGGCGGAATGCGCCGGTCTTGATCGCCTTGATCAGCACCGGGATGCGGCTCTGATACTTGTCGCGGATTGCGTTGAAGTTCGGTGCATACTGCATCTTAGCGATCGCGGAAACATCGTCCACGACCTCGACCTGCTTGACATTGAGCTCCTCGGCGATGATGTCGGTGAAGCGGGCGATGATCGCCGCAGCATCCTTCGAGACCGCAGCGACACGGAGGGTCGAGAGCGGCTGACGGATCTTCACATTGTTCTTGTTGCGCAGTGCATGTGCGAGCGAGATGACATCGCGGGTGAGCTCGGTCTCATGCAGCAGTGCCTTGTTCTCATACTTTGCAGGGATCTGCGGGAAGCGGGTGAGGTGCACGGAATCCTCATCGGTGAGGTTGCGGTAGAGATAATCGGAGAGGATCGGCGCAGCCGGTGCAAAGAGCTTGCAGGTATTGACGAGCACATAGAGCAGCGTGTCGTAAGCATTCTTCTTGTCGGCAGTCATCTCGCTGCCCCAGAAGCGGCGGCGGGAGCGGCGGATGAACCAGTTGGTGAGACCATCCATCAGCACGGCAAGGCTGTCGGTGTAGTGATTGACGAAATACTGCTGCATGTTCTCCTGAATCTTCGTCTGGGTCTCATAGAGCAGCGCGAGGATCCACTTGTCGAGCTCGTTGTCGGAATCGGGCTCCGGCAGCGTCTCAGGATGATAGCCGTCGATGTTTGCGTAGGAAATGAAGAAGTTGCAGGCATTCCAGAGCGGCAGGATGAAGGTCTGGAGCATCTCCTGAATGCCGGAATCCTTAAAGCGCAGGTCGCCGACGAGCATTGCATTCGACTGGAACAGATAGAGACGGAACGCATCCGTGCCGAACTGCTTCATGAGCTTCATCGGGTCGGTGTAGTTGTGATTGGACTTCGAGAGCTTCTTGCCGTTCTCGTCCAGGATCGTGCCGTGCACGACGCAGTTCTTGAAGGCGGGCTTATCAAAGAGCGCTGCTGCCATGACATGCAGATAGTAGAACCAGCAGCGGATCTGACCGGTGTATTCGACGATGAAATCGCAGGGGAAGTGCGACTCGAACCACTCCTTGTTCTCGAAGGGGTAGTGTTTCTGCGCAACGGGCATCGAGCCGGATTCAAACCAGCAGTCGAGCACCTCGGGGACTCTGTGCATGGTGGCGCCGCACTTGCAGGGGAAGGTGACCTCATCGACAAACTGTCTGTGCAGGTTCGTGAGATGCACGCCCGAGCGCTCCTCGATCTCCGAGATGGAGCCGAGCACGACGCGCTCATGGCACTCCGGGCACTCCCAGATCGGGATCGGGGTGGACCAGTAGCGGTTTCTGGAAATGTTCCAGTCGCGGGCATTTTCAAGCCACTTGCCGAAGCGGGACTCCTTGACGGAATCCGGCACCCAGTTGACATCCTTGTTGAGCTCGATGAGACGCGGCTTCAGCTTCTCGATGTCGAGATACCATGCGTCCATTGCCTTGTAGATCAGCGGCTCGCGGCATCTCCAGCAGTGCGGATAGTTGTGCTCGATCGTGCCGTCTGCGACTGCCTTGCCGTTATCGTAGAGGAAGCGGATGACAGTCGGGTTCATTTCGATGACGGTCTTTGCGTCGGTATCGGTGTAGAAATCGGTGACTTCCTTTGTGAAGTGACCCTTCTCATCGACCGGGTTCACGACCGGGATCTTGTGGCGGCGGCAGGTCCAGTAGTCATCCTCACCGAAAGCCGGTGCGGTGTGAACGATGCCGACACCTTCATCAGAGCCGACATAATCCGCGGTGACAACACGGAATGCGCCCTGCTCTGCCATATCTGCGAAATAGGGGAACAGCGGCTCATAGGTCTTGCCGACGAGCTCCGTGCCCTTGCACTCCTTCAGGATCACGGGCTTCTTGCCGAAGATCTTGGGGAAGTTCTTGAGCGTATCCTTGCAGGCGATGAACACTTCGCCTTCGACCTCAACATAGGCGTAGTTCAGGTTCTCGCCGACTGCGAGGCAGAGGTTCGAGGGGAGCGTCCACGGCGTGGTTGTCCACGCGAGGAAATAGACCTGCTTGCCGTCGAGCTGCTCATCGGTCTTGAATTTGCAGATGATCCATCTGTCCTGACGCGGTCTTGTGGAATCGGACTCACGGGTATCGGAGATGGAGAGCGAGGTTTCGCAGCGGCAGCAGTACGGGGTCACGCGGTAGTCGCGGTAGATGAGCCCCTTGTCATAGCACTGCTTGAATGCCCACATGACGGACTCCATGTAGGAGAGATCCATCGTCTTGTAAGCGCCGTCGTAATCGACCCAGCGTGCCATCTGCTCGACATACTCGCGCCATGTCTCGTTGTTAGCGGAGACGATCTCGTGGCAGCAGTCATTGAACGGACCGATGCCGATGGTGCGCTCGATCTCGGTCTTGCTGTCAACGCCGAGCTTCTTTTCCGCCTGTGTTTCGATCGGCAGGCCGTGGCAGTCCCAGCCCCAGACGCGGGGGACAGAGTAGCCCTGCATCGTCCAGTAGCGTGCGATCAGATCCTTGATGAAGGAAACGAGCACGGTGCCGTGGTGCGGGATGCCTGTCGGGAAGGGGGGGCCGTCATAGAAAACGGTCTCCTCAGCCTGTCCTGCGTGAACAGATTTCTCAAAAACCTGTTCCTCTTTCCAGCTCTCGAGCATCGCCTTCTGGATCCCGGGGAGATCGGGGCGGCTGTCAAGCGGCTTGTAAGTTGCCATATTGTCCAACATCCTTTCCGGAAAAATTTGCATTCAGACACATGTTATAGTATAGCATATCGGCAGAGAAAAGTCAAGGGGAAACACATATATATAAATGTATCTGAAAGCCCGTGCCGGAACGCATCCCGCAATCCTAAACTGCATGTATAGTTTTCAGAGGAATTACAAATAGGAGTGAAAGCCGCCTGCTGCGCCCGTTTCCAAGATGTTTTCTTGAAATTTGTGCATAGTGTACAGGAATTCTACTGGATATTTTACAGTTCCTCCAAAGTTTGAAAAAGCCCTTTACAATCCGGCAATCTTGTATTATAATGATGCTAATGGAAAAATGCGCTATTCTGTGCGGAAAAACGCAAGATTTCATTACAGGCGGTATAATTTGAGGGCGATACGACAGTTCCGCGGATGCTGCACGGGAGCAGATGCGGGAAAACTGCGGATCGTTGGGGCGCCTGTGATTCACCACGGATATGAGCGGGACTGTACTGACCGCTTGTATAACAAAAAAACGGGAGGGTATTTTATGCACAAGAAATCCAAAGTGATCCTTGCCGGCGCGATGGCGCTTGCAATGATCGCGCCCACAGTTGCTACCATGGCAACGCCTTTGGTTGCTTCCGCAGGTCAGATCCTCGGCGAGACAACCTTCGATCACAAGGCGCTTCCGTGGCAGACCTGTGAGACGAGCCCTGCAAAGCAGGAGTTCGATGTCAAGGGTGGCGCGTTCCACATCACCATCCTTGAGCCGCTCGGCGGCGAGAAGTCCAAGTGGGACCTGCAGTTCAGACACAGAAACCTGAACTTCTACAAGGGTCACACCTACAAGATCAGCTGCGACATCAAGTCCAACAGAGCAGGCATGGAGATCTGCTCCAAGATCGGTCACATCTCCGGTAAGCTCGAGTGGTGCGACATGAAGGACGGCAAGTTCGTTGCAGGTCCGCATGTCTCCGATTCGCTCGATGACACCTCTGTTGTGAACAGCAACGGCTGGGGCAACGCTTCCCAGCTGACCACATCTTATCAGACCTTCTCCGGCGAGTGGACTCCGGAAAGAGACTACGAGGGCGCTGAGTGGGCATTCCATTTCGCAAAGGACACCAACGGCTACGGCGGCAACGCACAGAAGGGTGACGAGCTCTGGTTCGACAACATGTCGATCATCGACACCACCAGCAATCAGTATGACGCTGACCCGAATGAGTCCTACGGCATGACCAACCGCGACTATGCTGCGGCGAAGAACAAGGACGTTCAGGGCTCCGACGGAAAGACCGTCAACTTCATTTCCGTCAACCAGATCGGTTACTACTCCAACCTCGCAAAGATCGCGACGCTTGGTGATAACCAGGGCGATCCGCTCTACGGCATGACCAAGATCACGCTCTCCAAGGACAGCTACGAGTTCGAGCTGGTCGATGCAAAGACCGGCACCGTCGCTTACACCGGCACCACCGGCAAGAAGTTCTTCGACCCGGATTCCGGCGACAATGTCTGCAAGATTGACTTCTCCGACTTCACCACCGCTGGTGAGTACTATCTCCGCATAAAGGGTGAGGACTGGAGATCCTTCAAGTTCTATATCGGCGATAACATCTACTCCGATTCTTCGCACGATATGCTCACCAATGCACTGAACTACTTCTATCAGAACCGTTCCGGCATTGATATTGATTCGGCATACATCACCTCCGGCGACAAGAGCACCCTGGCACACGAGGGCGGCCATAAGGTCGATACTGCTTCCATCCAGAAGATCTGGAAGAACGAGTATGCTTCCAAGGACGAGGCAACCGGCACCTACGCTTCCTCCAAGCTGACCGCTTCCGGCGGCTGGTACGATGCAGGTGACCACGGTAAGTATGTTGTGAACGGCGGTATCTCCATCTGGACGCTCCAGAACATGTATGAGAGAGCAATCCAGACCGAGGAAGGCAAGAAGAAGTTTGCTGACGGCTCCGGCACCTGCGTGATCCCGGAGAGCGGCAACAAGGTCCCGGATGTCCTCGATGAGGCAGCGGTTGAGCTCGACTGGATCGCAAAGATGAAGGTCGAAGAGTCTGAGCCGACATGGGGCAAGGTCGCAGCAGGCCTTTACTATCACAAGCTCCATGACCACAAGTGGACCGGTCTTGCAACCAGACCGTGGAACTACGAAGATGAGTGGGAGACTGTCCGTATCGTGAAGCCGCCTACATTCGCAGCAACCCTGAACTACGCAGCTTGCGCAGCACAGGCAGCACGTCTCTGGAATGAGTTTGATTCCTCTAAGGCAGCAACCTACCTGAAGACCGCGAAGGAAGCATATCAGGCTTACAAGAAGTGGTACTATAAGGCATCTGCAACCGAGGAGACCAGAGAGGATTCTCTGTATGCTCCGATGTATCAGGCAAAGGGCGGCGGCCCCTACGGCGACAACGAGGTTCTCGATGACGCTTACTGGGCAGCTTGCGAGATCTTTGTCTCTGCAACCGCTCTGAGCGATGCAGATGCTTCTACCTACAAGACTGAGCTTGAGTCCTACAAGGACGCTTACAAGGTTACCACCAGAATCACCGGCGGTGAGAACGCTTCCGGCGAAGGTTCCTTCACCACATTCAACTGGGGCAACACTGCTTCCGCAGGTTCCCTGACTCTCGCACTCCACAAGGATATGCTCTCTGCTGCAGATGCAAAGACTGTTGAGGATTCCATCCTTGAGGCAGCCGGCGAATATCTCGCAGAAGAGGATAAGCAGGGCTACGGCATCCCGTACAAGTATGACGGCCCCGGCTACAAAGATCCGAACAACCTGCCTGATACCATCACCATTCATGGTTATGAGTGGGGCTCCAACTCCATGGTTATCAACAACCTGATCGTTCTGGCATATGCTTATGATCAGACCGAGGACACCAAGTACATGAACGGTATTGTTTCCGGCATGGATTACCTGCTCGGCTGCAACCCGCTGTCCTTCTCCTACATCACCGGTTACGGTTCCTACAAGGAGAAGAACCCGCACCACAGATATTGGTCCTATGAGCTCGACAAGACCCTGCCGATGGCACCTGACGGTGTTCTCTCCGGCGGTCCGAACGCAGGTCTCCAGGATCCGTATGTCCGCGCTCTGGCATTCGTCCCGGGCGAAGAGGGCAATCCTTCCCAGAGATGCTTCGTTGACTCCATCGAGGCTTGGTCCACCAACGAGGTGACCATCAACTGGAATGCTCCGCTTGCATGGATCGTTTCCTTCATGCAGGATGAAGCTACCGGTGCCAGTCAGGAGCAGCAGGACGACGACAAGATCGAGTGGGGCAACGCAGACTGCTCCAAGGAAAGCAACTTTGCTGAGCGCTGCTCTCTTACTGATGCTGTCATGCTGGCTAAGGCGATCGGCGGCGCGGCGGAGCTGAGCGTCCAGGGTTCCAAGAACGCTGACGTGAAGAACGACGGCACTGTGGACGGCTCTGACCTCACCATGATCCTCAAGTATCTGGCAGGTCTGATCGACTACTCCGACCTCGGCAAGAAGTAATCTTCCGATTCGGAAAGCGAAAGCCTAACACAAAGCACCCGATTCCATCATGGAGTCGGGTGCTTTTTTTATGATGTCGGTGCGGTTGTTTCCGCAGAAACGGAAGTGCTCTCAGGCATCGCGGAGGATGTACTGCCGGTTGTTGTTTCGGCAGGCAATGCGCTGCTGCAAACATAATCCGTGAAGGTGACGGTCAGCGGCTGCGCGGGGAGCGTGAAGGAATGCAGCTTTCCGTCGGCGGAGAAGGTGAGCGTATAGCTGCCGCCTTCGCAGTCGCCGGAGGTCTCCCATGTGCCATCATCGTTCTGCGTGCAGGGGATCGGATCGGTTCCGGCGAGACCGTCCAGCACCTCGGTGACATAGAGCAGCATTGTCTTTGCGCCGACCGCGGATTTCGGCACCGAGAAGGAAAGCCCCTTGTAGCTCGCGCTGACCGCATCGCCGTCAAGGGAGAGCACAACGCCTGCGAGTGCCGGCGGTTCGGTGAAGGTCATGTCCCAGACGCCGTCGCCGCCGCGTGATGCGCTGAGCGAGGCTTTCTGCCCGTCGGCGTATTCCATCTCCGCCTGCACGGTGTAGGCGGGATCCAGCACAGGCTGAAAATCGGATTCGGCAGTCACCCCGGCGCAGCCCGTCAGCAGGCAGACCGGCAGAGCAGCAAAAAGGACATTCCGTGCCCAGAGTTTCGGTTTCTGATACATAAAGCAGCCTCCAAAAAAGAATTGCTTTTGTACGACCTTCGCTTTGGGAGGAATGTCCTCATTTTTCGTTTTGTGCATCCCGATGAGACAGGCGCTCTCTGCATTATAGTATGCGCTGCGGGGATGCGATAGAACCGCGGTCAGGTGTCGTAATCGCCGAAGACCAGCGGGAGCTGCCGGATGAGGTCGCTCGGGAGCATTGCGCGGCGGGTGAATTCCGCAGCGGCGCAGTCACCGGCGAGACCGTGGAGATAGACGCTGATGCGTGCAGCATCCTCCGGCGTGATGCCCTGAGCCGCGAAGCTGCCGATCATGCCTGCGAGCACATCGCCGCTGCCGCCCTTGCTCATGCCGGAATTGCCGGTTGTGTTGACCGCAGCACGCTCAGCCGTGGCGACAATCGTGCCTGCACCTTTCAGCACAACGACCGTTTTCGGGAAGCGTGTCGCGAGGCGCTTGGCGGCAGAGAGACGGTCTTTCTCAATATCCGCCGTGGAAATATGCAGCAGTCTGCTCATTTCGCCCGGGTGCGGCGTCAGGATGACAGTCGCTTTTGCGCGGTGGAGAATGTCAATCTGGTCGGCGATCGCGTTGAGGCCGTCGGCATCCAGCACGATCGTGCAGGTGAGCTCTGCGATCAGCTTCTCGATCAGCATGCGTACAGAGACCGAGCTGCCGAGTCCGCAGCCGATGATAACGGCGCTGCATGATTTTGCGTATTCGAGGATGGTATCCGCGCCGTTCACGGTCAGGATGCCGTCTGCGTCGGTGGGCAGCGGGAGCATCATCGCTTCGGGCGAGCTCTGAATCAGCATGCGGCAGTTTTCGACAGAGGAGCCGAGGCAGTAGGTGCCGACGCCGCAGCGGAGTGCCGCCTGTGAGGCGAGAATCGCAGCACCGGGCATATTGCGCGAGCCGGCGATGCCGAGCAGCCTGCCGAACATTCCTTTGTGTGAGTGATCGGGGCGGGCGGGCATCACGCGCTGCACCTCATCCGCGTTGATATGCGTGACGGGATAGCGCAGGCCGTCAAAGGCATCCTGCGGAATGCCGATCTCAACGAGATAGACTGCACCGCTGTAAGAGGAGAGCGGCGCGAGGAACAGTCCGAGCTTTGCCGCACCGAATGTGACAGTCGCAGAGCAGCGCGGGGTGCCTTCGACAATGGTGCCGCTGAGCCCGCTGGCGCCGCTCGGAATATCGACTGCGATGATCGGCGCGCCGGTCTCTGCCGCGACTGCAAACAGCTCACGGATATAGGGGCTCAGCTCGCCGCGGAAGCCGATGCCGAACACGCCGTCAACGATGAGCTCTGCGCTGCGGGTTGCTTCGCGGATTTCCTCGGTATCATTCAGCACGCGGATATCCCGCATCTTGTAAAACTGCGTGTGTGCAGTACGGGTCTTGACCGGACCGTTTACCAGGCAGACGGTGACTTCAAATTTCGGAGAGAGCAGCCGTGCGGCGACAAAGCAGTCACCGGCATTGTTGCCGTTTCCGCAGAGAAACAGAATCCGCCCGGCACCTGCGTTTTCTGCGATGCTTGTCAGGTGCTCGGCGAGTCCCTTGCCTGCGTGCTCCATCATCATGTTGTAGGTGCAGCCTGCGGCATTTGTTTTTTCTTCCAGCTTGAGCATTTCAAGCGGCGTGACAAGTCTCATATGGTAACCCCCGCATTCTGTATGATTTCTTTGAAAGCTCCTGAATGGAATCTGCCTGCAAAAGGAGTATTATTCGGCGTCTTCTGCCGGCGGCTCATAGCGAAAGCCGAGATTGCGCGGCAGCTTCTTCGCGAGATAGAGCAGGATATCGGGATTCGGCGAGAGCAGCAGGCGGGTCTGGCCGTAGTCCTCATGGTCGAAATCCGCATAATAGGTGTTTGCATCTTGCTGTGCACAGGCGAGCACGAGCGTTGTGCCGCTGCCGATCGGATCCGCCTCTGTGAGACAGCCGAATTTGCTGAATTTCAGGATCGAGACGGTGAGCATCGGTTTGCGCTTGCTCTCCGCGAGGATCTTCGTGATCTGAAGCTCGTCGCCGGAGATCACATATTCGTATTCGATGCAGTTCTGCACATAGAAATACCATGCAGCAAAGCCTGCTGCAAAGGGGAGAATCAGCAGCAGAAACCTGCCGGTGATCAGAGCAAGCGCCAGCGTCAGCACGACGGCTGCGATGCCGCCTGCGAGGATGCCTGCCTTTTTGCCTTGATTGTCGAGCTTGGGAACGATCAGTTCCCGGTAATCGGAACCGAGCATGCGTAAGTGATCCTTTCTGATGAGGTGAATGACGGCATCTGCCGTTATGTGCGCGAATCGGCGGGAACTGCGCTGTTCAGCGCTTCTGCTTCAGCGCGTTCGCGGTCGTGCAGGGCACGTTTGCGCGTATACATGATCTGGTCGGCGCGGTCGAAGAGCGTGACAGAGCTTTCCTTGCCGTCGTATTCCGCGGTGCCGTAACTGAAGGTGACATGCTCCTTCATGAAATCGAAGGAGAGTGCAGAAAAGCTGTCGAGCGCCTTCTGCATGATCTGCTCGGCTTCTGCGGAGGATTTGCCGAAAATCACGGCGAATTCCTCGCCGCCGTAGCGGAAGACATCGCCGCAGACGCCGCAGATATCTTCAAGCGTATCGGCGAGCGTCATGAGAATAATATCGCCGTTTGCATGTCCGTAGGTGTCGTTGATGCGCTTGAAGCTGTCGATATCGGCGATGGAGACTGCGACTCTCGTGCCCTGCTCGGATGCGGCTGTCATTGCGTCATCCAGCATCGGGTAGAAGGTTGCGTGATTCAGCAGACCTGTCATCGCGTCGCGGTTGAGGCGCGCACGGATCTCGGTGATGTCGTCGAAGGTGATGAGCTTGCCGTGCTGTCCTTCGCCGTTGCTCCAGTCATCCATCCGCCGCTGATAGGTCGCAGTGCCGACCTGTATTGCGGCAAAATCATCAGAGCAGAGAATGGAGAGATCCTGCCGGTTGGCGCGGGTCTGCTTTGCGAGCGAGGGGATGATATGCTTTGCGGCGCGGTTTGCGTAGACGAGCCGGTAGTCGCTGTCGAGGAAGATGAGACCTGTCGCCATGCTCTGGAGCATTTCATCCTTATCGAGCAGATCATAGCGGAAGATCGCAAACGCCACGAACATCGAGCCTGCCATTACGCCGAGCGAGCTGGTGTCGATGCCCTGCGTCCATCCTGCAAGATAGATAATCAGCGTGAAGAACGGCACGAGACATGCGAGAATGAGCCATGTGTTCGTGCGCTTCTCCTTGCGGTTCAGCGCGGCGCGCTGCGAGAGGCAGACCATCAGGTAGGTGAGTGCGAGCACGGTGCTGTATCCCATGTAGACGAGATAGAAGATGCCGGGCTCAATGACCAGCACGCCGTCCGGACGCACGGTGACAGAGCGGTAATACAGCGGATTTGTCTCACATGTAAACACAAGACAGAGCGTGATGATCGGGATGACATAGAGCAGCCCCTGCAAGTATTTCCTGATCTTGAGGTCGTAATACCGCACGACCATCATCAGCAGCATCGGGTTGACAAACACCCTGCCGACATAGCCGAATTTGATTGCCATAAGCCGTGCGCCGAAATCCGGCGTGTTGAGCTCCAGATAATAGGAGAGAAGCATGAGTGCGGCACAGAAAAGCCCGAGCACGGCGAAATCACGGCAGCCGTTGTCGTGGTGATCCATGAGGATCACGATACTGATTGCGCCGGTTGCCAGCAGCCCTATCAGCAGCAGCGCGGATATGACCGGAACAGTCACCGTAATCCCCCCTTTTTATTTTTTAGAAAATAGCAGCACGACTCCAATCATACTATTTATTATTGTACCACGAAACAGAGAAAAAGTCAACGCAAAAAGCGGGAACAAACTGTATATCTTTTGTGAACTGCACATGAATTCATTAAAATAAAAAGCGGCAAAATGCACATAATGTATCAGAAAGATGCTACAAAAAGTCATTGCGAATAAAGTTAATATCTGTTATAATTACAATAAGAAAGCAGCGACCGGCTGCGATATACACAGGGGGAATTGATATGAGAAATTCGATCCGGAAGGGCACGGCAGCGCTGCTCAGCGCGGCAGTGCTTCTGAGCAGCGCGGGGATGCTCCCGCAGACGGCATTTCAGGCGGGGCAGATCCTGACGGCGACCGCAGCCGCGGAGGATTATCCGTGGGCGACCTACCTCAAGAAGGATGCATCGTGGTTCGGCTCCTCGGAGGCAATCTCGGTTGCAAATGACATCGTCAAATACCAGATCGCGAACGAAGGCGGCTGGCGCAAGGGCATGAATGTCGAGCAGACCGGCGACTGGGCGCATTCCACCATCGACAACGATGTGACGACCTCGCAGATCCGCTTCCTCATGCGCACCTACAAGCAGACCGGCAATTCGAGCTATCTTGACTGCGCGATGCGCGGCGTGGACTGCCTCTTCAAAATGCAGTATTCCAACGGCGGCTATATGCAGAACCTCAATACGCCCGGCACCTATCATGCCCATATCACGCTGAATGATGCGGCATATCTCCATGTGGCGGAGATCATGCAGGAGATGAGCGCCAAATCCGGCGATTTCACCGCAGTTTCCGATGCCTACGCACAGAAGGCGGCGACCTCCCTGCAAAAGGCGATCCAGTGCCTGCTCGATATGCAGGTCACCGTGAACGGCGTCAAGACTGTCTGGGGGCAGCAGCATGATGAGAACACCCTGAAGCCCGCCGGTGCACGCGCCTATGAGCTTCCATCCCTCTGCACGAGCGAGAGCGCAGGCGTCATCACCTTCCTCTACAATTACGCGAAGGCACATCCTGAGCGCGGCGACATCGCCGAGAGTGTCAATGCCGCGATCACATGGTTCAAGAAGGCTGCACTCTATAACATCAAGTTTGACTGGAACAGCGACAAGAGCGACAAGGTCGTCACAAAGCAGGACGGCGCAGGTCCGATCTGGGCACGCTTCTACACGCTCGACAAGGAGGTCCCGCTCTTCTCCGACCGCGACGGCGGCACCTACTACGATGTGTCACAGATCAGCCAGGAGCGCCGCACCGGCTATGCGTGGTACGGCAACTGGGGCAAGAATGTCATCAATCTCCCGCTGCTGGAGGTCGCGGCGCCGACGAAGCCGGAGTATCACGGCGAGCTCATCTCGCAGATCACTGTCAATGATACCGCGAACGGTACGAACTGGAACATCGGCACAAAGCTCGGCGTCGGCAGCAAGATCTACGGCGACCGCGATTTCACCGTCACCTATCTGCCTTCGGAGCTCAGCGGCGCAGAATATGTGCAGACCGCATGCGACTCCAAGAGCTTCACGGGCGACCTCGCCGAGATGACCGTTTCGCAGGACAGCATTGTTTATGTGCTCCTCGACCTGCGCCTTTTGACGGAGCAGGGCATCGTCCCGAACTGGCTCTCCGGCTGGACGCATACGAATCTGACAGCAGGCAGCTCCAATACCGTTGACTACGAGATCTATGCCGCACGCGTGAAGGCGGGGCAGACCGTTACCCTCGGCAGCAATATGACTGCGCAGAGCGTTGTCAATTATTTTGCCGCCGTGCAGCCCGATGTGCCGGAGGAGACCACCACTACGACCACCACGACCACCACAACAGAGACCACGACAACCACCACAACCACCACAACCGTCACGGAGACCACCACTACCACAACCGAGACCACGGCGACTTCGGAAAGCATCACGGAGCAGCAGAGAAAGCTCACCGGCGATGTCGATTGCAGCGGACTTGTCGAGCTCGCAGATGCCGTGCTGCTTGCAAAGGCAGCGGCGGGCAGCGCGGAGCTCAGCGTGCAGGGCGCAGTCAATGCGGAATGTGACGGCGCTGCCGGTATCAACAGCGGCGACCTGACTGCCATGCTGAACTATCTCGCCGGAATCATCGACAGATTCCCTGTGTGAAATTGTGCAAAACGCTAAAATCTATGTGCTGCGCTTGACAAATGAACAGGAATCCTGTAAAATAGATAAGGATTGCAAGCGGAACATCCTGTTCTCACCGTCAGCCCGTTTCCGAAACGGCGCGCAGCGGTAATCTGCGAGATGATATTTCGGGCACTGTGCCCTTATATATGCAGATGCGCAGAGAGAGCAGATGGCGAACGCCGGTTGCTCTCTCTGCTTTTTATTTGGATCTGAACCATCAGACTGGAGGTGCTTGGCAATTAGCAAGCAGGAACTGCAAATCAACGAAGAGATCCGCGACCGTGAGGTGCTCGTCATCGACGCCAACGGCGAAAAGCGCGGCGTCATGTCCGCGAAGGATGCACAGAAGCTCGCTTATGAGCAGAATCTGGATCTCGTGAAGATCGCACCGCAGGCAACACCGCCTGTGTGCCGTGTCATGGACTACGGGAAATACTGCTTTGAGCAGCAGAAGCGCGAAAAGGAAGCACGCAAGAATCAGCGCGTTGTCGAGATCAAGGAGATCCGCATGTTCTCCGCAATCGAGCAGCATGACTTTGAGCGCCTCATCCAGCAGGCAAGAAAATTCCTGCAGAACGGCGACAAGGTGAAGGTCTCTGTGCGGTTCCGCAAGCGTGCCATCGCACACCCGCATCTCGGCGAGGAGCTGCTGGAAAAATTCAAGGAGGCATGTCTTGACATTGCTGTGATCGACAAGCCGCCGAAGATGGAGGGCAGAGCGATCGCAATGTTCATGTCCCCGAAGCAGACAAAGCCTGAGAAGGCGGATAAGGGCGGGAAGAAGCCGCCGAAGAAACAGGAGGCTCCTGCTCCCGCAGCAGAGGAGACGACTGAAGAAACCTGATATGCAACGGCAAGCGCAGCACCGCGCGGCGGTGCGCCGAGACGTTACCATATAAACGAAATTCAAGGAGGAAATATCCAATGGCAGCCGCAAAGGTTAAGAAAATTAAGGTGAAGACCCATTCCGGCGCAAAGAAGCGTTTTCAGGTCACCGGAAGCGGAAAGGTGAAGTTCCAGCACGCATATAAGCGTCATCGTCTGGTCTCGAAGGACAAGAAGGTCAAGCGCATCGCAAGAAATGCAGGTGTTGCAAGCGTTGCGAATGCACCGATCATCCGCGAGATGGTTCCGTACAAGTAATCGGGGAACTGCGCAATTTTTCATGCAATGAACATCCGCTGCGGGTGAGCGCCCGCGGCAAGACTAGATTTACGGAGGAAAAAGAACATGGCTCGTATTAAGGGCGCAATGATGACGCGCAAGAGAAGAAATAAGGTCCTGAAGCTCGCAAAGGGCTACTGGGGCAGCAAATCCAAGCACTTCAAGATGGCGAAGCAGGCCGTCATGAAGTCCGGTCAGTATGCCTACATCGGCAGAAAGCAGAACAAGCGCTTCTTCCGCAGACTGTGGATCACCCGCATCTCTGCTGCATGCAAGCTGAACGGCATGAACTATTCTACGTTCATGAACGGCTGCAAGAAGGCAGGCATCACACTCAACAGAAAGATGCTCTCCGAGATCGCGATTCATGATCCGGCAGGCTTCACTGCAATCGCTGATAAGGCAAAGGCAGCTCTGTAATGAATCCAGAAACACGCTCTCTCGGAACCGTCAGAGCGTGTTTTGTGTTGTTATGTGACATCGGCTTCGGAGGAGATTGGCATGATCACAGGCGATATTTTGCAGCCGGGAACCAAAAATAAGACCGTTTCTCGCTTTGCACATCTGAACCGCAGCCGCAGCTTCCGCGAGAAGCAGAATGCCTTTGCGATGGAGGGCAGCCGGCTTGTGCTCGATGCGGCGGAATCCGGCGTGAAGCTCTCTGCGCTCCTGCTGACGGAGAAGGCGGCGGCGCAGTTCGGCGAGGCGATTCTTGCGGCAGCACCGCGCACGCACACGCTGCTTCTTTCGGATGCACTCGCGGCGGAGATCGCCGACACAGAGAACGCGCAGGGTGTCTTTGCCGTCGGGGAGATGTGCGAAAAACGCGCAATTTCGCCGCAGAGAGGACAGCATATCATGCTGCTGCATCATGTGCAGGATCCGGCAAATCTCGGCGCGGTGATCCGTACCGCGGAGGCGCTCGGCACGGACGGGCTGTATCTCTATCAGTGCGTCGATCTCTACAATCCGAAGACGATCCGCAGCTCGATGGGCGCACTGTTCCGTGTGCCGCTGCGGGTTATCCCGGAAACGGAGCCGTTTCTTGCGGCGTGCCGCGATGCCGGTGTGCCGACCTGCGCTGCGGTGGTTGACCGCGATGCGCAGAAGCTCGGCAGCTTCTCTTTTGCGGCTGGCGCCTGTGTGCTGATCGGCAACGAGGGCAACGGCCTGCCGCGTGCGGTCTCCGATGCCTGTGATGTGAAGCTGACGATTCCGATGTCGCCCGATTCCAATTCACTCAATGCGGCAATGGCAGCAGGACTGTTTCTCTGGGAAATGAACCGACAGAACTGAGAGGTGAGCGCAATGGCAGAACGTGAAATGCTGCGCTACTGGGTGTGGCTCTTACAGGTATTCGGCGCCGGAAGCACAAAGGCTTTGCGGCATCTGCACGAATACGAGAGTCCGCGGGAGATCTACGAGGCATACTGCGCCGGCAGGCTGGAAGGTCTGACGCCGCACATGCTGGCAGAGGCGGAGAAGTTCACGCTTGAGCGTGCAGACAGCCTTGTGCATGTCTGTGACTCGGAGGGTATCCGCTTCGTCACGATACAGGATGACGATTACCCGGAGATCCTGCGCGGAATCCATGCACCGCCCTATCTGCTGACGGCAAAGGGCAACACTGCGCTGCTGAAGGAGCCGCTCACGCTCGCGATTGTCGGCACAAGACACCCGACGCTCTATTCACAGAAGGTCGTTTCGGAAGTGGTCAGAGGGCTCGGCAGCAACCGCTTTGTCATCGTCAGCGGCTTTGCAAACGGCATTGACACGGCGGCGCATACCGCTGCGCTGGATTTCGGCTATGCCACAATCGCTGTGCTCGGCTGCGGCATCAATGTGGATTATCCGCGTGAGAATATCCGTCTCCGCGAGCGCATGATTACCTCGGGGAGAGGGCTGCTGCTCTCGGAGTATCTGCCCGGCACAAGACCGAGCCCCGCGAATTTTCCGAAGCGCAACCGCATCCTGAGCGGGCTCGCTTACGCGACTGCCGTGATCGAAGCGGCATACGGCAGCGGCTCGCTGCTCACGGCGGAATGTGCAGAGGATCAGGGGCGCTATCTGCTCTGTGTGCCGCCGCCGGATATTTTCGATGCGCGCTACCGGGGCGTATTTCCGCTCCTCAGAAACGGCGCTGCGCCGCTCCTTTCTGCAAATGATGTGCTGGCAGTGTTCTTTGACGGCTATGCGGAGCGCCTGCGGCTTCCGCAGACGCCTGTGCGGCCGGCGGAACGGCTGGTCTACGCAAGCGAGCAGCCGGAGAAAAAGCAGCACCCCGGAAAGCAGGGCAGTCGTGCGGAAGCGGAGCCGGCTGCGGAGCAGCTGACGCTTCCTGCAAAGGAGACGCATCCGAAGACGCCGCAAAAGGCGGCATCCCTGCCGCCCGCAGACCCCGCGCCGGAGACCCCGCCGCGGACCGATCTGCCGGAGGATGAGGAGGGCGCTGCGATCGTCCGCTATCTCCGCACAAACGGCGGCACGGATGTGGATAAGATCGCGGAAGACCTCGATCTGGATCTCTCCTCTGTGCTGAGCACACTGATGCTTCTGGAGCTGAAAGGCTTTGTCACATCGCTCTTTGGCAAGCAATACTATCCCGCGGAATGAGGCATCGTTCCGCTGAAAGGAAAAGATACATGTCTGAACTCGTAATTGTGGAGTCGCCTGCAAAGGCAAAAACAATACAGAAATATCTGGGTAAGGGATTTGAGGTCGTTGCGTCGATGGGACATGTGCGCGATCTGCCGAAATCCAAGCTCAGCGTCGATATTGAGCATGATTTTGCCCCGACCTATATTGAGATGAAGGGCAAGGAAGATGTCATCCGTGACCTGCGCGCACATGCCAAGAAGGCATCCCGCGTCTGGCTCGCAACGGACCCGGACCGCGAGGGTGAAGCAATCTCTTGGCATCTGGCACAGCTTCTGGGGCTTGACATCAGCGAGAATAACCGCGTGGAATTCAATGAGATCACCAAGAGCGGTGTGCAGACAGGTATGTCGAATCCGCACCGCATTGACCTCGATCTCGTGAACGCGCAGCAGGCGCGCAGAATCCTTGACCGCATCGTCGGCTATCAGCTCAGCCCGTTCCTCTGGCGCAAGATCCGCAGGGGACTTTCGGCGGGCAGAGTGCAGTCGGTCGCCGTGCGCCTTGTGGTGGACAGGGAAAATGAGATCCGCGCATTCAAGCCGCGTGAATACTGGACGATCGACGCAAAGCTCACGGCAAAGTCCTCGCGCAAGATCTTCTCCGCACATCTCGCTGAGGTCGGCGGCAAGAAGGCTGAGCTTGCAACGGGTGCGGAGGCGGATGCGATTCTCAAGTCGCTTGAGAACGCGGAATATATCGTAAAATCGGTGAAAAAGCGTGTGACGACCCGTCAGCCGGCACCGCCCTTCATCACCTCGACACTCCAGCAGGAGGCATCCCGCAGAATGGGCTTCCAGGCACGCCGCACGATGAAGGCGGCGCAGGAGCTCTACGAAGGCGTGGAGATCCCCGAGCTCGGCGCAGTCGGTCTCATCACCTATATGCGTACCGATTCGCTGCGTGTCTCCGATGAGGCAAAGGCGGCTGCGGCAGAGTATATCCGCGATACCTACGGCAAGCAGTATCTCCCGGCATCGCCGCGCAATTTCAAGACCAAGAAGGGCGCACAGGACGCGCATGAAGCAATCCGTCCCTCGATGCCGAATGTCACGCCGGAGCAGGTGAAATCGAGCCTGACTGCCGATCAGTATAAGCTCTACAAGCTCATCTGGGAGCGCTTCATCGCAAGCCAGATGGCAAACTGCCAGCTCGATACCGCATCGGTCGATATTCAGGCAAATGACTGCCTCTTCCGCGCATCCGGATACAGCGTCAAGTTCGACGGCTTCACGAAGCTCTATGAGGAAGCAAAGGACGGCGCGCAGAACGATGAGGACAACAAGGAGCTTCCGCCGCTCACAGAGGGCGACCCGCTGAAGCTCAAGGCACTCGACGGCAATCAGCATTTCACGCAGCCGCCCTCCCGCTACACGGAAGCGACGCTCATCAAGGCGCTTGAAGAAAACGGCATCGGACGCCCGAGCACCTATGCGGCAACGGTCAGCACGATCCTCTCCCGCATGTATGTGGAACGTGACGGCAAGCAGCTCCGCCCGACCTCGCTCGGTGAGGTCACGACACAGCTCATGAAGGAGCAGTTCAAGAATATCGTCGATGTGAAATTCACCGCCGAAATGGAGAGCGATCTGGACGGCGTTGAGCAGGGAAAGACCGACTGGGTCGAATGTCTGCGCGAATTCTACGGAGACTTTGAGAAGACGCTCGCCGATGCGGAAAAGGCGATGGACGGCAAGCGCCTGCGCGTGCCCGACGAGGAGACCGATGAGGTCTGCGATGTCTGCGGCAAGCCGATGGTCATTAAGATCGGCAGATTCGGCAAGTTCCTTGCCTGCTCCGGGTTCCCGGACTGCCGCAATACCAAGAAAATTGTCACGCCGACCAAGGGCTTCTGCCCGATCTGCGGCAAGAAGATCATCCTGAAGAAATCGAAGAAGGGGCGCAGCTTCTACGGCTGCGAGGGTTACCCCGAGTGCAATTTCATGACATGGAGCACGCCGGTCGAGGATCGCTGCCCGAAGTGCGGCAACACCCTCTTCAAGAAGGGCGGACGCTCCGGCAAGCTGATCTGTGAAAAGCCGGACTGCGGCTTCGAGAGACCGATATGAGTGATGCGGTGCATGTGATCGGCGGCGGGCTCGCGGGATGCGAAGCGGCATGGGCGATTGCAAATGCCGGCATCCCCGTGCTGCTGCATGAGATGAAGCCGGAGAAAATGTCCCCGGCGCATCACGCCGAGGGGCTGGCGGAGCTTGTCTGTTCAAACTCGCTGAAAGCATCGCGTGTGGACTCTGCGGCAGGCCTGCTGAAGGAGGAAATGCGCCGGCTCGGGTCTCTGCTCGTGCCCTGCGCCGAGGAAACTGCCGTCGAAGCGGGCGGTGCGCTCGCGGTTGACCGGCACAAGTTTTCGGCGCTTGTCACAGAGAAGATCCGTGCGCATGCGAATATCACACTGGTGCCCGGCGAGGTCTCGGAGATCCCGGAGGAATATGTCATCATCGCGACAGGGCCGCTGACCTCTGACGCGCTGCATGCTCCGATTGCGGCGCTCACGGGCAAATCGCTGTATTTCTATGATGCGGCGGCGCCGATTGTCACAGGCGAAAGCGTCTCAATGGACCGTGCGTTCTATGCGTCGCGCTACGGCAGGGGCGGCGGTGAGGATTATCTCAACTGCCCGATGGAAAAGGACGAATATCTCGCATTTTACGATGCGCTGATCCATGCGGAATCGGTGCAGCTCCATGAATTTGAGCAGGATGCCCTGCGCGTTTACGAGGGCTGCATGCCGGTCGAGGTGCTGGCAAAGCGCGGTGAGGATGCGATCCGATACGGCATGATGAAGCCCGTCGGGCTCACCGATCCGCACACGGGGAAGCGCCCCTATGCGGTCGTGCAGCTTCGGCGCGAGAACCGCGAGGGCACGATGTGGAATCTTGTCGGCTTCCAGACAAATCTCAAATGGGGCGAGCAGAAGCGCGTCTTTTCGATGATTCCGGGGCTTGAACATGCGGAGTTTGTGCGCTACGGCGTCATGCACCGCAACAGCTTCCTCGATTCCCCGAAGCTGCTGGATGCGACCTATGCGCTGAGAACCGCGCCGCGCATCCGCTTTGCCGGGCAGATGACCGGCGTCGAGGGCTATATGGAATCGGCGGGCAGCGGCATTTTAGCGGGGCTCAACACCGTGCGGGCGATCCGCGGAGAGGCGCCGCTCATTCTGCCGCGTGAAACCATGCTCGGCGCGCTGACGGCGTATATCACCGATCCCTACACGGTCAATTTGCAGCCGATGGGCGCCAATATGGGCATCCTGCCGATGCTCAGCGGGAAATTCCGCGGCAAGGACGGAAAACAGCGGAAATATGCAGCATATGCGGAGCGCGCACTCGCAGCGCTCGATGCAGCTTTATCATAAAAGGAGACAGCATGTTCCGAAGAATGTCTGCCGCGTGCATGGCGGCACTCATCTGTATCTGCATGACGGGCTGCGGCGAAAGCTCCGTACCCTATGAGCCGACGGCGCATCACACGAACCCGCCGCGCACCGAGCCGCTGACACAAACGACGGTCACGGCGGAGACAACGCACGCAGAGGAGACAATGAGCCCGGAGGAGCAGGCTGCTGCGGCAGTGTATGACGCGGAGCCGGTCCCGGTTCCTGCGGGCGGCTGGACGGATGAAACGCTGCTCCCGGTGATCTCTGTCTGCGGAAAGCCGCCGGAAGGTGCGGTTTTTCTCACCGATCTGCTCCCTGGGTATGAGCTGCTTTCCGGCGAGAAGGAATATCTGGAAACTTACGCAGATTCGATTTATGCGCGGCATCTTCTCCTGCACAGGGACAGCCTTGTGATGTCAAATCCGCAGTCAGACGGCACCGTGCCGCAGGAGAAGCTCCCGCTATATATCGCGCTGGGTGCGAGATGGGCAGCCGTGATGGAGGACGAAACACAGCGGCATCCGTTTACGGTCAATACAGTCGGCATGGACGCAGATTTCAGCATGCTGCAAAAATATATTGATCCCGATGCGGAAGACCCCGGCGAGGATTTCTTCCGCGTGCATCTTTCAACGGAGCATTTTTATATCACCTTTACAGGTGAAAACGGCATCGTGCAAACGATCAGTCTGAGCGATAACAGAGAGTGAGGTATATCATATGCGAATCATTCTGGACGCAATGGGCGGCGACAATGCGCCGCAGGCGACGGTTGAGGGCGCGGCAAGAGCCGTGAAGGAGCTCGGCATCGAGGTGATGCTCAGCGGTGATGAAGCAAAGATCAAAGCTGCTGCGGCAGAGCTCGGCGTGACGCTCGACGGCATCACTGTGCTGCACACAGAGGAGATCATCACGATGGAGGATCAGCCGACCGATGTCATCAAGTCGAAGAAAAACTGCTCGATGGCAAAGGGCTTGCAGGCGCTTGCCGACGGCGAGGGTGACGCATTTGTCTCCGCGGGCAATTCCGGCGCACTGCTTGTCGGCGCAACGATGATCCCGCGCCCGATCAAGGGCGTGAAGCGTGCTGCGATGGCGCCGCTCCTGCCGACTGCAAAGGGACATGCGATTTTGCTGGACGGCGGTGCGAACACCGAATGCAAGCCGGATATGCTGGTGAAATTCGGCATCATGGGCAGCATCTATATGGAGAAGGTCATGGGGATTAAAACGCCGCGTGTCGGGCTCATCAACAACGGCAGCGAGGAATGCAAGGGCAGAGAGCTCGAGGTCGAAACCTATGAGCGGCTGACCGCCGAGCGGGAAAACGGGCTCAATTTCGTCGGCAACATTGAAGGGCGCGACATTCCCTCCGGCGAGGCGGAAGTGCTCGTCACAGACGGCTTCACGGGCAACATCGTGCTGAAGCTCTACGAGGGGCTCGGCAAGTTCTTCGCGGGCAAGATGAAGGAAATGTTCTCGGGCGCGGGCAAGATCGGCGCGCTCTTCATGATGGATAAGATCACTGATTTCAAGGATACCTTTGATTACAAAAAGGTCGGCGGCGCGGTGCTGCTCGGTATCCGCAAGCCGGTCATCAAGGCACACGGCAGCTCCGACGGCGAGGCGTTTTTCAATGCGCTGCGTCAGGCGAAAAAGTGCGTGGACGGGCGCGTCTGCGAGACAATCGCCGAGTCGGTTGCCGCAAGAAAGCAGTCTGAAAGCAAAGAGGAGGCATGAGCGATGGATGCAAAACCGCAGTCTGAGCTGGAAGCCCGCATCGGCTACCGGTTCAGGGAGCCTGCGCTCCTCACCGAAGCGCTCTGTCATTCCTCCTACGCGAACGAAAAGCGCGGGACGCTCCGCTGCAATGAGCGGCTGGAGTTTCTCGGCGACAGCGTGCTCTCGATCGTTGTCTCCGATCACCTGTTCCGGCATTGTGATCTGCCGGAGGGGGAGCTCACAAAAATGCGTGCGGCGCTTGTCTGTGAGCAGTCGCTCTTTCAGTGGGCAAAGCAGATCGGGCTCGGCGACTATCTTCTGCTCGGACACGGCGAATCGCAGACCGGCGGCAGGGAGAGACCCTCTGTGCTCTCCGATGCCTTTGAAGCGGTCATCGCAGCGATGTTTTTAGACGGCGGCATGGAAGCCGTCACGCCCTATATTCTCGGCTTTCTGCCGGAGAAATTCGACCGCAAAAAGGAAGCCTTCCACGACTACAAGACCGTTTTGCAGGAGGTCATCCAGCAGAATCCCGAGGAGCACATCGAGTATGTGCTGGTCGGCGAGGAGGGCCCCGATCACGCCAAGACCTTCACGGTCGAGGTGCGGCTGAATTCCAATGTGATCGGGCGCGGCACAGGCAGATCGAAAAAGCTCGCGGAGCAGGCAGCGGCGAAGGAAGCGCTGTCTCTGATGGGCGAGCAGGTGTAAGAAACGCAGCGGGAGAACGCATATGGCTGAGAAAAAGGCGCTTGTCGTGATCGACATGCAGAACGACTACCTCTGGACGCAGAGAAAACCGAAGTTTTCATACGATACCGAGGCGCTCGTCAGTGCGGTCAACCGCGCTGCTGCTTCCTATCATGCTGCGGGGTATGATGTGATCTATATCGCGCAGATGTTTCCGAATCTCATCACGAACAAATGGCTGATCGGCTTCTCGATTCAGGGCACGCCGGGTGCAGAGCTTTACAGCGGGCTCGATGTGGTGTCCGATCTGTATTTTGAGAAGCATCTGCCGGATACCTATACCGCAAAGGCCTTCCGCGAACACTGTGCGCAGGCGGGTTACACGGAGATCGTGCTCTGCGGGCTGGATGAATGCGGCTGCGTCGGGGCAACGGCAAAGGGCGCCGTGAAAACCGGCGTGAAGGTCGTGATGCTCGAAAACTGCATCGGCAGGCGCTTTTCTGCGGAGAAGGTGCAGAAGATGCGGGCAGAGCTCAGCGCACTCGGCGTCGAATACCGGCAGCTTGACTGACAGACAATCACGCGCAGAAATACAGGCGGGGATGCCCCGCACCGGAGAATCAATCTATGTACTTAAAATCACTGGAGCTGCACGGCTTCAAATCATTCCCTGACAAGATCCGCCTCAGCTTTGACGAGGGCTTCACGGCAGTTGTCGGACCGAACGGCAGCGGAAAGAGCAATATCGGCGACGCGGTGCGCTGGGTGCTCGGCGAGCAGTCCACGAAGGAGCTGCGCGGCAAGAGCATGGAGGATGTCATCTTCTCGGGCACAAAGTCCCGCCGGCAGATGGGCTTTGCGTCCGTCACGCTCACGATCGACAATTCCGATCATGCGCTTTCCGATCCGGAGCCGGAGGTCGCCGTCACGCGGCGGCTCTTCCGCAACGGCGACAGCGAATACCTCATCAACGGCAGGAATGTCCGCCTGAAGGATGTCAATGAGCTTTTCATGGACACGGGTCTCGGGCGTGACGGCTATGCCATCATCGGGCAGGGACGCATCGCGGAAATTGTCGGTGCGAAATCGAATGAGCGCCGTGATATTTTTGAGGAAGCGGCAGGCGTCTCGAAATTCCGCTATAAGAAGCAGGAGGCAGAGCGCAGACTTGCCGCGGCGCAGGAGAATCTGCTGCGCCTGACGGATATTGTCGCAGAGCTGGAATCGCGCCTCGGGCCGCTGAAAACGCAGGCGGCGAAGGCGGAGAAATATCTGGTGCTCGCAGCAGAGCGCAAAACGCTTGAGGTCTCGGTCTGGGTCGAGAAGCTGCGGGTGCTTTCGGCACAGCTGCAAGCGCTCTCCGATCAGTTTTTGCAGGCATCTGCGGAATATGAGCATTTGCAGAGCGACCTTGCAAGAGAGCAGGAGAAGCAGGATCTCGCGTTTCAGGATATGCAGCAGGCGACTGCGGATATCGACCGCTTGCAGCATGACATCGTTGCCGCAGAGCAGGAGATCGCCGGCGTGACTGCAAAGCTCGCTGTCTGCGAGAATGAGATCTCCCACAGCGAGGAGAAGATCACCGAGCTGAAGGCGCGGCAGGCAGAGCTCCGTACCTCCGGCACAGAGCGCGAGCAGGTGCTCTCGGAGCAGGATGAATATATCAGAACGCTCGGCGACCGTCTCACAGAGCTCGAGCAGCAGATCGCGGCGCACGGGGCAGAGCTGGAAGCGCTTGTTTCACAGGTCACAAAGCTGAGCGGCAATGTCTCGGAGCAGGACAGTGCTCTCCGGGCGCTCTATTTGCAGCAGAATGAAGCGGCAGTGAAGCTCTCCGGCATTGCAGCGGATATTGCCGAAACAGAGGATACGCTCCGGCAGGCGGAATCGGACGGCGCTTCCGTCACGGAGCGCATGAAGGGTTACAGGGCACAGGAGAAAACCCTGCGCGAAAAGCTCGCATCTATTGAGAAAAAACAGCAGGAGCAGCAGAACCGTCTTGCGGGCTTCGGCGAGCTCGTGACGCTCAGGGAGCAGAAGTACCGGCAGTCGGCGGCGCGGCTCGCAGAGCTTGAGGATGCCGTCAAGCAGACCCGTCAGAAGCAGCAGCTTCTCCGTGATCTTGAGCAGAGCATGGAGGGCTACGCAGGCTCCGTCAAGCAGGTGCTCAGAGTGGCGGGCAGCGGACGCCTCGGCGGTGTTCACGGCACTGTTGCACAGTGCATCACGGTCGAGCCGCAGTACGGTACGGCGATTGAGACTGCGCTCGGTGCGGCGCTCCAGAATATCATTGTGGAAAATGAAGATGCGGCAAAGCGCTGCATCCGATACCTGAAAGAGACCCGCGGCGGCAGAGCGACCTTCCTGCCGATGACAACGATGCACGGCAATCGCCTCACAGAGCAGTTTGACGATCTGGACGGCTTTGTCGCGCTTGCCTGCGACCTCATCGGCTATGATCCGCAGTACAGCGGCATCATGCTCTATCTGCTCGGGCGCATAGTCATCGCAGAGGATATTGATGCTGCAACGCGCATCGCAAAGCAGTTCCGCTATCGCTACCGCATTGTCACGCTTGACGGTCAGGTCGTGCATTCGGGCGGCTCCATGACGGGCGGCTCGGCGGCAAGATCGGCAGGCTTCATCACACGCACCCATGAGATCGAGGAGGCGGCAGAGAAGCTGCGTTCCCTCGAAGCGGAGCGCGAGACCGTGCAGCAGGAGGCGGCAAAGCGCAAGGCGGAGTGGGCAAAGCTCGTCACCGACAAGGAGGGCGCGGCGGCGCTGATCGCGGAATTGCAGGAGCAGCTCCGCGATGTGCAGCAGGAGCTTGCGGCGCTCGAAGCCCGTGCGGAATCCGATGCGGCATGGCAGAAGAATGAAGCCGAGCAGCGGCAGCGTCTTACGGAAAAAATTGCGGCGCTCCGGGAGACCGAAGCCGATGCAAAAACACAGCTTGACGCCCTCGCGGAAACTGTGAAGAAGGCAGAGGAGCAGCTCCGGCTTGATTCCGTGCAGCAGACGAAGCTCCACAGCGAGCAGGAAATGCTGACGCAGACAATTTCTGAGGAGAAGATCCGGCAGGCGGCACAGCAGAAGGAGCTCGAAAACGAGCGCAGACGCCGCATCACAATGGCGCAGTCGATGGAGCAGGCAGAATCGCAGATTGAAGCGATCACCGAGAGCATCCGCGCCGAGCAGGGGAGCATCGCCGCACAGAAGAAGACGATTGAATCGCTGCTGACGGGACAGACCGAAAAGCGTGCCGAGATCGACGCAATGTCGAAGAAGGTGCAGATTCTCCGCACAGAGCATGACCGGAAGGAGCAGCATATCCGCGTGCTCGGGCAGGGCATCAAGGAGATTCAGGCAGCGAGCGAAAAGCAGTCGCAGGAATGCACCCGTCTTGAGGAGCGGCAGGAGAGAGTGCGGCAGGAGACCGATGATCTCATCTTCCGCCTTCAGGATTCCTATGAGATGACCCGCACCGAGGCGGAAGCCGAAGCGCAGCCGATCGAAGACATGAAGGAAGCGGACGCGCAGCTCACCTCGCTGAAAAACAAGATCCGTGCGCTCGGCAGCGTCAATGTTGCCGCGGTGGATGAATACCGCGAGGTCTCGGAGCGCTATGAGGATATGTCGGCGCAGATCAAGGATATCGAAGACGCAAAGAAGAAGCTCACCGAGCTGATCGAACAGCTCACGGCGGATATGTGCGCAATCTTTTCTGATGCGTTCTCGAAAATCAACAAGTATTTCGGCGAAATCTTCGTGGATCTCTTCGGCGGCGGCAGTGCCTCGCTGGAGCTCACCGATCCCGAGCACATTCTTGAATCGGGCATCGAGATCAAGGTCGCGCCTCCCGGCAAGGTGATCAAAAATCTGATCTCCCTCTCGGGCGGTGAACAGTCGTTCGTTGCAATCTGCATTTACTTTGCGATCTTAAAGCTCAGACCCGCACCGTTCTGCATCCTTGATGAGATCGACGCGGCACTCGATGAAGTCAATGTGCGCAAATACGCGCAATATCTGAAGCGCTTTCTCGGCAGGAGCCAGTTTGTCGTCGTCACGCACCGCCGCTCCGCAATGGATGAGGCGAATGTGCTCTACGGCGTCACGATGCAGGAGGACGGCGTATCCAGACTGCTTCGGCTCGATCAGAACGGCGTGGCTGTCAGCGAGAGCGTCAGCTGAGAATAAAACAGCGTTTCACAAGAGACCGGGAGGGATAATCACATGGGTATTTTCAGCAAATTCTGGGGCGGACTGAAAAAAACGCGCGACAGCCTCATGCGGGGACTCCGGCGCATGCTCGGTTCGTTTACGAAGATCGACGAGGAGCTCTTTGAGCAGCTCGAAGAAACCATGATTATGGGCGATATGGGTGCGGAAACTGCCATGCAGATCTGCGACACGCTGCGCGACCGCGTCAAGGAGCGCGGCATCACCGACCCGAATGACATCATGGGTCTCATTCAGGAGATCATCGCGGAGATGATGGGCGAGGACGAGGGGCTGAACCTCTCGACCAAGCCGACTGTCATCCTTGTCATCGGCGTCAACGGCGCGGGCAAGACCACGACCATCGGCAAGATGTGTCACCAGATGAAGGCGGACGGCAAGCGCGTGCTTGTTGCAGCAGCAGATACCTTCCGTGCTGCGGCGATCGACCAGTTACAGGTCTGGACAGATCGCTCCGATGTGGAGCTGGTGCGCCATGCAGAGGGCAGCGACCCCGCTGCGGTCGTGTTTGATGCGATCACGGCGGCAAAGGCACGCGGCTGCGATGTTGTCATCTGTGACACCGCGGGCAGACTGCACAACAAGAAGAATCTGATGCAGGAACTTGCAAAGATCAACCGCATCATCGACCGCGAGGCGGAGGGCTGCGCGAAGGAGTGCCTGCTGGTGCTCGATGCGACCACGGGGCAGAACGCCGTCAATCAGGCAAAGCTCTTTCAGGAGGTCGCGCCGATCACGGGCATTGTGCTCACAAAGCTCGACGGCACGGCGAAGGGCGGCATTGTCATCTCCATCCGGCATGAGCTCGGCATCCCCGTGAAGCTGATCGGTGTCGGTGAGGGCATCGACGATCTCCAGCCGTTTGACAGCAAGACCTTCATCGACGCGCTGTTTGATCAGGCGCCGGAGCTCCCGGCGGACGCTGCGGAAACAGCGGAGGCAGAATCCGATGCGGAGACCGAGCGCACAGAAGAAGCTGTGACTGCGGAAGAGCCGGCAGCAGCCGAAGAAGCGGTGGCTGAGGAGGCGCCGGCAGCAGCCGAAGAAGCACCGGCAGTGCCCGAAGAAGCTGCTGCCGAGGAAGAAACAACTGTGACCGCGGAAGCAGTCACCGAAGCGGAGGCAGAAACGCCCGCTGAGACTGCAGACACGGAAGCAGCGGCAGAAGCACCTGCGGAGGAGCAGCCGAAGAAAAAGCGCGGCTTCCTCTGGTGGAGGAAATAAGATGGATGACGAAAAGCGGATCCTGCTGCTCGGGACGAACAATCCCAACAAGGCGCGGGAGATCACGGATATTTTTCAACAGACCGAAATGGCAAATCTCCGGATCGCGGTGTGTCTGCCGAAGGTTTACGGTATCTCGATTGATGTCGAGGAGACCGGCACCACCTACGCGGAGAACGCCTATCTGAAAGCGAAGGCGATCTGGGATGCGGCACATGCACAGGGCGTGAACTGTGATGTGCTTGCGGAGGACAGCGGGCTGGAGGTGCTTGCGCTCGGCGGCGTGCCGGGGCTTTATACCAAGCGCTGGGCAGGGGAGAATGCAACCGATGCCGACCGCATCGCAAAGCTCCTGCACGAAATGGAGCCCTTCGCGGATGAATGCGAACGGCTCGCGACCTATGTCTGCCACGCCTGCCTGATTGACAGGGACGGCGCAGCGCATTATTTCGACGGCACCTGCACCGGCACGATCCTCAAGGCACCGCAGGGCGAAAACGGCTTCGGCTATGACCCGGTCTTTGCCTATCTCGGCGACTCCTTTGCAGAGCTGCCCGAGGCGCGCAAGAATATCTTTTCGCACCGCGGATTTGCCATGCGCGAGGTTGCAGACTATTACATACAGCTCGCACATCAGGGAGGGATCGGCTTTGAAAAATAGCAGAATCTGCCCGAAATGCGGCAATACGGACATCGTCATTGTGGACGGCTATGCAGGCCCCTACGGCTCCGGCAACAACATCATGACCGGCGGCACGATCTTCTCGGCAGTCAAGGTCGACCGCTATGTCTGCGTCGTCTGCGGCTACACCGAGGAATGGATCCGCGAGTCTGAGCTCATCAAGCTCGGAAAATCAAAGAAATGGCACCGATAAAGGAGAAACAGATATGCTGACAAGCAAACAGCGTGCACAGCTCCGCGGCATGGCATCGACCATGCAGAGCATCCTGACCGTCGGCAAGGGCGGCATGAGCCCGGAGCTCTATAAGCAGGCGGCAGATGCCCTCCTGAAGCGTGAGCTCATCAAGGGCAATGTGCTTGAGACCTGCGAATATTCGGCGAGAGAAGCCGCAGAAATGATCGCGGCGGAGACAGGCGCAGAGGTCGTCTGTGCGATCGGCAACCGCTTTGTGCTCTATAAGCCGCACCCGAAAAAGCCGGTGATCGAGCTCGTCGGCACAAAGAAGCGCGTGAAATGAGACGCGGCGGGCTCTTCGGCGGCAGCTTCAATCCGATCCATCTGGGGCATCTGCATCTGGCGGAGGCGGTGCATGACGCACTCTCCCTGGACTGCGTGACGCTCATGCCGACCGGGGAAGCGCCGCACAAATCCTCTGCCGCCTATGTGACTGCGGAGGACAGGCTTGCGATGTGCCGCCTTGCCGCGGAAAAATATCCGTGGCTCAGAGTTTCTGCTTATGAAACGCGCCGCAGCGGGAAAAGCTATACGGTGGAGACCCTGCGCTATCTGACGGCAGCAGAGCCGGAGACCGAGTGGACACTGATGATCGGCAGCGATATGCTGCTCTCCTTTGAGACATGGCGCAGCTGGCAGGAGATCACCGCAATGGCACGCATCTGCGCGGCTTCGAGAGAGCCGGGCGACCTGTCCGCGCTGGAGACGCATGCAGCGCTTCTGCGTTCACAGGTGCCGGAGGCTGAGATCCTTGTGCTTCCTGTTGAAGCAATGGCGCTTTCCTCGACAGAAATTCGGGAAAAACTCAGATCTCATGCAGATACCTCTTGCCTTTTGCCGGAAAATGTAGTACAATATATAAGAGAGCGGCATCTCTACGGATGCGGCGGCTGATACGGATATTCCGCACAAGGGGACAGGATGCAGATGTGCAGATGCCCTGTGCAGACGGAGATCTATTTGAGCGAGAAGGTGCGTTGAGACCAATGGCAAAATCTGTGAAGAATGAACAGGTGCGGGAGATTACTGCGCTGCTCAAGGCGCGGCTCTCGAAGAAACGCTTCACGCATTCGGTGAATGTTGCGCGTGCGGCATTTATGCTCGCGGAGCGCTGGGGCGCAGACACCGATAAAGCATATCTCGCGGGACTGCTGCATGATTGCTGCAAGGAGCTGCCCTTTCCGGAGCAGGAGGAGCTGATGCGCGGCGGACCCTTTGAAGTCAGCGAGATCGAATGGCTTTCGAAGCCCGTCTGGCACGGCATCGCAGCGGCATCCTATATGCACGCGGAGCTCGGCATCGACGATATGGATATCCTCGCGGCGGCACGCTGGCATACCGTCGGGCATGCAGGCATGTCAAGGCTTGAGGAGATCGTCTATATGGCGGATCTCATCTCGGCGGAGCGTACCTACCGCGATGTCGATCACTTCCGCAAGCTCGCACATACCGACCTCGATCAGGCAATGCTGGAGGCGTTTCAGTATGCGATCACAAGCCTGCTGAAAAAGGGCAATCCGATGCCTGTCTGCACTGCCGAAGCGTATAACTACTATCTCACAAAAAAGAAATAATAATTCAGAAGATACAGAAAAAATATAGACACGACGATGAAATCCGAAATGCAAAACGAAAACTGTAAGGGAGAGAATCCGGTTTTATGAGCAAGACTGCACAGCAGAAGGACAGTAAGAAAAGACGGAAAATGAGCTGGAAGGAGAAGCTCGGCATCACTGCGCTGATCATCGGCGCGCTGGCGCTCGTCGTTGTGATGGCACTGCATATCAAGGTCATTCCTGCGGAGCTGACCCGCGAGGACGGCAGCACATATCAGGGGCATATTTCGCTGATGGAAAAGTTCCGCGGCTGGAAGCCGTTTGTCGATCTCAACGGCGAGCTCGATTCCAAGGAGTATTCCGATGCGGACGCATCGCAGGCAGGCAATGACGCCACAGGCAAATTCGACGACGGTCTGGATCTTGACCAGATCCGTGAGGGACAGTTCTCCGTGCTCTTTCTCGGCACGGATGAATCCCGCTCGAACACCGATGTCATGATGATCGCCATGTTTGATATTGCAAAGAATGAAATCAACATTCTTCAGATTCCGCGTGACAGCTTTGTGCCGCAGTACACGAGCTTTGAGGCGGGCAAGATCAACAGCGTCTATACGATGGGAGACAAGAACAAGACGCAGGTGCAGCGCATTGTGGACTGCATCGAGGAGACCTTCTGCATTCCGATCGACCGCTATGTAACGACAAGCTGCACGGACATTGTGGACATCGTCGATCTGATCGGCGGCGTTCCGATCAATATGCCCTATACCATCGAATACGAGCCCGGCAAGACCATCTATGCGGGCGAGCAGGTGCTCTCGGGACAGCAGGCTGAGTGGATGGTGCGCTTCCGCCACGCCTACAACGAAGGCGACATCGGCAGAATGAAGGCACAGCGCCTGTTCATGGCAGCCGCGATGGAGCGTGTCTGCGACATCGGCACGATTGAGCTGATGGGCTATGTGGACAAGATCGTGAAGCAGAAGCTCATGGGATCCGATCTCTCGATGGATGAGATCTCGAAGCTCTCCGATTTCGCAACGACAATCGGTATGGATAAAATCACGATGCACATGCTCCCTGGCGAGGGCTACAATTACTACCCGCCGCAGCCGTCGCAGTATCCCTGGTATTCCGTCTGGTCGATCCACAAGGGACCGACCGTGAACCTCGTCAATGCGTATTTCCGCCCCTATTTCGCAAAGGTCGATGACCTCCCGCTCATTGATGAGCTCGTCGAGGAGGGCAGCTATGTCAGCACGCTCTATGACGATGACAGCGTCGATTTCCAGAAGATCGAAGACGGCGGCACATTCAACGGAAGATAACAAACCGCAAATTGTTTTCACGATAAACCCTGAATTGCACACAGAAAGGAGTCTTTTATGACCACACAGGAAAAGCTCGAAAAGATCGTGCGCATTCTTGATGAGAAGAAGGCACAGGACATTCAGGCGATCGGCATTACAAATCTCTCGATCATTGCCGATTATTTTATCATCGCGACCGGCACCAGCACCACACAGGTGAAGTCGCTGGCAGATGAGGTGGAATATCAGCTCGGACTCGCGGGCGTGGAGCCGCGCGGCGTTGAGGGCGTCCGCTCCGCAAACTGGATTGTGCTCGATTATAACGATATTGTCGTGCATGTCTTCTACCGCGACACCCGTGCGGAGTATCAGCTTGAGCGCCTCTGGGCAGACGGCGAGCAGGTCGATATCTCCGGCTTCCTGATCGACGAGGGTGACGCGAACAAATGAACCGCATTGACCTCAGAGAGATGCCGCGCGGGCAGAAAACTGCGCTGATGATCGCGCTTTACATGTGTGTGAAGCCTGTGTTCAACTGGCTTGTGCTCGGCGGACAGCTTATGCCGCTGGCAATCGGATTTTCCGCTGTTGCGTGCTTTTTGTTCGGGCTCAAGAAGACGAATCTCTTCTTTGCGATCCTGCTGATGCTCGTTGCCTGCGCAAATCTGCCGACGAATCTCAAAAACATCGGCTTCAATCAGTATCTTGTCTACACGATCGAAGGCGTGATGGATATGGCGGCTGCATGTGCGCTCGCGTTTTTACAGGAAGTGCGGGAGTTCTTCGGCAGCGGCGGCAGCAAATAAATTGTTTTATATTGCTCGAAAGAGAGGTTTTCTAACATGCAGGAGTACAGATTCTCCGAAATCGAAAGCAAGTGGCAGCACTACTGGGACGAGCACGGCACCTTCCGCGCTGAGAACGGCTCCAAAAAGCCGAAGTTCTATGCGCTGGTCGAGTTCCCGTATCCGTCCGGGCACGGCATGCATGTCGGCCATATCAAGGCGTATTCCTCGCTCGAGGTCGTGAGCCGCAAGCGCAGATTGCAGGGCTACAATGTCCTCTTCCCGATCGGCTTCGATGCCTACGGTCTGCCGACGGAAAACACCGCGATCAAGACCGGCGTTCACCCGAGACAGGTCACCGATGAGAATATCAAGAAGTTTACATCGCAGCTGAAGCGTGTCGGCTTCTCCTTCGACTGGTCGCGTGTCGTTGACACCACCGAGGAGGATTATTACAAGTGGACACAGTGGATCTTCCTCCAGATGTTCGAGCACGGGCTGGTCTTCCGCGACAAGACCTCCGTCAACTACTGCCCGAGCTGCAAGGTTGTCCTTTCCAATGAGGATTCGCAGGGCGGCAAGTGCGATGTCTGCCACAGCGAGATCGTGCAGAAGGAGAAGGAGGTCTGGTATCTCCGCATCACCGAATATGCCGACAGACTGCTCCAGGGTCTTGAGACCGTGGACTATCTGCCGAATATCAAGCTCCAGCAGCAGAACTGGATCGGCAAGTCCACCGGTGCATTTGTCAATTTCAAAATCGCAGAGCAGGATGAAGAGCTCCGCATCTACACCACCCGCCCGGATACGCTCTACGGCGTCACCTTCATGGTCATGGCGCCGGAGCACCCGATGATTGAGAAATACCGCGCCCAAATCGCGAATATGGATGCACTGGATGCTTACAGAGCCGAGTGCGCCAAGAAGACCGAGTTCGAGCGTACACAGCTTGTCAAGGATAAGACCGGCGTGCGCATCGAGGGTCTCACCGCGATCAACCCGCTGACCGGCAAGCAGATCCCGATCTATGTCGCTGACTATGTCATGATGGGCTACGGCACAGGCGCGATCATGGCTGTCCCGGCACACGATACCCGCGACTATGAGTTCGCAAAGAAGTTCGGCATCGACATCATTGAGGTCATCAAGGGCGGCGACATCTCGAAGGAAGCCTACACCGGCGACGGCGAGATGGTCAATTCCGGCGAGCTCAACGGCATCACCAACAAGAAGGATGCCATCGAGAAGGTGCTCAAGGTGCTCGCTGCAAAGGGCTGCGGCGAAGCAGGCGTGCAGTACAAGATGAAGGACTGGGCATTCAACCGCCAGAGATACTGGGGCGAGCCGATTCCGCTGGTACACTGCCCGCACTGCGGCATTGTCGCTGTGCCTTACGAAGAGCTGCCGCTGAGACTGCCGCCGGTTGAGAACTATGAGCCCGGCACAGACGGCGAGAGCCCGCTGGCAAAGGTCGAATCCTTCGTGAAGTGCAAGTGCCCGAAGTGCGGCGGCGACGCAAGACGCGAGACCGACACCATGCCGCAGTGGGCAGGCTCCTCCTGGTATTTCCTCCGTTACTGCGACCCGCACAATCCCGATGCACTGGCTTCGATGGATGCGCTGAAATACTGGCTGCCGGTTGACTGGTACAACGGCGGCATGGAGCATGTCACCCGCCACATGATCTATTCGAGATTCTGGCACAAGTTCCTCTATGACATCGGCGCTGTCCCGACGGACGAGCCCTATGCAAAGCGTACCGCGCAGGGTCTGATTCTCGGCTCCGACGGCGAGAAGATGTCGAAATCGAAGGGCAATGTTGTTGACCCCAACGATGTGGTCGATCAGTACGGCGCAGATGTGCTGCGTCTCTATGTGCTCTTCATGGGCGACTACGAGAAGGCGGCACCGTGGAGCGACAGCAGCGTGAAGGGCTGCAAGCGCTTTGTGGACCGCATCTGGGCACTTCAGGATATGGTCATCGACGGCGACAGCTACCGCCCCGCCGTGCAGACTGTGATGCACAAGACCATCCGCAAGGTCACAGAGGATATTGAGTCGCTGAAGTTCAACACCGCGATTGCGCAGATGATGACACTGGTCAATGAGCTCTATGCAACCGGCGGCATCAACAAGGCAGAGCTCCGCACGCTGCTCATCCTGCTCTATCCGTTCGCACCGCACATCACCTCTGAGATCTTCGAGCAGCAGGGCTTCGGCATCCTCAGTGATGCACAGTGGGTCGAATATGATCCCGCACTCTGCGTCGAGAGCGAGGTCGAGATTGTTGTGCAGCTCTGCGGCAAGATCAAGGCGAAGATCATGATTCCGCAGGGTGCCGATGAGGCAAAGGCGGTCGAGATCGCGATGGCAGATCCGAAGGTGCAGGAGGCACTTGCCGGAAAAACCGTGCGCAAGCAGATTTATGTACAAAATAAGTTGCTGAATTTTGTGGCAAATTAACGAAATCCGGATTCTTGTAAAAGGAATTGTAATTTCCACTTGACAAATTGCCGATTGTATAGTATAATAATTGTATATTGAGTGCAAATGTATATAATGGGCGCAGTTTCCAAAAGAACAGCGCACTTTATAGATAGCCTCTGGACGTAGGGAGGGAAAAATTCGTGGCAGAAGTACGCGTTGGTAAGAACGAGTCCTTGGACACCGCTTTGAAGCGTTTCAAGCGTTCCTGCGCAAAAGACGGCGTGATCGCTGAGGTTCGCAAGCGCGAGCATTACGAGAAGCCTTCCGTCAAGCGCAAGAAGAAGTCGGAAGCAGCTCGCAAGCGCAAGTTCTGATCGTCGGGAGTCGTTCGCAAGCGTCAGGCAGCGAAGCTCATAACCCCGGACATAATGGGGAATGACGAACAACAACTCAAAGCAAAGCACCGTGAGAGATCACGGTGCTTTGTTTTTTATGTGGAAGCATACAATATCTAAATCAGAAAAGAGAAGACCGAATCGGAGAAACCGTCTGTCTGACAAGTGCGGAGCCTGCGTGCTGCACAGAAGTAAACAGCCCTCCCCGGGAAATACCCGCGGGAGGGCTGAGCATGTTTACGGAAGCACGCCGGCAAAGCACAGGATGCTCAGAAAGAGAAACAGCCCGCCGAGTAAAAGCAGCGTGAGAATCTCCGCCGTGCGCGGGCGCATTTCGCTGAGCAGGACGCCGGTCTCCTGCGGGCGGTGAAATGTCTCGTGCCATTCCGACTGCGGGCGCATGCGGTTTGCGGAGAGCTGCGCGAGTGCCTCCCAGACGCTTGTGAGCTGCGGCACGAGCACGGTGATATCCTTGCGGTGCCTGTATTTGCGTGCCTTGCCGCTGTTTGTGCGGATGATACATGTGCCGCGCTCCGTCTCGACGGCGATCTCCCAGTATTTGCGGGATATGCTGCCCTGCCAGCCGCGGTAGCAGTTCCATTCGAGCACTCTGCCCCGGAGCTCTGCCGCATCCTTATAGCGCCGCTTCTTGTCGAGCCGAAGCAGCCCCCGGCAAAGGAAGATCACGGCGAGCACCAGCAGCAGGAAGCCGTTTTCCAGTCTGCCATCCATGAATTGTCTCCTGTTGATACGATGTGTCTGCATCCGTTTTTACACGCAGCGGGGAGCCCGGCGGGGAGCCCCCGCCGGCGTTTTTCTCAAGTGCGGGGAGCCCCCGCTGGCGTTTTTCTCAAGTCGACTGACTATTCCGTGCTTGACTGTGCACCGGTGACGCTGCTGTTCGCAGCTTTTGAACGATTTTCTTCGACTATTTCTATTCCATAATAACGGGGTCCGGGGGCCGCTGCCCCCGGCGGGGTTTGTCGATGTTTGCGAAGCAAACTCGACTGCTTTCGCATGGGGCGGAGACCCATTATAAATCATCGCGTCAGCGAAACCTTTTCAGCAAAAGCCTCTCCGGGGAGGGGGAGGCTTTCATCATAAGCACAGAAATGAGAAAGAAATTGTTTGCGCAATGAAATCGCTTCGCGATGAAATTCTGCGAATGAAATTGCTTCGCAATGAAATCCTGACGGAATAAAAAACGGGGTCCGGGGGCCGCTGCCCCCGGCGGGGTTTGGGGCGGAGCCCCATTATAAATCCATCGCCTTATAACAGCCCCAGTCTTCGCTTCCACTGCAAAATGCGCAGGACGGATTCGTCGATGCGGGATTCTTCGATCGTGCCCGCATTGACCGCCTGCACGATTGCTGCGATGGAGCTCTGGTAATCCGAGTAGCAGATCAGGTCATTGCCCGCCAGCACTGCCGCGACCGCAGGATTTTTGCCGCCGGAGAACTGCTTGATCGCGTCCATGCCGAGGTCATCCGAAATGACGACGCCCTTGAAGCCGAGATCGTCCCGCAGAATCTCATGCACCGCAGCCGAGAGCGACGCGGGATAGTCGCTGTCCATGCAGCTCACGATATTGTGGCTCACCATGACCGCATCGGCGCCCGCACGGATGCCCGCCCGGAACGGCTTGAAGTCGCCGTCTGTGAACGCGGAGTAATCGCGGTCATCGTATCCCATGTTCTTGTGGGTATCGACAGAGCCGCCGTAGCCCGGGAAATGCTTGAGCGTCGAGCCGAGCCCGTCTGCGCGCATCTCCGAGACGACCACGCGGATATATTCCGCCGTTTCGTCGGCGTTGAGCGAGAAGCAGCGGTTATAGATATAGTTGCTCGCATCGAGCGGCACATCACAGACCGGCGCGAGATTGACATTCACGCCGAGATCGAGCAGCAGCTCAGCTTTTTCCTTTGTGTCGCTGGTGACAAGATCCCAGCCGCCCTCCGCAAAGAGCGCTTTCGGCCCCCAGAAGGGGACAGCGCGCAGATTCGGGTTCAGGCTCACACGGTTGACCGTGCCGCCCTCCTCGTCCACGGAGATCAGCAGCGGGAGCTTTGCGTTCTGCTGAAACGCGGCGTTCATATCGCGCACCTGCTGCTTGGTCTTGCCGGAGAAGGGCTTTGCAAAGAGACAGAGCCCGCCGACGCCTGCCTTCACAGCCGCCATCGCCGTGCCCTGATCGGAGCAGGTGCAGAGAATCATCTGTGCGCATTTCTGTTCGACCGTCATTGCCGCAACGGTATCGCGGAGATTGCCGGTCGGGAGCTCAGGCTCCGCCTCAGTGACCGCCGAGCTGCTTGTGACGGACGCCTCGGTTTCGGTCGGTTTCTCCGTACTGCCCGCCGCAGAAGTGCCGGCGGCAGCGGAGGTGCGGGTCGCACGGGTGCCCTGTGTGATGCGGGTCGCAGCCGTGCCGGGTGCGGTGCTCCCTGCGGTGCCGGGCTCAGTGGTGTCAGCCGCAGAGGCGGTGTCGGGCAGAGCGGTCGTATCCTGTGCTGTGGTATCCGCGGTTGTGTCAGCGGGCGTATCGGTTTTATCCTGCGCTGAGGAAGCAGACGTCGTGCTGCGCTCAGCGGCAGATTCCGGGCTGAGCAGGCTCGAATCGGGACCTGTGCCGCAGCCTGTCAGCAGAAAGACCGAGAGCAGGAGTGCAGCGGAAAAACGGGGTGATCTGGTTTTCATAGCTATCCTTCTTCAACATCAGTTCTTCAGGCTGTGCATCGGCGCGGGGATGCGTCCGCCGCGGGAGATAAACTTCTCTGCGGATTCCTGACGCACAGGCATGACCGGACCCTTGCCGAGCAGACCGCCGAAATCGAGCTCCTCGCCGATCTTCTTGCCGATGGCAGGGATCAGGCGGGCAGCGGTTGTCTTGTTGTTGACCATACCGATCGCTGCTTCATCGGCAATGATCGCAGAGATCGTGGAAGCGGGCGTATCGCCGGGAATGACAATCATATCGAGACCGACCGAGCAGACGGCGGTCATCGCTTCGAGCTTTTCGATGGAGAGCACGCCCTCCTTCGCTGCATGGATCATGCCGGCATCCTCCGAGACAGGGATGAATGCGCCGGAGAGTCCGCCGACGCTCGAAGACGCCATGACGCCGCCCTTCTTGACTGCGTCATTGAGCAGCGCGAGCGCTGCCGTGGTGCCGTGCATGCCGCAGGTGGAGAGACCCATGCCTTCGAGAATATGCGCCACAGAGTCGCCGACAGCGGGTGTCGGCGCGAGCGAAAGATCGACGATGCCGAACGGGACATTGAGCATTTCGGAGGCGCGTGCACCGACGAGCTGACCCATGCGCGTGATCTTGAACGCAGTGCGCTTGATCACATTTGCGAGCTCATCGAGGGAGGCATCGGGATATTTCTCGATTGCCGAGCGGACAACGCCCGGTCCCGAGACGCCGACATGCACTTCGCAGTCGGGTTCGCCGACGCCGTGGAAGGCGCCTGCCATGAAGGGATTATCCTCGACCGCATTGCAGAAGACGACGAGCTTTGCAGGTCCCATGCACTGCTGATCTGCGGTGAGCTCTGCCGACTGCCGCACGATCTCGCCCATGAGCCTGACGGCATCCATATTGATGCCGGCACGGGTGGAGCCGACATTGACCGATGCACAGAGATTCTGCGTCTCTGCGAGCGCCTGCGGGATGGCTTCGATCAGGGCGCGGTCGCCTGCGCTGAAGCCCTTCTGCACGAGCGCGGAGAAGCCGCCGATGAAGTTGACGCCGGTGGTCTCAGCAGCCCGCTGGAGCGTGTGTGCGAGCATGACGGGATCGCCGCCTCTTGTCGCCGCAACGAGCATTGCAGCGGGTGTGACGGAAATGCGCTTGTTGATGATCGGGATGCCGTATTCCTTTTCGATCTGCTGACCGGTTAAGACGAGCTTTTCTGCACGGCGCGTGATCTTGTCATAGACGCGGTCACAGACAGTCTTCATATCCTCCGAGCAGCAGTCGAGCAGGGAAATGCCCATTGTGATGGTGCGGATATCGAGACACTCATCCTGTATCATGCGGATAGTCTCGAGAATGTCATAGGTATTGAGCATAGTTCCCTCCGATCAGATGCGGTGCATCGAATTGAAGATATCTTCGTGCATGATGTGGATGGAGAGACCGAGCTCCTTGCCGAGTGCAGACAGACGGTCTGCGAGGGTATTGAAATCGCAGCTCAGGTTGCTGATCTCGACCAGCATGAACATCGCAAAAAGATCCTGCAAAACGCTCTGTGTGACTTCAATGATGTTGGCGTTTTGCTCGGCGCAGATGCCGCTGACCTTGTGCAGGATCCCGACGGTATCATGACCGATCACGGTGATAACAGCTTTCATAGGAAATAGCCTCCTTATCAAAATACATACACTCTTATTATATCATATTCATTGTGAAATTTCAAGCCTCGCCGCGAAAATACGGTGCGCGGTGCGCGGCAGTTCGGATTATGTGAAAAAGCACCGGCACTCCCGCGGGAATGCCGGTGCTTCGGTTCTGTTTTCGCTTATTGCAGAAGGATGCGCTTTAAGAGCGTCAGATCCTTTGCGCTGATCTTTCCGTCACGGTTCATGTCAGCGGCCTTGCCCTGTGCGGGTGTGAGGTCGCCGGATCTGAGGAGATACTTGTGCATCATCACAAGGTCTGCGAGGTCGCATGTGCCGTCTGCGTTG
>JAEEGL016952033.1_pt1 | contig 65263 bp, 53 predicted proteins | sample 9134231 | NCBI WGS metagenome assembly JAEEGL01 (sample SAMN16246548, study PRJNA631951) | gut metagenome | biome: gut microbiome; feature: rumen; material: fiber-attached | host: Bos | place: Iran: Karaj | collected 2018-10
TACAGGAAGTTCTACAAGCTGACCGGCAGCGTCTGGCTCGGAGCCTTCTTCGTCGCCATCCTTATCGCGTGGAGGTGCGCGGGTTATATCTCGCACCAGTTCATGTGGTACGGAAGCGATGAGGTCGCCGCCTTCTGGGGCATATACTGATACATGTCTGTCTGACGGACAAATGGGGGCTGTGAAAAAACGTCATCCGGAAGGGGCGTGGCTTCACAGCCCCTTCCATATCTGAGCCGGAACACGGACGGGGAAATACCCGGGGCTAAAACGCCCGCTATGGGGCGCTTCCGAAAAACAGAACAGCACAATTATCGCATTTACAGCAGGGGGGCAACATGAAACAGTATCCATTCCACCCGCCGGTATACTACTGCCGCAAAGTCCACATGCCACTGACGCTCGACGGACGCCTTGACAAGCCCTTCTGGGCCGACATTCCCTTTACCGGGCTTTTCGTGGACATTGAGGGACCCGAGAAAGGGAAAACGCCGCGCTTTCCCACCCGGGCAAAGGTCGCGTGGGACGACGACGCGCTATATATAGCCGCGGAGCTCACGGGAAACGAGATATGGGCCCATGTGACCGAAAGGGACGACGTTATATTCCGCGACAACGATTTTGAGGTGTTCATCGACCCGGATTCGGACACGCAGAGGTACATCGAGTTTGAGATGAATGCGATGAATACCGTGTGGGATTTGCTTTTGACCAAGGCGTACCGTGACAGGGGCAAGCCAATGGATTCCTTTGACATCAAGGGCCTTGAGACCGCCGTATACATAGACGGGAAGCTGAACGACCCGGGCGCGGACAACCGGAAATGGAGCGTGGAGATCAAAATGCCCATGCGTTCGCTGAAAGAGGCCTCCGACCGTATTCCGAAACCGGGGGACTATTGGCGGCTGAACTTCTCAAGGGTGCAGTGGACAGTAGAGGTCAGGGACGGGGAGTACAAAAAAGTGCTCGGGCTCGACGGCAGGCCCCTGCCGGAGGATAACTGGGTATGGGCGCCCACCGGCGTGATCGACATACACCGGCCGCAGTACTGGGGCTTTCTGTTCTTTACCGAAAACGGCGAGGAATACCCAATACCGGAGGACGAACGTCGGCGCTTTGACCTGTACAGGCTGTTTGAGGAACAGCGTGCGTATTACCGCGAGCATGGGCGCTACTGCGCTAATGCTGACGCCCTGTGCGCCGCCGCAGGGGTAGAAATGCGCCCGGTGATAGAGACTACGGCGCACTTTTTCGAAATGCGTGTGAAGCGGGCTGACGGCAACGGAGAAATACGCCTGTTCGCCGACGGAAGAAGCGAAATGACCTGAAAAGCCGGGGGATTGCGGATACAGGCGTTCGCCTGCGGGAGGTACTGCGCGCGGCAGCGGCCATGGCATGAAGACCATGATAGAACGGACCATTCACGCGGACGGCGCCTTGGCTTTACTTCGTGAGACCGGGATATGGGCGGATCATGTGCCGGTTCGCAGGAAATCTCCGATATCTCCGAGCTTTTTTCCGATGCTGTGGTACTTTCCGGAATATACCACAGGATCGAGAACGGTCAGATCGACGTCGAATGTGTCCCTGCATACAAGCGCTTCATCCATCTGGATGTTGCGGATGGGGCAGAAAAACGTGGTGGAATCTCCGGTCTCCACGGTTTTTGCCACTTCACATTCATATACCCAGCGGCTTTGATCAAGCACCGGGACATCCAACACTTCGCCGCGGCTGACTTGATACTCGAGCCCGTCTTTTTTCCCGTCGTTTGCGTGGCGGGAACCAAAGTAATCCATAAGCTCCAGCATATCCGTGCTGACAAGGTTGGCGCTGAACATCCGCGTCCTGAGTACGTTCTGTTTCGTCATTTTTGTTCCGAACATGCTGACGACCAGCATATAACCGTCGCCTGCTTCCTGCGTTACGCTGATCCAGGTGATCGGAGCGAAATTGGCCGTGCCTTCTTTATTATTAGTCCCAATGATGAATGCCGGCTGAACGCACATGGAATATACGGGATCGACCGAACGCCTTTTCGTGTTCTTCATTCGCGTTTACCTTATCCTTTTGCGGAATGGGCCGTTACTGATGCACCTGTACGAGCTGTCCGCCAAGCAGGCGGGATTCTTCGGCGGCGATGCCCATAAGGTGGCTCTCGATGGAGTTTTCAAGGGAAGTGACTTCGCTTATCCGGCCTGTAAGCATGGCGTACAGGCTGCGCAGCTGGCCGTCATCGCCGCCGCCGTGATGGCCGTATTTTTGATCCACAAGGCTTGAAATGGGGATGTTTTCGTGCTCTTCGCGGCCGTAGATCTTTATGCGGATGAAATCCTCGTCCTCGTTTATTATGATCTCTCCCAGTGAACCGTGGAATGTTATTATGCGCCCGCCGTTGCCGGTAAAGGCGTTCATGTCCAAAATGGCGGTGACGCCGTTTGAAAACTTCATAAGGCACTGCTGGTTGTCGGGAACGTCATTATCGCAGTGATACACGCATCTGCCGTAGGGACCTGTGCGTATGGCTTCCCAGGCGCTTTCCGGCGTGAGCTTTTTCGGCCGGACTATGATCGTGGAGAAAACGTAGTCGGGCCGGTCTTTCATGCGGTCTATGTACAGCCGTTTCGCGCTGTAAGGGCAGGTGTCCATATAGCGGCACTGTGTACAGCGCTCCGCCGCACCCTCGGGGGCGTTTTCGGGCCTGAACCAACTCAAGCTGCCCACGGAAGATATGCTTTCACAGCGGGAACGGGAGTAATACTGCAGCAGGTCCAGGTCGTGGCTGCATTTGGCGAGTATGACGGGGGAGGAGTTTTCCTTGCGCCGCCAGGGCCCGCGTACATAGGAGTGCACAAAATGCCCGTACCACACCTGTTCGGTCTCTGAAATGGAGATCAGCCTGCCTATCGTGCCGGAAGACAGGAGTTCGTCCACCTTAAGATAGGCGGGAGCGTACCTGAGCACGTGGCCCACGAACACCTTTTTACCGCTGTCTTTCTGCGCTTTAAGCAGCATGGCACATTCCTCGCGGGAGGAAGTGAGGGGCTTTTCAGCCATTATGTCATATCCGAGTTCCAAAGCTTTCAGTATATGCCGCACATGGTCCCGGTCCTGAGTGGCGATCACAAGCAGATCCGCGCGCTTCCGGCTGAAAAAGGTGTCTTCGCTCAGGAAGCAGCTTGCTTTGTCTATGCCCAGCGCGATCGCGGCGTTATTAAGCGCTTCGGGGTTTATGTCGCAGACGGAGACCACGTTGAACATATCGCTGAAACGGGTCTGCATGGGAATGCCGAAGGCGTTCAGGCCGCGGCCTCCGCAGCCGATTATAGCGACTGATATGACTTTGTTCATAACACACCTCGTGAATGGATCTGGAAAGGATGGCATTTGTTTGCAGGACATCGGCGCGTTGCTGCGCTGGCGCCTCTGCCGGACACAATTATAATCCATATAAGTGCCGATATCAAGCGCCGGCGGAAATGCCGTACGCATCTTTGTTTTTCTCATGTTTGTAATTGCGGATATCCCGGGAAGATGGTACAATAAATATAAGAGCTCATGATTTGAAAAGCGGCGCGGAAGTCCGCAGGGAAATGAAAACACAGCAACGAGGGCATATCTCGCCCGCACGGAAACCTGTTTAAATGCAGGCCGGAGCTTGATCGGGGATGCGATGTCCCGAATCAGTACATTGCCGGATATAGCGGAAAAGGAGAAGCATATGACGCCGAGACAACGGATGACCACAGCGCTGGAGCGGGGGGTGCCGGATCGGGTGCCCACTTTCGAACTGGAATTCCAGCTGTGTCCGGAGCTGGTGGGAGGAGACTACCTGCACGAGGAGGAGCTGGAAGGCTTGTCCCCGGCGGAAGTCGAAAAACGCCTGCGCAAAAACGCCGAATTCATAATCCGCGTGTATGAAATACTGGAACACGATGCCATCTGCCTCCACCATTTGAATACGGTGCACATGGCGCGCACAGCCGAGATCATACGGGAACTGACCGGCGACAGATTCATGCTGCTGTGCCACGGGGACGGCACTTTGGCCATACCTGACGGGGACGGCATGTACGAGCTCAGTTATAAACTGTATGAGGAACCCGAAAAACTGCACGACGAGTGCCGCCGCATGGCTGACGGTGCGATAGAGCACAATGACTATATGCTGGACCACGGCATGGACGGATTCATACTCTGCTCGGATTACTGCTTTAACCAGGGGCCGTTCATTTCCCCGAAGATGTTCGCCGAGTTCATCGCTCCTTACCTTAAAGACATAATAGCGCACATACGCGAGCGGGGCGGCTATGCTATAAAACATACGGACGGCAACATAATGCCGATAATCGACCAATTGGTGGCGTGCGAGCCCCACGCACTGCACTCGCTGGACCCTATGGCGGGCGTCGACATACGCCTTGTGAAAGAAAAATACGGCGATAAAGTAGCCCTGTGCGGCAACGTGCACTGCGCCGCCATGCAGACCGGCACGGAAGAGGAAGTGATCGAGTCTGCCGAGTATTGCCTTAAGTACGGCAAGCCCGGCGGCGGATACGTGTTCTGTACCAGCAACATACCTTTCAGGGGCCTGCCGCTGGAAAGATATATGCTCGTACTGGATGTGTGGAAGAAACACAGGGATTATTGACAGGCGCACAAACGAGGCTGAATATCTGAAATATACCGTGTCGGATGCAAAAAAGAACGCCGACTGGCCGATAGGATCCGCGCTTCATGCTGTCCTGCCATTGTAAGGAGGGAACCAAGTGGCTGTACTGTATCAGCTTACGGAAACCAGCAGATTCATGATGTCCTTCGTGCTGGTCACGGATAAAAACAACTGCATAGTGATCGACGGCGGGCGTCCCGACGATATGCCGCTTTTAAAACAGTACGTGGGCGGGAGGCATATTTCCGCGTGGATACTTACCCATGCCCATATGGACCACATAAGCGGCTTTGTGGACGAATTTGCGAAAAACGGCGGAGTCGATTTTGATGTGGAGACGGTATACTACAACTTTCCTCCATATGACGAATTGATAAACAAAACCGACGTGGAGGATCTGGCGTACTTCCGCAGCGAATTAAACGATATGCTGCCTGCCTTCAATGCTGTACTGCTACGGTTCAGGGACAAAACTCACATTACTCATCAGGGAGAGTCGCTTGACGTAGACGAAGTGCATATAGACTTTCTGTTCAGTTACCATGAGGGGCTCACCGCGAACCTTATGAACGACAGCTCGCTGGTGTTCAAAGTGACCACGCCCAACAAAACGGTGCTGTTCTTAGGCGACCTGGGGCCGGACGGGGGAGACCTGCTGTTCAGGGAGTCGCGTCACCTGTTAAAGTCCGACATCTGCCAGATGGCGCATCACGGACACGGGAACGTGGGCATGGAGGTATATGCCGAGATCATGCCGGAGGCGTGCATGTGGTGCTGCGCGGACTGGCTGTACAACGAACCGGAGGTCCCCTCATACCTGGCGGACGCCGAGAAAATGCGCAGAATGGGACGTATCAGGCTCTATGGCACCGCGCTGACGCGAAAATGGATGGATATTCTTGGGGTCCGGAAACACTATGTCACGAAAGACGGAACACAGAGAATAGAGCTATAGGGGCATAAGGAGCCGGCTTTCTGTCGCGAATTGGAAGAAATGTTTCCATTTGACGTTCATACCTATACAATAACAACGCGAAAGGAAAAGAGGTAGACAACATGGACATCATCAGCCGGTTTGACCCAGCCAATGCGCAGAAAGCGCATGGGGATACCATCCTGGCAGGCGCCGTGCTTCCGGCAGGGCTGTTTTCCCCGTTCGATCACGCCTGGGGATACCTGAACGGGCCAGGTGGGATGGAGCCTCATAAACACCATAAGGAAGAGATATACATATTCACAAAGGGCAGCGGCTGCGTCGTAGTTGACGGAACGCGCTACCCGGTCAGCCCGGGAGACGTAGCGTATATCCCGCCGGATGCCCTTCACAGTGTGGTGAACGAAAAAGCTGAAGCGCTTGAGTGGGCGGCCTTCTGGTGGGAGATCACGGCTCCGATGAATAAGAACGGAAACCCTGCCGAAGAAGACCTGGAGGAGTGCAATATCTTCAATGACAGATAAAGTGGCAAACATTCAGGGATCCGATACAGCAGACCGCATGTCTCCGGCTTGCCGCTTTATATGGAGCGGCACGGCTGGCGCACGATAAGGGGGGAAGACATATGGCGGAAATATATGTAAATGCACAAAAAACGACAGGAAAGATTAAAGCCCTGAACGGCTTGTGCAATTCGCCGCAGAAACGTACGCTCAAATACTGGCAAATGGCGGGCGTACCGTACACGCGCCTGCATGACTCGTTCCTGGGAGTGGCCCACGTGGTCGACGTGAGCGCCGTGTTCCCGGACTTCTCAAAAGATGAAAACGATCCGTCAAGCTACGATTTCGAGATGACTGACCGCTACATAAAGACGGTGGTCGAGAGCGGCGCGAGCATAATCTACCGCCTCGGGGAGACCTTGTACGACATGCCGGATGTTTCCAAAATTACTGCGCCTCCGGCAAGTTACGAAAAGTGGGGGTGCGTCTGCGCGCACATCGTGAAGCACTACAACGAGGGCTGGAACAAAGGCTTCAGATACGGCATAAAGTATTGGGAGATCTGGAACGAGCCGGACGGCGACATTCGCCCTGACGGCATGCTCAACGGCTCGTTCAAAGCTCCGGCATCGGAGTTTTACCGTTTTTACGCGGAGGCGTCGTACACCATAAAGCAAATGTGCCCTGACATTATGGTAGGGGGCTACGCGCCATGCGCGGTGAACGATCCGGGCAGGTACGAGTTTTTTCTGGGTTTTTTGGACTATATGGACACACATCCGCATGCGTTTGATTTTATGTCTTTCCACGCCTACGCGGACAGCGCGGACAAGCTCAAAAAGCGGCTGAAAATGATAGACGATGCCCTGCGCCCGCACGGCCTGGACGAACTGCCCCTGGTAGTGACCGAGGCGGGCTATTTCTGGGAAAACCGCATGTGGGCGGAACTGGGCAGGGACGACAACGAATACCGCATCAACGAACTGGTAGAGGATATGCGTTCCGCGCGGGCGGCCGCGTTTTACGCCTGCGCGATGTGCATATTTCAGAATTCGAATGTGATCATAAACAATTTCTACCGTACGGATTACATGACCATGTGGGAAAACCTGTTCACGGAGGCAGGTTCGCCGCGCAAGCCCTACTGGGCGATCGAGATGTTCCGCCGCCTTAGAGACGCGGGTGACGCCCTTTGGTGCGAGTGCAGCGCGGACGGCGTTTACGCCCTGGCTGCCGGAAACGCGGACAGGTGCGTGCTGTATATCTCCCAGTATACCGGTATAGCACGCAGATACGAGCTTAAGGCGGACGGTCTGACAGGCGAGTACCGTATGCGTATACGCGCGTGCGACGACGTACGCAGCGATGAGGTGCTGGAGGAGCGCGCAGTGAGCGCGGACGGCGCGCTCAGCTGTCCGCTGTATTTAAGACCGTGCGGCGTTTACGTGATAGAGATCGAAAAAATGCCGTAAGCCTGACGGCAGACCGGCGGCGAGACCGAAGATGCAACGGCCGGACCGTGGCTTGCGGCTAAGACTATCGAAAAAGCAGAGTGACAGGGTATATGCGGCATAATACCCGGTCGACTGCGTTGGGAGGGATTGGCATGTATACAGAACTCTTCTTTGACGATTACCGCCTGCTGGGGCGCACGGGAACTGAGCGCAGATACGGCGTGCCGGAATTGATAAACGAGTATTATGATCCCGAATACAGCACGGACTATTTTTCCCCGTGGGTTTTTGATAAAGACGGAGAAACAGTCATGCTGTATATGGGGAGAAACCGGACCACAGGCAAGTTCGCGCTCCTGGCGGCGAGTTCACCTGACGGAATAAACTTCAGCCCCCTGAAACACAACGGCACAAACGAGGTGATGCAGCTTGCAGGGGGCGAAGAACCGCTCAGCATCCTGGAAGATGTATTCGCCCCGCCGGAAGAAAAGTACAAGCTGATACTGACCAGGTATAATCAAAAACAGTTTTGCGTGCGCGCGCAGGTCTTATCTTCGCCTGATCTGATCACGTGGAGCAATTACCTTGACGAGATCCCCGACTGCGGCTGCGAGCCGGTGGGCGGCGTGTTCTTCAACGCGCACAGGCAGTGCTACACCGTGCTGCGCCGCCCGACCTGGGGCAACAGATGCGTCGGCTATTGTGATACAAACGATTTTAAACATTACACCGAATATGAGCTTTGCCTGCACCAGGACGCTTTGGACGGACCTTTGGACGAGATCTACGGCATGAGTGCGTTCGAATACGCGGGTATGTATATAGGTTTTCCGCTGATCTATACGGACAACGCGCCTTCCAGAAAAGCGAAATTCGAGCCGGGCAGCATAGTCCCGCAGCTTGCGTATTCCTGGGACGGGCATCACTTTTTAAGGTCTCTCAGAACGTCCTTCCTTCCGGATTACACCGGAGAGCCGGCGCTGTTCTGGCTTTCCTGCGCGCGTATGGCGGCAAACAGGGAGATATTACTGTACTGCGCGATGACACCCGAAGCCCATGGGACCGCTTTCAGAAATCATCAAAGCGGACGGATACGCATATACCGCCTTAGGGAGGATGGGTTCATCTCGCTAAATGCCGGCGCGGATGAAGCGACGGTCACCACCCGCGAATACCTTTACAAAGGCGGAGACATATGCGTGAATCTCTGTGCCGAGCAAGCGACTGTGGCCGTAATAGATACGTGCGGCGAAGATCCTGCTTCTCAGGCCTGGGGCACGGAGACGAGCGCGGCGGGTTTTGACCACGGCGATTGCCGGGAGTTCAGCGGCGACAGCACGTGCTGGAGACCGCGCTTCAAGGGCGGCAGTCTGGAGAGATTCAGGGACCGTATAATAATACTGGAGATAAAGCTTAAAAACGGCGCGCTGTACTCCGTAAGCGGAGACATGCAGCCGCTGACAAATACGCAGTCCGCAAGATACAGGGCAATGGGGATCGTTTCCGAGATATGATCCGCGCGCGGTCAGGGCTTGGAAAGAACGGTCAGTAATTCCTCACGGTCTCCATAACGACTCTTTCCCAGTTGGTCAGGTTTTGAGGGTTATATGCCACGGACGATATGTCTTTCAGTATAAACTCGCACGGCGTGCCGTTCTCGCGGCATATCGAAAGCGTTTCAAGTATATCTTTGCGCAGGGCGTCTTCGTCCAGCCGGTTCACGGCGACGGATGCGGGGTTGGGCTTACGGGAGAGCACATATTTATTGCCCATTTGCTCCGCGGCTTTGCGCACGTCTGCCCAGGGCGTGATGGACAGCTTGCGAAGATTGGGAAGTTTTTCGCAGATACGTATCTTATCGTGGAGTGGCTCGCAGCAGCCGTAGTACACAAGACCGAAACCATCAAAGAACTTCCGGGCGTATTCGATCTCAAACTCATCGTGCATGGCAGGGGAGACCTGGGCGAAAACCTGGGCTGTGCCGCGCCCCCAAAGATTCCGGCGGGTCACCTTGCCGTTTTTGATCTCGCCGGGCAGGTCGTCCACATAGCCGGCGGTGCAATGCAAAACCGGGTGATACGAGTCAAGCAGACCCAGGTCTTCCAGCCGTGTGAGCAGTTCCAGACGCATATCCAGATACTTGCGCATGAACGCATGTAGCAGCTCCGGATTATCATAGAGGTCCGTATATATGGGCTCCACGCCGCGCCACATGGACAGGTCATCCCAGGGCGTGTAATATCCGGCATGGGTGTATCCGAAGACTCTTAAGGGATAGATGTCGCCGAATATTCCGTCCAGAAGCTCATAGCGCTGCCGGGTCAGTTCATCGTTCACGCTTATCGAAGGAACATGCAGCTTGCTTAAGGATTCCATGTCCGGGAACTGGTCTTCGTAATGGTGGGAGACTATATTGTTGCCGGCGTCGGCTGCCAGGGTGTTTTCTTTGATCCTCACGCCGCAATCGCCTATATCGATCACCCGGTACAGCTCATAGTACGGGGGCACGATCATGTCTCCTCGGCAGTGCTTCCAGCGATACAAAGTCCGGCGCATACTAAGTTCCACGCTGCGCAGATACGGGTCTTCGCACATGAGCGTGAGCTCACCGTCCGCGTTCAGCTGGTTCCAGGGCAGTTCGTCCAGCAGGACGACAGGGCGGATCATATTAAGCCCGTTCACGGCCCGGTACAGCTTTTCGTTATACTTTTGCACGTCGAGGGAACCTATGGCAGCCAGTTCCCCTGCGAGGGGACGCAATATGTCTTTGTCCATCCTGAGCCGATCCCTTTCCCGAACTGATATAAACGGCGGATACTGCCGATAAGCGGTGTCTGCAAGAAAAACCGTGGGTATTATACCATAACCGGCGGCAATAGAAAAGCCGTTACAGCTGCCCGGTCCCTCCGGTGTTGTGATCTTAAAGCTGCTCATCGCACATGCTGTTCAAAAGGAACAACGGCGAAACAAAAAGGCATTGCCATAAAAAAACCGGGTGCAAACGAAAGCGGAACGTGATATAATAACTGAAAGAGAACTGCCTGAAAGCTTACGCCTGCGCGAAGTGTATTCCGCGCGCGAAGCATTACGGCGCACATGCCGGGAAAAAGACCAACCTGCCAAAATACCCGCTGCGCCGTTCCCGCTCACGGCTTTGCGAAAGGAAAGGGTCTAAATGAAAAACAGTATTAAACGCCTTATCGCCTGGACGCTCGCGCTGCTTCTGTACGCTGGTCCCGCCCTGGCGGATGAGAGCGGGAGGGATTATGCCCTCATGTCCGCCTTTAACGCGAACAAAGTGACCGCGGCGCAGACCGCCTTCGACTGGGCAGCCTGCCGCGTGGCCGCCGCGGAAGAGATGCGGCTGCCGGAATATGTGGGCGAGGACGAAACGGGCGAGGCTATAGCGTATTGGGAAGAACAGCTCGCTTCGGGCACGCCTCGGCTGCTCAGCCTGTCTCCCGTCGGAAACACCGCCCTGGTCGCGCTGGGGGGTTGTATTTACGCCATGCGGGACAACGTGATAAGCCCTATACTTCCGCACTGGGAACTGGGCCTTAAAAAAGAGGAGCTCAGGCAGGAACAGCACGCAGAGGACGGGCTCCTTGCGAACCTGTTCAGCCAGGACGGCGCGGTGTGGTCCCACGACGGCCGGTACGCGGTGCTCACGAATTACGAAATGATGCAAAAAGGCCGTTCGGTCGAGCTGATATTGCTGGACGTCTTTGCCGGGGACGCGGTGTTCCTGGAGAGCTTCGATAAGAACCTGTTCACCAGGCCCGGCACGTATGGCGGCGCGGTCGCCAACGCCTGCTTCTCATCGGATGACAGCAAGCTGTATTACACGCTTTACGCCCGCGCGGAAGACCGCGACGAGCTGGTCTGGCTGTGCGAGTGCGAGCTTTCGACCATGAAGACCAGGCGCCTGAGGGGCTCGATGGTGAATGTTGACAAGGAGGACGCCTACTATCCCGGCCTGTTCATGCTGGACGACGGCTCCCTGATCGCACTGTGCCAGCCCAATGCCGGCAAGCTCTCGAAGGGCGTGGTGCGCTTCAGGCCGACATCGGGCTTAAAGCTGCTGCAGGCGCTGGGCGGAATGCGGGAACTGTTCCGGTTCCCGGGTGGAGACAATATCCAGATGTACTCCAGAAAACTGCTGTACAGCGAAAACAGCGGATGGGCTGCTGCTGTGGCAGAATTGCCGTCAGGTATAAGAAATGTTTCGCTCACGGCAGGTTTGCGCACCCTCATCGCTTTCAAACCGGAAACACAAAGCACAAAGGAGACGCTGCAGCCGCAGGTGCTGCGCTGCCGGATCGCGGACGGCGCGCCGCAGCTGTTCATGGAACCGCTGGACGCTGACGCACTGATCAAGATGGATGGCCAGGCGGTGCTTGACTGGAAGCAAAGCGTGGCGAACATATTGGACGTTTGCCTGTCTCCGGATGGGTATTACGCTCTGGCAGCGGTAAACAGTATGGCTGTCGAGCGCGCTTTGATGGATGCCGGGCTGATAGACAGGCTGTCCAACAGTGTATACCTGGTGCTTATCGACCTGGAAACACTGGAAGCGAAAACCGTAGATCAGGACTTCTATCCGCCGTATCTGCCCAATACTTTTATGGAATGGAACGGCGATACGCTGCTGTATCATAACAATAACGGCACCGTGACGCTGCGCGTGCAATGACCGCATGTCCCTTGAAGGGACCGGCGATACTGAATGACACGAGGATAAGACCGGATGAATCATCTGGAAAGATATGAACAGATATACGGACGCCGAGCGGAGGCGGTGTCATACTGTCCTTACCGCGTGTCGCCGCTCGGCGCCCATATAGACCACCAGCTGGGAAAGATCAACGGTCTGGCGCTCGACAAGGGCATACATATAGCCTACAGTCCCAAACAAAACGGCATTATAGAACTGCAGTCGCTGAATTTTCCGAAGCAGGCGCAGTTTCACGTGGCGCAGATACCGGAGCACAAGGCGGGGGACTGGGCGGACCATCTGCGGGGCGCGGCAAAAGAACTGAGCGAGAGGTATCCGCTTCAGATAGGCCTGTCAGGCGTGATAGAGGGCAGCCTGCCCATAGGAGGCCTGTCGTCTTCCGCCGCGGTGATCATAGCTTTTCTGTCTGCGCTGGCAAGGGTGAACAACATACGGCTGGAAGAATGGGAGACCATTATGATGGCCAAAGCCGCCGAGAACAGATATGTGGGCGTAAACTGCGGAAAGATGGACCAATGCTGCGAGGTGCTGTGCCGTAAGGATCATCTGCTGTATCTGGACTGCAGGGACGACAGGTATGAGCTGATACCGTGGACCGGCCCTGATTTCTCCGTGGCGATCTTCTTCTCAGGCCTTGAGCGTACGCCTGCTGACAGCGCGTATAACCTAAGGCAGGATGAGTGCAAAGCCGCAGCTCTGAATCTGCTGGCGTATGCCGGTCTGCCTTACGGCACATTTTCCAAAACGCGCCTGAGGGACGTGCCGTATGAGGTGTACGAAGCGTACAAAGACCGCCTGCCCGAGAATTTCAGGCGCCGCGCGGCGCATTTCTACACAGAGCATAACAGGGCCGAAAAAGGGGCGGACGCCTGGAAAAAGGGTGACATGGAGACATACGGCCGCCTGGTGTTCGAAAGCGGCGAAAGCTCCATAGAAAATTATGAATGCGGCTGCCCGGAGCTTATAGCGCTGTACCGCGTCATGAGGGAGACCGACGGCATCTATGGCGGGCGCTTTTCGGGAGCGGGCTTTAAGGGCTGCTGCATGGCCCTGGTCAATCCTGCCAAAGAAGCCGGGATATTGGAAAAAGTCGGCAGAGCGTACCTGAAAGCCTATCCGGAACTGGAAGGGAAATACAGCGCGCATGTCTGCCGTTCCGCGGACGGGGTGAAGTTATGAAGTGTGTGATCCTCGCGGCGGGCTACGCCACCAGGCTCTACCCGCTGACGGAAAACTTTCCCAAACCCCTGCTGCCGGTGGGCGGGAAGCCGATACTTGATTGGCTTATCGACGACCTTGATACTGTCACGGACGAGTTCGTCGTGGTTACCAACCATAGGTTTGCCGGAAGGTTCCATACCTGGGCGCAGGGCAGAAACATAACAGTCATAGACGACAGGACCCAGACCAACGAGACGCGGCTGGGAGCCGTGAAGGATATTTGGCTGGCAGTGTCGAATATCACAGACGACGTGCTTGTGATGGCAGGCGATAACGTGCTGACCTTCTCGCTCGTGCCGTTTATCGGCTTCGCGAGGGAAAAGGGCACATCCTGCGTGATGTGCCACAAAGAGGACAGGCCCGAAAAGCAGCGGCGCACGGCGGTCATAACCGTGGACCAGAACGGGCTGATCACATCGTACGAGGAAAAACCGGAACATCCAAGGGGAAATCTGGCGGTACCGCCGTTTTATTACTATCTGAACCGGGATGTGAAGCGGATAGGAGAGGCGCTTAAAGCGGGATGCGGCAGCGACGCGCCTGGTTCCTTTGCCGCGTGGCTCTCCGCACATGCCGCCATGCACGCCTGGCAGATGCCCGGCAGGCGTTACGATATAGGCGATCTGAGCAGTTACGAAGCGGTAAGGGAAAGCTACAGGGGACCGGTGCTGTGACAAGAGTATGATAATGGCGCAGCGGAAACGTACTCTTCCAGGTTTACGTAAACAAGACAACATCTTCATGCGGGTGCAGATATGATACCGGAAAATATCAAAAAAGTGAAAAGCATATACAGGTCTTCGGCCCTGCGGTCCATCGTAAAGTGGTCGCGTCCCGCCCAACTGTCAGTGATCCTGATCTCGATGATAGCGGTGCTCAGCTCACTGGTGTCGCTTGGCGTCACGCTGGTGACCAAATCGCTGATCGACGGCGCGACGGGTGGCAAGGTGTCCGCGCTGTGGACTTACGGCGCTGCGCTGGTCGCGTTGATCGCGGTGAGCCGGGTGCTGTCAGTATGGAGCTCGTATCTGCGCACCAAGGCGTCGGCGACCCTCCAGAAATACATGCAGGGCCTGGTCACCTCATCGATACTGGGGAAAGAATATGCGTCCTTAAAAGGTTATCACAGCGGAGAACTGGTGAACCGCGTGTTTTCAGACGTGAGCGTGGTCAAGAACGGTGTGATAACCATGCTGCCCACATTCCTGCGCACGGGCGTATCCTTTGTAGGAGCTGCGGTCATACTCATAGCGATGGACTGGCGGTTCATTCCCGTGCTCATATTCGCGGCGCTGCTGGGTTCCGGCATAATGATCGCCTTCCGTGAGCCCATGAAACGGCGCCATAAGCGCATGCAGGAAGCGGAAGACGCGCTGCATGCCAGCACCCAGGAAACGCTGGAGAACATCCGCGTGGTAAAGGCGAGCGTGTCAGAGGAACGTGCCATGCGGGATATGGACGAGGACAGGGAACATCTGTCATCCGAGCAGCTGCGCAACGGAAAGCTGTCCATACTCATGAACCAGGGCATGAGCAGCATGTTCGATATCTCCTGGCTGATATGCAACCTGTGGGGCTGCGTGAAGATCTATCACGGGGCATTCACTTACGGTTCCCTCGCCGCGCTGATCCAGCTGATAGGAAGGATACAGAGCCCCATAGCCAACGCCGTAAGTCTGGTCTCACAGGCGTACGGCGTGGTGGCGTCCGCGGAGCGCCTGCAGGAGGTCATAGGTCTGCCGGATGAGGAACAGGGGACGGAGATAAACAGCTTTGACGCCATCAGGCTGGAGGGTGTGAGCTTTCATTATGACGACGGGGCGGACAATGTGCTTTCAAACGTGAACGCCGTGATCAGGCGCGGGGACTTCGTAGCCCTGACGGGCATAAGCGGAGGAGGCAAGACCAGCCTTTTCCAGCTGCTGCTCGGGATATACAGACCCAAGAGCGGGAAAGTGCTGTTTGAAAGGGCAGGCACGTCTGTGCCTGCCAGCAGGGGGACCAGACCTTTATTCGCTTATGTTCCCCAGGGCAACACGCTCATGTCCGGAACGTTAAAGGACAACCTGACCATGTTCACGGATAGCGCCACCGATGAGGATATAGCCGAGGCGGTACGCGCCGCCTGCCTGGACGACATTGTAGCAGAGATCGGCATGGATGCCAAACTGGGCGAGAGGGGCATAGGCTTGTCTGAAGGCCAGGCCCAGCGTGTGGCAGTGGCGCGTGCGCTTTTGAGCAAGGCACCTATACTGCTGCTGGACGAATCCACCAGCGCGCTGGATGAGCGGACCGAAGCGGAATTGCTGGAAAACATAAACAAGATGCGGGACAAAACGGTCATAATAGTCACGCACCGCCGCGCCGCTTTGGCGATATGCGACTATACCCTGAACATTGAGGGCGGCCAGGTGACGCGTATAAACAGAAGCGAGCAGAACAGTCTGCCGATGTAGGCGTCCGGAACAGGACAGCATCGCTGGCAATTCATGCACCATATACAGCATAAAAGAAAAGCACCCCCATTTGCTGAGGAGCCATCCTGAGGACAAATGGGGGCTTTTGCAATTATTTAATTTTTGCTTTGTTTCGCTCAAAGGGCTGTATGACTGCTTTAACTTTCCAGCGGACATGCCCGGCCGGGCCGCAGACTCAATCGGCCCAGAAATGGAGCTTTGCCTGTTTCGCTATCTGGACGCGCAGCAGTTCGCCATAGCCCTCGGAACGCTCGAAATACGTGCTGCCTATCTGCCACAGGCTGAATGCCGCGAAATTGCTGAGAATGGTCCACGTCACGCCCTCATCGTTGGAGGGAGAGAAGTTGATCCAGACCGACACGGCCACTATGCTGAGTATCACCAGGGCCATGACGCGGATATAGCGCCTTTCCAGGTAGCTGTTGACGCGCCTCTCCTCGTCTTCATAATGCATCTGAAAGACCTCCTGCATGGTCGCCCGGGTGGCTTCGGAGCTTTCATGCGGGCAGTGGACGGTGATTTCAAGGGGCTTGGAGTCTTTTGAAGTTTCCAAAAACCGGTCGACCACAGACGAGATGTCCTGGTTCAGTTCCAGTTTCGGCCCGATCTCTATGGAATTGAACCATTGATGGATATCGGGCAGCTTCAGGTCCAGCATTGACGCCCTCTGATCGCAGATGCGCTGCCAGTTTCGTTCGCTTCTTTCCAGCTGCAGCGCGGTGTAGACGACCATCGCCATCAGTATCACGGTAGCGTTGATCAAACTGTCTATACGGTTCGTTATTTTTCCTTTGGTCGAGATGATTATGGCGGGAAATACCAGAAGGAGCAGCAAAGCCTCGATCCTGAGGATCCAGCGGGCATCCTCCTTATGATAATACTGGATACAGGCAAGGATGCCCGTAATAAGACCGAACCCGTCTTTAAGGCAGATGCCGACGGGGGACTGCATCTGCCTTGTGAATGACAGGGTTGAGGTGGACAGGTACATATAAAACGTCAATTCCAGGAATACGTCCAGTATCGACACGACCATCAGGACCAGCCCGAGCCTGCGCAGGTTTTTCTGGTAAATGCTCATATTCAGTCTCCCAAATGCCGCGATGATCAAGATAGCGAACTTTTATGACGCGGCAGACCGGGAAGTTTCCTCCAGCTTTTTGTGTCTTATTGATCCAGGTACCCTGAGATTATACCATACAGCGCGCGGCTGCGCCAGTTCTTTTTTTACAAAAAAGGGCAGGGGTCTCGTAAATAATCGAAAGACAGGCAAGGAATGGCTGTATCATCGCGGGGAGAGAGCGTGTTAGCTGTGCGGTAACGGAATAAACGGCAAAGAAAAGCTTGATATCCTGACTTGTTTCGGCTACAATAAACAGGAATGCGAAAAACGGAAAACGATCAGCCGCACGCGGGGCATTTGCTGACAGGAGGTGTGGGGTTCATGGAATGGGCTCTGAAAGAATACACGGCGCCGGACTTCAGCGCAGATATTTTCACGCGCGCGCCCGATGTGGAACTGTGCGAGGCGCCTAAGGATCGGACAGCTCCGCCGAACTTCCATGCCATGAGCATATTCCCGGAGTATTTCAAGATACGCGGGAAATGGCTGCTGGCGAAGGACAGCCGCATGGACTGCGTACCGGTCTACAATGACGGCGAGATACTGGTAAAAGAATTCAGGCTGCTCAAAAAGGGCGAACTGGTAGTGACCGGACGCACTGAAAACTGCGAAGAGGGCATATATGTGAACGCGGAGGGTTTCCGTGAGCAGGATGGCCGGCCGTCGGACGTGTTCGCTTTCCGCCAAAGCCGTTCCAGGGAGACGGCGTTCTCGCAGGATTACGACGAACTGTACAGCGTGCTCAAACATGACCGCGAGCACGGCAAGATAGTATGGGTGATGGGGCCCGCGTTCGCTTTTGACTACGACGCCAGAAACGCGTTCTCAAAACTCATAGCGGGAGGCTATGTCCACGCGGTGCTGGCGGGCAACGCCCTGGCTACCCACGACCTGGAAGCCGCGTACATGAAGACCGCCCTGGGGCAGGACATCTATACCAAGCGCAATCAGCCTAACGGGCATTACAACCATCTGAATACCATCAACCAGGTGCGCTTGAGGGGCGGCATTCACGAGTTCATAGAGGCAGAGCATATCGACAACGGCATCATTTACAACTGCGATAAGTACAATGTGCCTTACGTACTGGCGGGCTCCATACGCGACGACGGGCCGCTGCCGCCTGTGATCGGCGACGTGTATGAGGCACAGGACAGGATGCGCGACCAGATCAGGGGCGCGACCACCGTGCTGTGCATGGCGACGATGCTGCATTCCATAGCGGTGGGCAACATGACGCCGTCTTACAGGGTGATGGCGGACGGCACGGTCAGGCAGGTGTATTTCTACTGCGTGGACATTTCCGAGTTCACGGTAAACAAGCTTTGTGACCGGGGCAGCCTGACTACCAGGGGGATAATCACGAACGTTCAGGATTTTGTGGTGACTTTGAGCAAGGGCCTTGGCTTGTAACGATATACGTCACCGGGAGGATATAGAGTATGCTGACACTTGAAAAGGCGCGCGAGTTGAACGCCGCGATGGTCACTGAAGACCATCTGCTGCTGCACGAACTGAATGTATGCTACGCCATGGGCGCCATGGCGGTGCACTTTGGCCAGAACGCGGAACACTGGCAGGCCATAGGTCTGCTGCATGACTACGATTACGAGAAATATCCCGAAGAGCATCTTCAGCACACCGCCCAGCCGCTACGCGACGCGGGCGTGGACGAAGAGGACATACGGGCGATCCTGAGCCACGGCTACGGCATCTGTTCGGACGTGGAACCGGTGAGCGATCTGGAAAAGAGCCTGTATACCGTGGACGAGCTCACGGGCATCATTCAGGCCTGCGCCAGAATGCGCCCCAACGGCATCCAGGACCTGGAAGTAAAAAGCTTCATGAAGAAATTCAAGGACAAGCGCTTTGCCGCCAAGTGCGACAGGGAACTGATACTGAACGGCTGCGAACGGCTGGGAATGGAGCTTAAGGATGTGGCGGAGATCTGCATAGAAGGTATGAAGGAGCACGCCGAAGAACTGCAGCTGACCGGCAGCGGGGCGTGACGGCGTCGTATCAGCTCCAAACCCGCCGCATAACAGGTTACCGAATAAACGGGGAGAATGACGATGAAACTTCATTCGCTTGATGAGATCAAAACTCCGGTATCGCCGGCTTCGCTCGGCGAGTGGGAAGAACTCAGGCGTGACCTGATCGCGAACCTGCGCTTCGCGTCCGCCATAGACCTGCTTAAACATGACGCGCCTTTGCAGCCCAAAGTGTTCGGTGCAGTCGAGTTCCCGGATTTTATAGTGGAAAAGGTGATATTCCAGAGCCTGCCCGGTTTTTATGTGGCAGGCAATCTGTACAGGCCCAAGGATATCAGCCGCAAGTATCCCGCGGTGCTGAATCCGCACGGCCACTGGGAAAACGGACGCGTGGAGCTGAGCCCATTGGGGCGCCTTCCGCAGCGCTGCGCGAACTTCGCCATGCGCGGCATGGTTGCCTTTATCTATGACATGGTGGGCTGGAAAGATTCGAGCCAGATCGACCACAACGGATATCTGCCCGAGTTTGAGGACTGGAACTTCAGCCACTTCGCGCTGCAGCTGAACAACAGCGTGAAAGCGCTGGACTTCGTGAGCAGCCTGCCGTATGTAGACGCCTCCCGCATCGGCTGCACGGGCTGCTCCGGCGGAGGGACGCAGACCTGGTTTTTATCCATGCTGGACGAACGCGTCAAGGCTGCCGCGCCGATTAACATGGTGTCGGCTTACATGCAGGGCGGGTGCGGCTGCGAGAACGCGCCGTTTTTGCGCACAAAGTACTGCTCTGTCGATTACGCCATGTGCATAGCTCCACGCCCGCTGTTCATGGCCGCCAGCGACGGCGACTGGACAGTGCACTCCAGGGAAGTGGAGTTCCCGGCGGTCAGGCGAGTATACGAGCTTTACGGGGCGGCAGACCGGTTTGAGACATTCTACCGCAGCGCGCCGCACAGCTACGACAAGCCGACCCGGGAGCACGCCTACGACTTTTTCTGCCGTGCGTTCGGTTTGGATAACCCTTATGGCGAAGAGATCGACATGGACATAGACCCGCGGGATCTGCTGATAGGCGATATACGGCCCCACGTGGAAACTAACGGATTTATACAGGGCGAGGATGCGCTGTTCTCTCTGGTCAAAGGGATCATGCGGAACAATCTTGCCAAACTGGACAAGGATGCGTGCGCCGAGATAATGAGCCGCGTTTTTCCCGAGCTTCCCGCCGATGAACTGGACATACCGTATCTTATGGAAGATCCTCATGATATACCGGAACTGCGCCTGGGCGAATGCCCAGCTGCCTATGACACTATGCGCATAAAGCATTTTCACGCGTACAATCCGGGTTGGGACACCAGGCGCATATCGGCGCTCAGAACGCTTATCAAAGCTTATCCGGAACGCGTGTGCGTCGCCAAAGGCAAAAGCGCATACCTGGCTGGCATTGCGGCGAAACTGGCGGGCAGCGATGCTGTGCGCCTGTCCGAACCCGATGCCGACGATCTGGACGTGCCGGGCATAGAACTGGCAAGGAACCTGCCTGACTCACCGATAAGCTGAGCTTTAAAGGCACAAATACTCAGCATCCCGTCGGAAACCGAAACAGCAGGAGACTGTTGGATGAATAAAAGGAAAAAATGGATCAAACGGCACTTGCATCCCTTTGTACGGAACCTGATCACCTGGGCGACATACCCATACACCAGATTCATGTACGGCTGCAGGCCCGAAAAGTTCAAAAACGAAAACGGGCGGGCGCATCTGATACTATTCAATCATCAGACGGTATTCGACCAGTTCATCGTCCAGGCATCCTTCAAAAGACCTATATATTTTGTGGGCACCGAGGATCTGTTTTCCATGGGTATCGTTTCCAGGATCATCCGCTTTTTCTGTTCCCCGATCCCTTTCAGAAAGCAGTCCACCGACGTGCTGGCGGTGCGCACCATGCTGAATATCGCCCGGGAAGGCGGGAATATCGCCCTGGCGCCCGAAGGCAACATCACATACAGCGGAAAGACGGAATCTATGCGCGCATCGATAGGGCCCCTGGCGAAACTGCTGAAACTGCCCGTGGTACTGTACAGGATAGACGGAGGTTTCGGCGTTCAGCCCCGCTGGAGCAACGCCATAAGAAAAGGTACTATCCGGGCCGGAGTCTCCCGCGTGATAGAGCCTGAGGAAGCGGCGGGATACTCGGATGAAGAACTGTACAGGCAGATCAGAAACGGGCTGACGGTCAGCGAGGCGACAGACGACGGCAGACGCTACCGGTCCAACCATCGCGCGGAATACCTGGAACGGGTAGCGTACTGGTGCCCCTGGTGCGGCCTGTCCTCTTTTCACAGCGAGGGCAACCGTATCAGCTGCGATAAATGCAAGCGCACGGTCGAGTATGGGGAAGACAAGCGCCTGCGGGGCGTGAACTGCGAATTTCCGTTCGAATGGTTTTCAGACTGGTACGACGCGCAGCAGGATTTCATGCGCTCGCTGGACCCGGCTTCGCACCTGGACAAGCCGCTGTACAGGGAAACTGCCGATCTGTTGGAAGTGATAGTGTACCGCAGCAAGAATCTGCTCAGGAAAAAAGCGGGCATCTCTCTTTACGGCGACAGGATCGTGATAGATGAGGGGACCGATCATGCGCTGGTCCTGCCGTTTTCCGAAATGACTGCAGCCGCGCTGCAGCTGCGTAACAAGCTGAACCTTCAGCTGGTCAGGGACAAACTGTACCAGATACGGGGAGGGCGCAGGTTCAACGCCGCCAAGTATATAAATATGTTCTACAGGTATCAGCACCTGTACGGAACCAACAGGGACGCGGGCTATCTCGGGTTCTGAGTTCCGCACACGGCAGGTAACATAGGAGATCGCAAGCACACATGTGTTGTCGCTACCGCATTGAGAAAACTCCGAGGATGACGGAGATAATAGAGGATCTGAACAGGTCTCCGCTGCTTGCCAGATGGAATGTGCCGGTGATAACGGAAGGCGAGGTCAGACCCGGGGATGTGGCGCCTGTCATCGCGACAAACCGCTCGGGCAGCCTTTCGGTATTCCCCATGAAATGGGGATTCACGGGGCGTTCGCTGCTGGTGAACGTGCGCTCGGAGACCGCTTCCCAAAAACCTGTCTTTGCCCAAAGCTGGGCGTCGCACAGATGCATCGTGCCGGCGGCGTACTATTATGAGTGGGAGCATACACTGACCACAGACGGCAAAAAGCGCGGCGGAAAGAAGTACAAGCTCGCGCCGCAAGGCGGCGGGATGACCTGGCTGTGCGGCCTGTACAGGATTGAAGAGGGCATGCCCGTGTTCGTGGTGCTCACGAAAGAACCGTGGGAAGGCATCAGCTTCATACACGAGCGCATGCCTCTCATCATGCCGGAAAAACTTATTGGCAGCTGGGTGGACCCGTACGCGCGCCCGGAAGAGCTGATAGGCCACGCGCTGGCCGAGATGGAGTACGAAGCGGTAGATTAGCTTTTTATTTGTCAGGTCAATAGCCCACCGCGCCGCGCAGGCGCGTTTGACGGTCTGCCATACGGATAGGGGTTCAGGCGATGAGCATGTGGCGTATCATCATTGGACTGATGCTTTCAGCGTTCGTCGGAGGATTGATATACATTTCTTTCCGCGCGGCGCGGTTTAAGACGGCGGAGCGCGTTTCACGAGGCAGAAGGTGGCTCGCAAGGCTGCTGTGCTTTGGGATGTTCGCCGCGCTTACGGCTTTAATGTGGATCGTATGGAACATGATGAACGCGGTCGTCTGTATGATCCATCTTATCCTTTTCTGGCTGCTCTGTGACCTGGCGGCATTCATTGTTTCAAAGATAAGGCACATACGCCCGAAACGCTGCCGTTCCGGCGCGGCAGCCATCATACTCTGCGCTGTCTGGCTCGCGGGCGGGTGGTTCTCGGCGCATCATGTCTGGACTACGACCTATACTTTAAAAACACACAAGCTTGAAGAAAACATACGCATCGTGCAAATAAGCGACTCGCACATAGGCGCCACCTTCCACGCGGACGGTTTTCTTGCGCACATTGAGAAGATCAACGCTCTGGAGCCGGACCTGGTCGTGATAACGGGTGATTTTGTGGACGATGACACTTCACGGGAGGACATGCTCGCCTCCTGCGACGCGCTCGGACAGCTTGACGCGCCCCACGGGGTGCTTTTCGTGTACGGCAATCATGACACGGGGTATTACAGCGAGGCAAAGCGCGGATGGACCGGCGCGGAACTAAGGGACCGCCTTGCCCAAAATGGGGTCACGCTCCTTGAGGACGAGACTTACGACGTGAACGACCGGCTCTGCGTAGCAGGACGGAAAGACGGTTCCAAAAGGCAGCGGGGCGGCCGGGTGAGCGCGGAAGGCCTGCTGCAGGGGATAGATAAAAGCAGATATATAGTAGTGCTCGACCATCAGCCCAACGATTTCGACGCGGAAGCGGAAGCCGGCGCGGACCTGGTGCTGTGCGGGCATACCCACGGCGGGCAATTCATCCCCATAAACCATGTTGGCGAATGGATAGGCGAAAACGACCTGCGGTACGGGCACGAAAAACGCGGCGGCACGGATTTTATCGTGTCGTCGGGCATCAGCAACTGGACATTCAAATTCAAGACCGGGTGCCGGTCGGAATACGTGGTGATAGATATCCTGCCCGGGTGATCAACTTAAGCGCGTGTTTTCCGCGCATGCCCGGTGCGAGAGAACGGTCAGATCTCGGCTTCGAAGCCGTCGCGGCAGATCACGAAAGGCGGCTCGGAAGCCTGCTCCAGCGCAGCCTGCGCCGGATGGAGAGTCCGTGCGAAATGAGTAAGGAACACGGGCGCCCCGGGCCTGAGTATGCCGGTCTTTTTGAGAGTGGAGACCATGATGCGCAGCATGGGCAGCGAATTGTGCTCGAACACCCGCCAGTCCCCGTCATGACCGTCGCCTATGGTGGCGTCAAATACCGCCGCGTCCAGCTGAAGGCTGCGGATGCAACGGTATTCATAATTCAGCAGCCAGGCGCCGTCGGTGGCGTACAGCAGGCGCTTGTCGTCTTTTTCTATAAGATAATGCAGGGTGGTCTCGTATTCGCGCGAAGTAGAGTGATTTGACGGCAGCGGCGTGATCTTGAAACCGGCAGCAGACACGGATTCGCCCACGCGGAGGGGCATGACCGTCAGGCCGGGACCTTCGATCTCGCCTGCCCAGCTCTCGTGCGCCCACACGCGGCAGTGAGCCAGCGCGCTCAGCGCGTCAGGGTCAAAGTGATCCCGATGGCTGTGGGTAAAAAACACGTCAGATATGGCGCCGGCATCCGGGATCATGTCCCTGACCGTGCCGGTCACGTCTATAAGCAGTCTGCCGTCCAGAAGAGTGCTGGTCAGCCTGCGGTACTCGCCGTTGGCGTCGGGAGAAGACCAGTCCGCCGCGCCCGTGCCCAAAAACAATGCTTTCATCGCTCAACACCTGCATGCTTATTCCGGCGCAGTCTGTTTAACTGTATGTTCGCTTGGAATTGTTAATACAGACCGGCTCGCTTCTGCCTATATGATAGCCGCTTGCGGGAATAATTGCAAGTGAGTTCCCGCCGTTTTGGGAAAGACATCGCTAACGTCATGCCCGGAAACAGGGCACTTATGGCTTAAGTGTAAAAAACTGCCCGGCGGGCTTGCCGTATGAACGGTTTTATGATATAAAGGAAGCATACTTATACAACGGAAGGTGCCGAATGAACTGTCTTATCGAGCAGATCGCGGGTGCCCGTTTGCGGAAAGGCACGGCCATGTTATGGTGGCTGGGCCAGATGGGTCTGATGGTCAGGCTGGGGGATATGCTGCTGTGTGTGGATTATTACGCGCAGGAGTCGAACAGAAGGCAGACCCCGCCGCCGGTTCCCGCTGGCGAAGTTGCGCGCGTTGACGCGTTTCTTGGCACGCATGATCATTCGGACCATATAGATCACGGCTCCTGGCGCGTATGGGCGAAAACCTGCCCTGAGGCGCGTTTTGTGTTCCCGGAGGCACACAGGCAGAGCGTGCTTGACGACGGCATAGAGGACGTGCGATGTGTTGGTTTGAACGACGGCGAGAGCTTTTGCATTGGGGACGTCACCGTGACCGCGCTCGCCGCCGCCCATGAGTTTCTGGACCTGGACCCCGTGAGCGGGCTGTATCCCTGCCTACAATACATTATTGAGGGTGATGGCCTAAGGATATATCATGCCGGGGACACGCTGCGCTATGAAGGCATGCTGCCCAGGCTTAAAGAGTTCGGTACGATAGACGCGGCGCTGCTACCGATCAACGGCAGGGACGGTGCGCGCTACCGCCGCGGCTGTATAGGCAATATGACTTTTCAGGAGGCAGCGGACCTTGCCGGCGGGCTGCGGCCGCGCCTGGTGATCCCGGGCCACTGGGATATGTTCGCCGACAACCCGGGAGATCCGGAGGCGTTTAAGGACTATCTTGAAGCCAAATACGGCGATCTGGTACGGTGCGTCGTCCCGTCAGTCGCTGAACCGATAGTGATTTCTGCCGGCGAAAAACCGATATGACGAAGAAAGGGGACAAGCGGTATGATCAGGCGAGTCAAGACAGAAAACGGATGGGTAAGGGGAATAGCGGCATCTGACCCGAGGATAACATCCTATAAGGGCGTACCTTTTGCGAAACCGCCCGTGGGCGAAAACAGATGGCGGGCGCCGCAGCCCTGTGAGGACTGGGACGGCGAGTTTTTCGCCTGCGAGTTTTCTCCCATACCGATGCAGGGCCCCATCAGCGCGGACCCCAAAAACCTGTACGACAGGGAATGGCATGTGGACAAAGAGATCCCAATGGGTGAAGACTGCCTGACGCTCAACATCTGGGCGCCGGCAGACGGCCGCAGGGATATGCCTGTTTTCGTCTGGTTCTTCGGCGGCGGACTGCAGGTGGGCTACACAGCCGAAATGGAATTCGACGGCGAGCGCATAGCCAGGCGCGGGATCGTGGTCGTAACGGTGAATTACCGCGTGAATGTGTTCGGCTTCCTGAGCCACCCCGAATTGACCGCGCAAGCGCCGGACACGCCCGCCAATTTCGGTTTTCTCGACCAGCAGGCCGCACTTAAATGGGTAAAGCGGAACATCGCCGCGTTTGGCGGAGACCCTGAAAACGTCACCATTGGAGGCCAGTCCGCCGGAGGGATGAGCGTTTCCGCTCAGCTCACCTGCCCGCAGAACAAAGGACTGTTCAACAGGGCGATCATCCAGAGCGGAGCGTTCGCTCCGCCGTATCCGTTCCGCTTCGGTCTGTGCAGCGACATAAAAGACGCAGAGCGTGTCGGGCAGGCGTTTTTTGACTTCCTGGGCGTGAAGACTCTGGCTGAAGCGCGCCGCCTGGACGCCATGACGCTGCGCAACAAAGCCCTGGAGTGGGACGGCAGATACGGCTGGGGCAGGACCTTCGGCGAGGTGGTAGACGGCGTGTTCTCACAAAGGAACAGCCAAGAATGGTTCATGGACGAGAACCGGCTGAACGTACCGGTACTGCTCGGGCACACGAGCAGCGAATTCATACACAAGCCTGACTCAGTTGACGAGGAGAGCCTTAAAGCGTTCGCCGTAAAGAGTTTCGGGGCGGACGCCGACGCGTTCCTGGAATGCTTTTCTCATCCCGCGGACGAAAACAGCATAAGCCGCGAGGGCAGTATAAACACGATCGAGTTCGCGGTACGCGCCGCGGAGCGCTGCATTGCCGGAAAAGGCGATAAGACGCCGCTGTATTATTATATGTTTGACGCCGAGATACCAGGATGGGACGATCCCGGGACCTTCCACTCGGTGGATCTGTGGTTCTTCTTTGAAACGCTCGCGAAGTGTTGGCGCCCGTTCAGGGGCAAGCACTACGACCTGGCGCGGCAGATGTGCGACTATTGGTGCAACTTTATAAAGACGGGCGACCCCAACGGCGAGGATTCCCAGGGACAGCCCCTGCCGTACTGGCCCGTGTTTGACAGGGACGAGCCCGTGCGCATGCGTTTCGCGGATACCGCCCAGCCGCAGCGCTGCCCTGCCGGGAGGCTTACGGAGTTCCTGCTGGACAAATATCTTGAAAACAAGACCTGAAAGCCGCGGCAGTGACGCGGTAAACTGAAATCTGGAGGCGGCAATGAGATATTCGCTTAACGGGGAATGGGACCTTAAGGGTTTCGAGTACGGAAAATCCGAGCCTTCGCTGGAGCTTTCGGCGCAGGTGCCCGGCAACGTGGAACTGGACCTGTTCCGCGCGGGAATCGAGCCGGAGCCGTTTTTCGGCGCGAATGAGTACCTGTACCGCAAGTACGAAAGCTGGCGCTGGCGCTTTGAAAAGGTGATAAGCGTGCCGGATGCCCCGGACATGGATATGTTTTTGATGTTCGAGGGGCTGAACTGCATATGCGACATTTCCATGGACGGCACCATAATAGGGCATTCTGAAAACGCGCTGATACCCTGCTGTCTGCCGCTTGACGGTGTTGCGGCGGGAACGCATACGCTGCGGGTGGACATTTATCCTGCCGTGCTGCGCGCAAGGGAAAACGACTATCCCGTGGCATCCACCGCCTGCGAGGGAGCGGAGGAGTACGCCCGCCTGCGCATGCCGCCCCATTCTTTCGGCTGGGATATAATGCCGCGCTTCCCCTCCGCGGGCATGTGGCGGGACGTGTATATCGAGGCGCTCCCCAAGACCCGCTTCACGCAGGTGTATTTCGCCACCCGCGCCGCTGATGAACGCCGCGCGGACGTGGTGTTCAAATACCGTTTCACCACGCCGGATACGGATCTAAAGCCCTACCGTGTGAGGGTGGAGCTGGACGGAAATGAAGTTGCTTCCCAGCAGGTGCGTTTCGTGAGCGGCGGCGACAGCTTCTACGTGGAATCTCCCCGCCTGTGGTGGCCAAGGGGCTACGGTGAGGCTGACCTGTATACCGCCCGGATGGAACTGCTGAAAGACGGTGAAATTCTGGACACTTACACCTGCCGGCTGGGTCTCAGGGAAATCAGGATAGAGCACAGGATGGCCCCGGGGGACGAGGGCGAGTTCATGGTCAGTGTGAACGGCAGGAAGGTGTTCCTGTGCGGTTCCAACTGGGTGCCCATGGACGCCTTCCACAGCCGTGATCCCGAAAGGTACGAAAAAGCGGTCGCCCTGTGGCGCGAATGCAACTGCAACATACTGCGCATGTGGGGCGGCAACGTGTATGAGGCGGACAAGGTGTACGACCTGTGCGACGAGAGCGGCATACTGGTATGGCAGGATTTCACCATGGCGTGCGCCGTGTATTCGCAAAAAGAGGATTTTGCCCGCGCGATCGCGGAAGAAGCGGAGCAGGTCATCCGCCGCGTGAGGAACCACGCCTGCGTGCTGCTCTGGTCCGGAGACAACGAGGTGGACGAGACCTATTCCGGCAGAGGGTATTATCCCGACGCGAACCGGTATAATTCCGTGACCCGCGAAACGCTGCCCCGGGTCGTGAGGGAAAACGATCCCTTCCGCATATTCCTTCCGTCAAGCCCGTTTATAGACGGCGGCGTGGCGCGCTACAGCGTGCCCGAGCAGCATCTGTGGGGCCCGCGCGCCTGGCTCAAGGACGATTTTTACAAGCATACCTCTGCGCATTTCGTGAGCGAGTGCGGTTATCACGGCTGCCCCGCGCCGGAGTCTCTCAAGCGCTTCATACCCGAAAACGAGCTTGAGGACTTTTTCGGCGAGAGCTGGACCGCCCATTCCAGCGAGTACGCGCTTTTGTACAAGCGCGGCTTCAACCGCAACGGCCTTATGCTGGACCAGGTGCGGCTGATGTTCGGGAAACTGCCTGAAAGCCTGGAGGAGATCAGCTTCCTGAGCCAGTTCACCCAGTCGGAAGCCTTTAAGTATTTTGTAGAGAGCGCCCGCGCCCGCGCCTGGCGGCGCACAGGGCTTATCTGGTGGAATATGCTGGACGGCTGGCCGCAGATAAGCGACGCGGTGGTGGACTGGTACTTTACCAAAAAGCGCGCTTTTAACGCCATAAAACGCTCGCAGGAACCCGTGCTGGTGATGATGGACGAGCCCCAGGGCTGGTATCAGGACGTGGTGATATCCAACTTCACGTTGAAGGATGCAAAAGTGAAACTGCGCCTGTGGGACGCAGACACGAAAGAGACGCTGTTTGAAGGAGAGTTCTCCTGTCCCGCCAACTCTAACCTTACCGCGGGCAGCATACGCGTGTACTCCAGCTGGCAGCGGCTGATACTCATCGAGTATGACGCGGGGGAGGGCAGGAAGCGGAACCACTACTTAAGCGGTTTCCCGGTATACAAGCCTGAGGACGCGCATAGGTGGGCTAAGCTGATAGACGGGGAATAAAAAAGCATGCCCGGACGGCATGCCTTGCAAAGGATTCAGAAGGTCATGGCATCCATGACCTTCTATATTTCATAGACCTTGAGGTCGGAATACTCGCCTATCATGGGCGCCAGCTGGCGCAGACCTATACAGCCGCCGCCAAGGAGCGGGCCGTATTCGGTTCCGTCGTCGGTGAAACGCAGCACTTCCAACCCGTTTACGCTGAAGCTGATATCACGGCCCCGTTTGACCAGCGAAAGCTCGTAAAACCCAGTGACGTCCTCAACACTCGGGATCGGATCGGCTCCCTGTGCGACCAGATAAAACCCGTAGCTCTTGCGCAGATTGCAGGTGTGAAAAGCCCTTTCGTCCGGCTCCTTGCGCCGGAAAAACGACAGATGGAATGCGTTGATGTCGCCGTGATGGTACTGCGCATATTCTCCCGTGCGAGAGGCGAGACTGGGGTCGAACAGATCCCGTCCGTCCTGCCCGGAAGCGGCAAAAAACAGCATCGCCAGCCCCGGTTCCCGTATGGGCCTGAATCTGAGCTCCAGCGCGAAGTCCGCCGGAAACACTTTGTCGCACCACAGCACGTAATTCGCTTTCTGGCCAAGGCTCGCGCTCTGGGCGTTCTCAAGGCGCAGACAGCCGTTCGGGAAGCTCATAAGCGCTTGCCCTTCCAACCTGAACGCGGAAATGTCCCGCTCGCAGGACAGGGGGTTTGAGTATATCAGGCGTCTGGAAGTGCAGGTGTTTTCGCTCATATCAGGGCCTCCGCTGGTTTATTGCATACAGTATACCACTGCCGGGGCTTAAACGCCAGAGTTATTTCAATTGCACTTTATCCGTGCGCATGTTATAATCAGTCAGGCTGATTTGAAACGGGGTGATCGCGTGCGTGTGAGCTTGCTGGAAAACAGAAGGGCCTTTGGCTGGGCGAGCCTGGGAGGATACTGGCCGAGAGGCGAGATCAAATGTCCTTTTTTCCGGCTCAGGGATGAAAACGGCAGTGAAATACGCATGCAGAGCGATGTCACGGCCCGGTGGCCTGACGGTTCGGTAAAGTGGAGCCGCCATACCTTCCCGGCGCAGGAACTGGGCGGGAACGGAGAACTGGAGGCGGGCGAGGGTCTTGCTCCGGCGGGGCTCAGGCTCACCGAAACTTCGGACGGATGGACGGTCGAAGGCGCCAATATCAGCGTCACCGTTCCCAAACAGGGCGATAAGCTGGCCGTAAACTGCGCGGTCAGCGGGTATGACGCGTTTAAGACGGTATATCCCGTGCTTCTTATCAACCATACGCGGCGCAGCGGGGATGAAACGGCTTCGGTCACCAGATCCCTGCCCGTAAGCATTACGGCGCGGGAAGCGGAGGCCCGCGGCCCGCTGGAAACGGTATTTCTGTTTGATGGTGTGCATCTGGAGGACGGCGAGGAGAAAATGCCGTTCCGCGTAAGGATGATCCTTAAGGAAGACGGGGAGATACAGTTCGATCACACGTTCTTTTTCAAGGGAGACCCGCAGGCTGACCGCCTGGCCGGCTGGGGCCTGAAGTTTGAAACGTGTCTGTCCGGAACGCCGTACCAGCGGCATATCCGGTTCCTCACGGACGAGGCGACTTACCATGACAATCCCACCCAGCTGCTTTATTGGAGGAAACACCTGGATCCAGAACTGCTTAAAGCACAGAGCGAAGGGGAGACGGTGCCCGCTTCCAAAGAACTGGACGAGGTGGCGGATGACCTGCCCCGCTGGGATCACTTCATCCTCTCACAGGATTCGGCGGACAGTTACTCAGTTAGAAAGAAGGCCTGGGAAGACGGCTGCTGGCTGTACGGTCAGCAGGGCAGGCGCGCTCCGGGCGGCATGGCGGTGAGCGACCCCGGCAGGACGCTGTGTTTCCATGTCAGGGATTTCTGGGAAAAGCATCCGGGCGCCCTTGAAATGGAAGGGCTCTCCCGGGACGATACGCAGTGCACTGCCTGGTTCTATTCTCCCATGGCCGAGCCTTTCGATTTCAGCCATTATGACAGGCGCTCGTATCCAATGGGGACTTACGAGGGCTTCGATTATTCCCGTCCCGATCCCAACGGCATAGCCGTGACCTGCCGGCTGTACGTTTTCAGCCGGGCAGGGTATGTTTCCGAAGCCGAATTGCAACGGCAGTCCGAGTATGTGAGAAGGCCTCCCGTATACTTCGCGTCACCTGAGTATTACCACGCCAACAAGGCTTTCGGCCCCTGGAGCCTTCCGTCGCATGATACCGAGGTGTCAGACTGGGCGGAAAAGCAGGTCGCCGCGGCGTGCGAGTTCTATGCCGACGAAGTTGAACAGAGGAAATGGTACGGGCTGTTCAATTACGGTGATATTATGCACACATACGAAGCCTGCCGCCACAGCTGGCGCTGGGATGTAGGCGGTTACGCCTGGGACAATACTGAACTCGCACCCACATACTGGCTGTGGCTGCAGTTTCTGCGCACAGGCAGCGAAAAGGTGTTTATTCTCGCCGAGGCGCTCAGCCGGCACGCATCGGACGTGGACATGTATCACTTCGGATACATGAAGGGGCTGGGCTCGCGCCATAACGTTAGACATTGGGGCTGTCCGTGCAAAGAACCCCGTGTATCCATGGCGGGGCACCACCGGCCGCTGTACTACCTTACCGGCGACCGGAGGGTGGGCGACTGCCTTGAGGACAGCGTGAGCGCGGCGGATTCGCTGTATTCCATGCCCTGGTATACTCAGAATGAAGGCATGATAGATCTGAGGACAGGGCCCGACTGGGCGGCCCTGGTGTCCAACTGGATGTGCGCCTATGAACGGACGGGGGACCTGAAATACCGCGAACTCATACAGACCGGCATTGACGATCTGAAAAAATCGCTCCTGAGCCTTACCAGCGGGCCCACGTTCGGGTTTGACCCCCGGAGCGGGCACCTGATATATAAGGGCGAGAATGCGGCGGGAGGCGGCATGCACCTGCAGGCCTGCATGGGGGAGACTGAGATCTGGCTGGAGACCGCGGACATGCTTGAGAGCCGTGACCTTATGGAAATGACCGCGAACAACGGGCGGTATTTCTACCTCACGCCTGAGCAGCGCAGCGAGCTGAGCGGCGGGCTGATAGGCAGCCGCCAGTTCGGAGGTGTGATCTATTCCGCCGAGATGCAGGCGTTCGCCGCGAAGACCATGAATGACCGCGGCATGGCGGAAAAGATATGGAAGGAACTGCTGGCGCTGCTTTACTCGCCCGAGCGGCCCGACGGTTTCAAATCTCAGGTATACGCGCGCGCTTCGGATGGACGGGAATTTCGCGAGATACCCTGGATAACCACTAACTTTACCGCGCAGTGGTGCCTTAAGTACATCGTTTCGGCTGAGTTCATAGCCGAAGACATGCCCAAAACGCTTAAAGAACTGGCGGATATGCTCAGCATAGAACCTCCCAAAAACAGGATGTACGGCGCTTAGAGAAACAAGATGGAAAAAGTGTGATCCCGAGACATTGACAAACGGACCCTATGATTTGCTGAAAGGGGCGGCTGTTATGAAACGTTTTGTCGCGATAGTATGCCTGCTTGCGCTGGCTGCGGCGATTATAGCGCCCGGGCGTATGAATTGCCTTGCGGAAACCGGCGAGGATGCGCCGGAGCTGGCGGAAGGCGCGGAACTGCGCGTGATGTCCTTTAACATACTGCACCCGGACTGGAGCCGCATAGCTGTAAACGGCAGGGATGAGATCGTTGCCGGCATACTGAGCTATTATATGCCGGATGTGGTCGCGCTGCAGGAAGCGGGCGCTAAATGGCACAAGGCGCTCAAACCGCTGCTGCTGGATACGGGCGTTTACGCTGTAGCCTGCAGGCAGAGCAACGCGGAAGGGTTCATTTACAACGCGACCTGTTTTCTGTATAATCCAGCGACCGTAAGGCCGGTTGAGGAATACATACTGGACCTGGATTACAGGGATGCCGCCCGTGTATTTTCCGTGGCGGTATTCGAAAGGCTGTCAGACGGGGCCCGCTTTGCAGTGACAAACACCCACCCGGCGCCCCGGGACGAACCCAAGAAGTATGAACGCAATATGACGGACCTGACTGCTTTTGCGGCTGAAACAGCGCAAAAGTACGCGGACTTGCCGGTCATTATGGCGGGAGATTTCAACACGCCCGAGCAGGCGGAAAAGTATCTGAGCTTTATGGAGGAGGCAGGCGTACAAGACGCCAAGTACGCGGCAGGTATTCTCGTAAGGAATTATTCCACATTCTTTGGCTATCAGGTCAAACCGAATAATGAGGATACGGATCTCTGCGTCGACCATATATTTGTGAACGACAAAGTGGATGTCAGACTGTTCAGCGTGGTCATTGGCCATGACGTGCAGGACGCGTCCGACCATACACCGATATACGCGGACATAGCGTTCAAATGATAACGGGCATTGGGAGTGAAAAAATGAATCAGCAGGAAATGTTTGGCAATGCCAAGTGGCTCGGCTTTGACGGAGAAACGAGAACGCCGGTGGTGCGCGCTTCTTTCCGGGCGCATAATACGGTCAAAGCGGAAATAACGATCTGCGGACTGGGGTATTTCGAGCTGTATATAAACGGGCAGCGCGTTTCGGAAGACCTGTTCGTGCCCGTGACCAGCGACTACTGCCACCGCGACATACGGGTAAACGGCCAGCCTTTCGACGAGAGCTTTCGCCATCGCTGTTACTGCCTGAAGTATGATTTGCTGCCGTACCTGAAAGAAGGGGAAAACGAACTCGGCGCGGCGCTGGGGCCAGGCTTTTTCGCTCAGGAGACCTGGTCATACGACGGGTTCGTGAATTTCGGCGAAGTGCGTCTGTGCTACCGCATCATACTGACGGGCGCGGACGGGAGCGTCACGGAGGCGGTATCGGGCGAGGACGCGCGCTGGAAGCAGGGAGAAGTAGTCTCCTGCAACCTGTTCAAGGGAGAAAAGCACGACCTGAATGTGTGCGGGCAGGACTGGATGACCGCCGACGCGACTAAATGGGAACATGTGCGTATACTTCCGCCCATGGACACAGTGTATCAGCTGCAGGATTGCCCGGCTGACCGGGTGATACGCACCATCGTGCCTATGTGTCTGGGGGAAGGCCCCAGGGGAAAACTGTACGATCTGGGCGAAAACATAACCGGATGGGTGGTGCTTCGCGACCATTCGGCTAAAGATGAGACTGTCGAAGTTCGCTTTGGTGAAATGCTGGATACCCGCGGCCAGCTGGAAAGCCATTACACGCACAACCAGAAATGGCAGATAGTGAGCGACGGCACGGGACGCATAGTCCATCCCCGGTTCACATGGCTGGGTTTCAGGTACTTCGTCGTGCAGGGGAACGCCGAAGTGCTCTGCGCGGCCGTGATACATACTGACGCGCCTGTGACCTCTTCCTTCCGCTGTTCCAGCCCGGTGCTCAACTGGCTGTATGAAGCTTACGTGCGCACCCAGCTGGACAACCTGCACGGCGGCATACCGTCCGATTGTCCCCACCTTGAGCGCAGGGGCTATACCGGCGACGGCCAGCTGGCCTGCGAAGCGGCGATGCTGGCGATAGATTATAGATCCACGGTGCGCAAATGGATGCGGGACATTATGGACTGCCAGGACGAAAAGACCGGCCATGTGCAGAACACCGCGCCTTATACCCGCTGCGGAGGCGGACCGGGCGGCTGGGATATCGCCATAATCAACGTGCCTTTGGCGTACTACCGACAGTACGGGGATGCGCAGCCGCTGAGCGAGATGTATGATGGCATGGTCAAGTATCTGGAGTATCTTGAACTGCACAGCGAGGGAGATCTGGTGGTGAGCGACAGAGCGGGCGAGTGGTGCCTGGGGGACTGGTGCACACCGGATCCTATCAGATTGCCGCCGCCGTATGTAAACACCTACTTCAAGGTGAAGGCCCTGGATGCCATGGAGGAGATAGACCGGATACTCGGCAAGCCCGAAAACGCTGCGAGGCAAAAGCGCAGGAAGGCGGCGTGTGCCGCGATCATAAAAAACTACTACGACCTCGAGACCCATGATTTTGCCGGAAACGTGCAGGGCGCGAACGCCTTCGCGCTTGAGATAGGGATGGGGGACCAAGTCACACTTCAGCATTTTATCGACCGTTACGAGGCCCTGGGCAGCTACGATACGGGGATCTTCGGAACGGAACTGGTCACGCGGCTGCTGGGTGAAAAGGGGCGCTATGATCTGGAATACCGTTTGCTTGCCAGTGATAAGCCCAATTCCTTCGGCTCCATGATGCGTACCGGAGCCACGACGCTTTGGGAGTACTGGTCCGACTGTGAGTACCAGCGCTCGCTGAACCATCCCATGTTCGGCGCAGCCAGCAAACAGCTGTTTTATGATGCGCTGGGCATAAGGCAGGCAAAGGGTTCCGCGGGCTGGAAGTATGTGCGCATCGAACCCGCGTTCATGGAGTGGCTGCCCGAAGCGGAGGGATATATAACCACGCCGCAGGGCAGACTGGGCGTATCGTATAAAAAAACACTGCTTGGCACCAGAGTCAAGGTCGAGATACCTGATGGCATCCGGGCCGAGCTGGTTATAAACGGCCATGCGGTACAGCTCAAGGCGGGGCAGAATGACAGCGTGTGGAGCATATGAGCCTGACATGAATGGCATTTCGGCAGACAGGAGGATGCAGATGGACGGCAGACCGTTGGATAAAAGGGCGTTTATACTGGGCATGATAACCGCGTTTTGCGAATGCGTCGCCGGAGGATGTAAACGCCTGGCGCTGTCTCCGCCGCTTACACGGGCGGACCTTGAACTGGTCAGGGACGAAGCCTGCGACATTATTGCCCGGCACGGTCTCCTCCATTATCTTGAGGAGAACGCGGATCAGCCCGAGGACGTTCGTTTTTACTGGATACTCATCGCCGGAAAGAAACAGACTATAGACGCGTATCTGTGCCTGCGAAAGAAAGGGTTAAGCCCGATTACCTCTCTGGCGCCATTTTTGGGCCTGCTCAGTTACAACGAGGCCGAGAGCGTACATACCGGGTATGACGCGTTCCGTACGTTTTTCCCGTAAAATGATGCTCCGTTACCAACAAAAAAGGCGGCCGCCGCGAATCCTTTCGCGGCGGCCGTTTCGTGTGTTTCCGTGTGAAAACTCTGCCTTTACTCAGCGATAAGGCAGGTGTCTAATACCCTTGTCCTTATGGTACGGACGATCACTTCGGTAACGGTGAACTCTTGCTCGGGATACAGCTTCTCAAGCAGTTTGCCCCTGGCTTCCAGCCATTCACCGAAGGCGGTGCGGTCCGCGGCTATGACGAGGCGTGTCTCGTTGTCTGCTGCCAGGTAACGGGCATTGGTGATGGCATCCAGCTCAGAGAGCCACATTCGCTTTACCAGCGCCCAGGCCTGTTCCAGCCCCTCTTCACCCGCGTTCGCGAACGTCTGCTCCGCCCTCACGTCCGTGGCGAAATGGGTCTTGCAGAGCGTTTCGGTGAATTTGACGGCGGATTTCAGGGCTTTTTCCTTCCTGGCGCAGGTCTCATCGGGAACGATGGCCTCCAGGTCCTCGATGTCCTTATTGGTGCGGCTGTCGGGACGCTGCTTGGGAGCCATGTGCCGTTCGTAGCAGATCTCGGTCGTCTTGCTCATAAGCTCGCGCACGACCGTTTCCAGTACCAGGATCGGCTGGTCGGGATGCTCCGCTTCCAGACACTCGCGGTTCAGGGCCAGCTGGGCGAAGTAGAGTTCCCTTTCCTCGGTTATAAGCTGCTTGAGCTCGTCGTTGGCCTTGGAAAGCATCCTGTCGTACTCTTTGTTCAAGGCTTCCGTCCACAGCAGCTCAGCCTTCTTCCATGCCTGGAGCTTGCTCTTCTCGGTATTCGCGGCGCTGACGAGGGACCTGACCTTCGCGGCGATGGCGTTGTGCTCGTCGCAGTAGTCCAGACGGTATTCTTCGATGCCTTCGCCCTTGCCGTTGAGCGTAAGTACGCAGCAGTCGCCGGACGATGCCTGCTTTTTGGCGGGCTTATAAGTGGGCACCTCGACCTTGTTGCTGTCCTTTTTGGATATGGTGCCGCGGTTGTCGATGTAATCGATGGTTGCGGTGTTGATGACTTTCTTGTTCGTCACGTCCTGAGCCGTAACTTTGTAGTCGAATGTCACGGTCGCCGAGCTGTTGGGGAGGAGGTTGAAGATCTTGTCCACAAGGGAGTCTTCGTTGCTGCCCTTGAGGGGATCATAGACGTCGATCTCGAGGTACGTGGTAGCGGAAGAATTTGTAATGGTGATCTGGTAGTGGATCGTTTCGCCTTCCTGATAGCCCTGGGGCAGCTTGGAGGAACCGATAACGCTCTTTACAACGGTGAGATCGCCGTCATCCACAGGAGGTATCCATTCGTATCCGTCAGTGTAGACCCAGTATTCGAGCTCGACGGGAATGGACATGTGTTCTTCGCCGTCCTCGCTCTTGGCGTACCCGACCCAGGAAAGGGTTATGGAAGGCTTCCCGGCGTCGCTGGAAGTGAAGGTATAAAAGTCATCCATATCCACGAAGTCGTACGCCGGCAGCTCGGATTCAACATATCCTGCCCTCAATTTGCCGTCGGGATCGGTGGCGTCGACTTCGGGTATGTAGAGTATGTCGTCGGGCGTTTCATTGATCAGGCGCAGCGTGAAATCCTGCTTCTCGCCCTGTTTAAAGACTGTCTGGGAGGTCTTGGGTATGACCTCCAGCCGGATCGCGGGCAGCGATTCCGTATCGCCGTCCAGCACGGTTATGAATTCATAATCCCAGTCGCTCACCTCAACTCCGTCCGAGGTTTCGGCAAAGAACCTGACTTCCCTAATGGTATTGTCGCCGTTATCGGAGGCAAAGGCGGCGTCATACTCATCAATGGGCACAGACAGCGTCGCCTGGAAGGAGTCGCCCTGTTCGAAGAAGGTGTCGTACTCTTCCGGATATGAAAGCGTGCCGCATCCGGGCTGGGCGACTTCGTCCCTGGGAATTATGTCATACCCGGTTATCTTAAGGTCGGCGTTGCCGTTGTTGTATACGGCAAGGGGCAGGTCCACGGTCTCGCCGACTTCGCCGGAGTATTTATATGACCAGTCGAATACGACGAATATGGAGGGCTGGTCCTTCTCTATCGTGAATATGATCTCGCAGGTCGCCTCAGATGCTTCATCATCGGAATCCGGGTCGTGCGCGGTGGCGCTTACGGTGTAGACGCCCCAGCCGTCGGCCTCGTCCTGGTCGCTGACTTTCAGCAATACCAGGAAAGGATTCTTTGATTCGGGAGCGATGGCGGGAGAAGAAGGATCCATCCAGGTTTCGGACGAGATCATGAAATCGGCGCAGTCACAGAACATGCTGTCCAGCTGAAGCGCCTTATCGCTTAGGTTGTAGAGATAGCAGCTCGCCACGATCATGGTGCCCGCGGTGTAGGGGGCAGGGGGAATGAGGTCGGCACTCAGAGCGATGAGCGATCCGCCATAGCCGGCGCTTAAAGGAAGGTCGGCCACTTTCGGGGGATTGCTGAAAGTCTGGATGTCGCCTTTTTTAATGTCATCGGGTTCGCCGCTGCCGCTTAACCATTTTTGTACGCCGGGCCAGGCTACGCCGTCCGCGGTGAAATCGTGCGCGTTCTCCAGCTGCTTTACGGCTGACTCGGTATTCTTTCCGAAAACACCGTCCGCTTTGCCGCAGTCGTAACCCGCACTGTTGAGGGCTTCCTGCAGTTTCTTAACGGCGTCACCCTTATCGCCCCTGCGCAGGGTACCTTCGGGATCGTAGTTCTTGGTCTCGGATGTGCCGCATTTTGTACAGCTGTGGGAACGCGTGCCGGCAGAGAATTCAGTGGCAGCCGTGATTATGAGCCAATCGCCCCAGCTGTGGTTAAGTTTTTTGAGGGTCTGGGTCTGCTTGGAACCGCATACGGTGCACTTGCGGTAACGGGAGCCCGTGGATGTACAGGTGGCCTTTTTGGTCACTGTCCAGGCGCCGTATTTATGGTCCAGCTTTTTGATCGTCTGGGTCTGTACGTAATCGCAGTAACGACATACGCGGACACGCTTGCCAGTATGAGAGCAAGTGGCTTCCTGGGTGATATCCCAGTCTCCCCAGCCATGCGTGTGGTTGCCGCTCCTCTCGCTGGGGCAGTAGGTGTCGCTGGCCGGCTTGCTGGCGGCAAAGGCTTCCAATGCCGGCAAGCATCCCAGCAGCATCAGCAGCGCCAGGAAAACCGAGAGCATCCTTTTCAGCTTCATAGTGTTAGACCTCCTTTTCTGACCGTTTACCCGCGGAGGCGTTACCCTGTGTGTCGGAACGACAGTATCATAGCAGACGGCCCGCGGAATTGTGTATATTTACATCCACTTAATATTATATCACCTAAAACTTCACTTGTCATTACGTAAGATTTGAATATTCTGATACAGAACTTGTATTACTTTGTAAGATATTATGAGCACTGTATCGGCGCTTTTCGGTATAATATACGTATCAATGCACTCGGATGGCAGAAAAATACGACGTTTGGCAAGACTATTTGCTGTCGCCGGAGAGAAATAAGACCTGTGTGATGCACTTGAAAAACGGTCAAAGATCGAATATGCCGCCTTCCAGCGCGCTTCTGGCGGCGAGTATGTATCTGCTGGTATCCAAGGGATCAATGTTCCTGCGGGGAGAAACGGCGCCCAATTCCAGCGGGCAATCCCGGTAACCGTGCAGGCGAACGCTCATGCCGCCTTTGCCGCCTGTCATAAGGGCGAGGCGCGTGGGGTAGTCAAGGCTTTCGGATACGGGCACCAGGGCGGTCACGGCGGCGTATTCGTCGGCGGAGTCCACGTGGGTGACTTCACCGCGCATGGTGTTCACGTCGCTCATTATCCTGCCCGTACACTCGGAGGGCACCCGCAGCCTGAGCTCGAGTATGGGCTCGAGCAGCACGCTCCCCGCGTTGCGCAGCCCGTCATGTATGCCCCAGGGGGTGGCGACGATGAAGTCCAGGGGATGGGTATGGAACTGGTGGTGGCTACCGCCCACAAGGGTGATCTCTATATCAGTGACCTGCCAACCCAGCCGTCCCTGGGAAAGCGCCAGAGGTATCGCCTGTTCCACCTGGTGCTGGTAGCGGGGGAGTATCTCGCGGCCGGGGACCACGGAACTGAAAGACACGCCGCTGCCTCTTTTGGCGGGACGCAGCTCGAACCTGAGTATCGCCCAGCAGGGTTTGGGCATGGTGTAGGCGCAAAAGCCTACGGCTTCTTTCGCTATGGTTTCTTTGTAGATGACGGTCGGCTCGCCGAACCGGGCTTCCAGCCCGAAGCGGGTCTTCAGCGCGTCCTCGAGTATCTCCAGCTGTATGGCGCCCATGGCGTCCAGGTTCAGTTCCCCCGTGGCGCCGACGAAGCGCGCGGACAGCAGGGGATCCTCGTCAGCGAGCGTGCGGCAGGCGGATGCGAGCGCGGTCTGCTGCGACGGGTCGGCAGCCTCGACCTTTACGGTGGTCAGGGGCGCGCGCAGGGAGCCCGGCCGGACCGCGCGGGGGAGATGTTCGGGTGAACCGAGTATCTGGCCGACTCTCAGCTGGTTTATCCCGTAAATCACGCCTATATCGCCCGCCGAAAGGCGGCCTGTGTCCGTGCCGTCCACGCTGCGTATCTGCGTGATCTTGCTTTGCACCTGACTTTTCTCACCTGTAACGGGATCGGGACGCCCGGGCAAGGTTATCTGGTCGCGGCTTTCCAGCTTTCCGCCGAACATCCTTACCCACATGCCTTTGCCCAGCAGTTTGTCGTGTGTAACGGCAAAAGCCACGCATGAGAGTTCCGTTTCCAAAACGCCCGGAGGCGGCAGAAAGTCGATTATGCCGTCCAGCACGTTTTCGATCCCCTGGCCTTTCAAGGCGGAGCCTTCGAGTATGGGGAACACTTCGCCTTTCCGCGCATGTGATGAGAGCGCGGAGAAGATCTCGTTTTGATCGGGCGTCCGGCCGTCCAGGTACATTTCCATGAGCCGGTCTTCGCAGTCGCACATGGTCTCCAGCAGCATCCGGGAGTCGCTTAACCGTACGGCTTTATCGGAAAGCCGCCTGCGGATCTGCGCAGCGACGCGCGCGGCGTCCGCCACGTTCCGGTCCAGCTTGTTTATGAAAAATAAGACGGGCAGTTCCTGCCTGCGCAGCGTTTCAAACAACAGTTCGGTCTGGGGCTGCACGCCTTCCACACCGCACACGACTATCACGGCGCCGTCCAGCGCCCACATGGAGCGCTCTATCTCGGCGGAGAAGTCGGTGTGGCCGGGGGTGTCTATTAGGTTGATGGGCTCGCCGTGCCAGGAAAGGCATACGCAGCTGGCCTTGACCGAAATGCCGCGCCTTTGCTCGACGGGCAGATTGTCGGTATGAGCCGTGCCGCTGTCGACGCTGCCCGCCTTGCGTATGGCGCCGCCCAGCAGCAGAAGCTGCTCGGAGAGCGTGGTCTTACCCGCGTCCACGTGGGCGAAGATGCCTATGTTCCGCATTATGCCGCAAAACCCTTTCCAAGTATGGAGGCATTATATCAGAACACGCGTTGGTTGCCAAGACGAAATGGGAAAAGTTGGCAGGATGCGGAGCTTACTGCATATTTACTATTGCTGTCGCAGGACCGAATGGGGTATAATGGGATCGCTAAACGGGAACGGCGGGCCAAAGCGGTCTAAAAGGAGAAGGACATGAAAAAAGTCGGACGCATCGTTAAAACGGTGGAGACCTCGCAGGACAATCCCAGGAACGGCGAAGGCAGTTTCATAAGGCTGAATGACGGCGGCGTGATGCTGGCGTATTCCCGTTTCGGAGGGGAGGGCGGAGACCACGATCACTCGCGCATAGTCGGCATAACCTCATACGATGAAGGCGAGACCTGGAGCGGAGAGAGAGAACTCTTCAATGACGACTATGAGTGCAGAAACAACATGGCGTGCGCATTCGTGCGGATGCCCAACGGCGAGATAGGCGCATGCTATCTGCGCAAGAATAATGAACCTGACGGCACGATATCCTGCATGCCGGTGTTCAGGTATTCGTCGGATGAAGGCAAAAGCTGGAGCAAACTGGTTTTTTGCACAGACGAGATCGGTTATTATTGCGGCACCAACGCCGCTTCGGTAGTCACATCCGCGGGCAGGATCATAACGCCCGTATCGTTTGCCGGAAACGCAGTGCACAGGTATGACCTGGAAGCTGGCATTGTCAGATTCTTCTGCTCGGACGACTGCGGCCGCAGTTGGCATGAGGATATGAGCAGTATCAAGGCGCCGTACGGCGACAGAGCCGGTCTGCAGGAGCCGGGAGTGCTGGAACTGCCCGACGGGACGCTCTGGTGCCATATGCGTACTGTTTACGGGTTTCAGTACCAGTCCTTCTCCAAAGACGGGGGAAAGACCTGGACCGTGCCGGAACCCGCCCTGCTGTTCCCGTCCCCGGATTCGCCGATGCGGGTGAACAAACTCGGCGATAAGGTCATAGCGGTATTCAATCCGGTGGGGCATTCGCCCTATGCCGCGCACAATACTCCATGGGGCGCGCCGCAGAGGACGCCCATCATGCTTGCCGTGTCCGGCGACGGCGGATTGTCTTTCGCGAAGCCGGCAGAAGAGTTTTCCTGGAATCTGTTCAATGCTCACAGGCAGCAGTGTTTCCTGATGGAGGGCGACCCCGCGGACAGCTACTGCTATCCCGCCATGATCAGGGTAAACGGGGGATACCTGGTAACGTATTACTGCGACGCCGGTTCACACAGGGTGCTCAACTGTTCGCATGTGGTCAAGATAACGGAGGAAGAACTGACGCCGCAGTGACATAAGACAAATGACCGAATCCAATAAGCGGGACATTCTGTGACGGAGGAGAAACATGAGATCGACCTGGACGAACGATCAGGCATGGGAGTGGCAGAAAAAAGTCGGCTGGCTGAGGGGATGCAATTTCATCGGCAGCGACTGCTGCAACCGCATAGACATGTGGCAAAGCTATAATAACGAGGCGCATATGCGCACGGCTGAAAGGGAACTGGCGCTGTGCCGCGACATCGGCTTCAATACCGTGAGGCTGATAATCGAATTCGACGTATGGTTCCAGGAGCGGGCGCGCTTCATGCAGATACTGGAAAACTATATCTCCCTCTGTGCGCGCTACGGCCAAAAGGTGATGCTGGTCCTTGCAAACGAAGCGCAGCTGTGCCGGGGAGAGGAATATGTGCCCAAGCCCATAGGGGAGCAGGTCTACGCGCTGGGGTACCATCAGGGCCGCTTCCCGCTCACGGACGAGCAGAAGGCGCTTGAGCCTTATCACGAGCTTGAGCGTAAGCAGACCCGTTCCAAATACCTGGAAATGGTGGGGGAGATAGTGGGCAGATACCGTGCCGATGAACGCGTGGTATGCTGGAACGTGTACAATGAGCCGGGCATCAGCATAGGCATGGAAAGGTGCCTGCCGATAATCCGGCTGATGTTCGATACGGTAAGGGAGCTTGACCCGGTCCAGCCGCTGTGCTCTGACGTATGGTATTGGAAGGATTATGACAACCTGAACCCGAGGGACGCGCTGAGCGCGCGCCTGAGCGACGTGATCTCGTGGCATAACTACCAGCCGCTGGACAAATTCGTTACAGGATATGAACAGCTAAGGCGTCTGAACAAACCCATACTGCTCACCGAATGGCTGCACCGGATAGTGCACCAGAATGTGCGGGAATTGTACCCGCTGCTGTACCTTGAACGCATAAACTGCTGGTGCTGGGGCTTTGTGGCCGGCAAAACGCAGACCTACGAGCCGTGGGATTCCCTGTGGGAAAGATTCGACAGGGAGAACGGGAACACGGACCTTGACTTCAAGCTTTGGCAGCACGACCTGTTCAGGCCCAGCCTCAGGCCCTACGATCCCGCCGAAACGGAAACGATAAAGCGTTTTAACAGGCTTTACGAAAGCGGCGTACAAGGTTAGGCGGCGCAGTACAACACAAACAGATTGAACTCAACCCGTTCCGGGAATGCGTATCCGGGGCGGGCTTTACTGCTTCCATTCGGCAGTGCACGTTCGTCCTGTTAAAACCATGTGGCGTTGGTTAAGATTATTTATATTAATTGACAAAACAGTGCATATCGGGTTATAATATGCACTGTTTAGTTGATAATCGGTCGCGAGGCATTTTGCCAAAACAGAAACTTGCGGCAGATAATAATGCATAATCAGTGCAAAACAGTGTTTATATGCGTAAATTATGCAATTAAGCGATGAAAGACCTTCATAAAAAATCAAAAGCGGGTGCGCAGCTTGCGATCATCCGCGGAAAGGAATATACAATGAGCAGAGTGTTCAATTTTTCCGCCGGTCCTGCCGTGCTGCCGGAAGAAGTGCTGGAAATCTGCGCGGAGGAAATGAAAGAATACGGGTCTTCAGGCATGTCCGTCATGGAGATGAGCCACAGGTCCAAGGACTTTGAGGAGATAATTCAAACCGCGGAAAAAGACTTAAGGGAGCTTATGGGCATACCCTCAAACTACAGGGTGCTGTTCCTGCAGGGCGGCGGGCACACGCAGTTCGCCATGGTGCCCATGAACCTTATGCGCAATCGGGTAGCCGATTACATCATAACGGGACAGTGGGCCAAAAAAGCGGCGAAAGAAGCGGAAATGTACGGAAAAGTCAACATCGTGGCGTCTTCCGCGGACCGCAACTTTACGTATATACCCGATCTGAGCGACCTGCCCATCTCGCCTGACGCGGATTATGTTTACATCTGCCAGAACAACACGATATACGGCACGACCATAAAAACGCTTCCGGATACAAAGGGCAAAGACCTGGTGTCGGATATCTCGTCTATGTTCCTGTCCGAACCTCTGGATGTGAGCAAATACGGCATACTGTGGGGCGGCGCGCAGAAAAACGTAGGCCCTGCGGGCGTGACGATAGTCATAATCCGAGAAGATCTCATCCGCGAAGACGTGCTGCCGTTTACTCCGTCCATGCTCAGGTACAAGATCCACGCGGACAACAACAGCCTGTACAATACGCCGCCCTGCTACAACATCTACGTGTGCGGCCTGGTGTTCAAATGGCTGAAAAAGCTGGGCGGCCTTGAGGAGATGAAGAAGCGCAACGCGGCGAAAGCGAAGCTGCTGTACGATTTCCTTGACGAGTCACAACTGTTCAAAGGCACAGTGGAAAAGAAAGACAGATCCATGATGAATGTGCCTTTCGTGACGGGTGACGAGGAGACGGACAAAAAGTTCATCGCCAAGGCGACGGCGGAGGGCTTCAAAAACCTGAAGGGACACAGGACGGTAGGCGGCATGAGGGCGTCTATCTACAATGCCATGCCCATGGAGGGCGTAGAGAAGCTGGTGGCCTTCATGAAGGAATTCGAAAGGGAGATGTGCAAATAATGAAAGACCGAAAAATCTTCTGCCTTAACAAGATCGCGAAAGTCGGCACGGACCGTTTCCGCTCAGGATACAGCCTTACAGACTCCATCGACGAGGCCGCCGGTGTGCTGGTAAGGTCCGCAGACATGAAGAGCATGGCGCTTCCGGCCGGCTTAAGGGCTATCGCGCGTGCCGGCGCCGGCGTAAACAACATTCCCATCGACAAGTGCTCGGAAGCGGGCATAGTGGTATTCAACACCCCCGGCGCCAACGCCAATTCCGTGAAGGAACTGGTGCTGTGCGGCCTGCTGCTTTCCGCACGCGACGTAGTGGGCGGCATAGAGTGGGTAAGGTCCAACAAGGCGGCCGAGACCATCGCTTCGGACACCGAGAGCGCGAAAAAGCAGTTTTCCGGCCATGAGATACAGGGCAAGACGCTGGGCATAATCGGTCTGGGAGCGATCGGCGGCATAGTCGCAAACGCCGCGGTGGCGCTGGGAATGAAGGTCTACGGTTTCGACCCGTTCATGTCGGTGCAGGCGGCCTGGAACCTGAGCCCCATGGTGCACCATGCCGAATCCGCGGCAGAGGTGTACGCCGTGAGCGATTTTCTGACGATACATGTGCCGGCGACGGATACCACCAAGGGAATGATCAACAGCGAGACGCTGAAAAAGCTCAAAAGCGGCGCCGTGGTGCTGAACTTTGCCCGTGACGTGCTCGTGGATGAAAAAGCGATGGAAGAAGCGCTTAACGAGGGACGTGTGAGCAGGTATGTCACGGACTTCCCGAACACCGTAAGCGCTAAGATGGAAAAGGCCATAGTCATACCGCACCTGGGCGCGTCCACCGAGGAAGCCGAGGACAACTGCGCCATAATGGCGGCTGACCAGATACAGGACTATCTGGACAACGGCAACATTCTGCACTCGGTGAACTTCCCCGAGCTCAACATGGGCATATGCGAAGCCGCCGCCCGCGTGGCGATACTGCACAGGAACATACCCAACATGCTCAGCCAGATAACCGCCTTTTTCGGCGCGCACGGCCTGAACATAGAAAACCTAGCGAACAAGAGCAGGGGAGACTACGCGTACACACTGCTGGACCTGAACCGCGCAATGCCCCACGACACCGTTGAAAGGCTCAGGGAGATCGACGGCGTGCTGCGCATAAGGAAGGTCGTAGAGCACAGGGGCTGAGCTCTGTCTGTATCTCATACGGCTAAGTGACGGCGGCAACCGGGATTATTGCCGCCGTTTTCACTGCCTGCACTAAAATACGGTCCGGGACATTTGCCCCGGACCGTTTCGATATGCGGGGGAGGGGAAAGCCTCTCCCGCTCAAGTTAACCTTCGATGGTGATGTATTTCTTTTCCTCGACCTGCTTGAGCTGCTCGGGCTTGGGCAGGCTGATCTTAAGGATGCCGTCCTCAAACCTGGCTTTGATGTCTTCCTGCTTGAGTTCCTTGCCTACGTAGAAACTCCTGGAGCATGTGCCCACATAACGCTCCCTGCGCACGAAGCGGCCTTTCTCGGCGTCTTCGTCTTCTGCCTTGGCGCTGGCGGTAACGGTCAGATAACCGTCTTTGAGCTCTGCCTGCACGTCGTCCTTCTTGTAACCGGGTAGTTCGATGTGCAGCTCGTAGCCGGTCTCAAGCTCCTTGATATCGGTGCTCATGAGCTGGCGGGTGTAGCGGGTCTCCCTGCCGGGACGTACGAAATCATCAAAGAATCCGTTAAAAATATCGTCATTGAATAAGTTTCTCATCAACATGGTAGTTTCCTCCTCGTTTCGTATTCTGGCTTTTTCGTACCATGGGATCGCTCTCCCTTGATTACGTGCTGATTATATCACGAATGTTAGCACTCGTCAAGTAGGAGTGCTAACAAAAAGATGTTAAAAGTCAGTTAAGGTCAAAAACAAAGGGACTGCCCTGAAGACAGTCTCTTAAAATGACTATTTACGCCTAACCGCCGATGCTTATCCACATACAGGGGCGCACGCCTACATTTGAGTGGCCCACGTCCGTACCCCAGTAGGTCATATTGCCGTTGGAACCGTATACGATCATCGCGTCGACCCTGGTGTGCCCCGGAGTGCGCAGCCAGTATACGGGTTCGGTGATGTCGGGCCTCAAACGTTTCGCGGAAGTTGTGAGTTTTGTTTTCCTGTCCGCGGGATCGGGCATGTAGGCTTTTACTTCGGTATAGCTGAGGAAGAAGATATAATCGTCCGTATCCGGCCCGCCGTCGACCTTTGATTCGGGATTGTCGGGATTGGCCAGGTGGGTCAGGCATATGCGGGCGCGCTCGGCTTCGGTAAAAGTTTTCTCCAGGAAATCGTGGTTCAGGTACCAGCGGATATGCATGTTGCTTTCGTACAGGTCCTCTTCGCTGCGGCGGGACTTCCTGTCCTCCCAGAGTATGCCGTTGCGGCCGTTTATGGTGATGAGGCGGGAAGGATCCTCGGGCATACTGCCCCAGTAGTTGGTGGAAAAATCGCTGATGTACGAATAAGCCCAGAAAGTATACTTATACTTGATCCACCAGGGATTGAAATAAGACCTGTGCTCCAGTATGTATTTGGATGTTACCAGCGCCTTGCCGTCTTTAACAGCGAGCACGGTCCACTCGATGGGGTCGGAGGTCTTGGCGTTGGCGTCCTGCTCGAACACTCCCATGTACAGCGCGTCCACGATGAATACTTCGTCGCTCAGCAGCACGTCGCCGTTTTCGAGCCGGCACACGCAGATGTACTGCCCGCCCTTGGCGGGAGTGAAACCGAAGGAGCTGCCTGAGGAATCGGACTTACAGACCACGGTATCCTCGTCAGCCTTGTATACGATCCACTCGACGGGCCGGCTTTCGTCATGCACAGTCCAGGTCACGGGCAGACCGGCGCAGCCGTTAAAGCGGGTATCGCAGCTTATCCCTTCGGCAAGGCAGGCACAGCACATCAGCAGGGCGAGGATCAAAGCGATACGTCTCATACAAACCTCTCAACTAAAACTGATTTCTGGGGTCGGCACTTTTGCGCTTTTTGTCAGAATCGTCAAGGAAGTCGATCTCCAGCCGGTCAAAATCCACCGACTCTATAAAGTGGTCGTGGGAGAAGGCGGTCTTGCGGAAACGCAGGAACTCGTTTTCGTGCTTGTCCAGCCAGATGGGGCACGGCAGGTCTGCCTCCCGGCACATCTCGTTCAGGCAGCTTTTGATGTCACCGTATTCGCAGGGCGCGGTTAAGTGCCGGTCTATTCGGTGATTTTTGATGATCTTCAGCCAAAGCCGGGTCATGCGTCCTCCGGATAAAGAACAGATTCATACATGATGATTATCCCATTTAATATACAACATTTTACAAAAAAGGTCAATACCAAACTCACCCGCTTGCTTTTTGGAACGGCAAGGTGATATAATCTGCCAAACAGCCCGGACGGAGGAGACGGATGGAGCTTAAACGCGTGCAAATATCGGAAAAACCCAAGCTGTACAGCCTGATGCAGAAATACCTGCATGAGCTTACCGCGTACTATCCGATGGAGATGGACGGCAACGGTGATTATGCCTATCAGTACCTGGATCTCTATTTCACCGAGCCGGAGCGGGACGCGTATTTTTTTATCGAGGGGCGGGAAACAGTGGGCTTCTGCCTGATAAACAGGCATTCCGTTACCCAAGAGCAGCCGGACAACTGCGTGGCGGAGTTCACCGTGTTTCCGGCGTACAGAAACAGGGGAAAAGGGGAAGAGGCTTTCGCCGTGCTGAAAAAGGAACGTAAGGGCAGCTGGCAGCTCAAGTTTTCGGAAAACAACCTGGCGGCTGCGGCGTTCTGGCGCAAGATAGGCAGGAATTATCACGGAAGGGAACAGATGCTCCCGGACGGGGAGACCGTCCTGAGCTTTGAGTAAAGCATGATACGTAAGGCCGAAGAAAAGGACATAACTGCCATAGAACGCATATTCGAAGGCGCGCGCCGGGCCATGGCCGCTATGGGCAACACCACTCAGTGGGTAAACGGCTATCCGGGACGTGACGACATACTGCGGGACATGGCGGATGGAGTTTGCCGCGTAATGGAAGACGGGAACGGGCGTGTTTATGGCGTGTTCTCCGTGTTTACCCAGCCGGATCCCACATATCCCGGCATATATGACGGCGCCTGGCTGAACGAAAGGCCGTACGCGACCATCCACCGTATCGCATCTGACTATTCGCACAGGGGCGTGCTCAAAGAGGCGGTGGATTACTGCCTTGAGCTTACCGGAGAAGTGAGGATAGACACGCACCGCAACAACCTGCCCATGATAAATGGGCTTACCTGCCTGGGCTTTACGCTGTGCGGGAAGATACGCCTGTTCCGTGGCGGGGACAACGAGCGCCTGGCGTTCCAGAAAAGCGCGGAAACCGACTGAACAGTTCGAGTCTGGAAACAGAAAAGTGGGAATGAGATGATTCTCACTTTTTTTATTCTTCTTTTCAACTTATCGTTCCCTAAATGCATCTAACAGTATGGAAAGCGGAGGTGAGATTTCCTTCCCCGCTTTTATTTTTGGAAGACAAGTGCTATAATCAGATCAAATACATAAAAGGAGAAGCGATATGGCAGAAAAGCTTTTAAAGCGCAGCGAGGTGGCCCCGGAGAATACCTGGAGGCTGGAAGACATATATCCCACGAACGATGCTTGGGACAGCCAGCTTAAGGAACTGAACGAACTGGGCGCGGAATTGGAAGGCTACAAGGGCAAGCTGGGCAGCCGTGACGAGGCGCTCAAGGCGGTCAGGCTGTCCGACAGATGCGACCGTATAGCTTCGAGCCTGTATACATACGCCAGGATGAGAAGGGACGAGGACAACGCGAACAACCTGTATCAAGGCATGGTGTCAAGGATACAGCAGGCGGCGACGCTACTGAGCAGCAGGGCGGCGTACATCTCCCCGGAATTGCTGTCCATGGACGAAGCGTATCTTGCCTCCCTAAAGGCTGACCCGGAGTTTTCGGATTACAGCATGATGCTGGACGACCTGCTGAGAAACCGCCCGCACACCCTTTCCGAAAGTGAGGAAACGCTTTTGGCCATGAGCCGCGACGTGTCCGCGGCAGCCTCCACTGCCTATGACATGCTCACCGACGCCGACATACGCTTTCCGGAGATAAAGGACGAGAAGGGCGAAAAAGTCAGGCTGACTTCGTCCAACTATATACCATTTATGATGAACCCGGACAGGAACGTAAGAAAAGCCGCGTTCACCGCGCTGTATGAGACGTACAAGAGCTTTTCAGCCACCATACCCGCCCTGTACGCGGGCAATGTGAACGGCGACATTTTCTACGCCAGGGCGAGAAAACATCCCGGCGCGCTGGAAGCCGCCCTGTTTGGGGACAACATACCCGTAAGCGTGTACGACAGCCTTATCGAGGCGGTGAACGCTCATCTGCCCGCTCTGCAGAGGTTCGTGAACGTCAACGCGAAGCTGCACGGGATTAACGACATGCACTTTTACGACCTGTACCTGCCGCCGGAGTTTGGCTTTGACATCAAACTGCCCTTTAAGGAAGCTTACGCCATGGTAATAGACTGCCTGAAGGTGCTGGGCGAGGAATACGGGCAGGTGCTCAAAAAGGCACTGGATGAACGCTGGATAGACCCGTACGAGAACGAAGGCAAGTCCTCCGGCGCTTATTCCTGGGGCACCTACGATTCCCATCCCTACGTATTGACAAACTACAAGGAAGACCTGGACCACCTGCAGACTGTGGCGCACGAGATGGGGCACAGCCTGCATACCTGGTATTCCAACAAAAACCAGCCCTACGCCAAGAGCGGGTACAGCCTGTTCGTGGCAGAGGTCGCTTCTACCGTGAACGAAGTGCTCGTGCTCAGGGAGCTTATGGACAGGTACCCCCAGGATGAGGCGCAGGCGTACCTGCTGTACAACCTGCTGGATTCGTTCCGTGGGACGGTGTTCAGGCAGACTATGTTCGCGGAATTCGAGAAAAACGCCCATTCTATGGCGGAAAAGGGCGAGCCGCTGACTGCGGAGACGCTAAACGAAATGTATGGCGGGCTCAACAAAAAGTACTACGCGAACCTGGAGTATGACGAACTGATCGCGTATGAGTGGATGCGCATCCCGCATTTCTACAGGTGCTTCTATGTGTATAAATACGCTACGGGCTTTTCCGCGGCGATGGCTATAGCGGGCAGGATACGCAGGGAAGGCGCCGGGGCGGTCGAGGATTACAAAAAGTTCCTGAGCGCCGGCTGCAGCGTATACCCGATAGACGCGCTCAAGCTGGCGGGAGTCGACCTGTCCAGACCGGAGACAGTGAACGCCGCGCTGAACGAGTTTGAGGAACTGCTGGACAAATACGAAGAGGTCTGCAAAAGGATAAAAGGAGCCGGAAATGCTTGATCTTGACCGCTTTCTGTTTGAAGTGGGAGCTGAGGCTCCGTTCAAGCTGCTGCTGGCGTCGGATACGCACCTGACCCGGGCGGACGCCAGGGACGACGACAGGAAGCTGCGCCTGGCCGCGCGGCGCGCCGAAGTGTTCCCATACGCGGAGAACGAGCTGAAAGAATTGGGAGAGATCGCGAAGCGGGAAGGCTGCCCCATAGCTTACGCAGGAGACCTGATAGACTTCGTGTCGGAGGCCAACATCGATGCGGCAAAGGCGTTCTGCGCCGGGAACGACGTGTTCATGGCGGCGGGAAACCATGAATTCAGCCTGTATGTAGGGGAGGCCTGGGAAGACAAGGCGTACCGGGACAGAAGCCTTGATAAGGTACAGAGCGCGTTCAAAAACGATATCCGCATGAGCGCCAGAATGATAAACGGCGTAAAGCTTATCGCCCTGGACAACGGATATTACCTGTTTGAAGAGGAGCAGTTGAGCTTTCTGAAACGGGAAACGGATGATGGGCTGCCGGTGATACTGCTCATGCATACGCCGCTGTATACGCCGCTGCTGCACGGGTTCATGCTCACTGAAAGGCGCCAGGTATGCGGCTACCTGTGCGGAACGCCCGAAAGCGAGATGGCGGCGTATCCGCCCGAGCGCAAACGCCAGCAGCTGCCGGATGACTGCACGCGGGAAGCGCTGGAGTTTATAAAAAGCTGCGAACAGATAAAGCTGATACTGACGGGTCACATCCACGCGGGCGTCACCTGCAATTTCGCCGGCAGGATACCACAGGTATGCACAGGTCTTTACGAAGCCGCGCTGGTGACAATAGGATAAAGCCATGAGCAGGAATATAAGGCAGTTTGACAATAAGTGCGTCAGGATAATCGACCGCTGGGGCGGAGTGTACGACGGCATCTGCATGTTCAACAGCGTCGATTATAACGAGCACGAGTTTGGCCGTAGGGAAGAAGCGCTCCAGATAGAGAACTACATTTTCTACAAACGCCAGATTAAGCAGGTGGTCGTTCTGGAAGACAACTCCGGACCGTACAGCCCGTTTCTTGACGCTTACGGCCAGCTGGAAGAGGATGCGCTCAGCGAGGGAATGGTACTTACGGAGGATATACTGCTTTCTGAAGAAAACGTGCACTCCCTGCGCATGATGAACTGCATAAATGCCCATATAGACAGGGGAGAACTTGACAAACTGCCGCCCCGCGGCGAACTGGTCAAAACGCTGAATACGCTCGTCAGGTATAATCAGGACGAAGATATACAGCGTGAAGGCAAACGGCTGCTGGAAAGGCTGTCATCGATCGGGCGAATGTGACTATATCCAATAAGGAGGAGTATCAATGACCGGCACGAAACTGATCGACGTTACGGATGTTTCCCGGACAGAGGTATTGTGTGACGGGCAGGAGCCCCGCCGTTTTACTGTCAGGTTTTATTACCCCGGTGCGGAGGAACCGGGCAGGCAGCCAACATCTCTCCTGACGGAGAAAAAGCGGGCCAGCTACGGCAAAAAAGCGGATTTCACGCTGTACGATAAGCGGGTAAAAGTATACGACGGGCTGAAAGTGCGGGAAGGCAGATTCCCGCTGATACTGTTTTCCCACAGTTACGGGGGCGACGCGGAACAGAATTCGGACTTGTGCGCTTTTTTGGCCGAGCGCGGTTACATCGTGGCGTCGATCTCGCATACATACGAAGCGGGTGAAACTGTGTTTGAAGACGGCACGGTCATTCCCGTAAACAAGGCTGTGACAAAGAAAGGGTCCGAACCGCTGCTTCCCACGCTTCGATTGGCCTTGCGCAAACTGACGCCGGAGAAAGCGCTTGAACAGTTCGATATATACCAGAAAAAGTATTCCGGATTTGGCGTGGAACGCCTGCAGGAATGGGTAAAAGACGATCGCTGCGCTATACGCAGAATAAAAGAATTGAACCGGACCGAAACCTCATTCCTGTATCAAAAGATCGATCTCGCCCACGGTATAGGCGCGACAGGGCATTCGCTGGGAGGCGCCGCCGCTTACGCCCACTGCCTCATGGACGACGAGATCACCTGCGGCGTCAACATGGACGGAGGCCTTTTCGGAAACTTTGGTGAAACGGTCAATCATAAGCCGTTCATGCAGATCGTGGGCAAACTGAACCGGAACTTTGTGACCCGCTGCCTGCTTTACAGCGACGCGCCTGTCCATTATCTTCTGTTCAAACAAATGATGCACATGGGGTTTACGGACCTGAAACTGATAGTCAGGATCCCGCTCGCCGTAGGCAGAGCCGACCCGATACTGGCGCTTGATACACTGAATGAAGCGCACGGGGCGTTTTTTGACCGTTATCTCAAGGGAATGGACACGCAGGACGTTAGCCCGCTGCCTGTGAGCACAGACGCGCTGGAAGAATATAAAGTGCTGTAAGACGATACAGCTGCTGTCCAAATCCGGAAGGCGGTGCGTTTGGAGCGCAGTACGGCCTGGTCCCGCCGACGGTATTCTGCGCGCCGGTCATTTGCGTTTTTCGCTTACTGAAAGGGGGGGTAATGTCGGCTCGAAACTGGATAAAGGGCGTTTTTGAAATGCGCGGCTATTGACATGGATTTGCGCATATGTTACAATTTATATGAATTTGTTATTAAGTATTTAACAAGGCGGTGGGATGCTTGAAGAAGACCGGTCATCGGAGTTCTCTGCGCTTCCGGCTGAACAACACCTGGGATTTGTACTTTTTCCTGCTGCCCATGCTGGCGTATTTTATCATATTCCATTATGTTCCCATGTACGGGCTTCAGATCGCTTTCAAAGACTTTAAGATCCGCATGGGGATCATGGCTTCTCCCTGGATAGGCCTTTATGAGTTCAAGAGGCTGTTTTCCACCTCGCTTCTGCTCACAGCCATAGGCAATACGCTGATGCTCAGCGTGTACTCACTGGGGTTTGGTTTCCTTCCTCCCATAATCCTGGCGCTGATGCTCAACCAGGTGCCCAGTCTCAAGTTTAAAAAGTTCGTGCAGACGGTATCTTACGCGCCCCACTTTATCTCCGTAGTGGTAATGGTGAGCCTTCTGTTCTGCCTGTTCTCCACCACAAACGGCATAGTGACGCGCATACTGGGCGTTTTCGGTCTGGGCCCGTATCCGCTGACATCCCAGGCAAAGTATTTCAGGGGCCTTTACGTGGGCAGCGACATCTGGCAGAATATGGGTTTCAGCGCCATAATCTACATCGCCGCGCTGTCATCCATAAGCCCCGAGCTCCACGAAGCCGCCACCATAGACGGCGCCAACAAATTCCAGCGCATCTGGCATGTGGATATCCCGGGCATACTGCCTACGATCACGATTATGCTTATACTGCGCAGCGGTTCCATAATGAGCGTGGGCTTCCAGAAAGTCTACCTTATGCAGACGAGCCTTAACCTTACCCGCAGCGAGACCATATCCACATATGTGTACAAGGTGGGCCTCGAAGGGGGAGACTACAGCTTCTCCACGGCAGTGGGCCTGTTCAACTCGGTAGTCAACTTTATACTGATAATCAGCGTGAACGCGATTACGCGCCGCCTGAGCGAGACCAGCCTTTGGTGAGGAGGGGATAGCATGGCTGCCGTAAGAAAAAGCAAGTTCGACCGGGTATTCGACGGGGCGCTCTACGTCATCCTCGGTTTTCTGGCGCTCACATATATCTACGCGCTGATCTATGTGGTGAGCGCTTCCTTTTCAGACCCTAACGCGGTGTATTCCGGCAGAGTGGTGCTCTGGCCGGTGGACTTCACGCTGAACGGCTACGAGCGCGTCTTCAAAGAGAAGATGCTGTGGTACGGCTACGGGAATTCCCTTCTGTACATGACGGTAGGCTCCGTGGTCAGCACCTCTTTTACGCTTATGGGCGCCTACGCCCTTTCCAGAAAAGACCTGCCCGGCAGGGGAATCATAACCGGCCTTCTGGTGTTCACCATGTTTTTCAGCGGCGGCATCATACCACTTTACTTGGTTGTGCGTTACCTTTCTCTTATAGACACCATATGGGCGCTGGTGCTGCCCGGAGCGGTCAGTATGTCCAACGTGATAATCGCCCGCACCTTCTATGTGAGCAGTATACCCACGGGACTGCTGGACGCTGCAAAAATAGACGGCTGCAATAACGTAAGGTTCTTTTTCAGGGTGGCGCTGCCCCTGAGCAAGGCGATAATCGCGGTGATCACGCTGTACTACGCCGTAGGGCTGTGGAACGATTATTTCAACGCCATGATATACATTAAGACCCGGGAAAAGTACCCTCTGCAGCTGTTCCTGAGAGAAATACTGATCTCTTCCCAGCAGTCGAGCGCCATGACCGGCGATGTGCTGGAGCAGGAGATCCTCGCGCAGCTGCAGGAGATCATAAAGTACACGCTCATAGTGGTCGGCAGCGTGCCGCTGCTGCTGCTGTATCCGTTTTTGCAGAAGTATTTCGTGCAGGGCGTGCTTATAGGCTCCCTTAAGGAATAAATGAAGAGCGGTTTCGCTTTTCATATAAAACAAGGAGGAAAAACCATGAAAAAGCTGTTAGCTGTACTGCTCACGCTGTGCCTCATGCTCAGCTTGGCGGCGGTGGCGGACACGTCGATCCTGAATACCGAAGCGGCGTATCCCGTAGTAACAGAGCCTCTGACGCTTACCCTTGTGGGCCCCAAAGACGCGTCGCAGGGCGAGTGGAAGGACCTTAAGTTCTTCCAGAAGTGGCAGGAGATCACAGGAGTCACTCTGGACATCACCACCTACGCCGAAGACGGCTGGGACGTGAACCTCAACCTCATCATGTCCGAGGAGAAGCTGCCTGACATCATCTACGCCGGCGGCATCACCGCTGCTCAGGAAGTGGACTGGGGTGACGACCAGAAGGCGCTGCTGCCTCTTGAAGACCTGATCGCCGAGTATATGCCCAACCTGTCCGCCATACTGGAAGCCAACCCCGTGATAAAAGCTTCCATCACCACTCCCGAAGGCCATATCTACTGCCTGCCCTGGATCAACGATATGCCCCGCGACCTGGTGTACGGCAAGTACTGGATCAACAACAGCTGGCTTGAGAACCTGGGCATCCCCGAGCCGGCAACGGTAGACGAGCTTTACGCGGCTCTCACCGCTTTTAAAGAGAAGGACGCCAACGGCAACGGCGATCCCGACGACGAGATACCCTACAGCGGGCAGAAAGATATCAAGAACTTCTACCGCACCGTTGCCTGGTGGGGCAAAGCCGTAAACGACAATACCCTCATGGGCACCACCGAGGACGGCGAAGTCTACTACGCTCCCCTCACCGAAGAGTGGAAGAAGATGGTCACCTTCTGGGCCAATGCCTGGGCGGACGGCCTTGTAGATCCCCAGCTGTTCGAGCTTGACGGCGCCGGCCTCAAGGCCAAAGGCCAGGCAGCCGGCGACCAGACCATAGGTATGTTCCAGCATGCGGGCGCGTTCCTGGTAGTTCCTTCCGACCAGAATGAGGATTACACCATAGTAGCCTGCCTGGTAGAAAACGAAGGCGATACTCCCGTATGGGCAAAGACCACCGGCCTGACCCGCGGCGCGCTGGCCATAACCGAGTCCTGCCAGTATCCCGAAGTCGTGTGCCGCATGGCTGACTGGGTATATGAATGGAAAGAGTACGGCGGCGGCATCTACAACATGCGCGGCGAAGCAGGCGTTGACTTCTACTACGTAGACGAAAACGGCGAGCAAACCGAGCAGGCCAAGATCGACCGCAAGTTCCTGGTGCTTGAGTACACCGGCTACGATTCCTTCGAAGTGAAGAGGGCAAAGGTCCTGACCGCCAACTCCGGTTCCACCACCCCCGGCATCGGCGGCGGCACCATGCCTCAGGTGATCTATCCCCTGAACGACTGGATCAACGCCGAGGTAGAGCGTCAGTATGTGCCCTACTGGAGAGTGATCTATCCCGATGTCTACATGTCCAAAGCGGATACCGACAGGGCTGCCGAGCTGAAGGTGCAGCTTGACTACGCCGTAGAGACCTGGACCGCCGACTTTATTACCGGTGCCAAGTCCATCGACGCCGATTACGACGCCTTCATCGCGGAGATCGCCGGACTTGGTGAAGAATACCTCGACATCTACACCAGAGCTTACGGCAATTAAGCATTAAGCGTTTGCCCGTCAGGGAGCTGCCGCACCGCGGCGGCTCCCTTTTTATGCATTATACTGCTGACAATGATTAGAATATGCAAAAATTATGTATACACACGATGAATAGTGAATAATAATTGTATAATTTCTGTAAACTGTGCATAATTATACTTGACGTGTCCTTTAGCGGGTAGTATACTGTACCCAACAACAAGAAGGGACGGTCAAGTCTGATATGAAAAAGATAATTACTGTGGTTCTCGCCCTGAGTATGGTATTGGGGCTGATGCTTACTTCCGCTTCCGCCTGCACGAGCATTTACGTGGGCGGTGCGCTGACGGACGACGGCTCCACGATCTTCGGCCGCAGCGAGGATATGTCCAACAGTATGAACAAGCTGTTTTTCTCCATACCTGCGGGCGTACACAAGGCCGGAGATTTCTATGTAGGCTGCTACGGTTTCACTTATACCTTCGCTCATGACAGTTACGCTTACACCGCGTTCTCCGACGACAACCTCGAAGGTGTGGACTATGAGTGCCCCGACTGCGGAGAGACTCACGTGCATACCCCGTACCAGGCTGCCGGCACCAACGAAAAGGGTGTGTCGGTAACGGCAACCGAATCTCTGGGCGCGTCCGCCGCAATAAAGGCGATCGATCCCAGCACTGACGAGGGCATCGAAGAAGCCGAGCTCACCACCGTGCTGCTGAGCGAAGCGGGCAGCGTGCAGGAAGCGCTGGATCTGTACTTCGGCATACTGGACAGCGTGGGCAGCAACTCCGGCTCCGGTATATTTATTGCTGACGCCTACGAGACCTGGTACATCGAGAACCTGTCCGGCCATCAGTACATTGCCGTGAAGCTGATCGATGACATGGTGCTGGTGCAGCCCAATATGTCCATTATAGGCCTGATTGACCTGGACGATACAGAGAACGTTAAGGCTTCAGCGGGCCTGATCGACATAGCCAAGCAGGCGGGCACCTTCGTGGGCGACGAGGACGCCAATGTGATCAACTTCGTGATGTCCTATGTGGGCAGCTCCTCTGCCAATGCCCGTATGGTCAACGCGCTTAACTACCTGGATCCCGCGTTTGCCGGCGCCACCGCAGAGACGATAGATCCCGCCGCTTCCTACCTGATCTCCAACCTGGATGCGGACGGCAATATAGTGCCCATGTACACCGGCATCTCCCTGGGCAAGACCTTCACCATCGAGGATGTGCAGAACTTCTACCACGTCGATCAGATCGGCAAGGCGGGCAACCTTGACACGCACCTGTTCCAGACCTACAAGCAGGACGGCGTGACCAATACCATCGAGTGGGTCGCCATGAACGACACTCAGTTAAGCGTGTTCGTTCCCTATTATCCGATGCTCACCACGGCAGTCGCTCCCTCTTACGGCGTTAGTACCGCCAAGGCCGTGTTTACCGAGGAAGCCCCGGAAAGCGGAGTATACTACGCCACCACCGCGCGCAAAAGGGTCGACGGCCAGGTCGTGACCTTGCAGGGATACAAGACGCTGCCCGAGAACTGGGCCGACTCCTTCTACTGGGCGGTCGACGCTCTGAGCAACTCCGTGCTGCCTGGCGGTCTGGCTGAGGGCAAGCTTGAGGACGCTAAGACCGCGCTGTACGCAAAGCAGGCTGAAGTGAACGCCGCGTTCGCGGAAATGAAGGCTGCCGTGGCTGCCGATCCGGAAAATGCTGCGCAGATTGCCACCGACTGGAGCATGGATACGGCTAACGGTGTGTACCAGCTCATGGTAGACCTGACTAACCAGTACCTGGCCAAATAGATCTCCTTCCAGATAACACGGACAGGCGCCTGCGGGTTTTCCCGCAGGCGCCTGCTTTATGTGTGAGGATCAATCTGAAAATGCAATCGGTTAATCTGCCTGAATTTCCTTGCCTTCCATGGTCAGGTCGAAGAAGCGGGTGAATTCGCCCTTCCAGCCAAGTTCCACTGTGCCCAATGCGCCGTTGCGCTGTTTGGAAATGATTATTTCCGCCTTGTCCTTGTTTTCGGGCTTGGGATCGTAGTATTCCTCCCTGTGGATGAACATTACCACGTCCGCGTCCTGCTCGATGGCGCCGGAATCCCGGATATCGCTGAGCACGGGGCGGTGGTTTGACCTGCCGGTGGGGGCGCGGGACAGCTGGCTGAGCGCCAGGACCGGCACGCCCAGTTCCGTGGCAAGCGCCTTGAGCTGGCGGGAAATGCCGGCGATCTCTTCCTGGCGGGAGCCGAATTTGCCGGTACCGCTCATCAGCTGCAGATAGTCTATCATTATCACGTCAAGCCCGTGCTCCATTTGCAGGCGGCGCGCCTTGGAACGCATCTGCGGCACGGTCATGCCGGCGGTGGCGTCTATGAAGATGGCGGCGCCCGCTATATTGGTCATGGCGGAGGAGAGCTTGAACCACTCGTCATCGTCGATGCGGCCCTTCCTGACCCGCTGCATGTCCACCTGGGCTTCGGTGCACAGCATCCTGAGCACGAGCTGTTCGGCGGGCATCTCCAAAGAGAACACGGCGGCCTTCTTTTTGTCCCTGATAGAGGCATTCTCGATTATGTTCATGCCAAAGCTGGTCTTGCCCATGGAGGGACGCGCGGCGATAAGCACCAGCTCGCCGGGATGGAAGCCGGTGGTCATGTCGTCCAGCGCTTTGTAGCCGGAGGGAACTCCTTCTATCTTGCCGTGGTTGTTGACCAGTTTTTCGATAAATTCGAAAGTTTTGACCAGAAGCGGCTGGATGGGGGTGAGCTGCTCGCCGCCTTTGCGCATGGTAATGTCGTATATGAGCTTTTCGCTCTGCGCCAGTATGTCTGCGGTCTCCATCTCGCCCGCGTAGCAGCTTTTGGAAATGATCTGGGCGGCGGAAATCAGCTTTCTGAGCGTGGACTTCTCGTCGACTATCGCCATGTATGCGCCCACATTGGACGCTGCGGGCACTCCGCGCACCAGCTCCACCAGGTACGCGGTGCCGCCTATCGCTTCCAGCCTGCCGCGCCTGTCCATCTCTTGGGACAGCGTAACGATATCCACGGGACGGGACATGTTCGCCAGGTACATGATGGCGCCGAAAAGCTCCCTTAAAGCGGGATCGAAAAAATCGTCCTCTTTAAGGGTCTCCTGCGCCAGCATCACCGCTTCGGGAGATTTTAACAGCGCACCTATTACGCTTTTTTCAGCGTCCGTCTGATGGGGAAGCTCGTTAAATGCCTGTTCCATTACTTACTTGCTCACCACTGTGGTGTGCACTATCATCCTTACGTTGATGCCGCTGTAGAGCTTGACGGTGACGAAGCTCTGGCCCGCGCTCTTTATCGGCTCTTCCTGCTCGATCTTGCGCTTGTCGACCTCGATACCGTGCTGGGCTTTGAGCGCCTCGGCGATCATGTCGTTGGTTACGGCGCCGTAGAGCTTGCCGTTTTCGCCGCCGCGGGCGGTTATCTGGATCACCTTGCCCTTAAGTTCGCGGCTTTTGACGTCGGCGTCCTGACGCTTGACTTCTTCCCGGTGCGCCTCGGCAGCCTTCGCGCGGCTCACGGAGTTAAGCGTCTCGGCAGTCGCTTCCTTGGCGAGCTTGCGGGGGATCAGGTAATTCCTGCCGTATCCTTCGCTGACCTCGACTATATCATCTTTTTTGCCCGTGCCGCGCACGTCCTGCAAAAGTAAAACCTTCATTTGCGCACCTCCGGATTTATTCGTCCCTGTTTTGCCCGCGCTTCGCGATGAAACTTCTGATTATGCCGCGGGAGCCTATCAGCATGCTCAGCCAGCCGTAAATGGGTATCAGCTGGAAGAAGAATATGGTGTCAATTGCGAAAAACGCTATCCTCATGCCCCTGGGCATGCCCATGCGCTGCAGCCTGTCCCACCAGGATGCCGTATATTGAATTATACCCATAATCACGGCAGCAGTCAAGGCGGTGTAGACCACCACCTGGCCCCGGGCGGGGGAAACGTACTGTATGAGAAAAGCGGTGATCAGTATGACCGCCAGACCGCCGATAAATGAGACGGGCAGGCGCCACTTGCCGATCGGAGGGGCTTCCTCGCCTTCGGCCCCTTTTTTGACGCGGATCACCGCGCAGATACCGACGCCCGGCAGCACGTTGAGCGAGGCAAACACCAGCAGCATGGCGGGCAGGCTGAGCTTGATCAGCTCGCTCATCTGGCCTACGGCGTAGTCGAACACCTCGGAAGCACCTTTATCCGCCAGGCGGGAATCGAACATGGAGTAGAGGGTGCGGTAATATCCGGCCACCAGCTCGCGGCTTTCCCCGGATAGGGAATCAAGGCTGTTTTCCAGGGCTCCTGTAAACAGTTCGGCGGCGTTTTTGCCGCTTATAAGCGTAAGCAGCCCCAGCACGGCCACCAGGCACACCAGCTCGGAAGCGAGGCACAGGTACATCCTTCTGAAAAAGCCGATATGGAGCTTAAGGTTCATATACGCGTAAAGTCCCAGGGGCGGAAGCACTGCAAGCGCCAGCAGCAGCGCCGTGAGCACACCCAGAGTAAAGCAGTCCGATGCAAAATATGCGGCGCCAAAACCCGAGAGCCCGGCGATGTCCCCGATACCAAAGGCGATAAACCCGGCAAGCAGGGGCAGGAAAGTGAGCAGTATGCCGGGCAGTCGGACGATGGGTATGAGCATGCACAGACCGGACGCGCCTATGCCAAGCAGCGCGCCCCACAGTATCCTGAGAGCGGCGGGTGGGTTTTTGGCGGGCCTTAACCGGCTTTCGTATTTGATGTCGTTAAGATCGTTTTCCAAATCGTATCCTTTCCGTTCGGATGTATATAAATATACGGCGAGGCACACGCCCCGCCGCAAAACATGTCGATTATTTATCCAGCTTGATTATGAGCTCACTGGTGCAGTGGGGGCAGCGGGTGGCCTCCTTATGCACTTCCTGGAAGCAGTAGGGGCACAGCCTGGGCGGCTCCTTGGGCTCTTCTTCCTTCTTCTTGAGGCTCATCACCTTGTTGATGCCCTTGATGACGAGGAACAGGCAGAAAGCGGTGAACACGAACACGAAGATGGCCTGCAAGAACGCGCCGTAGGGGATCTCGGTCAGATGGTCTTCCACTACCTCAGTGCCGTCCTCAAGATAGGTTATTGCGGAGCCGGTCTTTATGGTCCACTTCATGGCGTTGAAGTCCAGCTTGCCGGTGACGAGGGAGAGCAGGGGCATGAACACGCTGTTGACCAGTGCGGTCACTATGGCGGTAAACGAAGCACCGATGATCATACCTACTGCCAGGTCGAGCACGTTGCCTTTGAACGCGAAGGCTTTAAATTCGTTCCAGAGTTTCTTCATAGCAAGTTACACCTCCCAGAATAAACTGTTCCTATTATATCACATAAAATACTGTCCTGCGCCAGTTAACATCTTTTTTACATGTTTACAATTTTGGGAGATACTGTTAAGAAGAATTACACCGCTTGAATTCTATATTCTGTTTTGATATAATGTCAGCCGTGGAAAAACCACAAATAAGCATGGGAGGAAACTACTTCATGAAGAAACTGCTCTGTGTCGTTCTGGCGCTGGTGCTGTGCCTGGGCATGGTATCTTTTGCCGAAGGCTTCCGTGTCGCGATGATCACCGACTACGGCGACATTACCGACCAGTCCTTCAACCAGACCACCTATGAAGCCGCCAAAGCTTTCTGCGAAGCGAACGGTATTGACTTCCAGTACTATAAGCCCGCTTCCGACTCCGATGAGGACCGTATCACCTCCATCGAGAAGGCCATTGACGATGAGTTCACCGTGATCATCATGCCCGGCTACGCTTTCGCGCCTGCCATCGTTGCCACCGTTGAGGAATACTCCGACATCACTTTCGTCGCTCTGGATGTTTCCGAGTATGACCTGCAGGATGCGCACGGCACTGCCGATGACTTTTCTTGGGTATATCCCGCCAACCTGTACAGCGCTGTGTATCAGGAAGAACTGTGCGGCTACATGGCCGGTTACGCCGCTGTGAAGCTGGGCTACAAGAACCTGGGCTTCCTGGGCGGAATGGCAGTTCCTGCCGTCGTGCGCTACGGCTACGGCTTCGTGCAGGGCGCTGACGCCGCTGCCGCCGAGCTTGGCATTGCCGACGTGAAAATAAACTATGTATACGGCAACCAGTTCTACGGTGACGCCGATATAACCGCTTACATGGATACCTGGTATTCCAACGGCACCGAAGTCGTGTTCGCCTGCGGCGGCGGCATCTTCACCTCTGCCGGCGAAGCCGCTTCCAAGGTCGGTGCGAAGGTGATCGGCGTTGACACCGACCAGGCTCCCGTTATCGACGGCCTGTACGGTGAAGGCATCACCGTGACTTCCGCCATGAAAGGCCTTGCCGCTACCGTGAACAGCCAGCTGAGCGCGCTGATCGGCGGCACCTTCGAGGGCGGAAAGGTTGAGAACCTGGGCCTGGTAGGCGAGGATCCCGAAGCCAACTTCGTACAGATCGCTCCCTCCACCCAGTACGCTGAAGGCTTCACCGCCGAGGATTATGCTGCTCTCGTAGCGAAGATGTTCGCCGGCGAGATCACCGTATCCAACGCCATCGACGAAGCTCCCGCTGTGGTCGCCGTTGCGGTAGACTATCAGGGCAACATCAAGTAATCAGCTCTTCCGGGGGACGCGAAAGCGCCCCTCGGTTTTCGAAAAGAGCCTCTGGTTCACGATAGTGAAGCGTCAGAGGCTCTTTTCGGAAAAACACGCTGTTGTTTGGAAGGGAGAGAGATAGCTTTGCAAAAAGAAAAAGCCGGCGAATATGCCATAGAAATGCTGCATATCACCAAGCGCTTCCCCGGTATCATCGCCAA
>JAEEGL012522127.1_pt1 | contig 65253 bp, 51 predicted proteins | sample 9134231 | NCBI WGS metagenome assembly JAEEGL01 (sample SAMN16246548, study PRJNA631951) | gut metagenome | biome: gut microbiome; feature: rumen; material: fiber-attached | host: Bos | place: Iran: Karaj | collected 2018-10
AAATGTGATGCGCAAATTCCCTATATTATAAAGAATTTGCGCTCCCCGAACTTTGTTCGGGGACAATAACCGCCTTTAGGCGGTTATTGAGGACACATTACTTATCAATCCAATAAACGGAGGTTGCACTATGGAAAGCATTATTGAGATCGCTGCACGCATACGCGAGCTGCGTGAGGTATGCGATTACACACAGGAAAAGCTTGCAGAAGAGCTCGGCATCACAGCTGAACAGTACGCGAGCTATGAAGAGAACGGAGATTTTCCGATAAGCATCATTTACGAAATAGCCAACAAGTTCCGAGTCGACTTCAACGAACTCATAACCGGCGAAACAAGCCGTATAGATACATATCAGGTCGTGCGCCGCGGTTTCGGAAAAACCGTGAGCCGCTTCCCGGGCTACCGCTTCAAGGATCTTGCATTCCGCTATGCCGACAAGATCATGCAGCCGCTGCTCGTAACGCTCGAGCCCTCAGATGAGCCTGCAAAGCTCGTTACCCACGCAGGACAGGAATTCAACCTCGTACTCAAGGGAAGCATCGCAGTTATTTTTGAGGACAAGGAAATAATCCTCAATGAAGGAGATTCTATATATTTCAATCCCACATATCCGCACGGTCAGCGCTGCCACGGCGATTCCAAGGCACGCTTCCTGACCATGATAGCAGAATAAGGGAACAATAAAGGAGTAATAAAAATCATGCTTTTAGATCGCTATCTGCCCCGTATCGAATTCGATTCCTACGAGGATTTCAAAGAGAATTACCGCGTAAATGTACCGGAGGACTTCAACTTCGGCTGGGATATCGTCGATGAGTGGGCAAAGCAGGAGCCCGAGAAGAAAGCAATGCTCTGGCTCAGTCACGACAAAAAGGAACGCACATTCACATTCACGGATATATCAAAGCTCTCTAATCAGGCTTGTCATTATTTCCGTAGTCTCGGACTCAAAAAGGGCGATGTAGTTCTTCTGATACTTCGCCGCCGCTGGGAATACTGGGTAATCGCCACAGCACTGCATAAGCTCGGAATAATCCTTATCCCCGGAAACCTCCTCTTCACCACGCACGACATCGCATACCGCGGCAACATGGCAGAGATATCGGCAATAGTTGCGTGCGACGATGAATACATACGCGGACAGATCGACGGAGCCGCTCCGCAGATAAAGACGCTCCGCAAGAGAATTGCCGTAGCCGAGCCCCGCGAGGGCTGGGACTTCTTCGAGGACGAGATCGCGAAGTATCCGGATACATTCGAGCGTCCCACCGGAGATGAGGCTACAAAGGCAACAGACACAATGCTCATCTACTTTACTTCCGGCTCAACAGGAATGCCCAAGATGGTATGCCACAACTTCGCACACCCGCTCGGACATATCGTAACAGCAAAATACTGGCATCAGGTACAGGAGAACAAGCTCCATATGTCCATATCCGATTCCGGCTGGGCAAAGTTCGGCTGGGGCAAATTCTACGGACAGTGGATATGCGGCGCTGTACAGTTCGTATATGACTTCACAGGAAGATTCAACGCAAAGGATATGCTCGAGGTCATAAGCGCCCACAAGCTTACAACATTCTGCGCACCTCCTACGATGTACCGTTTCATGCTTCAGGAGGACATGAGCAAGTACGACCTCTCAACTATCGAGAACTTCTGCAATGCAGGCGAGCCTCTCAATCCGGAGGTATTCAACCGCATTTACGAGCTCACAGGAAAGAAGATGCGCGAGGGCTTCGGTCAGACCGAGGGAACGGTCCTCATCGCAAATTTCCCGTGGATAGACCCCAAGCCCGGCTCGACCGGCAAGCCCTCGCCGCTGTATAATATCCACCTGCTCCGTCCCGACGGAACAGAGTGCGAAGACGGTGAAGAGGGAAGCATCATGGTCTGCGGCATACAGAAACAGCACCCGACAGGACTTTTCTGTGCATACTACAAGAATCCCGAGCTGACCGAGGCTGTACTCGGCGGCGAGAATTACGATACAGGCGACGTTGCATGGCGCGATTCACGCGGCTACTACTGGTTTGTAGGACGCAACGACGACGTTATCAAGTGCTCCGGCTACCGTATCGGACCTTTCGAGGTAGAAAGCGCACTCCTCACCCACCCTGCTGTAGTTGAATCAGCCATCACAGGCGCTCCCGACCCGATACGCGGACAGATAGTAAAGGCTACAGTCGTACTCGCAAAGGGCTATACGCCATCACCGGAGCTCACAAAGGAGCTTCAGGACCACGTTAAGCGTGAGACTGCACCATACAAGTATCCTCGAGTTATCGAGTACGTAGACGAGCTCCCGAAGACGCTCGGCGGCAAGATAAAGCGTGCCCAGATACGTCACACAGACGAAGAAGCCGCAAAATAAAGCTATACAAAAAAGCAGGCAGATACCGGAGAGTATCTGCCTGTTTTATATATTATCGCTCTCCTGCCGGCGAGATAAGGAGAATAGCACCCTTGACGACAAGGAGAAAAAAAGTGACCGTAACAGCATACGGAGCCTTTATCATTGTCAGGAACAAAACACAAATAATGCTCAGGATAAACGAAACTGCTGTAATTATCCTGCGTCCGCTTTTTATTTTCATGTGGTTCAGAATCACCTTAACAATGCCTGCAATAATTATCGCAGCAAATATACACCAGCATATACAGCCGCTCAGCATGGAAGAACGTGTATAGGCGAGCAGCTCCACAGCAGCAATGCTTCCATTCATTTTTTCAGGAAAAAGCGGCAGGAGCACCGACATTATATTCATGACATCAACAATGCCGACCAACATATCTGTAAGGTTTTCATGGTTTGATCTGTTTTCACTGCTGGCAGCGGTGATAAGCTCTTCCGACGACAGAAGGTCATCAATTGTAACCGAAAAGAAGCGGGATATTTCCTTTAGCGAATCAATACTCGGATAGCCTTTACCCAACTCCCATTTTGATATTGCTGTTCGGGATACGAACAATTCTTTGGCAAGCTCCTCCTGAGTAAGCCCGTGTTTTTTTCTAAGTTCCTGTAATTTTTCATGGAATTCCATTTATTATTCTCCGTTTAGTCTTTTTGGTGCGTCAGCGGTCTGAGCTGAAAACATATAAAAAAGAAACATACCCGAGCTCAGCAGAACTGAGCCTATGATATCGGTCAGCCAATGAACACCGGAAATCGTTCTTCCAGCGACCATAAACATTGTGAACAGAACCGCAAACGTATTGATGATATATTTTAGCCTGATACCTTTCACTCTGCGGTTTGCCTGAAAACACAGTGTCGGCATCACACTGAGCACAAGCAAGGTTGTTGAAGAAGGATATGAAGCCTCCATACGTCCTTCTATCAATACAGGTCTGTAATTCAGGGGTATCATCTCAAAGATAAGATATGCGAATATCACTGCTGTATAGTATACTCCCAATAAAATGATATTCTTATCGACCTTGAGGAGACTTCTTCTCAGAACGAGCTGTACAAGGCCTATGCCAGCAAATATCAGACATATAAATATGGGAACCAGTCCAAGCCAGTCAGTAATAGTATAGAGCCACATATGTTCACCTGTAAGCTTGTGGAACCATACATTCAGCGAAGCAAAGCCAATGTCAGTTTCATTCAGACCGACAGGCTGAACGTCAACCGAGCGGAGCATTGCTGTCCATAAGATAAACAAAGCAGTCATGAACAGCCCTGCCAATAGTGTTTTTTTGTTTTTTTCCATAACTCTGTGTCCTTTCAGAAAAATTGCCTATTCCGGCTGTTCTAATAGTAACACAGAGAGCTAAAACAGTAAAGGATCGCATAGGAGCATTGGTGATACTTATCGTGTCATTGCCGATAATACGCTATTTTCCGTAAGTCCGGAGTCCATTCTGATACACGCTTTTTCATTCATTATATCACATCGGGACAGATATATCAAGGCGATTTGACATAGCTCGCGTCAAATGCTATAATATTAAAAAATCGACGGGAGGTAATCATGAAAATACAGGGTTTTTCATTAAAAACGCTTCCAAAGGACATTTTCACGGGCATTATCATCGCGCTCGTTTCGATACCGATATCAATGGGATACGCACAGGTAGCAGGTCTGCCGCCGGTATACGGGCTTTACGGCTCGATATTCCCGATACTCATATACGGACTTTTTTCAACATCGCGGCAGTTCATATTCGGAGTTGACGCCGCACCTGCCGCACTTGTAGGAGCATTTCTCGCGGAAAAAGGGATAGCTTCGGGCTCAGATGAAGCCGTAGGAGTCGTCCCGCTGATGACCTTCTGCGTAAGCGCATGGCTGGTGCTGTTTTACATTTTCAAGGCAGGAAGGCTCGTCAACTACATCTCCACGCCGGTCATGGGAGGCTTTATCAGCGGCATATCGACTACTATCATATTGATGCAGATACCGAAGCTGCTCGGCGGCACGAGCGGTTCGGGCGAGCTGATAGAGCTGACGGAGCACATCATCACCACCTGCCGTGAGAGCTTCAATGCGATGTCGCTGCTTCTCGGAGCAGTATCGCTCGCGCTGCTTCTCGGAGCGAAAAAGCTCATGCCGAAGCTGCCGATGTCAGTATTTGTAATGGCAGGCGGAGCAGCGCTCGGCTGTTCCGGATTCGCAGACAAATACGGTATTGCCAAGCTCGCGGAGGTAAAAACGGGACTTCCGGCATGGAGCCTCCCTCATGCAGACATCGGCATTCTCTACGATATCATACCGGTCAGCATGACCATAGCGATAGTGATAATGGCAGAGACTCTGCTCGCGTCGAACAATCTTGCGCAGAAGAACGGCTACCGCCTGAATGAAAACCGCGAGATACTTGTCTACGGCATTGGAAATCTCGCAGCCGGAGCCACCGGCTGCTGCCCTGTAAACGGCTCTGTATCGCGAAGTGCAATGGGAGAGCAGTACGGCGGAGCCTCGCAGGTGATGTCGCTTACAGCCTCAGCAGCAATGATGCTGATACTCATGTTTTTCACTGGCTTCATCAAGTATCTGCCGGTGCCGGTACTGACCGCGATAGTCATTTCCGCCCTGCTCGGAGCGGTTGAATTTCACCTTGCAAAGCGCCTTTTCAGACAGGACAAACGCGAGCTTCTCATATTTCTCGGCGCATTTGCAGGAGTTCTCCTCTTCGGAACGGTCTACGGCGTACTCATCGGAGTAGTCCTCTCGTTCATTGCAGTTATTATCAACACCGCGAACCCAAAACGCTCATTTCTCGGAGTGATATCCGGACACGAAGGCTTTCACAGTCTTGAGCGCAACACCTACTCCGTGCCGCTGAAAAGCGCCGTGATATACCGGTTTTCCGGCAATCTCTACTTTGCCAACATAAGGATGTTCATTGCCGACATCGAGGGAGCCCTTACTGACGAGACAAGATGCGTAGTCGTTGATTCAGGAGCTATCTGCAACATCGACATCACCGCCGCCGACCGGCTCGCCGCACTTGACAAGCATCTTAAAGACCGCGGGATAACACTCTGCTTCGCGTCGCATATCGGACCTCTCAACGACCGCTTCCGCCAGCTCGGCATCGGCGCATTTGTCGAGGAAGGGCGCTGCCGCCGGACTATCGTCTCGGCTCTCACAGCAGCGGGCATTCGCCCGCCCTACGAGCTTGAAAGTCCCGTATCAGCCGATAAGCCGCTCCCCTACGGCAACGCCGAACGTCTCGAATTCGAGTGGGCATTCGGAGAAAACGCCGAAGAGGAAATGGAAAAATACACGAAAAAGCTGCTTGAAAGCATCGATGTCACCCAGCCTCCGCAGCAGGAGCTCACCGACGTTGTAAAGGCGCACGGCTCATGGAATGGCGTAGGCGACCTCGACAGCGAGGAGCTTCTCGAGCATTTACAGCTCCACCTCAGCGAGATATCGAAAAAGCTCGGCATTCCCGAATCGCAGATAGAGGAAGCGATAGAGCGCCGCAAGCTCCGCATAGCGCAGCGCATCGGACAGCGCGACCCTGCGGCATTCGCCCGCATAAAGGAGCGGACGCAGCACTTTGAGGAAACACTCAGACGCGATGACCCGAAGCTGTACGAATTTCTCATCAGCCACCGCCGCGAGGCGATAAAGCATCTCCGCGTATCCGAGCCGGAATATGCAGAAATGATAGAGAAGCTGTACGGCAGCTCTGAATAAAAGAACGAACAAAGCTCCGTTTTCCGGCACACTCCGGATACGGAGCTTTTTCCTTGCCAATGCGAGAGGCTTGCGTGAAAAAGATTGATTTTGCAGGCAAAAAGTAGTATAATGATACTAAGGCGGTGATGACGTGAAATACGATAAAAAATATGAAATAATGCTCTCCATGCTCGAAAGCGCCGGATATCAGGCATATATAGTCGGCGGCTGCGTCAGGGATATGCTTCTCGGACGTCCGGTAAGCGACATTGACATAACCACGAATGCGCTGCCCGAGCAGATAATGGAAGTTTTTTCCGGCATGAAAGTCATACCAACAGGAATAAAACACGGTACAGTTACCGTACTATATGATTCAGAGCCGTTTGAGATAACGACCTTCCGTGTTGACGGAAGCTACAGCGATTCGCGCCGTCCCGACAGTGTGAAGTTCTCATCATCGCTCGAGGAAGACCTCGCACGCCGCGACCTGACTATCAACGCAATGGCAATGGACATACGCGGAAAAGTACACGACCCGTTTTGTGGTGAAGCCGACCTGAAAGCAGGCATACTCCGCTGCGTGGGTGAACCGGAAAAACGCTTTGCCGAGGACGCCCTGCGCATACTCCGCACAGTCCGGTTCGCATCAGTCCTCGGATACAGAACGGACGAAAAGACCGAAACTGCAGCACTCGCAATGCGCTCGCGCCTCGACCTCATCTCGCGTGAGCGATGCCGCGACGAGCTGATAAAGATGATAATGGGCAGCCATTTTGCAGAAACCGCACTCAGATACAGAGAGATAATAGCGCAGCTTATACCCGAATTCAGACCGTGCTTTGATTTCCAGCAGCGCTCGAAATACCACAAATATGACGTCTACGAGCACATCGTGCGGGCTGTTGAAGCAGCTCCGGAGAACGAGCTCCTGCGGACGGCGATGCTCCTGCACGACATCGGCAAGCCGCAGATGTTCAAGCTCGACGAAAACGGAGTAGGACATTTCAAGGGACACGCCGGAGTAAGTGCAGATATCGCCCGCGAGGTCATGAAGCGGCTTAGATTCAGCAGCGACTTCACGGAAAGCGTATGCACGATAATCGCGTATCACAGCGATACGATAGGCTCGGAAAAACACATCAAGCGCATGATATCGCGCATCGGCGCAGAGAACCTCTTTCTGCTGCTTGAAGCCAAAAAAGCCGACAACCTTGCCAAATGCGAGTTCGTACTCGATGAGAACCCCTACTTTGACAAATGCGCAGAAATCGCCCGCGAGCTGATACGTCAGGACCAGTGCATGAGTCTGCGGCAGCTTGCGGTAAACGGCAACGACATGAAGGAGCTCGGGCTCTGCGGAAAGGCAATAGGAGCAGCACTCGAAGCCTTGCTCGCCCTCGTTATCGACGAGGAGCTTCCAAACGAAAAAGACCGGCTTATCGCCTACACAAAGGAGGAACTGCTGTGAAAGGACGTATCCATTCGACCGAAAGCTTCGGAACAGTTGACGGACCGGGCGTGAGATATGTTGTATTCTTTCAGGGCTGTCCGCTCAGGTGCAAATACTGTCACAACCCCGATACATGGGAATACAGCGGAGGTCACGAGGTCACAGCCGAGGAGCTAATGCGCGAATACGATTCATACAAGGAGTTCCTGAAAACGGGAGGCATAACAGCTACCGGCGGAGAACCTCTCGCGCAGCCGGAATTTCTCGCCGAGCTCTTCTCTCTTGCCAAATCAAAGGGAGTACATACCTGCCTTGACACCTCGGCAGGAGTCTACTCTCCGGCAGAACACAGCAAAATAGACGAGGTGCTGAAATATACCGACCTCGTAATGCTCGACATAAAGCACATCGACCCTGACGGGCACAAAAAGCTCACGGGCATGGGAAACAGCCATATCCTCGCCTTTGCGGAGCATATCCGCGACCTCGGGATACCAGTATGGATACGCCATGTAGTAGTTCCGGGCATCACCGACAAATACGACGAGCTCTTCCGTCTCGGAGAGTATCTCTCAACGCTGAAGAACGTCAAGGCGCTGGACGTACTGCCGTATCACGACATGGCAAAGCCGAAATACGCCGAGCTCGGGATAGACTATCCCCTGCCGGACACACCTCCGCTTTCAAAGGAGGCAGCAATAAGAGCACGTGAGATAATCATATCGGGAATAAAGTCGGGGCTCCGCAAGCGGATATGAAGCTTGACAAAGCCGCCGCAATAATATATAATAATTTTATATTACACGCATGATATCATATAGAAAAGGAGCGATAATATGAATACTGACAGAAGAAAAGTCGTACTTATTGGTACGGGAATGGTCGGAATGAGCTTCGCGTATGCACTTGTAAATCAGGGCGGCATATGCAACGAGCTCGTGCTCATAGACGTAAACAAGGAACGTGCCATGGGCGAAGCAATGGACCTCAACCACGGACTCGCATTTGCAAAGTCGAATATGAAGATATACGCGGGAGATTACCACGACTGCAAGGACGCGGACATAATCGTCATCGCGGCAGGAGTTGCCCAGAAAGAGGGCGAAACGCGGCTCGACCTTCTCCAGCGCAACACCGAGGTCTTCCGCTCGATAATCACGCCGGTAGTCAAATCCGGATTTGACGGCATATTCCTCGTAGCGACGAATCCTGTCGACATCATGACCCGCGTAACGTACGAGCTCTCACGCTTCGGAGCTTCACGCGTCATCGGCACAGGCACCTCGCTCGACACAGCAAGACTTCGCTATCTCCTCGGCGACTATTTCACAGTTGACCCGAAGAATATCCACGCCTACGTCATCGGCGAGCACGGCGACAGCGAATTCGTACCGCTCTCACAGGTAATGCTTGCAACGAAGCAGGTATCGGAGATACTCGAAGACAGCAGGAATTCCTACAGCGCCGACGACATGAAAAAAATAGAGGAACAGGTACGCACAGCCGCATACAAGATAATCGAGGCGAAACGCGCTACCTATTACGGCATCGGAATGGCGATAACGAGGATAGTCAAGGCTATACTCGGCGACGAGAACAGCGTTCTCACGGTCTCGGCAAAGCTCTGCGGAGAGTATGACAGCCGCAACGTATTTATCGGCGTACCGTCGATAATCGGAAGAAACGGCGTAAAGGAAGTTCTCGAGCTCTCGCTCACCGAAGACGAAATGGAGAAATTCCGCAGCTCAGCAGCAATACTCGACAAAAGCTTTGAGGGACTTAAAATGTAAAAAACTGCAAAAGCAGTTCATGATATAGGATAGAAATTATATAAAGGGGTACACACCATATGAAAAAACTAAAACTCATTTCCGCAGCCTGCGCAGCCGTAATGCTTTTATGCGGCTGCTCTTCGCCCATTTCCAAAGAAGAGATAGAGCCTCCGGAGATGCCCGAAGCAAACGAAGTTCCTGACAATATAACCATAACCGGAGCAGAAATGCAGGAAAGCCTGTGGTATCAAGAGATGTGCGCCGAGATACTCAACTATGAGTATCACTGCAAGGTATCGGAAAGAGTGACGAATCAGGACGTAAAAAAAGCTCTTGCACAGCTTCCGAACGACTATCCGGAAATATTCTGGCTCGGCGACCGCTATCTTGCCGAGACCTGCACTGACGGCTCGAATGTCGACCTCGGACTTCTCAAGGACCTCGAAGAAGAGGACATACCTGCTATGGCAGCAGAGCTCGAAGAAAAGGGCAACGAGATAATCGCCGGAGTGCCCGAAGGAAGCACATACGACAAGGTCCTGTACATACATGATTACATAACCGAAAACTGCAAATACGACTACAAGGGAGCTGATTCCCCGAACAACGGACTATGGGGCACCTCCTACGGCTGTCTTGTGCAGGGAAGCGCAGTATGTCAGGGCTATGCCGAGGCATTCATCTACCTCATGAACAAGCTCGGCATCGAAAGCGGCATATGCACAGGCTCAAACCACGCATGGAACTACGTAAACATCGACGGAAAATACTACTGGCTCGACGCCACATGGGACGATATGGACAGCTACGCTGACGATTATCAGGCAGAGCACACCTACTTCCTTGTAAACAGCGATATGATACTCCGCTCGAGAAACATCGACTGGACGCAGGGCTACTTTCCGGACTGCACATCGATCGACGAGAATTACTTTGTAAAGAACAACGCCTACTTTGATTCCTACGACCGCGACAAGGTCATCGGGTACATCGAAGGTCAGGCAGATAAGCCGCACTGCGAGATGATGTTCTCGGATTACGAAACATACAAAAAGGCTCTGTACGACCTTATCAACGACGGAAAGATATACAAGGCATCCAATATTGACAAGAAGAAAATGAAATACTACCGTTCCGACAAGATGTTTGCGCTCGACATAATCTTCTGATGATATGAGATCCGACAATTTTTTCAAAAATGCGCTTTTCACGATACTGATAGCCGTAATACTCGGAATTGCAGTATCCGGAGCCGCCGCATCCTTCTTTATAAAGGACGAGGCAGCGCGTCTCGAAAAGGAAACGCCCGCATATTCCACCGATGATGTTTACGAAAACATCACCTACGCCCTTTCCGAATTCAGGAACGACACCCAATACAAGGGCAGGATAGAGCAGGAACGCATCGACTCGGCTGTAAAGAGGATACGCAGCAGCTATCCGGAGTATTTCTGGCTGAACGGCTACTGCACGACCATTTCCGGCGATGAGACAAACATCAGCTTCATGACGCTGAACGACTACTCCCCCGCTCAGCTTAAAACCATGTACAGCGAGCTGATATCAGCCGCCGAGAACGTTATAAGCAATATACCGGCGGGCAGCGACAACTATGATAAGGCGCTGTTCGTGCATGACTACCTCGTCAACAACACGCGCTATGCCTCGGAGAAAGCCTCTCTCAACGAGAACGGACTGTGGGGAACGGCATACGGCTGTCTTGTTGACGGCGAAGCAGTCTGTCAGGGCTACGCAGAAGCCTACCAGCTCATACTCGACCGTCTCGGGATAGAATGCGGAGTCTGCTCAGGCTACAGCGACCGCGGCAAGCACGCATGGAACTATGTCAAAATAAACGGCGAGTATTACTGGGTAGATGTCACATGGGACGACCCCGAAATGGAATCGGAAATAGACTTCCTGATGCACGACTATTTCATGATAACCGACGAAATGCTGCTGCGGACAAGAACGATAGATGAGGACAACTACTACGTGCCTCAGTGCATATCGCTCTCTGACAATTACTACAAGCGGAACGGCTCATACTTCTCGGTATACGACGTAAACTCGATAGGCGCAGTTGTGAGCAGAACAGCCGACACGCGCTGTATAGAGCTGATGTTCGCCGACAAGGGAGCATTTGACACTGCAATGGAAAAGCTCTTCACCGAGCAGGAAATATGGGACGCCGGAGTCTCCATTGAAGCCGGACAGAGTCTCAGCTACATCAACGACGAAAAAATGCTCACGATACAGATACGATACTAAAAAAAGCTCCACTGACCACAAACGGTCAATGGAGCTTTCGTCTTATTCAAAGCTGAGCTGATTGCTGTCGCCGAGTTCCTTAGCAGGCTTGCCTGCGGCGGGAACTGCTCTTGCGCGGTATTTTTCAAGCTCGGGGAGCATCTCCTCGGTTATTATCTCAGCCGAAGAAAGTGAAGCATTCTTCCTGAGATTGATGACCTGAACGCCCTGAGAATCTCTTGTCGCCTTCGGGAGTATCATACCGGTATTGAACACGAGAGCGTGTCCGGAGGTAGTTCTCAGCAGGATATCAGCATCCTCAGCGACGAATACCGCCGCCACGAGCGGAGACTTGTCGGAATAGGCATTTGCGAGCTTCTTGCGGTTAGTCTTGGTCTCATAGGACTTCATAGGTATCTTAGCCGCCTTGCCGTTCTCGAAGAAGAAAACGATATGACCGCTGTAATCGAGGGTCGGTATCATGGTACGGAGCTCCTCGCCCTCATCGAAGCTGAGCTTAGCGGGGATATAGTCGCCCATGAGGCTTGCCTTGCAGTCGTCGAAGGCGCTCGCCTTTGACTTGTAAACCTGAGCCTTATCGGAGAAGAAGATGAGGTCGGTCTTGTTGGTAGCCTCGAAGGTCTGACTGATGTAGTCGCCCTCCTTGAGCTTCTGCTCGCCGCTCATGCGGAGCGACTGCGGAGTTATCTTCTTGAAGTAGCCGCTCTCGGACACGAAGAGGTTAACGGGATAATCGGGAGTATCGTCGATGACCTCCTCTTCCTCAACGTCTGACTGATAGTAGAAGAGTGTCTTACGCGGCTGAGCGTAGTTTTTGGAGACCTCTTTGAGCTCGTCGATGATAATCTTGCGTATCTTTTTCTTGTCGCGGAGGATATCCTCCATTTCGGCGATATCCTTACGGAGCTGGTCTACTTCTTCAACGCGGCGGAGGATATACTGGCGGTTGATATTGCGGAGCTTTATCTCGGCAACGTATTCAGCCTGTACCTCGTCGATACCGAAGCCTATCATGAGGTTAGGGACAACGTCCGCCTCAGCCTCAGTCTCGCGGATAATTTTAATTGCCTTGTCGATATCGAGGAGTATCTTTGAGAGAGCCTCAAGCAGGTGGAGCTTCTCCTTTTTCTTCTGGAGGTCGAAATAGGTGCGGCGCTGAACGCACTCCTCGCGGAAAGCAGTCCACTCGGTGAGTATCTCGCGCACGCCCATGACCTTAGGAGTGCCTGCGATAAGGATATTGAAATTGCAGGGATAGCTGTCCTGAAGCGGAGTAAGGCGGTAGAGCTTCTGCATAAGCTTATCGGGGTCAGTGCCGCGTTTGAGGTCGATAGCTATTTTCAGACCGTTGATATCGGTCTCGTCGCGGATATAAGATATCTCGCGTATCTTACCGGCTTTAACGAGCTCGATTATCTTGTCGATGACAGCCTCAATAGTGGTAGTATAGGGTATCTCAGTTATCTCGATACAATTTGAGGACTTGTCATACGAGTATTTACAGCGCACCTTGATGCTTCCCCTGCCGGTCTCATAGACCTTGTTAAGCTCCGCCTCATCGTAGAGGAGGAAGCCGCCGCCGGGGAAATCAGGACCCTTTAAAGTGCTGAGTATATCATGCTCGGGATTTTTCATGAGCGCGATAGTGGTCTCGCATATCTCAGCGAGATTGAACGGGCAGACGTTGCTCGCCATTGATACGGCGATACCGGTATTGGAGTTGACGAGCACAGTCGGGAAGGTCGCCGGAAGGAGCGAGGGCTCCTGCATGGTGTTATCGTAGTTGGGAACGAAATCTACGGTATCGTGGTCGATATCGCGGAAGAGCTCGTTGCATATCTTTTCGAGCTTGACCTCGGTATAACGTGAAGCCGCGTAGTGCATCTTGCTGGAATACTGCTTTCCGAAGTTGCCCTTGCTGTCGACGTAGGGGTGGAGCAGAGCCTCGTTGCCGCGTGTCATACGGACCATAGTCTCGTATATAGCCTGGTCGCCGTGCGGATTGAGCTTCATGGTCTCGCCGACAACGTTAGCCGACTTTGAACGCTCCTTATCGGGGCTGAGCAGACCTCGCTTGTACATCATGTACAGGAGCTTTCTGTGAGAGGGCTTGAAGCCGTCTATCTCGGGGAGGGCTCGGGAAATGATAACGCTCATTGCGTAGGGCATATAATTGCTTTTGAGGACATCAGCTATCTGCTGGTCAACAACGCTGCCCGAGCCTTCTATATAAGCCTCATGCTTGAAAGCAGGAGTGCTTTTTGAAGTATCTTTTTTCTTAGCCATTGTGTTCTCCTTTGCCGTAATCAAGAAATATCAGCGAGCTCGAGGTAATCCGCGCCGTATTCAGAGATATAGTCCTTACGTCCCTGCAAGTCATCTCCGAGGAGCATCTCAAACACCTCAGCCGATTCCGTGATATCGTCCACAGATACCTTTATAAGACGTCGGGTATCTGGGTTCATAGTAGTAAGGCTCATCATGTCGGGCTCGTTCTCACCGAGACCTTTCGAGCGCTGGATAGTGTGCTTTTTATCGCCGATAAGACCGAGGATACGCTGTTTTTCCTGTTCAGTGTAGGCGAAGTAGGTCTTCTCCTTTGTATTTATCTCAAACAGCGGCGACTCGGCGATATAGACGTAGCCCTCCTCGATAAGGGTAGGAGTGAGTCTGTAGAGCATAGTGAGTATAAGGGTACGTATCTGGAAGCCGTCAACGTCGGCATCGGTACAGATAACTATCTTGCTCCAGCGGAAATTGTTTATATCGAAGGTAGAGAGCTCCTTATTCGCCTTTGATGTAACCTCAACTCCGCAGCCGAGGACCTTTATGAGGTCAGTGATTATCTCGCTCTTGAAGATTTTCGCATACTCAGCTTTAAGGCAGTTGAGTATCTTTCCGCGGACTGGGATAACAGCCTGAAATTCGGCATTTCTCGCGAGCTTGACAGAACCGAGAGCCGAGTCGCCCTCCACGATGTAGAGCTCGCGGCGGCTGACGTCCTTGGTGCGGCAGTCAACGAACTTCTCGACCATATTTGCAAGGTCGATAGTACCGGAGAGCTTCTTCTTCATATTGAGACGTGTACGCTCGGCATTTTCGCGGCTTCTCTTGTTAAGGAGCACCTGCTCGGATATCTTCTTAGCCTCGTCGGGATTTTCAATGAAGTAGACCTCAAGCTGGTGACGGAGGAACTCCGTCATAGCCTCGCGAATGAACTTATTGGTGATAGCTTTTTTGGTCTGGTTCTCGTAGGAGGTCTGAGTCGAGAATGAAGAAGAGATAAGTATGAGACATTCCTCAACGTCCTCGAATTTTATCTTGTTCTCGTTCTTCTGGTAGCCGTTAACGGACTTGATATAAGCGTCGATCTGAGCCGCAAACGCACGCTTTACAGCGTCCTCCGGCGAACCGCCGTGCTCGAGGAAGCTGGAATTGTGATAGTATTCGGTCTTTTTGACCTTGTTGGAGAAAGTCAGCGCAACGTCGAGCTTGACCTTGTACTCGGGCTTGTCCTCACGGTCCTTGCCGCGTTTTTCGGCAGTCCAGTGCTGGATAGTGGTAAGAGCCTTGTCCTCGGCTATTTCCTTAACGTAGTCGGTGATGCCGTTCTCGTAGAAGAACTCGGTCTCGTTGAAGCCTCCTGCCTCGTTCTCGGAGCGGAAAACGAAGAGGATATTCGGGTTAACGACCGCCTGACGCTTGAGGATATCATGGAAGAACTCGTCCGAGACCTCAATATCGGTAAATACCTCGAGGTCAGGACGCCAGCGGGTCTTGGTACCGGTCTGCTTCTTTTTACAGGGCTCCTTTTTGAGACCGCCGACGTTGTCGCCCTTCTCGAAGTGGAGCTCATACTTGAAGCCGTCGCGAATGACCTCAACGTCCATGAACTCGGAGGCGAACTGAGTCGCGCATAGACCGAGACCGTTCAGACCGAGGGAAAACTCGTAGGAATCGCCGCTTGCGTCGTACTTACCGCCGGCATAGAGCTCGCAGTAGACCAGCTCCCAGTTGTAGCGCTGCTCGTTGTTGTTGAAATCTACAGGGCAGCCGCGTCCGAAGTCCTCGACCTCGATATCGTGGTTGCGGTAGTGAGTGATGATTATCTTGTCGCCGAAGCCGGCACGCGCCTCGTCGATAGAGTTCGAGATGACCTCGAATATAGAGTGCTCACAGCCGTCAAGACCGTCCGAGCCGAAAATAACAGCGGGGCGCTTTCTTACTTTATCTGCGCCTTTGAGCATGGTGATACTGTCGTTACCGTAATCCTTCTTTTTAGCCATATCCTTCACACCGGAAGCGACTTCCGGATAAGCTCCTTTCTGCTTGTGATGATTCAAAAATAAACATTCCTGATAATTATATCACAAATGAAAATATTTTGCAAGCGTTGAATATGACCAAAAAAATGTCCTCGGCGGCAATTCTCAATTCTCAATCCATCACGCCCGCTCATTCCGGCTTGCAATCACTATTTAAATGTGTTATAATGTACTTTGTGAAAAAATCAGCACGCGCTGACGAAGGAAAGGAAATACAGAATGGACTCAGCAAAACTACTGCTCTGCGCGGTATCAGCAGCAGCCATAGACATATGTGCAATGGCGCTCATGCTGACTTCCTACCGCGAGAAGAGCTCAGGCAAAAAGCGCTGGAGCAAGCTTGCGGCAGACATGGAGCTCGCCGACCAGAGCGCGGTATACCCGCTTGAATGCGACGAGATACTCATCGGCAGACACGCCTCAGCGGATATAAGGCTGCCGGATATGTCGGTATCGCGCTATCACGCGATGCTGAACGTCGTAGAGGGCGGAAAATGGACGATAACGGACATGGGCTCGAAATCGGGAGTATACGTCAACGGAACACTCACGAAGCACAAGCGGCTGCGCGAGAACGACGTGATAACGATAGGTAACCGCCGGCTTCTTTTCAGGAAAAGGAGGTCAAAGCGATGAACAACCCGATAGCATATGTCATCTCATGTTTTTTTGTACTGCTCGCGCACGGAACCATGCTTTTCAGCGTCTTCGCGGGCGGAAACTACGAAGACCCGGGAAGCGTCTTTACGCTCATGGGAGCAGTGATAGGGCTTGACATAGCCTACTTCATAATAATGCCGTTTTTCAGGCAGCAGACCTACGCAGTTGATTTCATGCTGATACTGATACTGAATATGAGCGTGATATTCCAGTCGTGCTTTGGCGGAGTCGGCTTTCAGGCGAAGCATTTCATAACCTGCATAACAGCGCTGATAGCGTGTCGATTCGGCTATTTTCTCTGCCGCGACTACAAATGGATACAGCGAAACAAGAAATACATATGGGCGGCGATAGGCTTTCTCATGGTAGTGATACTTCTCTTCACGGGAAGCCGCAGTATGTGGATAGACCTCGGATTCATGACGATACAGCCCTCCGAGTTCATCAAGCCGCTGCTGGTGCTTGCCTGTGCAACGACGATATCGGAGCAGCAGAAGAAGCACAAGCTGCTTTTCTTCAACGTTGTATACGAGAATCTCATCGTCTTTGGCATCGTAGCGATAGTCTGCCTCTTCCAGTGGTGGTGCCGCGATCTCGGAAGCATACCCACATTCGGAGCGATATACGCGGCAGGCTTCCTGCTGAGGATATGCTACCCCAAGGGAAAATTCTCGAACAAGCCCATAATCGGAGCCTGCGCGGCACTTGCGGCAGTCGCAGTTATCGGAGTCATATTCGCACCGCCCTATGTACGTGACCGCCTCTTTGTCGACGTATGGGGCACCAAGGACGGCAACGGCTACCAGCAGGCACAGGCGCTCATCGCGATAGCGGACGGCGGCTGGTTCGGCAAGGGAGCAGGAAACGGCTTCCTGCACAACGTATTCGCATTCCGCAGCGATATTGTATTTGCGACTATCAGCGAAGAATGGGGACTTCTCTTCGCGGTCATGTCAGTGCTCGTACTGCTGATGATGGCAGCACTTCCGCTGGTGAACCCTCCCCGCTCGTACTTTCACGGCACAATGTGCGCCGGCATCTGCGCAGCATTCTCAGTGCAGATGGCGCTCAACATATTCGGCTCATGCAACATGATACCCTTCACCGGAGTAACTCTCCCCTTCATATCTGAGGGCGGAAGCTCGATGATGACGAGCGGCTTCATGATAGGAATGCTCGCAGCGGCGCAGTCACCGGTATTCAAGCCTGAAAAGCCGAAGAAGAAGCCAGCTGAGAAAGTGAGGGCAGAAGCATGAAGAGCATAAGAAGATGCCAGCACGTAATAACGGTATTCCTGCTGATATTCATCGCGGGAATGATAACGCTCGTCGTAAAGATAAACAAGGAGGCGTCATTCTACATGATGAACTCCGAAAAGCACGAATTGGGAATGGTCTACGACTGCCGCGGAGACGTTCTCTTTGACGGTCTCGGACAGGGGCAGTACGAGGAGGGACACTTTCTCGACATCGGCAACCTCATCGGCGACGACAACGGACAGATGGACAACACTCTTGTAGCTCAGAATATCGAGCTTCTCAACAACTACAGCTTCTCCGCCGGACTTGTCAAGGACGGCGGCAAGGCGGCGATATACACGACTCTCGACCACAACGCCAACCGCGCAGTATACAACGCATATCAGGGCGCAAGAGGCTGTGCAGTCGCCTACAATTACAAGACCGGCGAGCTCCTCGTATGCACGAGCCTTCCTAACATCGACCCTACTCAGGGCTATGAGGACACGGAAAATATGGAATCGGGCACACTGCTCTCAAAGGCGATGTACGGAACTGTTCCCGGCTCGACGCAGAAGGTCTCGACCGTGATATCAGCCCTTGAGATAATGGGACAGGAAAAGCTGTTCTCCAAGAGCTTCTCATGCGAGGGACAGTACATCAACCGCGAGGGCAAGCCGATAGACTGCCACCAGACATGGGGACACGGCGAACAGAACATACAGCAGGCAGTAGAAAACAGCTGTAACCCGTTCTTTGCACAGCTCGTAGAAGACCCGGATATGCCGCTCAGCGAAGTCAAAAGGATGTATACAAAGCTCGGCTACGCAGTAAACGACGCCAAGCCTGAATACATCGACATCGACGGCATACAGTGCGAAAAAGCCTCAACAACGCTCACCGACTCGGGAGACTTCAACACTCAGTGGGGCTGTATCGGACAGGGCGACACTCTTGTAAGCCCTATACAGCTCATGATGTGGGAGAGCGCCATTGCGAACGGAACAGGCAAAATGACCATGCCGCACCTCATCTCAAAGGTCACCGACGTATACGGCGACGTCTCAGAGGTCAGGGGCACATCGTTCAGCAAGCAGGTATTCAGCTCATCGACCGCCTCCACGGTCAAGCAGATACTCACCACCAACGGAGCAAATCACTACACAGGCTCAATACCGGGCTACAATCTCGGAATCAAGAGCGGAACTGCTCAGGTAAAGAACGGAGACGAGGAAAACGCACTGCTTGTGGGATTTGTAGACGACGCATCACACCCGATAGCGTTCTGTGTACTGCTTGAAAACAAGTACAGCACGCCTGTTTCCGCGGAACAGATAACCAAGACCATGCTTGATGCGCTCTGCGGTTAATTTGTCACATTTTACAAATATGGTTGTCCAAGATGTACAAAACATACAAAATTAACAATTTTCACTTGTACTCCCCAAAAATTTATGGTATAATATAACCATAAGGACCGGAGGAAAACCAAAGGTTCTAATACCCGCTCCGGAAACGGGGCAAAAGGAGGACATCCATATATGAAAACAACCATCACAGCTAAGAAAATGCAGATACCCCAGAACTTCACAGAACACGCTGAAGCAAGAATCGACTCAAGACTCGGAAAGTTCTTCGGAGACGAAGCTGATGCAAAGATCGTACTTTCTGAACGCAAGAATCAGATAGAGCTCGAGCTCACAGTAAAATATAACAGCATGATCTTCCGTGCTGAGCGCTCCGCTGCTGATAAGACCGTCGCACTTGACGACGCTATAGATAAGATCATCAGACAGATCCGCAAGAACAAGACCAGAGTTGAAAAGAAGCTCAAGGATACAGCCTTCAAGGAAGCATTTGCTGAGCCCGTTGAGGAAGCAGTTGACTACGAGATCATCAAGGACAAGAAGTTCAAGCTCCGCCCGATGAATGTCGAGGAAGCTATCCTCCAGATGAACCTGCTGAGCCACACATTCTTCATGTTCCTCAATGCCGAGACAGGCAATATCAACGTTGTATACAAGCGTGACGACGGAAACTATGCTCTTCTCGAGCCTGACATGAACTGATCTACAGATAATAAATGCGGAGCATAACGCTCCGCATTGTTTTACACGATAAAAGGAGGAAAAACCAATGGATATCAATAAAAAGACCGCACTTAAAAAGCGTATTGAAACAGTCGGCGAGGCGCTCCAGAAGAACAATATGGAGTTTTACTATGCCGAGACTGCCGCTGACGTCAAGGATATAGTCTGTTCGCTGATGCCGGAGGGCTGCTCAGTGACCCACGGCGGAAGCGTATCGATGAAGGAGTGCGGTATCCCCGAGCTGCTCAATTCCGGCAAATATAACTACATCGACCGCTCGAAGGCGACTACGCCCGAGGAGGCGAAAGCGATATACCGACAGGCATTCAGCGCAGACGTCTATATCACGAGTGCAAACGCTATCACCGAGAGCGGAGCTCTCTACAATGTTGACGGCAACAGCAACCGCATTGCCGCAATCGCCTACGGACCGGATTCAGTCATCGTCATAGCAGGATATAACAAGATAGTCCGCAACATTGAGGAAGCCGAAGTCCGCGTGAAGAATACGGCAGCACCTCCGAACTGTGTACGCCTCGACTGCGACACCTACTGCGCCAAGACCGGTGAATGCGTCTCGCTGAAAAAGGCAGACCGCGACATCACGGACGGCTGCTCAGGCGACGGACGTATCTGCTGCAACTATCTTATATCCGCGCAGCAGCGCCACAAGGGACGTATCAAGGTCATAATCGTCGGAGAAGAACTTGGATATTAAAAAATATAAATTTAAAGGGACGGTAAAGGGTGTCCCTTTAGCCGGTTTCGCAGGTTACCAAGTATGAGCCGTTTCTTTACGGCTCGGTAGCCCGCTTTTTCCGCTAAGGGGAGCAGCCTAAAACCGTCCCTTTATTATTATACGTTGTAGATTATCTCGGAATATGTCGGTATCGGCCAGTAGCTGATAGGCATATTTATCTCTATCTCGTCAGCGATACTTCTCATGATGTCCATTTCAGCGAGGACGTAGTCATGGTAGTATTCAGCCTGCTCGAGAACACCGCCTATCTCGCAGGCAGCAGCGACCTGTTTTTCGAGGCGCTCGATCGAGTCGTAGAAGCGGTCACAGAGGTCATTGAGCTTGCTGGCTATCTTCTCCTCGGTCTTGGCAGTGAGCCCAACAGCCTTCTTGCCGGCAATGCCAACACAGAGCTTATCGAGGTATTCGAGTGAAGCGGGCAGGAGCTGCTTTCTCGCCATTTCGATCATAGTGCGAGCCTCGATGCGTCTTGTCTTGGAGTATTTTTCAAGGTGTATCTCAGTTCTCGCAGTGAGCTCTTCCCTGTTGTAGATGCCGAATTTACGGAGGATACGGAGATTCTTCTCGTCTGTATAATGTGGCATACAGTCAACAGTCGAGGGATAGTTGGGAAGTCCGCGTCTCTCGGCTTCCTTGACCCACTCGGGAGAGTAACCGTCGCCGTTGAAGATGATACGGCGGTGCTCCCTGAGGACATTTTTGAGGAGCTTCTTTACCTCATTCTCGAAGCTCTCGGTATCCTTGAAGGGTTCAAGTATCTCAGTGAACTGGCTGAGCTCCTCGGAAACGATAGTGTTGAGGAGAGTATTCGGGCACGCGATATTATCGGAGGAACCGACCATACGGAACTCGAATCTGTTGCCGGTGAAAGCGAAAGGAGAAGTCCTGTTTCTGTCGGTGGAATCCTTCGGGAACGACGGGAGAGCATTCACGCCTATCTCGAAATTCTTAGCCTTGGTCTTGTAAACGCCGTCCTCCTCAATAGCCTTGAGGACCGCGTCGAGCTCCTCGCCGAGGAACATGGAAATGATAGCCGGAGGAGCCTCATCAGCGCCGAGACGGTGGTCATTTCCGGCAGAAGCAGCGGAAAGGCGCATGAGGTCGGCATATTCGTCAACGCCCTTGATGAGAGCGCAGAGTATCGTGAGGAACTGGAGATTCTCCATAGGAGTATCGCCGGGGTCGAGGAGGTTCTGTCCGTCATTGGTGGACATTGACCAGTTGTTATGCTTACCCGAGCCGTTAACGCCCTCGAAGGGCTTCTCGTGGAGGAGGCAGACAAGTCCGTGCTTGAGAGCGACCTTCTCCATTATCTCCATAGCGAGCTCGTTCTGGTCAGTACCGAGGTTGGAGGTAGTGAAAATGGGAGCCATTTCGTGCTGAGCGGGAGCTACCTCATTGTGCTTGGTCTTGGAGTAGATACCGAGCTTCCAGAGCTCCTCATCGAGGTCAGCCATATAAGCGGCAATTCTCGGCTTGAGGTTGGCGAAGTACTGGTCATCGAGGTCCTGACCCTTGGGGGGCTTTGCGCCGAAGAGAGTTCTTCCGGTGAGGACGAGGTCTTCACGCTGGTCGAACTTTTTCTTGTCTATGAGGAAGTATTCCTGCTCGGCTCCGACAGTAGAAGTAACGCGGGTAACGTTCTCGTTGCCGAAGAGCTTGAGGAAGCGGACAGCGGTCTTGCTGAGGGCGTCCATAGAGCGGAGCAGCGGAGTTTTCTTATCGAGCGTCTCACCTGTATAGGAAACGAAAACAGTGGGGATATAGAGGCTGCCCTCCTTGACGAAGCAGTAGGAGGTCGGATCCCACGCGGTATAGCCTCTCGCGGAGCTGGTCTGTCTGAGTCCGCCCGACGGGAATGAGGAGGCATCAGGCTCGCCCTTGATAAGCGCCTTTCCTGAGAACTCCATAAGAGCAGTTCCGTTGGGACCGGGATTTATGAAGGAATCGTGCTTTTCGGCGGTAGAGCCGGTCATAGGCTGGAACCAGTGGGTATAGTGGGTAGCACCGCGCTCGAGAGCCCATTCCTTGATAGCATTGGCAACAACGTCAGCGGTAGCCATATCGAGGGGCTCACCCTTTTCCATTGTTCTTCTAAGGTTTTTGTAAATATTTTTCGGCAGAGTGTTCTTCATAACTGTCTCGTTGAAGACACTGCAGCCGAAGATCTCGGGAATACTGTTCATGATAAATCCTCCGTATACTCCAAATATACAATTTCAAAACATACACTTAGATTATATCATATTTATGTCACCGGGTCAATATTCGGCACTCAATTTCTGTCTATTTGCCCTATATATTTATAAAACCCGCTTAAAAAAAGTATATTTTTGAGAAAAGCACCATATCAGGCGAAAAAATGCAATATTTTTCTTCTACTCTCCGACTTCAAAATGTATAAGCTGACAAAATTTGAAATAATGGGCAAAAGCGCTTGAAAAAGGGATATGAACGGTAGTATAATATAAAAGTTCGTGAATGATCGAGAAACCAAGAGAAAGAGGTAAAAACATGGAAACCACAAGCAGTAAACCCACTGACGAAAAGCTGAAGCCCAAGCTGTTCTCCGTCATGAAGAACTACTCCGCGTCGCAGTTCATAAAGGACCTTGTAGCCGGAGTAATCGTGGCGATAATAGCGCTCCCGCTGTCGATAGCGCTCGCGCTCGCATCAGGAGTAGGACCCGAGCAGGGACTTTACACCGCGATAGTAGCAGGCTTCATCGTCTCCTTCCTCGGCGGAAGCAGAGTACAGATAGCCGGACCAACCGCCGCATTTGCGACGATCGTCGCAGGCATCGTAGCAACAGAGCACATGGACGGACTTATCATCTCGACTATCATGGCGGGAATCATACTCATCGTCATGGGACTCTGCAAATTCGGCGCACTGCTGAAATATATCCCAAACACAATAACGAGCGGCTTCACATTCGGTATCGCCGTGACTATCCTCATCGGACAGATAAAGGACTTCCTCGGTCTCACATTCAAAAACTCCCCTATCGAGACCGTTGACAAGGTAAAGGAGATCTGTCTCTGCATGAACACACTCAACTGGCAGGCGCTCGTTGTCGGACTTATCTCGCTTGCGATACTTATACTCTGGCCCAAGAAGCTCGAGAAGATACCTGCATCACTCATCGCGGTCATTGTATGTTCGCTCATAGTGAAGTTCTCGGGTATGCACGTAAACACTATCGAAACGCTCTACACGATTTCCTCCGACCCTCCGCACCTCACTATACCGGAGGTCTCATTTACAAGAATAAAGGCACTTCTCCCGAACGCATTCACTATCGCGGTACTTGCAGCAGTTGAATCCCTGCTCTCATGCGTAGTAGCTGACGGAATGATAGGCTCAAAGCACCGCTCAAACATGGAGCTCGTCGCACAGGGCGCAGCAAACATCGGCTCAGCGCTTTTCGGCGGAATCCCCGCTACCGGAGCTATCGCCCGTACAGCGGCAAACGTCAAGAACGGCGGACGCACTCCCGTAGCCGGAATGGTACATTCGATAGTTGTATTTCTGATACTGGTCATGCTCATGAGTTATGCGAAGTACATACCCATGCCGACGATAGCGGCTATACTCTTTATCGTCGCATATAATATGTGCGGCTGGAGAAATATCCGCAATACAATAAAAACAGCTCCCAAGAGCGACATCGCAGTCCTTTTCGTAACGCTGATACTCACAGTCGTATTCGACCTTGTTGTTGCTATCGGTATCGGACTTGTCCTCGCAGCACTTCTCTTCATGAAGCGCATGGCGGACGTTACCGAAGCTCACGCATGGGTAGATATCGACGACGAGGACACCGACCCCGACAATATCCTCCTCAAGAAGATACCGGATAACACCCGTGTTTACGAGATAAACGGACCCATGTTCTTCGCTGCGGCAGACAAGTACAAGTATATGCTCGACGACAAGAACATCGACGTGCTCTGCATAAGAATGCGAAACGTACCGGCAGTTGACGCAACGGGAGTAGAAGCACTCGCCCGCATAGTAAAGCGATGCGAGAGGCACAATGTCAAGGTCGTATTCTCGCACGTAAACGAGCAGCCGATGAAGGCAATGGAAAAGGCAGGACTTGTCGCACAGGTCGGAGCCGAGAACTTCTGCTCGCACATCGACACAGCCCTCCTCCGCGCCGAGGAGATAGAAAAGTCGCTCAAAGCGGCAAAATAAAAGCAAAAAGCGGATATATCAATATCCGCTTTTTTATTTGGGTAAATAACTTTTTTGGCGGTTTTAACACAGTCTGACGTTCGCAATTGCCATCGACCACCTAAATTGTTACATACCCTTTTATTTCAGTTGGCAAGGATACAGTCATTGACGACCTTTATCGAGGTCCTGCCGTTTTCGCTCACAACGCGAACGCTGTCGCCTTTTTTCACGCGCGAGGTGATAATAAGCTTCGCGAGCTCGTTCTCGATGAGCTCCGTCACGCGGCGTTTTATCTGTCTTGCGCCGTATTTGTCTGTCTCGGTCGCAGAAGCGACCTCCTCCGCGACCTCGTCCGCGTAGCTGAGCTCTATCCCGAGCGTTTTTGCCCGCCCCGCAAGGTCATCGAGAGCCTTGCGGCTGATTTTTATGAGGTCGCCGTGCTCAAGACTGCGGAACACGATTATCTCGTCGATACGTCCCGTAAATTCGGGAGTAAAATAAGCTTTTACCGCCTCGAGCATACGCTGTTCGCCCTCGCAGCCTCCTGCATCACCGAAGCCGAGAGAGATCTTACCCGCAAAGGTCTCCGCACCGATATTAGACGTCATGATGACCATACAATTCCGGAAGCTCACCTTTCTCAGTGAAGAATCGGTAAGAGTGCCGTAATCGAGTATCTGAAGCATGATATTGAGCACCTCGGCATCGGCTTTTTCTATCTCGTCGAATAGGATAAGCGAGTAGGGACTTCGCCGCACCTTGTCGCACAGACTGACATTCTTATCGTCGTATCCGGCATATCCGGGAGGCGCACCGATGAGCTTCGAGACCGAATGCTTCTCCATATACTCGGACATATCCACGCGGATAAGGTTCTTCTCGGAGCCGAAAACGCAGTCGGCAAGCGCCTTTGCGAGCTCAGTCTTGCCGACACCGGAGGGGCCCGCAAACAGGAACGAAGCGGCAGGTCTGCCGTCATCGCGCAGACCCGATCTTGCACGGCAGACCGCATCAGTGACGCGGCGTACAGCTCCATCGTGACCGATAACGCGCTCGGAGAGCTCTTTCTCGAGGAAGGTGAAACGCACCGCCTCCTTGACCGTGACCTTGCTGACGGGAATGCCTGTACGCATGGAAACAACGGACATGATATCGTCGGCGCAGAGCTCAGGCTTCCCTGAACCGTTCACGAGCCTGCCGATATCACTGAGCTTAACGTCCTTGCCGCGGAGGTCGATGAACCGCGAATCCTTCTTGCGCGCACCGTTATTATGTCGTATCTTAGCGCAGGCGCACGCCTCATCGAGCACATCTATCGCCTTGTCGGGGAGGTACCTGTCGGAGATATACCTTGTCGAGAGCCCTACTGCGAGCTCGATCATCTCATCGGGGATAGCGACTCCGTGGTAGGCCTCATAGCGGCTTCTGAGCCCGCGGAGCATCTCCGCACAGCTCGCCTGATCGGGTTCGCAGACCTGAATCGGCTGAAAGCGGCGTTCAAGTGCCTGATCCTTTTCGATAGTGCGGCTGAACTCCTCGACAGTCGTCGCACCGATGACCTGCAATTCTCCGCGTGCGAGCTGAGGCTTCATGATATTTGCCGCGTCGATAGCGCCCTCAGCCGCACCCGCTCCGACGATAGTGTGTATCTCGTCGATGAAAAGGATAATATTACCGGCGTTGACCGCCTCGTCCATGCAGGCTTTTATGCGCTCCTCGAAGTCGCCGCGGTACTTTGCTCCTGACAGGAGCGAGGTCAGGTCGAGGGAGAAAATGAACTTGTTCTTCAGACTGTCTGGAACCAGATTCCGCACGAAAAGCTCCGCTACGCCCTCGACTATGGCAGTCTTGCCGACGCCAGCTTCACCGACGAGACAGGGATTGTTCTTATTTCTCCGCGCGAGGACCTGCAAAACGCGCTCAACCTCCTTGATACGCCCGATAAGCGGGTCATTCTTCTTTATTATCGAGATATCGGTGATATTCTTCCCGTAGCGGAAAAGGTTAGGCAGGTGCGAAATTTTGGGCTTTATCGCCTCGAACATCTCCCCTCTCAGCTCGTCCGAGCCGACCATATCGAGCGAGCTGCAAATACCGCTGAGGCTTCCTCCCGCCTTTTTTATCACCGTACACGCGCTGCACGAGGATTCGCGGATAATAGCCGCAAGGATATGCTCGGGAGCCGCCTGCTTCTTCTTTTCGCTCTGAGCTATGCTGTACGCGCTATCGAGTATCCGCTTTGTGGCAGTAGTGAAGTATCTGCGGCTGAGAATCGACGGAGTCCCGAGCCCGACGAGCTCGATTATCGCCTGCCGGAGCTCATCATAGGCGATACCGTTGTCGATAAGTATCTCTGCCGCCTGAGAGGTGCCGTCACGGGTCATAGCGAGCAGGATATGCTCGCTCCCGACGTAGGTATGACCCATTTCGGAAGCGATATCGACCGCGCCGTCGATCATCTCGGCGGCTTTTTTAGTAAATTTATCTGTATTTATCATCTTGTCTCCTCCTGTTGTGAAGTCTCCGAAGACTATTATGCCACCTTTCATGCGCGATAACAGTCGAAACAGCGGGGCGCAAAAAAATTGTAACACTTCTGCGGCTGTGACATATTATGTACTATGAAACGCAGACAAAAGCGCTTCAAATACATCACTCAAAGGAGAAATCAATTATGTGCAACTCATGCTTTGAAGGAAACAACTGTATGTGGATCATCATCCTCCTCATCATCTTCATTCTTCTCTTCTCAAACTGCGGAGGCGGCTGCGGCTGCGACTGCGGAAACAACAACGGCTGCGGCTGTGGCTGCTGAATAAGCCAAAAAATCCCCTCGGCAGAAGCCGGGGGGATTTCATATTTATTTGCTGACGATGAGCTGTCTTAGGAGCACGAGGTCAAACGCATCAACGCGCTTGTCGGCGTTGAGGTCAGCATTCTCCCACTTGTCGAGGTCTCCCGCACCGAGCAGGAACTTCTGAGTGAGCACGAGGTCAGCGACCTCGTATCTGCCGTTTCCGTCAACGTCACCGTTGAGCCCTTCGAGCTTGCCGTAGATGCCTATCTCAGCGATATTGCAGCAGTATACGGAATCCGGATTCACCGTATTTGCCGGAGCGCCGTCCGGCACCTTGTACATAACATAACGCGCACGGATATCCTTGTCGGCGAGGTTGATATAGGTCGTGCTGAAAGACGGAACGCCGCTTATCGAGCCGACCTTGTCCCAGTTCAAGCCGTCCATTGAGGTAAAGAATTCGCCGTCCAGACAGCGGTATTCGTAGCCCTTTCTCGGGCAGTAGCCTATCGCGTCGAGACTGCATATGCCGCCGAGGTCAGCCTTTACCCAGCCGGAGCCGACGCCGTCGAAGAAGGTAGAATCGCTGCCATCGAACGCTTTTGAACAGTTGTCCGAGGAATCCTTATACGGAGCAGAGCCGCTCACCTTCACAGGAGCAAGAGCTTCGAGCGAGGTCATGCCGGCGGGCTGACCGTAGAGCTCTATCTCCGCGATATTGCAGCAGTAAGTGCTGTCCTTGCCGTTGGGAGGAGTGCCGTCCGGCACCTCATATCTGATATAACGTCCGGAGATATTCTCAGGCAGCTTAGTGATATAGTTCATGCCGCCGGTCGGCTGAGACTTGACGGTATACAGCTCCTTCCAGTTCGAGCCGTCGTCAGATATAAGGAATCTTCCGCCCTCGCAGCGATACTCGTAGCCGCTTCTCGGAGCAAATCCCAGAGCCGTGAGTGAATAGCTCTCTCCGAGGTCAGCCTGTACCCAGCCATTGCCTACGCCGTCGAAGAAGGTGCTTGTGCTGCCGTCAAAGACTTTTTTGCAGGTGTTGTTTGTATCATTCTTCCACGGGTCAGAGCCGGTAACATTTGCAGAATTCACAGCTATCTTGCCGGTCAGAGCCTTGCCGCCCTTAACGCCGTCAACGATATAGGTTGTAACGGAATTTGGCTCAAGGGAAACGCTGAGAGAGCTGTTGTTTATATTTATCTTGCCGGCGTCAGCCCAGTTCTCGTAATTGCTTGTACGGATAGCCTTAGCGCTTGTACCGCACTCGTCGAACTGCGAGAGGTCGAACGTCATATCCGACTTGCCGGAAGAAGTATTATACGCAACGATAACGAGCTGGTCGTTATCCTTGTCATAAGCGGTAAGGGTATTGCCGGCTGAATTGAGCATAGTCATGCCGGGACGGATATAACGTGTATACTGACCGAAGCAGTAATATTTCTTGGAGAGAACTATCTCGTTCTTGTCGTGGTCAGCAACAGCAGTGCCCCAGAATCCCTTGGTCATGTCGACCATACCGGAGTCCTTTTTGCCGTTGTATCCGGCAGCACATACGTGCTTGTCGATGACCTGCCAGAGTATCCACGCGGAGGCGTTAAGTCCGTTGCAGTCGTCGGTGATACGCTGAGAGAGCCACAGACCAGGCGCCATAGCGCCTGCATTCTGACCGGCAGTACCGTTGCCGTCGACCTCGCTCATCCAGAGGTTCTTGCCGGCATTCAGAGCGACGTCCTTGAGCTCGGAGCGCTTGTAGCCGCCGTATGTATGGGTGTCGATACGTCCGACAGCGCTTTTCGCCTCAGAGGAAAGAGCCTTGAACGCGTCTATCTGCGTGTCGATGGAAGTCTCATCGCTCGCGCTGATTATGACATCGCCCATACCGCGCTTCTTCATGGACTTCTGGAGCTCGAGGATAACAGTGCTCTCAGAGTTGCCGATGTCGAAGTGACAGCCCTCCTGCTTGGCACTTCCCGCTCCCCAGAAGTTGGTATACGGCTCGTTTGTAGGAGTGATGCTCTGTATATCGATGCCCCATTCGTTCTTATAGTGATAGCTTACCTCAGCGAGATACTCGGCAAAATCGTCGTAGCAGTCGTCCTTGAGGTTGTTCTTGCCGGCGTCAGTACCGCCGCTGCTGCAGCCGCTCTTGGTCATGTAGTACGGAGGCGAATTCGAGAACATCTCGACTATCATATCGTCTCCGGCAGCCTGGATACAGCGTCTGAGGACGTTTCTCTGATTATAGTCAGCGGACCAGTCATAAGTGACCTGACCGTTGTTATACTTGGTGTAGCCGGGCATATTCGAGTCTGTACGCGTGATGTGGTCATGAGTGGGATCATCGCCGCCGCCGATGTTAAAGCGAGCGATATTCAGGCGCAGACCGTCCTCGCCGTAGAAGGTGTCGGCGCACTTCTGAGCGAGCGAATCCGAGTAGCCGACGCGGTTTGCCCACCAGCATAGAGAGGTACCCCAGCCCTCGAATTTTCCGCCGTTTATGACGTAAGTGTTGTACGGCGAGATAACGACATTCGTCGCGGCGTCAGCCTTGAACACCTCGCCCGAGCCCGCCATTGAAGGCAGGACTACCGCCGCAGACAGCACTGCGGCAAAGAGTCTGGATATGATTTTCATAGTGATTACCCCATTTCCTTTACACTTCTCCGTCGGAAGCATATATCTATACACATTAATTTTACCACTTTATTCCATATTAATCAATTCACATTTTATACAAAAATCAGCATAGTTTTTATACATTTCAAACAGTAGAAGTCATTTATTGTTGACAGTGACGAAGTTATTATGCTATAATGAATGCAAGCATACATTATAATTTATATAAAAGCAACTGTTAATACAAAAATGAACGGAGGTCGAAAATATGAAGATATCACGCTGTATAACAGCCTTAGCGGCGTCCGCGGCGATGCTTTTGCAGGCAGTTCCGATACAGGGAAGCTCCATTACGCAGCAGATATACGTCCCGCCTGTGACAAAGGCAGTATACGCCGACAGCTCCGGCGACGTCGTAAGCGGAGCGGACTACACGCTCATGGTGCGGCTCAGCGGCAAATATGTCACAGCCGCTTCCGACGGGAATATCCACCAGTGGGAAAAGCTCAGCGGCAAGTCCCAGCAATGGAAAATAATCAGCAACCGCGACGGCACCTGCCGGATCCTCTCCGCTGAGGACAGCTCCCTCGCGATGACGGTCAAAAACGGCGACTCAACCAACGGAAACACGATATATCTCTCGGAGTATACCGGCTCGGCGGCGCAGCACTTCATACTCCACCGAACCGACGACGCATACTATATAACAGGTGCCTGCTCCGGAAACGCCGCACTCGACGTATACGACATCAGCCACGATAACGGCGCTGACATCGACCAGTGGGACTACTGGGGCGGCGAGGGACAGAAGTTCTATATCCGCCCTGTCGAGAACGAATACCGCCTCATAAGCGGAGACCTCAACTTTGACGGAGTTGTCGATACATACGACCGTATCGTCATGGAAAAGGCAGTCCGCTTCGGTGCGGACGAGATACTCAAACAGGTCGCCGACGTCAATTTTGACGGCATCGTCAACGAAAAGGACTTCTCCATGCTCTCTGATTTCCTTCTCGGCAAAAAGACCGATATGCAGAGCTATTGCGACATTCCATGCTCCAAGCCGGACGCCGCATATCTCTTTGCATACTTCCTCGGCAACGCCCCCGAGCAGGAACGCCTCTCCTACGCAATAAGCCTTGACGGCTACAATTTCAGAGCTCTCAACGGCGGCAAAGCAGTATGGGGCTCAAGCACGGGAACCAAATGTATCCGCGACCCGTACATCTTCAAAGGTGAGGACGGTCTTTACTATATGCTCGCGACGGATATGAAGTCCTCGCTTGGCTGGAACAGCAACCGCAACCTCCTCTCAGCCAAATCTACCGACCTTGTACACTGGTTCGACGAATCCATAATCGAGATAGCGAACAAGTACCCGAATATGCAGGGAGCCGACCGTGCATGGGCTCCGCAGGCGATATACGACCCTGCAAAGGGCTCGTACATGATATACTTCGCGGCGAGAGTCCCCGGAACTGACGACCGCACTATCATGTACTACGCATACAGCAAGGACATGAAAAAGCTCGATACCACGCCGCAGATACTCTTCGCACCCGCAAACGGCAACGACGCTATCGACTCGGATATCATCTTCGAGAACGGCAAGTATTATATGTACTACAAGAACGAGACCAACAAGCGAATCTACCTTGCCGAGTCCGGGAACGCCTCCGGACCCTATAGGGAGATAAAGCAGGTCTCAGAGGGCAATATCGGCGTTGAGGGACCGAATATCTACAAAAAGCTTGATTCCGACGAGTGGCTGATGATGTCCGACGCATACGGCAACGGCTACTACGTGATGCAGTCCACCACCGACCTCGAAAACTTCACCACAGTCAGCCGAAACAGCTACAGCTTCGATTTCACGCCGCGTCACGGCTATGTTATACCGATAAACGCCGACCAGTATACGGCACTCGCAAATGCCTTCCCCTCGGCAGGACTTCCCCCGCTGAATACCGGCATTGAGGAAAAAGTCCAGCACGTAGGCTACGGCTGTAAAACCGTCGGCGTAGGAACTGTAAACGCGAGGTTCAGCAACGGCGTCACAAAGGAGATGCAGGTCGACTGGAACAAGGACGACATTGCAAGGGTAGATACCGGCTCGCCGGGAGTTTACAAAGTCCGCGGAAAAATCGCAAAGCCTGTTGACGGCTACGCAAATCCGTTTATCGAGGAACGTGCTGACCCATACATCGTCAACGGTGAGAACGGCTACTACTACTTCACGGCATCATATCCGGCGTATGGAAGCGTAGACAAGGGCTATGACAGAATAGTCCTGCGCTGCAGCTACAAAGTTGAAGGACTTGCAAACGCCGAGGAAAAGACGATATGGCAGGCTCATTCAAGCGGCATAATGGCAAAGCATATATGGGCTCCGGAAATGCATAAGATAGGCGGAGTCTGGTACATATTCTTTGCAGCGGGAGCAAGCTCCGATGTGTGGGCGATACGTCCATACGTGCTGAAATGCACCGGCGACAATCCCTACCTCGACAGCTGGGTAGAATGCGGACAAATGCAGGCTTCAAGCGGCGATACGAGCTCTTTCACGAGCTTCTCGCTCGACATGACATACTTCGAGAACAACGGAAAGCACTACGTAATATGGGCAGAGATAAAGGGCGATTCCTCGCTGTTCATGGCTGAGATAGACCCTCGCGAGCCGTGGAAGCTCACCTCAAAGCCTATACTCCTCACCAAGCCGGAATACAGCTGGGAGCTCGTAAACCACCGCGTAAACGAGGGACCGGCAGTCCTCAAGACCGACAAGAAGATATATGTATACTTCTCGGCTTCGGGAACGGGCTCGGAGTACTGCATGGGAAGAATGGAAGCGGATATCAACTCCGACCTCATGGATATAAGCAGCTGGAAGAAGCTCGACCACCCCGTGCTCTCGACCGCTGACCTCAGCGGTGAATCCGGTCCGGGACATAACTGCTTTGTCTGGAACGAAATGGGCGAGCTGCTGTGCGTATATCACTCACGTCCGGCATCGCACGCCTCAAAGGGCTGCGGAACATACGCAAGCGACCCGCTCTACGACCCGTGCCGTCATACCCGCATACGCAAGGTCACATTCGTAAACGATGAGCCGGTGATAGACACGCTCTCGGACGCAGTTATAGCTCCGCCTTTCAGAGAAGTGACCGCCACTGTCATCGTTGACGACCCGAACTATCCGGAATACTGATATAAAAAAGGCATTATCTGCGCAATACAGATAATGCCTTGATTTTTTGGCAGCAAGCACAAATTCAGATTTAATGATTTGTGCATATCACCAAAGTTGGATATTTCTTTTTCAATAATCAACGCTTTCACGTTGAAAAAACAGCTTTTCCGCACCTTTTATACGAAGCGGGTCATGGAAAAACCAAAATTAAAGCTCGGATATCGCAAGTTCGATTCGAGCAAGGCTCTCGTCCTTACCGAATACTTCCATGAGCTCGGTAGCGCCGCCGGGAGTTATTCCCTGACGAGCGACTGCAATGCGAATCGCCCACATTACAGCACCGGCTTTCTTTTCCTTGGAAGCGGCGTACTCCTTCAGCAGTGCGAAAAGTGTATCATTATCCCACTTCTCAGCATCTCTGAGAAGCGGCAGGCAGTCTATAAGGACTTCCTTACAGCTCTCGGGAGTTGTCTTATTTTTCTTGTTCGTGTAGAGCTCGCTGTCCATATCGAGCCTGTTCAGCACGAACGCTATCTGGTCCTTTATCTCGCAGAAAGCAGAAATGCGGGTATGAAGCAGACCGGCAAGCTTCTTTGTGTCGATATAATCGGGACAAAGCTCATCAAGTATCGGCAGAGCCTTTGCATTATAGGTATCCTCGTCGAGCTTCTTGATGTACTCGGAGTTGAACCATTTCAGCTTCTCATAGTCGAATACAGCGGGAGACTTGCTGAGTCCCTCCATAGAGAAGTTAGCTTTGAGCTCGTCCATGGTGAAGAACTCCTGATTCGTGTCCTTCGGGCACCAGCCGAGAAGCGCAATATAGTTGACTATAGCCTCGGGGAGATAGCCGTCAGCAACGAGGTCCTGGAAGCTTACAGCTCCGTGGCGCTTTGAAAGCTTGGATACCTTGCCTTCCTCATCCTTGCCCATGAGGAGCGGAAGATGTACGTATGTAGGTCTCTCCCAGCCGAAAGCATCGTAAAGGAGGCAGTATTTCGGTGTTGAGGTGAGGTATTCGTTGCCGCGTACAACGTGTGTAACGCCCATGAGGTAGTCGTCAACAACGTGGCAGAAATTATAAGTCGGGTAGCCGTCAGCCTTTATCATTATCTGGTCGCGGAGCTCGGAGTTGTCGATGCTTACCTCGCCGTAGACCTCGTCAACGTAGGAGGTAGTTCCCTCGAGCGGCATCTTCTGACGGATAACGTAAGGAATGCCGGCGGCAAGATTCTTCTCTATCTCCTCCTTGGAAAGGTCGCGGCAGTGACCGTCATATCCGCCGATACCCTTGTCGTCCTTGAGGGACTCGAGGCGCTCGGGAGTGCAGAAGCAGTAGTAAGCGTGACCGCTTGCTATGAGCTTTTCAGCGTATTCCTTGTAGATGGGAAGACGCTCGCTCTGGATATACGGACCGTGCTCTCCGCCGACTACAGGACCCTCATCATAGTCGATACCGGTCATTTCAAGTGTCTTGAGAATAACATCAGTTGCGCCGTCAACAAGTCTTACCTGGTCGGTGTCCTCTATACGGAGTATGAACTTTCCGCCCTGCGATTTTGAAAGCAGGTAGGAATAGAGCGCAGTACGCAGGTTTCCGATGTGCATGAAGCCCGTCGGAGACGGAGCAAATCTCGTTGTGATAGTTTTTGACATTTTTGATTCCTCGCAGTTATTTATTCATGTTTATTGCGGTCGATGTCTGCGGGACATTTGCGTAATTGCCCAAAACTACAAATGCGGGGGCTGTCAGGACCTCCGTAAGGAGCTCGTTTCAGTCTTGACAGACGGAGCATTTGTGGTATGGTCGGCAATCACAAACGCCGGCAGATACCAACTCTGTAAAAAAATCTTATCTCTTAACGAAGTATTCCTCGTACCATACAAGGAAGGTGTATATCGTCCAGACCTTGCGCCAGTTGTCGGAGTTTCCGCCGACATACTCGCGGTATATAGCGTTTATCTCGTCGATGTTGAAGAATTCAGCCGCGTAGTCGCTGTTGAACTTCTCACGCACGTCGCTGTTGTAGTTCTCGTCGGCAAGCCATATTCTCACCGGTACGATGAAGCCGAGCTTCTTGCGGAAGGCTATCTCCTCGGGAAGAACCTTCGCTGCGGCAGTTCTGAACGCTACCTTGTTCTGCTCCTCATTGACCTTGAATCTTGAGGGCATACGCGATGCGATATCGAATATGCGCAGGTCTGTAAGCGGCATACGTATCTCAAGTCCGGCGGCAGTGCTCATCTTGTCTACGTTGAGGTAGATATCGCCCTCGAGCCATATCTGAATGTCTACGTCCGACATCTTTGTAAGCGGGTCGAGCCCCTCTGTTTCGTCGTAGATGTACTTGACGAGGTTTATCGGCAGAACGCTCGGGTCATAGTGCTTTAAGATGCGCTGCTTCTCGTCCTCCTTCATGATGTTGGTATTGCCGACGTAGAAGGTCTTGAGGTTGTCGCCGTAGCGCTCGGCGTTGCGGTACATATTGTAGCCGCCGAAAAACTCGTCAGCGCCCTCGCCGGAGTAGCATATCTTTGTATGCTTTGCAGTCGCCTGACAGCCCAGTGTGAACACGATAGCCGATGCATCGCCGAGAGGCTGCTCCATATTGTACATGGTGTAGTGTACAACGCCGAAGAAGTCCTCGGGCTGGATATTCGCAACGGAATGCTCAACTCCGAGCAGCTCAGCAGTCTTGGCTGCAACTCGCGATTCGTCGAATCTCTCCTCGTCGTAGCCGCAGGAATCAGCCCTCTTCGCGTCGCTCATAGCAAGCACGTATGAGGAGTCGACTCCGCCCGAAAGGAAGGATTCAACTGTCTCCTCAGGCTCCTTGACCTCGGTGTATATGTGCTGGAGTGTCGAATGTATCTCCTCTGCCCATTCCTCGCAGGACTTGCTCTCGTCGGGCTTGAAATCGGGCTTCCAGTAGCGTCCGGTCTCGAGCTTGCCGTCCTTGAATTCGAGCCAGTGTCCGGGCATGAGCTTCTTCACGCCCTTGAAGAAGGTATCCTCGCCGGCAACATAAGTTAGGGTCATATATATCTGAAGCATCTCCCTGTTGAGCTCCTTGACGAAGCCGGGCTGCTCCATAATGCCGCGTATCATGGTTCCGCAGAGGAGCTTGTTATCAGCCGTTACATAGTAGTAAAAAGGCTTGGTGCCGAACTGGTCGCGCAGTGCGAATATCTTGTCGTTTTTCTCGTCGTAGAGCCAGAATGCGAACATTCCGTAGATGTGGTCAGCCATAGTGCGTCCCCACTTTTCATATGCTCCCGCGATTATAGCTCTCTCTCGCTCATCGCGAGGAAGTCCTGCGTCGATACCGAGCTCTGCGCAGAGGCTCTTCCAGTTGCGGATATGACCTCTGTACTCACGTATTTCTGCCATTGTTATCACTCCGTTCCAAATTCTTCATATATCTGCGGACGATTCATCAGCGTTCCAAGCACTGTCCTGATGTCTCCGCCCTCGAACAACACCTTGTTGAGCTGCTCGGTTATAGGCATTTCAACGCCCATTTTCTGCGCAAGTCCGTATGCCGCCTTGCAGCAGAAATAGCCCTCGACAGTTCCTACGCGGCGTACAGCCTCCTCGGGAGAAACGCCCTGTCCGATGAGTATGCCAGCTCGTCTGTTGCGGCTGTGCATACTTGTGCAGGTAACGATGAGGTCGCCGATACCGGTAAGTCCGCTGAACGTTGTTACCTTTGCTCCGCACGCCTTGCCGAGACGTGCTATCTCGTGGATACCGCGGGTCATGAGGGCTGCCTTTGTGTTGTCACCGAAGCCCATTCCGTCACAGATGCCGCAGCAGAGCGCGATAATGTTCTTCAGCGCTCCGCCTATCTCGCAGCCGATAACGTCGTCGTTGAGATAGAGACGGAGGAAGCCGTTTCCAAGCTCGCTCTGTATATACTTTGCGCTCTCCATGTCGTCAGATGCGCAAGCCATTGTCGTTGGTACGCAGCGTGCTACCTCCTCTGCGTGGGAGGGTCCTGAGAGGACTACCAGCTTCTTCACGCCGAGCTCCTCGTATATGACCTGACTGAGACGCTTGAGGCTTCCCTCTTCAAGTCCCTTGCCGGTGTTTACTACTGTCATGTGGTCGTCGATGTAGGGCTTTGCGAGCTTTGCAACATCTCTGACAAATGACGACGGGATACCGAAAATGAGGATATCACAGTCCTTGACACATGAGATGTCGCTCGTCATGGTTATCTCGTCGGGTACAGGGACTCCCGGGAGCTTCTGCTTGTGCTCGCCGTGAGCGCGGATATCGTCTATCTCTGACTGGAATTTCGACCATACTGTTACGTCGTGCTTTCCTGCCTGCTTAGCCATTATCGCAAGGGCAAGACCAAATCCGCCCGAGCCGAGTATTACTATTTTTGCCATAGTTGTTACCTCCCGTCATTTCATTTCTGACCTGAAAACTTGAATGTGAATCTTGACTCTGTTCCCTCTCTGAGACGTTCGATGTTCGTGCGGTGCATCCATATGATAACACCTGCCATGGGCAGTGAGAGTATCAGGTAAAGGAAGCTTCTTCCTATCGTGCAGCCGTCAACTATCCACGATATGAGGAAAGTCGCGAGCGGTCCGTATGCCGTTGCCATTACCGATGAGAGCGATACGAACTTCGAGCAGGCAAGTATCACGATGAAGATGAGTATCAGCGCGAAAAAGACCTTCGTGTCGATGATGAGGAACGATGCTACGCCTACAAGTACTCCCTTGCCTCCCTTGAAGCCGTAGTATATCGGGAATACGTGTCCGATTATCGCAAAGAATCCGGCTATGTAGCCGATGTAGTGTGTGTCGTTATCCGGCGAGAGACCTGCCGAAAGTATGGACGCGAACCAGCGTGCAAGCGCTACTGCGATAACGCCCTTGAGCAGGTCGCCTGCAAGGGTTAGTCCTGCACAGGCAGGTCCGCAGCAGCGGTAGGTGTTCGTGAGTCCGGCATTTTTGCTTCCCATGGTGCGTATGTCTCTGCCCTTCATCATCTGCACTACGATGATCGAGAAGTTGAGGCTTCCGAGGAAATAGCCGAATGCGGCTGCGAGTACAAGAGCTATCATTGTTTTCATTATTTATCGTTTCCTCCTCTTTCACGCACTATGAAACGGACCGGCGTTCCTTCAAGTCCGAATGTCGAGCGTATCTGGTTTTCAATGTATCTCCTGTAGGAGAAGTGGAAAAGGTCTGCTCTGTTTACAAATGTGACGAACGTCGGCGGCTTGGTCGAGGGCTGGGTCATGTAGTATATCTTCAGCCTTCTGCCCTTATCCGACGGCGGCTGTACTCTTGTAGTAGCATATGCAAGAACGTCGTTGAGCATTCCTGTTGATATTCTCATGCTGTTCTGTCCGTAGGTGTACTTTATGAGCTCGTAGAGCTTGTTTATGCGCTGTCCCGTCTTTGCAGAGATGAATACGAACGGAACGTAGGACATGAAGCTGAAATCGTTCTCGAGCTTGGTGCGGAATTCCTGCATGGTCTTGTCGTCCTTTTCGACTAAGTCCCACTTATTGACTGCTACTACGCAAGCCTTGCCCTGTTCGTGAGCATATCCCGCTACCTTTGAATCCTGCTCGGTGAAGCCCTCTGTCGCGTCAAGCATGATAACGCAGACGTCAGCGCGGTCTACTGCCATGTATGCGCGGAGTACGCTGTAGTGCTCGACTTTTTCAGTTACCTTCGATTTCCTGCGTATTCCGGCTGTGTCGATGAATACGAACTTGCCGTATTCGTTCTCGATGACCGTATCCGTTGAATCGCGGGTCGTGCCTGCGATATCAGACACGATAACACGCTCCTCGCCGGCTATCTTGTTTATGAGCGAGGATTTTCCTGCATTAGGCTTGCCGATGACCGCTACCTTGATGCAGTCGTCATCGTATTCGGCTTCGTCGCTGTCGGGAAGATACTCGAATACAGCGTCGAGCATATCTCCTGTGCCGTGACCGTGTACCGAGGATATCGGGAACGGGTCGCCGAGTCCGAGATTGTAGAACTCGTAAAGCTCCATGGGGGGCTCGCCAAGAGTATCTACCTTGTTTACCGCGAGGATCACCGGTTTGCCGCTCTTTAAAAGCATCTGCGCAACTGCGTGGTCGTCAGCTGTAACTCCGCAGCGGATATCCGTTACGAATACTATTACGTCTGCCTTTTCTATCGCGAGCTCCGACTGCCTCCTCATCTGTGCGAGTATAACATCGTCGCTGTCGGGCTCGATACCTCCTGTATCCACCACCATGAACTCCTTGCCGCGCCATTCGCACTTGGAATAGATACGGTCGCGGGTAACTCCCGGAGTGTCCTCAACTATTGAGAGGCGCTGTCCTATAAGCTTGTTGAACAGTGTTGACTTGCCCACGTTAGGACGTCCTACAACTGCAACTATCGGTAATGCCATGGGCTCACTCTCCTTTCCGTTTTTTCTTTTGGGATATTTTATCGGGTAAATAAATCTTTGATAGTTTTAATGCAGTCTGACGTTCGCAATTGCCAATTATACAACAAATGCTCTGTCTGTAAAGACTAAAACGAGCGCCTTACGGCGGTCTTGACATACCTCGCATTTGTAGTTTTGGGCAATTACGCAAACGTCCGACAGCCATCGACCACCTTTGGATCATTTGAGTATATGCTTTAATATGACCGCCAGCAGTATGTGCGACGGGTAGAATATGTAGAAAAACCACTTCGAGAATGTCGGGAATCTGCCCTTTTTGCCGCTGTAAAATACTGTCATGAGTGCGTATGCGGCTGCAAAGTCAAAGATGTGGGCAAGTGTTACTTCAAGCTTGATAAGCGAAAATCCGTCCATGAATAAAGGGACTTTAGATATCAGCAGATATACCGCCCAGACCGAGAAGTACCATATCGCCCTTGCCTTCGGCTTTTCACGGAAAATATGAAGTCCGAGGACGATAAGCGGCGCGAAGATGAACCACTCCGTTTGTATCGCAAGCGTCGCAAGACAGCAAAGTGTGACAAGGCATATCCGCTGCCAGAGCCTGAATCGGCTCTCCCACGCGCAAAGCGCAAGCAGGCTGAAAAACAGTGCGAACATGACGTTCGTCTGCCACCAACCAAACAGCCGAAACCACAGCAGATAGTACGGGACCTGCGTGATACAGGCAAATATCAGCAGCCTGACTGCATATTTTTTCCGCGAGCGCGTGTACTTGAAGCCGTCTGCAACAAAGAAAAACATCACCGGCGGCGTAATAATGCTGAGTTCGATGAATAACCTCTGCCACAGCGGACAGTCTGCGAAAAGTCCGTCCGGAGGCGTATCGCCGACGTTCAGCCATGCCAATAAGTGTCCGCAGAACATGAAAAACACGATGATGTATTTTATCGCGTCTCTGTTGATTATTTTAAGCCTGCTTTTGTCCATGTGCGCCTCCTTAATAGGTTATCCCCATTATAGCGTCAAGGAGCTCATAGCCGTCGCTGTCGCAGGTACGGAGAGTGACCCCGAGCTCGCGCTCTACATCGGGTATCGTAAGGTCGTCAAGAAAAACATCGCTGTCGCGGCGCACCATTGCTGAGGATATTAGCACCTGCTCACCGAGGTCAAGCCCCTTTAGCTGAGCGATAAGGTCCTGCGCGGTGATAAGTCCCGTGACTGTGATGGTGTCGCCGAAAAAGTCGTTGCGGATACGCACGACGTCACATTTCAGCTGCGGGAAGTGCTCCTCCGCGAGCTTTGCAAGCTTGCAGATTATCGGATACGGACTGTAGCCCGTAGCTATCGTGACGTGGCGGTCTCCACCCTCCCATTCGGCTATTTCAAGGGCTTTGTCAAACTCGTCCATGAGCGAACGGAGCATTCCTACTCCGTTTTCATACTGCGAGTAGTCCTCGTAGAACTCTGCCGCGGGAATATCGCGCTCGGCAATGAGGAAAAATTCATCGGACGGGAAAACAGTTCTCGTTCCGAATTTTTCGAGAAATTGCTCCTGATATTCGGCGATGATGTCTATCGTCTCGCCGGCAGTCTGCTTGTTAAAGGTCGTAAGCGGATAGAGTCCCTCGCGGAACTTCGTTACTCCGACCGGAACGACTGCCATGCTCGTGATGTTCGGCATGAGCGTACCGAGGTCGCTGAGCGTGCGGCGGAGCTCGTCTCCGTCGTTCAGTCCCGGACAGCACACGACCTGACAGTTCAGCTTTATGCCGTTCTGTGCGAGCTGGCAGATGAATTTCAGCTTCTCGCCCGCGAACCGGTTATGCATCATCTTTACTCGCAGCTCGGGATTCGTCGTATGCACCGAAACGTTGATATTCAGCTTCATCTCGATGATACGGTCGATATCCTCCTGCTTCAGGTTCGTCAGAGTAACGTAGTTGCCCTGTAAAAATGAGAGTCGCGCGTCGTCGTCCTTGAAGTAGAGAGTTTCACGCATTCCCGGCGGCATCTGGTCGATGAAGCAGAAAACGCAGTTGTTGCTGCACCGCTGTTTGCTGTCCATGAGGAAGGTCTCAAATTCGAGTCCGAGGTCGTCGTATTCGTCCTTGCTTATGCGTACTGTCATTTCCTCGCCGTGACGGACGATATCCAGCGTTATCTCGGTCTCGGCAGCGTAGTACATATAATCAAGGACGTCCTTGACCTTGTGCCCGTTTATCGACGCCAGCAGGTCGCCTTCGCGTACGCCCTCTCTTTCAGCAGGAGAGCCCGGTATAACGCTATTTATTTTTACCATTCTCTTTCTCTCTCCTGTTGTTCAGTGCCTTTTCAATATGAAAAAGAGGAGAGAAGGACTTAGCCTCCTCTCCTCCTCATGTATCGGAATAAGCCGATTATTCAGCGTCGATCTTAAGAACCTCAACGCCCTTATAGAATCCGCAGTTCTTGCAAACCTTGTGCGGAGCCTTGTATGCGCCGCAGTTATCGCACTTGCACATTGCGGGTGCATCCAGCTTCCAAACAGCAGAACGTCTCTTATCGCGTCTTGCCTTGGATGTTTTTCTCTTCGGTACAGCCATTCTGGCACCTCCTTACAAAGAGCTTCACAGCTCGTTTTGATTTAGATGATCGCAGGTCGATTCGTTGAGATCGCAGCCGCAGATCATACACAAGCCCTTGCAATCGTCTTTGCAGAGGTTTTTGGTAGGCAGCTGGAGCAGCAGATCGGTTACTGCAATTTCATTCAGTTCAATGCTCTCGCCGTCCGCAACGATATACTCATCGTTATCGCTGTTTGCGGAGGGAACGACAATATGGTCGAAATCGTAGTGATACGCTCTTTCAAGCTCTTTCAGGCACCTGTCGCAGGTGATGAGAAGAGTCATATCCACGGAATATTCAAGGTAGACTACGCCTGCCCTGTTGTATATCCTGCCCTTTACCTCTACGGGAGATGCAAAGCTGCGTCCGCGGATATCCGAAAGCTCGTCCGTACTTATTGTATACGCGATGTCACGCGATTCTCCGACGATACTGAAAAGCTGTTTAAGGTTTATCTTCATAGTACAAATCCTTCAGAGCACCATAAAATATATTATACACCAATTGACAGGATATGTCAATAGTTCTTCCGGACTTTTTTAAAATTACTTGAGGAACTGCTTTACGCTCTCGGGAAGCTCACTGTCGTCAGCAGATACTGTGAATACTACTGATACGTCGTCGCCTGTGAGCTTGTCAAGCTTTTCAAGAAGCTTGCCGAATGCGTCGTAATCTCTGCCGCCGATGCGGAAGATTCCGTCTACAAATACGTCTGTGATGTCGTAGTTGCTTGCGAGAAGTCCTGCTACGAAGCCGTAGAATGTATCATAGCCCTCGATAGCGTAGTACTCTGTATCGCACCATCTTACCTTACGGCTGATGGAATATCTTACTGTAGAGCCTTTCTCTACGCATACGATGCTGCCGGCTGTTGCCTTTACAGAATCATTGATCTGGTCGATGAGTATCTTAGTTTTACCTGTGCCTTTTTTTCCTGTTATAAGTTTTATCATGGTTTACTCCTTCCATTGCCTTCCGGCAGTGTGTTATTGTTTTATTTTAAGCCAGCAAATTAGCCGAGCTTAGCTTCAAGAGCAGCCTTTGCACCTTCGTAGCCGGGCTTGCCGAGAAGAGCAAACATATTCGACTTGTAGCTCTCAACACCGGGCTGGTTGAAGGGGTTTACTCCGAGAACATAGCCTGAGATAGCGCAAGCCTTCTCGAAGAAATAGATCATGTATCCTACGCTCTCTTCTGTTGTGTCAGCGAGCTCGAGGATAATGTTGGGAACTCCGCCCTCTGTGTGTGCGAGAACTGTTCCCTCGAATGCCTTTCTATTTACAACAGACATATTCTGGTTCGTGAGGAAGTTGAGACCGTCAAGGTTCTCTGCATCGGGCTCGAGGAAGAGGTCTGTCTTGGGATTCTTGATGTCTACGACTGTCTCGAACATGATGCGTGCGCCGTCCTGAATGTACTGGCCCATTGAGTGAAGGTCTGTTGAGAATGTAACAGATGCCGGGAAGATTCCCTTGTTATCCTTGCCCTCGCTCTCGCCGAAGAGCTGCTTGTACCACTCGCTCATCATTACAAAGCTGGGATCATAGGATACGAGCATCTCTACAGACTTGCCCTTTCTGTAAAGGATATTTCTGAGAGCTGCATACTTGTAGCAGTCGTTGTTGTCGAAATCAGCTGTGAAGTCAGCCTGTGCCTTTGCTGCACCCTTCATGAGTGCGTCGATGTCGCAGCCTGCTACAGCGATAGGAAGAAGTCCTACTGCTGTGAGAACTGAGAAGCGTCCGCCTACATCGTCCGGGATAACGAAGGTCTCGTAACCCTCTGCGTCGGAGAGGTTCTTGAGTGTTCCTCTTGCCTTGTCAGTTGTTGCGAAGATGCGGTTCTTAGCCTCTTCCTTGCCGTACTTGTCCTCTACCATCTTCTTGAAGATGCGGAATGCGAGTGCGGGCTCGGTAGTTGTACCTGACTTGGAAATAACGTTTACAGAGAAATCCTTGCCCTCGCAGAGTGAGATTATCTCGTTGAGGTATGTGGGATTGATGCTGTTTCCTACGTAGTAGATGTCAGGTGTGTCCTTCTTTATATTATTGTAAAGGGGCGACTTGAGGAGCTCGATAGCTGCTCTTGCGCCAAGGTATGAACCGCCGATACCGATAACGATGAGGATATCGGAATTGCTCTTTATCTTCTCGGCAGCTGCCTTGATGCGTGCGAATTCCTCCTTGTCGTAATCAGTGGGAAGGTTTACCCAGCCTAAGAAATCGTTTCCAAGACCTGTCTTATTGTGAAGAGTCTCAGCAGCAGCCTCGACCTGAGCCTTGATACCTGTGAGCTCGTCAGCGTTGACAAAATCCTTGAGATATTTTGTGTTGAGCTTTAATGACATTTGATTTACCTCCATTATGCACGGGCATAGTTCGCCGTACATTATAAATTACCTATCTTATGATACTATATTTTAAGGAAATTTTCAAGTACCTTTATCAAAGTCTTTCTACTTTTATACTTTATGCACAAAACGCCCCTGTTCAATTTATGGAATATGACAGCAGTTTCAACAATGAAAACCTGTAGCTCAGCTCGTTTACATCTCCGTCGGCAATTATATCAGTCTCGCAGACAAGCTCCTTGCCGCTGTAAAAGCCTGCTGTGCCTATGCGCTGTCCCCTTTTTACCGGTGCTGTGACATATTCCGGCAGGACTGTCACCGTGCTCAGCTCCTTTACTCCGCGCGGGATAACTATCCGCTCCTGATTGCGGATACGCACCGGAACAGCTTCCTCTGTTCCGCCCTTGACAAGCATAGGGTGCATCATCTCGTCCGGATACATAGTCGCGGTAACTTTGTAATCGTGAAAGCCCGTGTTTATCAGCTTTTTCGCTCCCGCAAGAGATGTGTCCGAGTCGGGGGCTCCGAGGACAACGGAGATGTAACAGGTGCCGCCCTCATTCATGGCTCCCTCGGCGATGCAGTATCCGGAATTGTCCGAATGGCAAGCCTTGAAGCCGATATGGCGGTCATAAGTCCGGGAAAGCGTGTTCTCGCTGACAAGCTCCGTCTTGCCCTCTTTGACAAAATCACGCCATGTTTTGAAATATGGGCGCAGAAATTCGTATCTCGCAAGCCGGCAGCAGACTATCCCCATATCGTGAGCGGTCGAATGCTCTCGCTCGTCATATGTGCCGTACGGCGTGTAAAACGCGCTGTTACGCATTCCGAGGTCGAAGGCTTCGCTGTTCATGCGGCTGACGAAATCCTCAACTGTTTGCTCGGACTTCTCCGCAAGGACGGTCATCGCGTCGTTTGCATTACCGATAATAACGGCTTTGAGAAGCTCCTCGACCGTCAGTGTGTCGCCCGGCTCGAGCCATATGACCGCTCCCTTTGTACCCTCGACGCTCTGTGATGCCGTGACCTCGGTCGAGAGAAGATATCTGCCGGTCTCTATGTCCTCGGCGATAAGAAGCAGTGACATCAGCTTGCTAAGATAGCTGCAATTGTACGTGATATCTGCGTTTTTGCCGGAAAGAACGCTCTGCGTGGAAGCCTCCATGAGGACGTATCCTTCAACATTCTCATAAGGCGGGAGCGTATCCGCCGCTGCCGCCGCCGGAGCTGCAAACAACATGAAAACAAGCACTGTTAATGCCGCGATATATCTTTTCATTGTATCACCTCACGGCTATTCTATGCTAAGATATTCGGGGATATGAAAAGCGGTCAGCTTTTACGCTGACCGCTGAGTTTTACTTTTTAGTTGTGATGATGAAACCGTCGGAATTGTTTCCGGAAATACTGTAGTTGCCGCTGAGCGGTACTCTCGCCGGAGTCTTCTCCCCTGCTGACGCTATGTAGTACACTATGTAGCCGGCATCATCGTATGAGCACTCATACGGGTCGTCTATGCTGTATGTCTTCAGCGCTTCGAGGTATTCCTCGAGACAGAGACCGTTCTTCTGCATATTCGATGCGTGGAGCTTTCCTACGTAGCGGAGATGCCACGGACAGTAGCTCTCGCCGGTCTTTGCGTCCTTATCCTTGGGATATCTTACGATAAATCCGTATTTTACACAGTTTTCAATTATCCAGCCCTCTTCGTCAAGTCCGTCATAGTTGATTATCGAGCTTGCTCCCTTGAGTGCGAGGTCGACTGTGTTGCCGGTCACGCGCTCCTGAAAATAGCGGTTACAGCTCGAACCGGAACCTGTGAATGTGTCGGTAGTGCCGTATACTACGAAATCGTCAAGCTCTGTTGCTGCGTTGTAGTCTGCCATCATGTGATTGAGCGCCTCTGCTGCGTCGGCGTTGAGGTAGTAATGCTCCTCCTCGTCAGCAAGCGAGTAGAAATCGTTCTTGTATGCCGCAAGGTCTATCATCGAATCCTTGTCCGCTTCTGCTACCGGGTGGTCTGCATCGGCAAGGACGAGAAGTCCCTGATTTATCTTGTCTGCCTCTATCTCAGTTTCGTTGTATCCTGCGTACTTTATGCCCTCAAATGCAGTTGTGGGCTGTCCGTTCTCGTCAAGCGTGAACGGTACTGTTCCGTCAGCGTTAGGATTCGCCATACTGCTTGTCCTGAATGAGCCGTCTACTACGATGCTCTCTGACGTATCAGCTCTGAATATCTCGCGCTTTGCACCGTCAAGTATAAAGATGACAGCGACCATCATTCCAATGGTGAGAGCGAGTTTGCGCTTCTGCAAACGCATCTTCTTCATAAATCTTGTCCCCCTGATTTTATTTTGTTCTGCACATATCTCAGGAAAGTTACTGCTTTCCGTGTTTTTCTCACAAATCGCAAGGCTTGTCCACGTTCATACGCATTGTCCATGAAAAATAAAAACAGGCATAACAGTTTTCTTGTTCCGGAAAACCGCTATGCCGACCCTATACGGATAAAAACAATGCGTTCCCTTCTTCTGTTCAATTCTACACCTTGCGTGAGCCTGACTGTTTTTTTCTGTGCCGGCCCTTTTTTATCTTTGTATTTTCCATTATAATACAAATTGTTACTATTGTCAACCAAAAAAACTAAAGTCTCCGATTTGCACAAAGAAGGGAAGCTGACTTTTCAACCCTCAGCTGCCGCTCTGTGGAGAACCTGTTGATAGAGTGTTGATTTACTGTTAGAAAAAAGTGGATTCGAGTGGAAACTCCTTCGTCAGAATGTATGTTTTGGAAAAGTTTACAAATCGGCTTATTTACAATCTGTCAAAAAAGTGTGTTTTTCATGCTCTTTGTATAAAAAAAGAAGATGAAGGACGTTTTTTCCTTCATCTTCTGTGTTTTTATCTGTTTATTTGCCAAATACGGCGAGCAGGAAGCCTGCTGCAATAGCAGAGCCGATAACACCTGCTACGTTCGGTCCCATTGCGTGCATGAGCAGGAAGTTTGAAGGATTTGCCTTCTGTCCCTCCATCTGCGATACTCGTGCTGCCATAGGTACTGCGGAAACACCTGCTGAACCAATGAGCGGGTTTACCTTTCCGCCTGTGAGCAGGTACATGAGCTTTCCGACAAGAAGTCCGCCGACTGTCGAGAATGCAAACGCTGTGAGTCCGAGTGCGATTATCATTATCGTCTTGATGTTGAGGAAGCTGCTTGCGGCTGTTGTTGCGCCGACTGAGATTCCGAGGAATACTGTTACGATGTTCATGAGAGCATTCTGTACTGTGTCGGAAAGTCTCTCAGTTACTCCGCACTCTCTCCACAGGTTGCCAAGCATGAGACAGCCTACGAGCGGTGCTGTTGAGGGAAGAAGAAGGATTACGAACATTGCTACGATTATCGGGAAGATTATCTTCTCGGTCTTTGTTACGTTTCTGTTCTGCTCCATCTTTACCTTGCGCTCCTTCTCTGTTGTGAGAAGCTTCATGAGCGGCGGCTGTATCATAGGAATGAGCGCCATGTATGAGTACGCTGCGATAGCGATAGGTCCGAGAAGCTCGGGTGCAAGTCTTGTTGTGAGGAAAATAGCGGTAGGACCGTCAGCTCCGCCGATGATACCGATAGATGCTGCCTGATTTCCTGTGAAGCCGAGGCATACAGCTCCGAAGAACGCGAGGAATACGCCCATCTGTGCTGCTGCTCCGAGGAGAAGGCTCTTCGGGTTTGCGATAAGCGGACCAAAGTCTGTCATCGCACCTACGCCGAGGAATATCAGTGACGGATAAATTCCAGCCTTTACGCCGATATATAGGATATCGAGCAAGCCTCCGTGCGCCATTACGTGTCCGTAGCTGTGGTAGAACTCGCTTTCCTCGTCAAGGAACTGTGACCACAATTCAGGGTGATAGAGCGCGTCTGTCGACTCGGGTCCGAAATAGGAAAGGTTTACCAGCAGACAGCCGAATGCGATTCCTACAAGAAGGAGCGGCTCGAATTTCTTTACGATGCCGAGGTAGAGAAGAACACATGATATCGCTATCATGATGAGGTTCTTCCAGCCTCCGTCTGCGAAGAAGCTCTGGAAGCCGGAATCGTTCCACAGCTTTTCAAGGGTCTCAACTATATTCATTATTTGCCCTCCTTACGCTATTACAACGAGCGGAGCGCCTGTGTCAACAACTGCGCCCTTGCTTGTAACCACCTGAGCAACAGTACCGTCCTTAGGAGCAACGATCTCGTTCTCCATTTTCATAGCTTCGAGGATAACAAGTATCTGTCCTGCCTTGACTGTATCGCCCTGTGCGACGTCAACGCGGAGGATATTGCCCGGCATGGGAGCTGCAACTGTCTCGCCTGCTGCAAGATCTACCGGTGCTGCCGGTGCGGGTGCTGCTGCGGGAGCAGCAGGTGCAGCAGCAGCGGCGGGTGCTGCCGGAGCTGCGGGTGCAGGTGCAAGTGCCTCATACTCGTCGAGAAGGATAGCCTTGCCCTTTTCAACCTCTACTTCATATGTCTTACCGTTAAGTGTTACTTTATACTTCATGGTTATTTGACCTCCTTAATGGAAATAAAGCGCAGCTCGTTCAGCGGAGTCTGCATTTTATCGGCAACGATAGCCATTATCATAGCGGCTTCCTTATCAGGTACGCCGTGGAGCTTTACGTGTCCGGCTGAGCCCGGAGCCTCGGGCTGGTCGGCAGGTGTTACTGCGAGAGGCTTTGCCTCGACTTCCTTCTTCACGTTTTCAAGCGCTGCCTTTGCCTTAGCGTCCTTGCTCTTGAAGATAGCGCCTGTGATATAAAGCACGCACATCAGAAGAACAAGTCCGAAGAATACGACAGCATAGCCGAATATCGCGGTTATGGCAGCATCGCCTATTTCCATTTTTGTGCCGCTGTCAGCAGTCTGTGCCGCAAGTAATGTAAAGTTCATATCCGCAGACCTCCTTACATTTCCTCGATGGTGTATACTGCCTCATTTTCCTCCTGAGCCTTGCGGTCCTTGAGGAACTTCATTGTCTGGTCGGGGTAGCAGATGTAGCTCATTACATCTTCCTCGCAGCGGCAGAGGTCGCCGAGAGCTTCTCTTGCGGCTGTGAATTCTTCACCTGTGCGCTTCTGGTCCTCGATACGGCAGTCAACAGGCTGGTCGTCGCCGAGAACGCTCTTGGAGAGAGCTTCGTCGAGAGGTGCGGGTGCGATTCCGTACTCGCCCTTTATGTAGTTCTTTACTTCCTTGGAGATGTTCTTGTAGCGCTCGCCGATAAGTACATTCGTTACTGCCTGATTTCCTACCATCTGGGAAAGAGGTGTAACAAGCGGAGGATAACCGAGGTCTGCTCTTACCTTCGGTATCTCGGCAAGGGCTGCGTCGAATTTGTCCATTGCGTGCATATCGGTGAGGTTTGCTATCATGTTTGAGAGCATTCCGCCCGGTACCTTGTATACAAGTGCCTGTGCGTCTGTTGCAAGGCTCTTGGGATTGAGCTGTCCGCTGTCAACATACTTCTGCTTTATGGGCTTGAAGTAGTCGTTTACCTTGTTGATGATGTCCTCATCAAGACCTGTTTCGATGCCGTACTGCTTGAGTGCGTAGTACATCGTCTCTGTTGCAGGCTGTGACGTACCGCCTGAGAAGCATGATGTTGCTGTGTCGATAACGTCGATTCCGGACTCGATAGCCTTGGTTATTGTCATGTATGCCATACCTGTTGTGCAGTGGGTATGGAGGATAAGTGTCATGTCGCCGATAGCGTCCTTGATGCCCTTGATGAGGTGCTCTGCCTCGTAGGGTGACATCGTTCCTGCCATATCCTTGAGGCAGATAGTATCAAAGCCTATTGTCTTGAGCTCTTTGCACTTCTCGATGTACTTGTCAACAGTATGTACAGGACTCTGTGTGTATGAGATACAGCCGGAAGCAATTGTCTTTGCTGTTGCATACTTCTTTGTTGCCTCGAGCGCTGTTGCGATGTTTCTGAAATCGTTGAGAGCGTCGAAGATACGGATAACGTCGATTCCGTTCTTGATAGAAAGCTCGATGAACTTTTCAACAACGTCGTCGTGATAGTGCTTGTAGCCGAGGAGGTTCTGACCTCTCAGGAGCATCTGAAGCCTTGTGTTGGGAAGGTTCTTTCTGAGTCCGCGGAGTCTCTCCCACGGGTCCTCACCGAGATATCTGAGACAAGAGTCGAATGTTGCTCCGCCCCAGCACTCTACGGAATAGTATCCAGCCTTGTCCATTTCAGAGAGTATTCCCTCGTAGTCAGAATAAGGCAGACGTGTCGCCATCAATGACTGGTTGGCGTCACGCAGTACGGTTTCTGTCAGTTGCACTTTTTTCATGTACAAGCCTCCTCAAAATTAACTCTGCATTGCAGAAATATAATACTTATTACTCCATTGGAGCATAGGTCAGCCGCGCCTTTGCGAAATGACCCAATCAAAATCAATTATAACATATATAGAATTAAATTTCTACTGTTTTTTTCAAGTTTTTTCTTTTTTTATCAGTTTGGCGATATTTATTTCATATATTGACGATATATTGGCTTTATTGCAAAAAAACAGTCCCCGAGGGGACTGTTTGATGATATGTATGTGTTGAAGCAGGGTCAGGTACCCAGATATTCGCGTATCGCCTTATCGGCTGCTTTTACACGGGCTTCGAGCTCCGCAGCGGAAATGCGCATCGCTCCGTTGCCGAAAATTATCATCTGCTCCGGTCCGTCAGAGGTGGCAACTCTGACTCTGTGCTTACGCGAAAGCTCGCGGCTGACGCGCTCGATGTACGTGTCGGCAGTCTCGGATTCCTTCGTGTATACTATATTTATATTGTAATAACGCTCCACGTCGCGGTGACGTCCCTTGACCCTGTATGCGTCAAATACCACTATCACCTCATAGCCGCAGTAGCCCTGATAATTGCACATTATCTTCACAAGCTCCGCTCTTGCCGCATCAAGGTCCTCGTCAGCTATCTTTTTCAGCTCGTCCCATGCGAATATTATGTTGTAGCCGTCTACAAGGAGATACTCGGGGCCTTCGTAGTCCGGCAGCTTCACCGGCTTGCTGTAGTCGCTCTCCGCCTTTGTCCGCTTGAACGCTCTGCGCGGGTCGCGCTCTATCTTGCCGTAGGTGCGCTCGAATATCTCCATTAGCTCCTCGTCAGAGGCGGCTCGCTCGAAAAAACGCTGTACCCTGCGCTGTTTTGCGTCCTCCGGCTCTGCTGTGCTGTCGGTCAGGCATGAGGGCAGGTGCATATGCTGCGGGACCTCGTCCCACTTGACGACATAGCCTGCTCCGTGGCTGCAAAATACTGAATCTGCGCTGTTTTCAAGGTCTCCGTCGCAGTCGTATGCCCGCTCGGCGATGACCTGCTCTGCGTTGTGACACGGTCTGTAGCCCGCATTCACGCATGAAAGCCTGCCCTTTCCGCGGGTATAGCCTATCAGCTCGGTCTGGTAGCCGCTGAGCTCCGATACAGGCGCACTTCCCTTTATCACCGACATATCCCCTGCCGTTTCCGGAGTTGAGAACTCCGCGGACATATGCTGGAGGTCCGCTATCGCTCTGCCGACAAATTCCGACGGCAATTCAAGCTCGTAGTCATAATACGGTTCAAGCAGCACACAGCCGGCTGTGCGAAGTCCCTGACGGACAGCACGATAGGTCGCCTGACGGAAATCTCCTCCCTCGGTGTGCTTCAGGTGCGCTTTGCCGGATGCGAGAGTTATCTTCATATCCGTTACCGGTGAGCCCGTGAGAACTCCAAGATGCGGCTTTTCCTCTAAATGAGTCAGGATAAGACGCTGCCAGCTGCGGTCGAGGACGTCCTCGGAACAGTCGGAACCGAACTGCAAGCCGCTTCCCGCCGGCAATGGCGTCATAAGCAGATGCACCTCGGCATAGTGGCGCAGAGGCTCGTAATGTCCCACGCCTTCGGCTTCCGCGGCTATGGTCTCCTTGTAGGCGACCGCTCCGCTGCCAAATGTGACCTCGTAGCCGAATTTTTCCGATATAACGCGGCTGAGCACCTCGAGCTGTACTGCTCCCATGAGCTGGATATGTATCTCGCGGAGCTGCTCGTTCCAGACGATGTGGAGCTGCGGGTCCTCGTCCTCAAGGCGGCGCATATCTCTCAGCACGTCGTATGCGTTCTTCTCGGACGGGAACTGTATCTTGTACGTCATGACCGGCTCGAGCACTGCCCTCTCAGAGTTGCGGATACAGCCTATGCCCTGCCCTGCAAAGGTGTTGTCAAGTCCGGTTACGGCACATACCTCTCCCGCTTCGGCTGCGTCCGCCGTACGGAATTTCTCGCCGGAATAGAACCTCACTGAGCTGACTTTGCCCGTGACTTCGTTCCCTTCTGCGTCCGTGTAGGTCACCTCGTCGCGGACGTGCAGAGCTCCTCCCATTATTTTAAGGTGAGTCAGACGCGTTCCCTTGCTGTCGTACGCTATCTTGTAGACCTTTGCTCCGAATACGGCGCTGCGCTCCGGCTCGGTGGTGTATCTTCCGAGCGCCGCGAGGAAGTCCTCTACCCCGTCCATTTTCAGCGCTGAACCGAAAAAGCACGGGAATATCTTGCGCTCGGCTATCGCCTTGGCTATGCTCTCATCGGTGAGAGCTCCCTTTTCAAGATATTCCTCCATGAGCGCTTCGTCGCAGGCTGCCGCGTTCTCGCTGAGCTCGTCCGCGGATACGGTGAAGTCAGTGCAGCCGTCCGAAAGCTGCCGGCGGAGCTTCTCGAGGATTGAGACTCTGTCCGCCCCGATGAGGTCCATTTTGTTCACGAAGATGAATACCGGCACCTCGTACTTCCTCAGCAGCTTCCACAGGGTCGAGGTGTGGCTCTGTACGCCGTCTGTTCCGCTTATTACGAGTATCGCGCAGTCCATTACGCGCATGGTGCGCTCCGTTTCCGCTGAAAAGTCGATATGCCCCGGTGTGTCGAGCAGCGTGATGTGCTTGTCGCCGGCACTGAGCTCCGCCTGACTTGCAAATATTGTGATGCCGCGGTCACGCTCTATCGAATCAGTGTCGAGAAAGGAGCTTCCGTTGTCAACTCTGCCGAGCTTGCGTATCTCGCCCGCACTGTAGAGCATCGCCTCCGCAAGAGTCGTCTTGCCCGAGTCGACGTGGGCAGTTATGCCTACTGTGATATTTTTCATATGAACACCTTAACGCTTCCGCTTGAATTTCGGCATCAGCCGCTTGATATATCCCTTGTAAACAAGGTCGAGATTGAAGTCGTAAAGTATGAATACGACGTTGCATACTCCGAGCATTATATAGCTTCCGTATTTTCCGAAATCGCTCATATCCTCGAGCATTTCCTTTATGCCGAACAGGTAGACCGTTACATAGAAAAAGCTCACCGCACATATGTTGAATATCATAAGCTTCACCGCAAACCTCAGCGGAGATAGCTTTATCTTTTGCAGATAATACCGCAGTATCGGATAATGTCCGAACAGCATTATGAATATGAGCGCAGCTTCTTTGTCGGCAGTTATGAACAGCGAGAGCAGGCTCACCGCGATATATGTCAGGAGCGCCCAGCTTATGCTGACCTCCTCCGCTATGAGCACAAGAAGCGTTCCCGCTATCATCGGGAGAAGCAGATACAACGGCGTTATTATGCCTGCAAGAAACATCGTTACAAGACACAGAGCCGATACTATCCCCCCAAGTGCGACTCTGTAGCTTATGTCCTTCATGAAGTTACATCGCTGCCCTTGCCGTCAGCTGTCTTTTTTCTGTGCTGTATCCCGTAGGTAATGGCTGACATCAGCTTTGTCGGTACAAAACGTGAGGCTATCACTCCGGCGCGGACTGAAAGCCCCGGGATAGCGATGAGCTGGCGGCTGAAGGTCTTCCTTATCGCGTACTCGGCTACGTAATCCGGCGAGAGAGGCTTTATGCTGAAGGTAACTCCCGCACGGTTGTTGAAGTTCGTATCGACCGGTCCCGGACAGAGCACGGTTATGCTCACGTTTGACTTGTCGCGGCGGAGCTCCTCTGCAATGGCAAGACTGAGCCTTACCACGTAATTCTTCGAGGCATAGTACGACGAGAGAAGTGGTCCTGTCATGAAGCCGGCTGATGAGGCTACGTTGAGTATCATGCCGTGGTCACGCTTCTTGAAATCACGCAGGAATAGCTTCGTCAGGATATGCACCGCAGTAATGTTGACGTTTATCATGTTGAGCTCGTCATCGAGGTCGGTCTGCTCGAATCTGCCGAATATACCGTATCCTGCATTGTTCACAAGAAGGTCCACGTTCTTGTCCCTGCAAAACTCGTACACCTTGAATACGTCTTCCTTCTTCGAGAGCTCCGCTGTGATTATCTCGGTCCTGCCAAGCTCGTACTGGAGGTCCCTGAGGACCCGCTCGTTCCTGCCGGTGAGTATGAGCTCCCAGCCGCGCTTGCTGAGCTTTCTTGCCATGCTCATTCCGATTCCCGATGTTGCGCCTGTTATCAATGCCTTCATAGTCTTTTACCTCATTTCTATATATTTTAGTCCGCTGTCTGTAACTGAATCTATTCCGAACAGAAACAGCGTCTGTTCATAATCGTCCGGATAAAGAAAATCACTGAGCGGACGGTCCATGAGCTCAGGACGGACAAATGTGACCTCGCTGTAATGCTGTATCAGGAACGGCACAAAACTCGCCGCACACCTGCTTCCTATCACAAGGATATGCCTGTCGTTGTTGAGGTCGGTGCGTATCCGCACGAGCGGGTACTCTCCGCCAAGATACAGCGAATACATATCGCCGCTTTCAAGCGCTTCCTCGTCGTAAAGCCCGACCTGCTCGACATATCCGTCGTTATCATAGCCGGTACAGCTCAGTACCTCCGCTCCTTCCGGATATTCGTATATGTCAAGTATATCCGGCTCGCATTTCATGTAAAGCGTCTTTCGGTAAAGGTCGCCGTAAAACTGGTCCGTTACGTGGCGGATATGATATTTATCGTATGAGACCGGCTGAGAGCCGAGCTTCTGTATAACCGTTCTGTATACACAGTATGCCCCGTACATCGTCCATTTAGTATCGCTGCGGAAGTAAATGCGCTCGTCGCTCATCATCTTCATCAGGTCGTATGCGTCGATACACCTGATGCTTGTATCAAGTCCGCCACAGAGCTTGTCTATTAGCTGCTTTTCGGCTCCGCGGGAAATGTGCTCGGGGAGCTTGTCGCCGTATACGCCGGCAGAGGTCGGGACTGCCGCGAAATATACGGCTCCGTCATATGCCTGCGCGAAGCTGTTGATATATCCCACGCTGCGGCTTAGATCCTTCCGGCTTACGCCCTCCGCGGAAATGAGTCTGTCGTCAGCGACGTATACTCCGTTGACGATGTTTCCCTTCATCGCGGAATCTACTCTCGAGCCAAAGGCTATCCAGCCGTCCCTGCCTGCGAATTTTTCAGCTGCGGCGGCTTCAAGCTCGCTGCCATAGCCCTGTCCGCTGTTTTCGGGCAGAGCCGCGATATTGTCCTTGTCGCCCGATATCACTGCGTTTATCAGCGAAGCGGCTCCTGCTACGGCTATGAACAAGAGCACTGCCGCCGCTGTCAGCTTGTTTGTCATGCTTGTCACAGAGCTGCCTCCCTTACAGTTTGATTATCTGCATCTCCGAGCTGCCGGTATATGCTATCAGTGCTGTGCATATTATCAGCACTATCACCATGCTCACCGGCGATATCGCTCCGAGAGTGTTGCGTATGCGTGCTGTTCCTGAGCGGAGCATCATGTTGCGGAAGAGGTCGGTCGATGCGTACATCGTCATGAGCATGACCACCAGATACGACTTCAATAAATATACCGTGAGCCCGTCCGCAAGCGCGTGTGTGCGTCCGAGCATCGCAAGCAGGTAATCCACCGAGCCGGTCACGCTGTCGCCCGCGAGAAATACTGCAAATAATACCGTCAGAACAAAGGTGTAGATTATTCCCGTCGCCTTGAGCGTTTTTGATGTTATAAACCTGTTCTCCAGTATTATCGCCGCTCCCATGAGCATTCCCCATACCGCGCTGCTAAGGTCAAATCCGTACCAGTATCCCAAAAGTGCCCACGCGAGCAGGAATACAAGCTTGCGGACATAACGGCTGCTTACACGCGCGGTAAGCGGTCGGGTGATGTATTTCCTGAACCAGTGTATCACCTGTACGTGCCACTTCGCTGCAAAGTAGCGTATGCGGCTGCTGAACATCGGGTAGTTGAAGCTCTGCGGGAAACGGAATCCGAAGCAGTAGCCTATGCCCACTCCCATGTCGGCAACTCCAGAAAGTGTAAAGTATAGACAGAGCATATACGCTGTTATGCCGAGCCATGCGGTGCCCGCGGATATGGCTTTCACGTCCGAGAGCTTCACCGTAGAATACATCGAATACAGCGTATCCGCTGCGATGACCTTTTTGGCAAGTCCCTTTATGAATATCGAAAAACCGGTGCTGAGCTCCTGCATACTGCATTTACGGCTCCTGAGTATGCGAGTGAAGATGTCGTAGCGCAGTACGGGTCCCATGAAAAGACGCGGGAACATCATTATGAAAAGCGCGAACCGGACATAGTTTTTCTCAGCTTTCTGCTTTCCGGTGTAGACGTCTGCAAGATATCCAACCGCCGAAAGCGTGAATAGCGATATGCCTATCGGGAAAAAGCCCTCAGGAAAATGCATCGCCCGTGTGAGCCACGAGAAACAGCTCACTCTGAATATGAATACTGCCGCGATGTCAAAGGTCATGCCCGCCGCAAACGGTATGAGCGCGGAGCGGCTTTTCCTGCCGCGGAGCGCTCCGCAGACTCTGCCGCTGATGTAGTTCACAAGTGTGTATACCATGAGCAGCGCAAGAAAACCGATACCGAAAAGTCCGCTGAATACCATGCTCAGCAGAAGCATGACGATGTCCCTGAATTTTGCCGGAACCGCGTAATACGCGGCAAGTGAAAGCGGGAAAAATGCATAGATGAACAGAAGACTGCTATACTCCATGTTCTTCCTCCTTCATTCTGCCGACCTCCGCCGCAAGCTCCTCTGCGGACATCATCGTGTTGAGTACCTCGATGAGGGCTCCCGCTGAGAGAAGCGAGGGAAGTCCGAGCCGCTTCTGGAGCTGCTTCCGCAGCGCTGAGCTGTTGCTGCCTCCGCTCAGTCCGAGCTCGAAAAGCGTGAGCTTGGTTATATCCGGCTCACCTTCACGCTCGGAAGCGGTTATACCTGCCTTTTTGAATGCAGCAAGGAGGATATCACAGTCGATCCCCTCAACTCCGAGCTTGCCCTCTGCCGAGGGCTTTGTCTTGCGCTTTTCCTTGCCGAAAATGTCAGGCGTGTAGACGTTTTTTACTACGCCGTTTTTGACTGCTCCCTTGATGTAGCCGCGTATCTTGCGTCCGGCACTGTCGGAGTCGGTGAGTATCACTATTCCCGTCTTTTCTGCGTAGTAGCGTATCAGTGCGAGCTTCTCCGCGTCCTTGAAGATGCCGAAGCCGTCTGTTACGATGATGACCGCGTCTACTACCGAGCAAAGCTTTATCTTGTCGTATTTTCCTTCTACGATTATTGCTTCATTTATCTTTATCATCTTTACCTCCGGGAGGGTCTGAGCACGAGCATCTCCGTTATCGCCTGCTCGATCGCTGTCCTCGGGTCAACGGGAGCGGAGTTCAGCTTTACGGTCGTGTCACGCAGTATGATCAGACACCTGCGCAGCCGCTCTATGCCGAATTTCTGCGCGTCACGCATTGAGTTCTTCATGACAAAGGTGCGCTTTGGTGCGTAGCCGAAGTCCGCGGCGGCTGTCTCGGGCATTATCCCCTGCTTAGACGCGCACGCTCCTCTGTAAAGGTCGAGAAATACTCCCGTCAGAGCGTACAGAGCCGCTCCCCTGTTTTCATTGTCGATGTTGAGCTGGCTCACCGCTTCATATGCCGCCTTTGCATTCATCGACGCTACGGCATTCGCAAGATTGTATATCGTGGTGTCGTTCTGCTCGTGGACGAGCTCTGCAAGCATTTCCGAGGTTATCTCAGCTCCGCCCGCGTATGCGCAGAGCTTCTCTATCTCGTTCGATATCGTCAGCTCGTCGCAGAGACACATCTCCGCAAGCTCCTTCGCCGCCGGTATGGATATCGCTCCGCCGCGCGAGGCGACCTTCGCCGAGATGAGCTTCGCAAGCTCGCCCGAGCCCTTGATGTCCGCCATGCAGAATATGCCGTTCTTTTCCGCAAAGTCCGCAAGCTTCTTGTTCTTGTCTGTGATGATGTTCGCTCCGGACTTGTAGTCGTAACGGGTCTTTATCTCAAATCCCGTGACGTTGAATATGACAACGGTCTGGTCGGGTATCTCCTTCAAAGCGTTCATAAGCTGCTTGTTGATGTCCTCCGCTTTGTGTCCGCGCATATCCTCATACGGCTTCTCGCAGTTGTAATCGTTGATGAGAACGACATTGTACTCCGTGAACATCGGTGCCATTTGTATAAGGTCGTACAACGCCGAAATGTCGAGCTCCCTGCCGTTGAGCCGCGTGAGCGAGAGGTCGTCCGCGCCGCCCAGTGCGGCGTTCAGTACAAGCTTCGTAGCCTTTTCTACTCCGGCTACGTCGGCTCCGCAGAGATAATATATCCGGCTTACGCCTTTTTTCAGGGCTGTCGCCAGTCCCTTGACGTCGGTCTTAGGCATTACAGCCTCCTTATCCTGAATCCGTCTCCGGCAGGCGTGAATTCAAGGTCGTTCCCGCCGGTTTGCAGATCAATTGTTTTTTTTCCCTCCGGCAGCGTTTTATCCTTGTGCCTGCCGTAGAATACGGTTATGCTTCCGTCGTCTGCACCAGATGAGGCAGGTGCGAACGATATCTCAGCTCCGCCGCAGGCTATATCAAGTCTGCCGGAATCATATCCGATGATGCAGCCGTTGTCAGATATGCGGAATCTGTCGCCGACTGTCTCTGCTCCCGTGCAGATGCCATCCTCAGGCACTACCCACTTTTTGAGGCTGAACAGCCGCAGCTCCTCCGCATATATCGGGCATACGGTCTGCGCATTTCTTGTGAGTATGACAGTATCAGCAGACGACGCATTGTTCACAGTCAGGTACTTCCTCACGTACTCCGCCGAGCGGCGGCTTCCGCTCAGGTCGGCGATGTCAGTGTGTCCGTCGTGCATTATGACTACCGCCGCGTTAGCTCCGCTCCCGAGAACGGCAACTGTGAACTGCCGGCGGCGGAGCATTCCGTATGTCGAGGTACACGCCGCTCCCATAGCTATCCCTGCCGCAGTAAGAACTGCCGTGAGCCGGCGGCTCCTGCGGAAAAGATGTGCGAATACTATCACAGTCAGCGCGATGAGAAGAAGTCCTCGGAGATAGCCTGCCGTGTCGGAGATGTGAAAAACTCCGAGGGCGGATATGCGCTCCGATATGAATATGACCGTGCGTATGACTCCTCCGGCGAGCGGAAGTATCGGCAGCACTCCGAATGTAAGCACGTATATGAAGCCGGTCGCCATTGACGCTGTACACATCGGCAGGAGCAGCAGATTCGCAAACGGTGCAGCGAGCGAGGTCTCGTCGAAAAACCACAGCGTCACCGGAAATACGGAAAGCGTTGTGCATATGCCGGTAATGAGGTCCGCTGCAAGACGCTGACGGAACATTTCACGCTTCATGTTCTTTGTCATGTACGGCGCAAATACCGCTATTCCGAAGGTTCCCGACACCGAGAGCAGAAATCCTGCGCTGCATACACAGTACGGGTCTGATATCGCTATCAGCAGTACCGCCACTGAAAGTGAATTCAACGAGTCGTTCTGCCGCCGGAATAGCTTCGCCGAGTACATGATGTCGAGCATTATAGCTGCGCGCAGTGCCGATACCGGATAATTCGCCGTCGCTGTCAGCAGCAGGAGCATGACGTTGATAACTCCGAATGAAATGAATCTGTTTACTCTCAGGCGCGAGAGAAGAGTCCATATCAGTCCCGCAAGAATGGATACGTGCAGTCCCGAGACCGCGAGGACATGACCTATTCCTGTGCGGTAAAGAACGGTCCGCGTGTTTTCGTCGAAATCCGACTTGTCGCCGAATACCATTCCCGCAAGAAAGCCTCCGCATTCGCTGCCGAGCTCGGATTTGAACTTCGCGACTGTCTTATCACGGTAGGAATCAAGCGCCCTCTTTACGATGCGTCTGTTAGTACGCGTGACTTTCAGCCCTTTGAGCCCGCTCGCCTTGACGTAAATGTGCCGCGAACGGTATATTCGCTCGGAGGCGTAGAGATAGCCGTTCTCCGGCTTGTAAAAGCTGCACTCCGCTATGCTCATCTCGTCGCCTACCCGTGCGTGGAGGTCTCCGCTGTAAATCATTATCTTTGCCGGTGTTTCGCCGTCTATCCGCCCCTTGAGCGTATACGCGGTGTTGCCCTCCTCGTAGCGGGTGATGCCTGTGACCTCGCCGGTGAAGCTTCCGGTCTTTCCGGCGTATCCGTTTATACGTTCATAGCTCAGCGCTGTATACGAAAGACTCAACGCCGCTGCCGCCGCAAACGAAACTGTGATAACTGCATAGTCGGCTAACCGGAATCCCCTGCGTCTGCCGTATACATAAACAATCACGGCGGCAGACAAATACATCAGGACTCCCTTTGCATCGGTAAAAAACAAAGCGAAAAATAATCCCGACATATATGCTGCTGCCGCTCCAATCATTTTTCGCTTCATATATTACTTATTTAAAGAAAAGAGGCAGTTTTTCAAGGAATACTATATCTGTTCTGTCAGCTGCATCGCCTTCTGCAAGTACGGCAGCCTTCGCAGCGATATTTCCTCCCGCAGCCTCTACAAGCTTTTCAAGAGCTTTGAGAGATTCGCCTGTACTTATAACATCATCAACTATAAGAACACGTTTTCCCTTTATCATCTCAGCCTTATCAGCCGAAAGACAGAGTCTCTGCTCGGCTGCCGTGGTTATCGACTTTACTGTCACTTCCAGCGGGTCGCTCATATAGAGCTTTACCGACTTTCTTGCAACGATGTAGTTTTTTCCGCTCTGACGCGCCATTTCATAGCCGAGCGGTATTCCCTTTGACTCGGCTGTGAGGATAACGTCAAATTCAGGGACCTTTTTCAGAAGCTCGGAAGCAGAAGCCACGGTGACTTCAACGTCCGAAAACATGATGAATGCTGCAATGTCAAGCTTGTCGCTTATCGCGCAGATGGGGAGCTCGCGCTCGAGACCTGCAATGGTCATCTTATATGTATTTGCCACGCCTGCTCTCCTTATTCGGTCTTGCCGAGTGATTCAGGTCCCCAGCCCATTTTTACTCCTGCGAGCATATGGAAGTGGAGATGCTTTACTGTCTGTCCGGCATCGTCTCCGCAGTTGTTGATGATGCGGTAGCTCTCTATGCCCTCAGCCTTCGCTATCTTTGCCGCTGCCTCGAATACCTTCGCAACAAGTGAGGAATTTTCCTCTGTTATCTCGTTTGCAGATGCAATGTGCGCCTTGGGGATTATTAGATAGTGTACAGGCGCTATGGGAGCGATGTCCTTGAAGCTGTATACGTATTCGTCCTCGTAGACCTTGGTGCTGGGTATCTCTCCGTCGATTATCTTGCAGAATAAGCAGTCCATAGTAATACTCCTTTACTTTATGATATCAGATGTTATGCTCTCGAATTTTGCAAGAGCCTCGTCTATCTTGGTTATATCGCCTGCGCCAGCCATTGCTCCGTCAGGCTTTCCGCCGCCCTTGCCGCCTGTTACGGCTGCAACTTCGCGTACTATCTTGCCGGCATTTCCGCCCTTGGCAACAGCTTCCTTCGTGCATACGCAGTAGAATGTTCCCTTTTCGCCTGAAGCAGATGCGAAGAGCGCTATCATTGCCTCTTCCTTGTCCTTTACGCTGTCACCGAGCTTGCGGAGCGCGTCAGGTGTTGTGCCGTCCATGCGGGCGGATACGAGCTTGATGCCGCCGACTTCCTTTGCATTGTCAAAGAGTGCCGCTGTCTTTGCGTTTGCTATCTGCTGTGTGAGGCTTTCGAGCTTCTTGTCCTTCTCCTTGAGCTCAGCTGTTACTGCTGCGCACTTCTCGGGAAGCTCGCTCACATTCGCAAGCTTGAGCGCCTTAGCAGAGCGTGCGATAGTATCCTTGAAGCCGTTGAGGAGCTCCATTACTCCAAGACCTGTTACAGCCTCGATACGTCTTACGCCGGCTGCTACCGAGCTCTCGGAAACTATCTTGAAAAGTCCTATCTGTGAGGTGTTGGATATATGTGTACCGCCGCAGAATTCTACTGAATGATGCGCTGTTACTACTCTTACTGTGTCGCCGTACTTCTCGCCGAAGAGTGCCATTGCTCCGAGCTTCTTTGCCTGCTCGATAGGCATCTCCTCCATTGTTACGGGAAGTGCGCGCATTATCTCGTGGTTTACGATGTTCTCGACCTTTGCTATCTCCTCGGGTGTCATTGCTGAGAAGTGGTTGAAGTCGAAACGGCAAGCCTTCTCGTTTACGAGCTGTCCTGCCTGATGTACGTGGTCACCGAGTACCTTGCGGAGTGCGTACTGGAGCAGATGTGCTGTTGTGTGGTTTCTCATGATAGCAAGTCTGCGGTCGCCGTTTATAGATGCGTTGACCTTGTCGCCCTTGCGGAGAGTTCCCTGCTCGATTGTTGCGATGTGGAGGAAGTGTCCCTCTGACTTGATAGTGTCTGCAACAGATGCAAGGTTCTGTCCTGTCATGATAGTTCCGATATCGCCGACCTGTCCGCCGCTCTCAGCGTAGAAAGGCGTTACATCAAGGACGATAGCTACCTCGTCTCCCTCGTCAGCGTAGTATACCTCGGCGCCGTCCTTGTACATTGCAAGTATCTCTGCGTCCTTGGCTGTGAAGTCTGTGTAGCCTGTGAATACTGTAGGAGCTGCGTCAACTCTGATGCTGTTGTCTGCCCATGATGAGCTTGCCTTTGCTGCGTGGTCTGCCTTTGCGCGGGCTCTCTGCTCCTTTGCGAGCTCTGTGAAGCGGTCACGGTCAACTGTGAGACCCTGCTCTTCGCATATCTCGACTGTGAGGTCTATCGGGAAGCCGTATGTATCCGAAAGCTTGAATGCATCGTCGCCGGAGAGGACTGTCTTGCCCTCTGCCTTGAGTGCTGCTGTGAAGCCGCTGAGAAGTTCGGAGCCCTTGTCTACGGTCTTGGCGAAAGCCTCCTCCTCGACGCCGATTATCTTCTTGATGTAGTCACGCTTCTCGGCGAGCTCGGGATATGCCTTCTCGTTTTCGTTTATTACTGTATCGCATACGTCGCAGAGGAATGGCTTCTTGATGCCTAAGAGTCTGCCGTGACGTGCTGCTCTTCTGAGGAGACGGCGGAGTACGTAGCCTCTGCCCTCGTTTGAAGGCATGATGCCGTCGCCTACCATGAATGTCGTGCTGCGGATATGGTCTGTGATAACGCGGAGCGATACGTCGGTCTTGTGGTCCTTCTTGTACTCGACTCCTGCTATCTTCGAGATGTGCTTCATGATGTTCTGCACTGTATCTACCTCGAAGATGTTGTCAACGTCCTGCATTACGCAGGCGAGACGCTCAAGTCCCATACCTGTGTCGATGTTCTTGCTCTTCATCTCGGCATAGTGACCCTCGCCGTCGCTGTCGAACTGGCTGAATACGAGGTTCCATATCTCAATTACGCGGTCGCAGTCGCTTGCCTGCTCGAAATTCTCGAACGGACCGTATGCCTCGCCGCGGTCAAAATGTATCTCAGAGCAGGGACCGCAGGGACCTGAGCCGTGCTCCCAGAAATTGTCCTTCTTGCCGAGACGGATTATTCTCTCGTGGGGGATACCGATGTTGTTCTCCCATATCTGCTCTGCCTCGTCGTCGCTCTCGTAGATGGTTATCCAGAGACGGTCAGCCGGTATCTCGAGCTCCTTGGTGAGGAACTCCCATGCCCATGCGATAGCCTCGGGCTTGAAGTAATCGCCGAATGAGAAGTTTCCGAGCATCTCAAAATATGTGCCGTGGCGTGCCGTCTTGCCGACGCTCTCGATATCGGGAGTTCTGATGCACTTCTGGCAGGTGGTTACTCTCACATTGGGAGGTGTTGCCTGTCCGAGGAAGAATTTCTTCAGCGGAGCCATGCCTGAATTGATGAGAAGAAGGCTCTTGTCGCCCTGCGGCACAAGAGATGCGCTCGCCATTCTGGTATGGTTCTTGCTTTCAAAGAATGAAAGATACTTTTCGCGTAAGTCGTTAAGACCTGTCCACTGCATAATGATTTACTCCTTTTTATTAAAACATATCGTTTACGGGGAAATATAAAAAGCCCCGCCGCCAAATGGGACGAAGGCTCTCGTGGTAC
>JAEEGL012203506.1_pt1 | contig 65216 bp, 59 predicted proteins | sample 9134231 | NCBI WGS metagenome assembly JAEEGL01 (sample SAMN16246548, study PRJNA631951) | gut metagenome | biome: gut microbiome; feature: rumen; material: fiber-attached | host: Bos | place: Iran: Karaj | collected 2018-10
ATCTGAGTTCGAGTCTCAGCGGAAGCAATAAAAGATCGCATAGGCTAACGGATAGACCTTCCGGCTACGAACCGGGCAGTGGGGGTTCAAATCCCTCTGTGATCGCCACTTTTACGCCGTGTTACCTTAGCAGGGAGGAGGGTCAGTCCTGAAAACTGTTGACCGCACGGGCGGTCTGGGAGTTCGAATCTCTCACACGGCGCCAATTATGTCGATATAAGCCTAATGGTAAGGCAGCGGTTTGCTAAACCGTGAGTAACCGGTTTTTCCGGTGTCCCGGTTCAAGTCCGGGTGTCGACGCCAGCCAAAATATCTAAGAAAGGAGACAGCACATTATGTTCAAGACAGCTCAGGGACAGGCAACCAGTGTTCCTGACATCGCAAGAAAGATCTTTGAGATCATCATGTCCGACATGACCAACAGTTACGAGATAACTATAGGCACGGACAGCCAGAATTTCGACAGGACAAAAATGGTTGAAGTTATCGCCATACATAAAAAGGGTATGGGTGGAACGTATTTCTACAACATTGAGTTCATTCACCTGATCACCAACCTTAAGCAGAAGATCAACGAAGAGACCAGCCGCAGTCTTTTCATTGCACATGATCTGCTCGACGCACTGGAAGAGCTGTTCATGGAACAGGATATGCTGATAGATGACCTTGATGTTTCTTTCCAGATACACTGCGACATAGGAAGATCCGGTAAGACCAGTGTTCTTATCAAGGAGATCGTCAGCTGGGTCACAAGCCAGGGATATGTATGTCTCATAAAGCCTGACAGTTACGCTGCATCGGGAATAGCTGATAAATACAGCAAATAAGATAATAGTGATATAAAATAATTTTATATATGACTATCCAAGGCATTGTTTTTGATATCGGGCAGACGCTTGCGTACTATCCCATACCACTCAACTGGTCGGCGCTTTACCGGCCAGCTTTTGAGCGGATAGCGGAATTGTTTGACCTGCAGATCTCCGAGGAAGAATACTCACATATCGCGAAAACGCTTGCCAAGTACAATACGAGGATCAATCCCAGGGAGAAGGAAGTCACATCAGACACGATCTTCAAAGAGATCCTTGAAGGCACAAATATCCCTTATGAACTTCTTAATGATATTAAAAGGGAATTCTATCAGTTCTTCCGCAATGATGTGGTCATCTACGATGAAGTTGAAGATACGCTTAAGGAATTGAAGAGAAGAGGCATTAAGACCGCAACTCTATCTGATGTGGCGTATGGAATGGATAATGAGTATGCGCTTGCTGATATTTCTCAAGTGATCGGTTATATAGATTATCCTTATACTTCGAATGACACAGGCTTCCGCAAGCCGTGCGGCAGGGGACTGGTCCTGCTTTCCGAGAAGATGAATATCAGCATCTCTGAGATGGCTTTTGCAGGTGACGAGAAAAAGGATATTGAGTGCGCGAAAAACGCCGGAGCCGTTGCCGTCCTGGTCAACCGTACAGATGAAGAAAAGGATTACGGTCAGGATCTGACCGTCAGAAGCCTGGATGAACTTTTCGAAAAACTCAAATTATAGATATCAGATCAAAATAAACAGAAAAATGGCAATTATTAAAAAAATGTAAACAAACCCCTTTATTTTTTGGAGAAACTGTGTTATTAATATGCGGTGGGGAATACTTCATCAATTTAACTGAATACTTTTTGTGTGCAAGGAGCGTGCCTATGATTAAGACTCGTACGTTTGCTAACTATTCTCTTTCCCCTATGCTTTGTGCTGCGGCTTCAAAGCATATAGTTTAATAGCAAGTTGAATTCCAGGGGTCTTGTATGAATAGGAAGGTAGTGGCAATCATCGCCGGAGCGGCAGTTGCAGTTGTTGCAGTTGTTATAGCCCTTATAGTTGTTTTTACCAAAGGGGACAGATACCGTCTTCTCAAGTTATTTGAATTTGAGGGAACCGGTGTTGTAACCAGAGACAGCAAGGGTGATATAACTCCGTATACCAATATGGTCCTCCAGAGCGGCGATCTGATCGCGCTCGATACCGGCACCATGACCATCCAGGCTGATGATGATAAGTTCATATATCTTAACGAGCATACAACGATCAAGCTCATAGCATCAGGAAACAGCGAGAACAGCAAGACTTCAATAGAGCTCATCGAAGGCAGCATTACAAGTGATATCAGGAATAAGCTTTCTGCAGATTCCACTTATGAGATCAATACTCCGAACTCGGCGATGTCCGTACGCGGTACGGTATTCATGGTAATCGTTTATGAGATCGACGGAGTAAGGTATACGAAGGTCTGCTGCTTTGACGGCGAAGTTGCAACAAAACTCATTTACATGGATGGTACCGAGGCCGATGAAGAGGTATCCGTTCCCAAGGGCATGGAGATCATCATCTACGAGGACGGTAAAACAACGGATTATCTTGATTCGACACCTAAGAAGATCGAATTCAGCAATCTTTCGAGAGAAGAACTGGAAGTCTTGAGAGACATTATAGATGAAACCGGCATCGACCTGTCGATTACGGATCCCGAACTCGCACGTCTCCTGGACGGTCCCTACTATATATCTTTTATGTATAACGGTATGGAATTCGGCACACAGACAGTCGAAAAAGACAGTCTTGTCCAGGTTCCGTTCCTGAATCCTTCTGCAACCGGCAAATGGGCCTTTGACTTTAATACCCCTATCGACCGTGACACTACGATCGAATGGGAAGAATAAGCCGTTAAGGCAAGAGGGGTAAATCTTATGAAGACTAACAAAATACAACTTAACAAAAAAGCATTGATCAAAGCTACAAGCGGAATCTTGAGCTTTGTTCTGACAGCTAATACGGGATTGAGTTTACTGTATGAGAATGTATATGCGAGAGAAATAGAATACGACAGTAATCGAGACATTTACACACTTTCATCAAGCACTGGTGACGCTGAAACGTTTTATCTTATGAAAGATGATGATTCATATTTTATCAGCGATTCATTAGAAAATCCTAATCATGAGAAAGATATAGGTGCAAGTAGCAATTTCACAATTAATGAGAATTGCACATTGGTTGTATTAACTGATTATTCAATCGAAAAATTAACCTTAAATGGCGGAGATGATGAAGGAACTGAAGCTGTACTTATTATTAGTGAAGATGTGAGCCTTAATCATCGTATTGTAACCGGAACCGGATTGAATAAGATAATCAATTACGGAGAATATACCGGTGACGGATTTAACCCGTCAGTACTGGAATCTGATGGCATTAAATCATTTCATAATGAAGGTTTAATCTCCGGGAGAGGTGCTAGTCTTAACGGTAACATTTATACTGACGCCCCCGGTGCTTCAATAAGCGTACATGATAGTTTTGTAAAAGATGACAGAGCCACAAATACTACAATCGAAGTGCTCTCAACTACTAGCATTACATCTACCGGAGGAACGTTCAAGCTCAAAGTAGGTGACGATTTAATCGAGATTACCGAACCTGTTGACGGCGCGGCAGCTAATACTTTAGTTGATGATCCTGAAATAACTCTTGATGAGGTTCCTGATTTTTATGTCGGCAAGACGATCGATTTCAGCACATATATCCATACAGCTGACGGTTATTCCGGAACACCATATGTAGAGTTTTCATACAACGGCGAAATCTGGTCCGTTAAAGCACCGACATCGTCAGGCGATTACTACATCCGTGCTGTTGCTCCGGGTTCCGGCACTTACCCTGAATCATTTTCTGACAGACAGTCAGTAAGAATAGATTATCTGCCAATTTCAGATGTTATTAAGGAAGGCTCATACTGCACTCTTTCAGGTATTGCTAACGGTAAGTATATTTCCGGTGAATTGATCATAACACCTCCTGAAGGATATATGATTACATGTTCGCATGACACGGATTCTTATAACGAGGACGGTCCGGTATTCCTTGAGTCTCTCTCATTAAGCAAATCTGAAATCGTTACCGATGCGGGATCTATCAATCAGGATGTTATGGTTTCATTCAAAAGCACTAAGAATAATATTGGGGCAACAACTGACACTAAAAGCATCTATGAAGTTCTGCCTAAGGACAGTAATGGAAATACTGTTTGGGACAGCCTTGTATTCGATACTGAAGATCCGTATTTCACGGCATATATATATGATGAGGAAGAAGAAATCTGTGATGTCTCTCTGGAAGAAGAAGATCATATAGTCTTCGCTGATGATTTATATATTGTTGAAATTGATGACAACCTTAAGTCTGTCACCGCAGTAGTTGACGGAGTTGAAACTGACTACAGCAGCGAGATCGTTGCACCCGTTTTTGGTGGTAATGGCTTAGAACAGGCATTAACAGCAGATTATCTCATGTGCGAGATCGAATTGCAGAGTACACCCGGCAAAGCAAAGCAGGTTAAGATCACCGCTACCGATGCTGCAGACCGCGTATCAACTGTAGAATTCACACTGATGCCTGAAATTACCATTGACCCTGAATTAGAAGTTACTCTCCCGGAAACAATCTATGTCGGAGACGAATATGAGCCTGATATAGAAACAAATTCCGACAGCGAAGAGATCGTATTTGAATATTATGATTTAGACAATGATACGGAACTCGAGGAAGCTCCTACTGCTGCAGGCTCTTATAAACTGACAGTAACTCTTGGTCCTACCGATCTTTTCAATGAAGCTTCTTTTGAACTTGATTTCGAGATTTTAAAGAATGATTTTGAAGCAAGTGTATCCGTAGCAGATATATATGTCGAAGGCACTGTCAATCCTGTATTATCAGGTGTTCCGGAAGACTACACCGGAACAGCCACCTATAAATACAAGCTCAGTACAGATGAAGATTCGGAGTATTCAGCAACAGTTCCGTCCGATGCAGGCACATATACTGTACTGGCTACGATTCCTGCGACAGATGAATATGAAGGTACTACATGTACAGATGAATTCACGATCAGTAAGTATGAAGTCACGGCAACCGTATCGGTAGCCGATCTCAATGTCGGAGGTACTGTAACTCCCGTATTGACTGTTGATCCTGAAGGTTACAACGGCGACATCGAATATGAGTACAAACTCAGCGTGGCACCTAATTCCGCTTATTCAACCACAGTTCCTTCTGCTGCTGGTGAATATACTGTCAGAGCAACACTTTCCGGAAATTACAAATACCTGGGAACGACATGCACTGATACATTCACGATCAGCAAGAACGATGTTACTGCAACGGTAACTGTCGCAGATATATTGGTAGACGGCACGGTAAAGCCCGAACTGACGATCGATCCTGAAGATTATGATGATATGGAGCATATCTCATATGAGTATAAACTCAGTACGGATGAAGATTCCGGATATTCATTCACGGTTCCTTCCGCCGCAGGCACATATACTCTAAGGGTTACTCTTCCCGCAACAGATACTTATCTTGGAACCACATGCTTTACCGAGTTTACAATCAGCAAGAATACTGTTACTGCAACGGTAACTGTAGACGACACATACTATGGTGAGGATTATGAACCGGTAGTTGAGACTGTATCCAAAGGAGAAGTAACATTCTATTACAGGGATAACAGCAAGGGTGATGATTCGCCTTACCTCGAAGGCAAGCCTACTGTTCCCGGCAGCTATACTGTTGTTGCCGAGATCGAAGCTACAGATAAATGTAATGAATTAACTTGTTCCACAACCTTCAGTATCCTGAAGGCCGTACCGGTCATTACATTTGATATCCCTGATGAGATCTATGCCGGTGAAGATTATGTAATCGGGGTTGAGACTAACTCGGATGCGGAAGTTTTCAAGAGGTTCTATTATAACGACGGCGGTATGCGTGATGCAGTCTTCGAGACAGAGCCGAAATCTATGGGTGAATACATAGTTACAGTCACTCTCCAGGAGACAGATCTGTATGAGGGAGCAACCGAAAGCAAAGAATTTACTGTAGAAGGCAAAACATTTACGCCAGGCGTAACAGTTGAAGATTGCTATGCCGGTGATACACCTGTTCCGGTATTAACGGGTGTTCCCGAAGATTACACCGGAACAATAGTATATGAGACTAAGATCAACGGCGATGTTGAGACTGAATTTGCTGAGGGCCTGCCTACTGTTACCGGCAACTATACATTACGCGTGACTTTCCCCAGTACAAATGTATATTATGGCACGACCTGCACTGCTGATTTCTCGATTACGAAAAGAAGCGTACAGGCAACCGTATCTGTTGCCGATATCTACGTCGATGGAACGGTAACACCTGTATTAACATTGATCGACCCCGAAGAATACGAAAATATTGATGATACCATATATCAGTATAAGCTGAGTGCTGCGCCTGATTCGGAGTATTCCACTACAGTTCCTTCAGCTGCAGGCGAATATACGGTAAGAGCGCTCATCCCGCCGTCAGATGTTTACAACGGCGGAAGCTGTACAGATACCTTCACGATCAGCAAGTACGCTACTGAAGCTTTCGTAACTGTTGATGATATCACCTTCGGTGAAACGGTCAGCCCTGTACTTACCGTAGATCCGGAAAGCTATGACAATACAGAAAATATCTCTTTCGAATACAGACTCAGCACAGATCCTGAAGCAGAGTATTCATTTGATGTTCCGACAGATGCAGGCACATATTCCTTACTGGTAACAGTACCTGCTACAAATAAATACGAAGGCACAACCTGTGAGGCTGAGTTCACGATCGAAAAGAAGCAGATCACGGCTTCCGTATCAGTTGAAAACATTACTTACGGAGATGATATATCACCTGTTGTTACCACAGATCCGGAAGATTACGACGGCAAAGTTGAAGATTATTTTTTCGAGTATAAGCTCAGCACTGATGAAGATACAGAATACTCTGAGACAGTTCCCGAAAATGCAGGAACATACACTGTAAGAGTATCATTGCCTGATACTGATAACTATATCGGCACAACATGCGAGGATACATTCACTATCAGTAAGACTGAAGTTACAGCCACCGTATCCGCCGCTGATATCTACGTCGGAGATACTCCTGATCCTAAAGTAACGTCAGTATCAAAAGGTCAGGTTACATTCGAGTACAAGCTCAGCACGGATCCCGATACAGCTTACTCAGAAACAGTTCCTGAAGCCGCAGGCGAATACAAGGTAAGGGCAACTGTTGCTGAGACCGCAAATTACTTAAGCACGACATGTGAAGACACATTCGAGATCTTTAAGTATGAGGTTACCGCTGAAGTAACGGCAGCTGATATTTTTGTCGGCGGCGAAGTTGCTCCTGATATCACGATCGAACCGGCAGAATACAACGGTGAAGTTACGGTTGAGTATATTGCAGACGGAGATACAGAGTATTCGACTGAAGTTCCTTCTGATGCAGGCTCTTATACCGTAAGAGTAACGCTTCCCGAGACCGGCAAATATCTGGGAACGTCTTGCGAGGATACATTCACTATCAGCAAGAATGCTGTTACTGCAACTGTATCAGTGGCTGATATCTATGTTGATGAGACTCCTTCTCCCGAAGTAACGACTGTATCCAGGGGTCAGGTTACAATCGAGTACAAGCTCAGCACAGATTCTGATGAAGAATATTCAGAAACAGTTCCTACAACCGCAGGCGAATACACGGTAAGGGCAACTGTTAAAGAGACCGCTGAATACTTAAGCACGACATGTGAAGACACATTCGAGATCCTTAAGTATGAGGTTACAGCTGAAGTAACGGTTGAAAATATTCTTGTCGGTGGCGATGTTGATCCTAAGATCACGATCGATCCTGAAGAATACAATGGTGAAGTTACGGTTGAGTATATTGCTGACGGAGATACAGAGTATACAACTGAAGCTCCCGAAGATGCAGGCTCATATACTGTAAGAGTCACGCTTTCCGAGACAGAAAAATACTTGGGAACAACATGCGAGGACACATTCACGATCGGCAAGAATGCAGTTACGGCAACCGTATCAGTAGCTGACATCTATGTCGGTGAGACTCCTGATCCTAAAGTAACGACAGCATCCAGGGGCCAGGTTACAATCGAGTACAAGCTCAGCACTGATGAAGATTCAGCTTATTCCGAAACGGTTCCTACGGCTGCAGGTGAATATAAGGTCAGGGCAACTGTTGAAGAGACAGCTGAATACTTAAGCACGACATGTGAAGACACATTCGAGATCCTCAAGTATGAAGTTACCGCTGAAGTAACGGTTGAAAATATTCTTGTCGGAGGCGATGTTGCTCCTGAGATAACGATCGATCCTGAAGAATACGACGGTGATGTCACGGTAGAATATGCCATTGACGGAGACACAAAGTATTCAACTGAAGTTCCCGAAGATGCAGGCTCATATACAGTCAGAGTTACCCTTTCCGAGACAGACAATTATCTGGGAACAACATGCGAGGACACATTCACAATCAGCAAGAATGAAGTTACGGCAACTGTAACTGTTAAAGATATCTACGTCGATGAGAAACCTGCTCCTGTAGTAACGACTGCATCAAAGGGACAGGTTACAATCGAGTACAAACTCAGTACGGCTCCTGATACGGCTTACTCGGAGACTGTTCCTACAGCCGCAGGCGTATACAAGGTTAGAGCAACGATCGCTGAGTCAAATGAATACTTAAGCACTACATGTGAGGCTACATTTGAGATCCTTAAGTATGAAGTCACCGCTCAGGTAACGGCAGCTGATATCTTCGTTGGCGGAAATGTTGCTCCTGATATCACAATAGATCCTGAAGAATACGACGGTGATGTCACGGTCGAGTATGCCATTGAAGGCGGTACAAAGTATTCAACTGAAGCTCCCGAAGATGCCGGTTCATATACTGTAAGAGTCACTCTTTCCGAGACAGAAAAATACTTAGGAACGACATGCGAAGATACATTCACTATCAGCAAGAATGCAGTTACGGCAACTGTATCGGTTAAAAATATCCATGTCGGCGAAAAGGTTGATCCTAAAGTAACGACCGTATCCAGAGGTCAGGTTACATTCGAGTACAAACTCAGCTCGGATTCTGATACGGAATATACCGGAACAGTTCCTTCTGCCGCAGGTGAATACACTGTAAGGGCAACGGTCGCTGAGACAGCCGAATATTTAAGCACAACATGCGAAGCCACATTCCGGATCCTTAAGAACCCGGTTACTGCAACTGTATCAGTGGCTGATATCTATGTCGGTGAGACTCCTGATCCTAAAGTAACGACCGTATCCAGAGGACAGGTTACTTTCGAGTACAAGCCCAGCACGGCTTCTGATTCGGCATATATCGGAACAGTTCCTTCTGCCGAAGGCGAGTATACTGTAAGGGCAACTGTTGCAGAGACAGATGAATACTTAAGCACAATATGTACTGCGACGTTCAGGATAAGCAAGAGAACGGCTTCCGCATCTGTTTCCGTCGAGGATATCACTGTCGGCGGTACGGTTAAACCTGTTGTCTCGGTCGTATCTGACGGAAGAGTTGTTGTCGAATACAAGCTCAGTACCGATCCTGATACGGATTATTCTGAGACAGCTCCTTCTGTTGCAGGTGTGTACACTGTCAGGGTAACAGTAGAGGAGACAGAGAATTATACAGGCGTGGTATCCACAAATACCTTCACGATCAGCAAGAATGTGACCACTGCAAGTGTATCCGTAGCTGACATCTATGTCGGCGGTGAGGTTACGCCTGTAGTTACAACTATTTCGAACGGTAAGGCTGGAGCAACATTCGAGTACAAGCTCAGCACGGCAGATGATTCTACTTACTCTTCTACGGTTCCTTCAGCCGCAGGCACATATACTGTCAGGGCTACGATCCCTTCCACTGTTGAATATGCACGCATAGTCTGCACCGCAGAGTTTAAGATCAAGCTCAATCCTGTAACAAAGCTGGTATTGACCGTTCCTGATATCTATTACGGACAGACGGTTAAGCCGGAATATGAGACAGATTCCACCGGTGAAGTTACCATAATGTATAAGCTTTCCGGTTCCGATAACGAGTATTCAAAGACTCCGCCTGTTGCTGTCGGGAAGTATACTGCTATCGCCATTGTCGGCGAGACATATTTCTATGAGAGCGCCAGCGTCACAACCGAATTCAGTATCTCTTATCTCGAAAAGCCTCAGACTGCATATGTTCCTTCAGGAACTGCAGGCGACAACGGCTACTATACAAGCGATGTCGATCTTAAGGCACCTGACGGATATCTGATCTCCGCCACACCCGACGGAGAATTCAAGGAGAGCATTCCTTATACCGAAGATATCAGCGAGATCTATCTTAAGAGGATCGAAGACAACGCTCTTACCGCCGCGATTACGCTGGCAGACAAGCCTAAGATCGATAAGATTGCTCCTGTATTTAACGGTTCTGCAGGCGGTGTTCTTGAAGATGCTGTCCTGTTCGAGGAAAGCCTGGTTGTCGTTGTTGACGATAAGAACCTTGCGTCACTGACGGTAAACGGCGATGTTATAGATCTTAATGCAGGCGGCGCCAACATACTGACACTGACACGTCCCGAAGATGGATATATGTCGTATCACATTGTCGCAATCGACGTGGCCGGCAATGTCAGCGTACTGGATATCTCGCTCCTGGCCGACTGGCTTAAGGAAAGGATCATTCCTGCGGGAAGAGCATTGCCTCTTACAAAGGGAGAGATGTATTTCCTTGATGTCGGTGAATGGATCGTAACCATTGTAAACAGTGACGGAACCGAGACTGAGAGCAAGACAGTATTTAACGGCAACATGCCGTTCTACGTAAGCTCTGATGCTCAATACATCTTTAAAAAGGTGACATGATCTTATGAGCAAAAAGCTTCTGCCTGCAATCGAGGCGCTTGTTGCGGGAATAATCGTTTTCCTGCTCACCCTGACGAACCTGTTCAGTCCTCTGGACTACATTGCGCGTGACAGGCTCTACCAGGTGCCGAGAGGTATCAGAAGCGATATAAAGATCATCGGTATCGATGCGAGGACTCTTGAGGAGTACGGACCGATACAGACGTGGTCAAGAAGCGTGTACGCTGACCTGATCAAAAAGCTCAACGTGGACGAAAACACGAAGCCATATGTAATCGGCTTCGATATCCTGTTTTCGGGCAATATCGATGAGCAGGACCAGGCTCTCGTGGATGCTGCAGAAGAATACGGCAATGTTGTTGTTGTCTCCCAGCTGATCTACAGCAAGAAATGGGAGACCAACGATCAAGGTGTTGTTTACTATCCGGTGGAAGGAATCGTCCGCCCCTATGAAGAACTTCTTAATGTAACTTCCACCGGATTTAGTAACGTCTCGCAGGATTCGGACGGTACGGTTAGAAGGATAATTCCAACGGAAACCTATGACGGCGTTACATATCAGACCTTTGCCAAGGCTGTGTACGACAAGTACTGCGAGAACCTCGGCATTACTCCCAATGAAGTTCCGACCGATAAGACAGGACGATCGATAATCAACTATTCCGGCAAGCCCCGTGACTATGAATACATCTCTCTTGCAGATGTTATGGACGGTAAGATCGACCCGAGGATCTTCTCTGACAGTATTGTTTTCGTCGGCGCTTACGAGCAGGCGATGCAGGATGACTTCATAGTTCCGAACGGCGGAAGCAGCCAGATGTACGGAGTCGAGATCCATGCGAACATCTTCCAGTCCTATCTGCAGGGACGATTCGCGGTTAACGGAGATCCTTATATCCTGAGTCTCATTACGGCGCTTCTCACGATGGTCATCCACCTTCTGTTCAGGAAACTCAAGACCTGGCAGTCGGTCCTGCTGCTCATTGCGTCAGCCGGCATAGAAGTCGCTGTCCTTGTCTGGATCAACAACCGTGGTTATTCATACAGCATTATTTATTTCCCGCTCGTGCTGATAGTATCCTTCATCTATTCGCTCGGAATCAATTACCTGATGGAGACCAGGAGGAAGAAGAAGGTTCTCAACGCATTCCGGAAATATGTCGCTCCGCAGGTCGTTGAAGAGATCGCCAAGAAAGGTGATTTTGAGATCAAGGTCGGTGGCGAGAACAGAGACATTGCCGTCCTCTTCGTTGATATCAGAGGCTTTACCACAATGTCTGAGGCCCTGGAGCCTGAGCAGGTGGTCGAGATCCTCAACGAGTACCTGACACTCACGACAAAGTCCATATTCGACAACAGCGGAACACTGGACAAGTTCGTCGGCGACGCGACGATGGCTGTATTCAATTCACCGTTCGATCTTGAAGACTACGAATATAAAGCTGTCTGCGCGGCGATGGATATCGTCAAAGGCGGCGAGGCCATTGAAGAGAAGTTCCAGAAGAGATTCGGAAGAAGTGTCGGCTTCGGTGTAGGCGTTAACTGCGGTCCTGCGGTCGTCGGCAACGTCGGCTGCGAATTCCGTATGGACTTTACGGCGATTGGAGATACCGTCAACACTGCAGCGAGACTTGAGGCTAATGCCAAGAAAGGGCAGGTCCTCATAAGTGACGTTCTTTATGAGAGACTTAAGGACAGGCTTGAGGTTAAAGATGTCGGAGAGATTCCTCTTAAGGGTAAGACCAAGGGCGTCTTTGTATATGAGGTCACAAAGATAATCGGAAGGGATTAACGGTCTGAATTAATCCTTTTGGTTTAAACGCTATTTGTCAGGCAAATTCTTTTGCAAATCTTTCAGGATCGATCTGATACAGCTCTTCGCCAAGGGCATCGCTGATCTCTATCAGCATGCGTTCATATGTGCACTGAAGGGGAGAGACATGGTTCTCGTCGCCGGTGTTCATACGGTTGGCGCAGCCGCACGAATTGGTGCAGCGCTTTACGAGATCACAATTGACGCAGGTCTCCGGAGTCGATGCTTTCTTCGCAAGCTCGATTACTTTGTTATCATCGATGCCGTCGAAAACATTACCCAGAAGATATTTCGTGTCACCTATGAAAGATGTGCAGGGATAGAGGTCACCTGTTGGGGTTACGGGCATCTGCCTTACACCGAGGTGGCACCGCTCGGCGGGATTCTTTCCGCTGATGCAGTCCCTGATCTTCGAGTGAAAAGCAGACATGAAGAAGTGCTCTTTCTTAATGAAGAGCTCTTTGAGGTAGGCGGACGTTTTTTCGAGTTCTCCGCGGAGAAGATCAAGATCGTCATCGGTCCAGCTTACACGGCGGCCGTAGGCAATCACAAAGGATACTCTCTTAAATCCGAGATCATGCAGATATTTAACGGACTCTGCGTAATAGGGAACAGCCTGCGGCGCGATCGTCGCCAGGGCTGTGGAGCCGGGCATATAGCTTAAAAGGAGTTTTGCCTTCTCTTCGACAACGGATGAAGTCGGCTGACCGCCTGTGAAGATCCTGCAGACATCCTGGGCTTTGCCGTCAAAAGAAAGACCGATACCCATGTTTGCTTTAACGGCGCGCTCGAGGAGGGGCTCATCAAGAAGCGTTCCGTTGGTCGTCATCTTGCAGTCGAATCTGATACCTGTCTTTAGAGATTTTTCTTCGCAGTAATCAAGAGCTTTGTAAATAAGGTCTTTCTTCAGGAGCGGTTCACCGCCGAAAAAACAAAGCCCTGCATTATGACCTCTCGAAAAGGCAAGATCACACGCTTTATAGAGGACCTCCTCGGTCATGTCACGGGGGCATTTCTCACGGATGCAGTAACTGCAGTCCATATTGCAATTCTCGGTAAGGTGAAGAGTCAGGTTCATAAAGGCTTATTAGGATTAATGATCTTCGACCTCAACAGTTCCGGAGAGTTCGGGACCTGTGTTATCCGGATACTCATCCGTCGGATCAGGCTCATACGCGACCTCGCCCTCAAGCGCTACATCGCCGTCAAGCTCAACTTCTCCGGCAAGATCGATCTCGCCCTCATAGATCGGCTCACTATCCGCATCTCTCTTGATCGTATTTTTCTGGACAGGACCTTTGCCGTTATGCTTTGTTCCGCTTTTGGCACCGAGGGAAAGATCCGTGCATCCTGTTACCGATACTGCCATCAGTGCTGCTGCAATACCTGCGGCATAGAGCGGCTTCTTATAATTCTTAGCGGGTGTGATCTTCATTTCCGTGCCCTCCTTTATCAGCTTTTCTACTATATTAACAGACAAGAAAGGGGAAATGTTGCAAAACGATATTACAGCTCCACGGTTATCTTCATGGATTTTCCGTCAGGGCAGAACGCGGAGATCTTTCCGCCGTGGGCATCGGCGACTGCCTTGGCGATGGCAAGGCCTATGCCGTTGCCGCCGGTGGTGGAATTGCGTGATTCATCCGGACGGTAGAAGCGGTCGAAGAGCCGGTCTGTATCAGGAGCTTTCTCATAATTGCAGGTATTGCAGACTTCGATGCGGACCCTGTTCCTGACCCTGCTCAGCGTGAAGGAGATCTGCCCGTTGTCATCCGAATACTTGATTGCGTTATCAATAAGAACGGAGAACATCTGCTGTATGGAGGTCTTCTCTCCGACGATCGAAATGCCGTCGCTGATATCTGTCTTTATCTCCTTGCCTTTGGCTTTCGCCTGCGGGATGAAGACTTCGAGAGTCTCCCATGCGGCGCTGCTTAAGTCGAACTGTTCCTTGTCCGGGACCGGCTTGACCTCATCAAGCCTTGAAAGCGCGACAAGTTCGCTTACAAGCCCTGACATGCGGCTGACCTGGGAGCGGATGTTGTCTGTCCACTCATCCTGTCCGTTTACCATCTCGATGACGTCGATACTGGTTGATATGGACGTAAGGGGCGTCTTGAGTTCATGACCTGCGTCTGTGATAAATCGCTTTTGGATCTCGATGTTGTGGGCTATCGGCCGGATAGCTTTCCGGGAAAGTATGACGACCAGCACGAATACGAGCAGAAGAGCGAAAAACGATATTACAAGGGTCATGCTCAGGACGGAGTTCATCGTTCTGATCTCTTTTTCGCAGTTGAGGAAGACCACTACCGTCCCGTCATACATATCGACGCGCGCGTAACGGTAGCCTCCGATATAACCCCGGTCAGAGTTTCTCTTGAGGGCGGTCATTGTGTAATCGATAGCTTCGGACTCCGTGACCGATGCGACGAAATCCATGGACGCGAAAAGCAGTTCATTACTGTCATCTATAGCGACGATGAAGAAACGTGTCATGTAATTGGCTTCAATATCAGGCAGCGCCAGAAAAGGCTCCATCGGAGTCATATCGCCGGCCATGCCCCTGTAGCCCCCTCCGCGCATATCAGGGCCGAAGAACTGCGGCCTGTAAGCATCGTAGTTGATTATTGAATCGATTGTCCGGTCGATGCGGCTGGTCTCCACGCAATAGTTCGCGATATTAACAAGACCCGCGATCAGGGTGATCACGAGAAGGAACGCGAGCATGGCAGCGGAGATGAAACGCCAGCGGAGCTTTTTGATCATTCAATGACCTCCAGCGAATAACCTGCGCCTCTTATGGTCTTTATCTCGACATTGGCATTGAGCGATTTTAACTTCTTTCTGACAAAACCTATATGTGTCCATACGACATCGATATAAGATTCCGAGTCGAGCCCCCAGATCTTTTCCATCAGGTGTTCGGTCGGGAATACGAATCCCGGATGAAGCATGAAAAGCTCTATAAGCTGGTACTCCTTATTGGTGAGACTGACTGATTTGTCACCTACGCGCATCTCGAACTTGTTGCTGTCGAGCACGAGGTTTCCGACCGACTTGACGGAATCGGAATAGATCTCGCTCCTGCGTCCGAGGGCCTTGATCCTCGCGATGAGCTCCGCAGTGGCAAAGGGCTTTGGGAGATAGTCGTCTGCGCCCGCGTCAAGACCTGCGACGCGGTCTTCAAGCTCAGCCTTTGCCGTGAGCATGAGCACGGGTGTCTTGTTGCCGGCGGCCCTCATCTTGGAGAGGACTTCAAGCCCGCTCATTCCGGGCATCATGATGTCCAGTACTATTACTTCGTAAGGTCCTGACTGGATATAGCTCCACGCATCGGTCCCGGTGTGGACGATGTCGACTGAGAACTTGGATTTCTCCAGGATCACTTTGAGCGCTTTTGCTGTAGATATCTCGTCTTCTGCTATCAGTATCTTCATGATTTTTTCCCTTTTGAAGATATTCTGAAGGATCTTCCTAAAATCAAGTTGAAATTATTATATAGCATTCTTAATCTCCTTGTCCTGCACGGAAAGCCTTATGCCGGAGTATTTCGCGTTTCATGAGATTTTGCCTGATTCTTTTCAGGTCCAATTCAAGTCACGGGCAAATAATGTGTTCAAATCCTATGGGAAAAGGAAGGCATGGAATCATGGAAAACAATACATACACTAATACTGAAACAAATATCAACCCTTATACACCCAACCCGGCATCCTCTCCAAAGAAGACAGGAGGAGCGGCAAAGGTTATTGCTCTTGCCCTTTGCTGCTCTCTTGTCGGAGGAGCGGCAGGCGCGGGAGGAGTTTTCGCTCTTAACGCTATGAAAGGCGGAAATACCGTAACAACGGAAAGATCCGAAGAATCAGTGATGCTTACAGGAAGCCGAAGCAATGCTTCCGTCAGGCTTACGTCGGTTGATACGGGCAGTGAACTGACAGCTTCCGAGAACTATGCGAATAACGTCAATTCAACTGTCGGAATAACCACGACAGTCACGACCGCCTACTACGGTTATCAGATGGACGCAGCCGCTGCAGGCTCCGGATTCATCATTACCTCCGACGGTTATATCGTCACCAACTATCACGTTGTCGAAGGCGCCAAAGACATTAAGGTCTCTACTTATGACGGCGGCACATACGACGCGGAGCTCATAGGATATGACGCGAAAAATGACATCGCCGTTATCAAGGTCGATGCGGATAATCTAACACCGGTGGTCCTGGGTGACTCCGATCAGATGAATGTAGGTGACAGCGTAATCGCCATCGGCAATCCTTTGGGCGAGCTCGCGTTCTCATTGACATCAGGCTCTGTCAGCGCCCTCAACCGCAAGGTATCTGTCAGCAATGTCGATATGACTCTTATTCAGACTGACTGCGCAATCAACTCAGGCAACTCCGGCGGTGCGCTCTTCAATTCACACGGCGAAGTCATCGGTATCACAAACGCGAAATATTCAAGCTCAGGCAGCATTACCACCGCCTCTATCGAGAACATCGGCTTTGCCATCCCGATCAACAGTGTGCGTGACATAATCACATCAATAATAGAGAACGGCTACATTGAGAAGCCTTACATCGGCGTTACCGTGATGAATGTTCAAAGCGATTATCAGAGAAATGACATCAAGGGCGCTGTTATCTACGATGTTGAAGAAGGAAGCCCGGCTGAAAAGGCAGGCCTACAGAAAGATGATATTATCATTGCCGTAAACGGAACAGCTTTAAGCAGCACATCGGAACTCTGTTCGATCCTTTCGGAAGGAAAAGAAGGAGACAAATACACACTCACTGTTTACCGCGACGGAGAAACGGTAAAGGTAACGGTAAAGATCGGTATCCGCCGCCAGGACGCGCTGCCTGATGATAAGACCGGTGAGGGATCCGGCACAGAGTCACCTTTCGGTAACGGCCCAAAGCCTGAATATACAAGACCGGAAAACTGAGAGACTGTTATTCCGTTCTGTTATCACTGACAAGGCACACCATATTTAACATTCACTTCATTCAAAAGTCACAAAATACCTTTATAATCTTAAATGTAGTGATGGAATATGGTGTGTTTTTCAGGGGATAACGAAGACCATGAAGAAGATTGCGGTTTTTACATCTCATGTTTACGAACCGATGTGCGGCCTGACGCAGAAGGGAATAAATGCTGCTGCCCTGGAATTCGGCGTCAAGGTTATTTATTTCGCGAGCTTCAGTGATTCTTATACCGGCAGGAGCTACGATAAATACAACAAGTACGATCAGGGTGACAGCGTTTCCTTTGATATCCCGGATCTCGACGATTTTGACGGAATCATCAAGATAAGCACATACTTCAGCCCGAGTGTAAAAGAGCATCTGGAGCAGATCCTTGCCAAGACAGATAAACCTGTTATCAATATTGGTCTTTTCGATCCTAATATAAGAACCATCATATGCGACGATAAGCTCTCTTTTAAGCAGATCGTCGATCACGTTATCGAGTGCCACGATTGCAGGGACATCTACCATCTGGCAGGCATTCCCGAGAAACCTTTTGCCAAGCTGAGACTTGAAGCATATAGGGAATCTCTTGAAGCCCACGGCATTGAATACGATGATGCAAAGGTCTATTTCGGAAATCTCTGGCGTGACTGCGGTGACGCTGCGCTCGATTATATCCTTGCTGATTGCAAAAAGAAGGGCAAGAAGCTGCCTGATGCGGTCGTATGCGCAAACGATTACAGCGCTGTCGGCCTTATCATCGCCTGCAGGAACAGGGGAATAAGAGTTCCGGATGACCTGATCGTAACGGGCTTTGACGGCGTTGACGATGCAGTCAACGGCTTCCCGACGATCACGACTTCGAGGCAGCCTTTTTACGGTTCCGGTTATGAAGCGGTCAAGGCGCTCACCAGAATCTTTGAAGGTGAAGAACTTGAGGAGAACCTTCTTATTCCGGCAGATTTCCTGCTCAACCAGTCCTGCGGATGCAAGCCCATGACGGCTGACAATATCCTTGATATCAGGGACGTTTATCTTAAGAGATTGAGGAACACGACAGACATCGCCCAGTCCACGACCAACCTGATGCTTAGTGTTGCTGAAGCTGAGTCACTGACTGAGTTCTTTGATGCCGTGAAGAGAAATGCGAAATGGAACTCCGGCTTTAAGGACATGCTTTTGTGCCTCGCGCCCGGCTGGGACCAGCAGAGGATCGTCGGTGAGGATTATTCGAAGACCGATGAGGACATGACCGTCGTTACCGGTTACCGCGGCGATGAGGATGTCCCTGTCCAGACCTTCCGGAAAAAGGACATCCTTCCCAAAGACATGCTCGAAGATCCCAATCCGTATTACATCTTCTCGATCCACCACCTCCAGTACTACATGGGTTATCTCATTGTATCGACTGATATCGATCTGCACGAGCAGGAGATGCAGCAGTCATGGCTCGTTGACCTCGGCATGATCTTCGAGAACCGCCGCATCCAGAGAGACCTGCAGTCTTCTGTCAACAGACTTGAGTTCCTCTACAGCAGGGATATGCTCACGGGTCTTTATAACAGACACGGAGTCCAGAAGTTCTTTGAGAGTTTCTTCCGCGAATGTCTCGAAAAGAAGACCGGCCTTGCGGTCATGATCGTTGACATGGATGGGCTTAAGCAGATAAACGACAACTACGGCCACCACGAAGGCGACTATGCGATCAAGGCGATAGCTTCCGCACTGATGGCATCTTCCGGTGATGATGAAGTTTGCACGAGAGCCGGCGGTGACGAGTTTGTCATTCTGGCCAAGAACTATGACATCATACGTGCCAACGACTATATCAGGAAAGTTAGGGATTACATCTCCGCCAAGGTTAAGGCTGAGAACAAGGTTTACGATGTTGAAGTCAGCGTCGGTATTTATATCGCCGATCCGTCCAAAGAGGAACGTGAAGAGCGCTTTGACGAATACCAACTTTTCGCTAAGTATCTCAAGATCGCCGACAAGGCCATGTACGACGAGAAGCGGGAGCACAAGAAAGAGGCGTAAAGACAACGCTTTATATAATCTTCCTTACGGCCTTTTCGTCCGCATCAAAGCGTTTTCTGATCTGATCTGTAATCTTTGCGAAAGATTCCTCAGGCGTTTCCTTATATCTTCCGGTAACGTGTTTATAGCCCCAAAGGTATTCGGGCGGTGTCATGACCGCAACGGGCCAGCCGTATTCTTCGCCCTTTTTGTTCAGTCGCGGGCGGAAATCCTTCGCGACGAGATATGTCTGCATTTGAAGCTTTGTGAGGATCCCCTCAAAATTCTTCTCACCGCCCTTGCCGAATCCGCCTTTCTCCTTCATTTCGAAAGTGTACAGTTCTGAAGAGCACCCTTTGCTCTCAAGAGTTTTGACATTCACATTCCACATATCAGTGCCCGCCGGCACAAAAAGATCCATCAGGAGTTTCTCGCGGTAACCTGCCTTACCGTCATCGTAGAGCGCGTCGAAGTCGTAACCTGAGCGGCGGTAATTGGCGAAGTACGGGAACCATTTTCGCGAGATAAAGCCTGCGCGGCCGCCGAAGAATTTCCCGTAAGCGATATTTCCTGTCCTTGTAAGAACGATCCTCCATTCCCACGGATCCTTATCACTGTCGCCCGTCCACCAGCGCGACGGATCGGTCATGTTCTCGACGGAAAAGCCTTTTATGTTATTCGAAAAGAGCGGAAGAAAACCGACCTCTTCGATCACTTCGAGAAGCCTTTCGCTGCTCTTGACGCAGCCCTTGCTTCTGCTGCTGATCCCTTCCATACACCATACGCCGTTGATTACTTCCATGAGTGCTCCTTTGCCGTTTCATGATATGATATATTTTATACAGGGATTTCGAAAAAGACACACTGTTTACATCTTTGGGGGATAATATGGCTGTACTGCCTGTAAAATGCAGCAAATGCAAAAACACGGTTAATGTCGATCCTGAAAAGCACGGACTGAAGTGTCCGTCCTGCGGAACGTGGATAAACACGGTAATGGAGCTGCAGAAACAGCACCCGAAGTGGACCGGACTTCTCGCTCAGGAGAAGAAACTCAATGAGGAATTAAACCGTCTGACGGAATATGAAAGCAGCTATGAGTCCGGCGCTTCAAAGGCGAAGAGATACCTGCATAAATACAAGTACGTGATCATAATGCTCACGGTCGATATCGTCTGTTTTACCATCAGGATCGCCGTTTATGGTTTTACGCCTCCGTCAGGTGCTCTTGAAGTCTTTCTTATCATAGCTATGCTCATCATGTCTTTTGCGGCTTATATTCTGCCGATGATATTAGAGCGCGTCAAAGAGAGGAACGAGGAGATAAACGGTATAAACTACGCCAGGGAAGCAAGACCCAAGCTCAATGATAAAATGAATGCTCTCCAAAAGGAAAAAGAGGCGTATCTGGAAGAATTCGGTCAGAAAGACGCATCGCAGTAAAGCGGTACATAGCAGGGGATCATCTCAAAAGATTAAACTTGTTTTCCGTCGGTTTTCCGTGACCGTAATACAGTGTGCGCGGACCGAGAGACATGATCCTGGAAGCGCTCTTTTTGATCGCATCAAGGTCGTTATAAAGATGTCCTGTCGCGGGCGAGATCCAGTTATCGAGAGCGTCTCCGACCAACAGATCTTTGCCTTCCACATCAATGCCGACTGACCCTTTGGTATGGCCCGGAAGATCTATGACCTTCGCGTCTATCCCGTATGGCGAGAGGCTGTCGCCCTCTTTGATGTAGAACGTGTTGGCAGGCTTATTTACAACGGTGTTTCTCAGCACCTTAAGCGACATACCGAGCACTACTTTTCCGACAAGCCCGTAAGATTCCATCGGCTGTCTGTCAAAGCTGTCGAAAAGTTCCAGATCAGCCTCGTGGAATGCCACAGGGACATTAAAGTGTTCCGACAGTCTAGCGGCATTTTCCGCATGATCGAAATGCACATGCGTCAGCACGATCAGTTTAAGATCATACTTGCTGCACTCAGCCAGAACGGCATCGTATCCCTCGCCGCTTGCGGTGTCGACAAGAACGGCATTTCTGCCGTTTGTCACGAGGTAACAGTTATCTGTCTTACACTTTATGTGATGTATTTCACTCATGGGGAAGATTATAGCATTAATGGAAAGCGATACGAAAGTTTACTTTCCGTACGCTTCGAGCGCCTCCTCATAGTATCTGCGGAGCCTTGACTTGAGAGACTTCGGCTTGATGACAACGGCTTCTTTTCCGAAGCGTCTGAAGTATTCCTCAAGCTGCAGTTCGGGCCAGTCAAAGTGATACTTGTCTCCTTCTATTTCCGTGACCGCGGGCCTGTTCTTTACGATCATCTTATACATCTGTTTTCCGCGCTCTGTCATGCGCACGACGGCGTGGATGTCGGGCGCTGCGGCGTGAGGACTTCTTAATCCTTTTAAGGTCAGCCTCTCGCTGATCACCTCATCTTTTACAAACGTGTCGGAGGTTACGAAGATATCCCTGAGCCTTGATATCCTGAATGTGTGATCCTTGCCGTACTTGGAGTCATGGCACAAAAGATAGCTGAACTGCTCCTCCTTGGATGTTGCGATCAGATAGGGCTCGACCCTGGTCATATTCTTGTTCCAGGAATTGGTGGAGGAGAAGCTTATGATCCTGCTCTCGCGGATCGCCCTGTTTATCGCTTCATATGCCGGTCTGAATATGATCTCTTCTCTTTTGTTCCTCGGTATGGACAGATAAGACAGGAACATATCCTTGATGTAGCCGGACAGCGAGTTGTCCTTAAGCAGATTGTTCTCGATAATCTTGATGATGCTGTATGAATCTCCGCTAACGGTGAGCGTGATCACCGTGCTCTTTCCGGATACGGGTTCCTTATTGGTTATATATGTTCTGATTATCTTATCCGCAAGAAGCGCGGAATCCGCGGGCTTTAGGGATCTTACCGAAGTCAGTTCGCCCAGCACGTTACCCAGCAGCTCCTCATTGTCATTCCTGTACTGTTCAAAGTAGTTGACGATCAACTCCTTGAGAAAACCGTTGAGGTTAACGGAGCCGTCGCTTCTCGTGAATTCAAAGAGCTCGGCATCGTTGACGAGCCTTGCTTTTGTGTCTTCTGAAAGGTAGATCTTGTATTTTTCTGTCATAGTGTATCTCTTATTTGGGGTTGTGAATTATAGCGAAAATCTGAAAAACTGCATGATATTAACATTATATTGGGGTTGTATTATCAAGTCAATCCGCATCTTTAATAACCCCAAGTGCCGCGTTAACATAAGATTGCAGCGGGTCAAAGACACTCACAGCAAACAAAAGCGATCTTTACAGTGGTTTGTATCAAAGTTCATATCTTTGAATCGCGGGTCCGAATCCCGCAGATGAAAAAAGTGTCTTGTAAAAAACGTTGACTAAAGGTGCATACAGCAAATCGTTTTGTGGCGTCCTTAAAGCCGGGGGTCACACCCCGGAGCACCTTGTTAAAGGAGAAAAAGAAAATGAAAATGTTGAACTATTTAAAGAAAGAAGCTAACACAGCTTACACAGCAAACGGCGCAGTATCCTATGCGTCAACAATGTCTGACTGCCTGGATCTTTTTGCCACAGCAGGCGCATTGAGAAATGCGGGTGATGATGAGATCCTGGAAAGATTCATCAGAGCCTTTGCTGAAGACAGGGATATTGCCATGAAGACACTCTTCTTTGCAAGAGATGTCAGAGGCGGTCTGGGTGAGAGAAGATTCTTCAGGGTAATAATGAAGTATCTGGCCCAGAACTATCCTGAGACTGTTGTAAAGAACATTGCAAATATCGCCGATTATGGCAGATATGATGACTTGATGGCCCTTATGGACACAGGTTGTGAACAGGAGGCAGTTGCTTACATCAAGAGCATTTTGGAAGAGGATATGAAGTCCATTCAGGCACAGGACTCCGTGTCCCTGATGGCCAAGTGGCTGCCTTCTGTAAATGCCAGCAACAAGGAGACTGTAAGACTTGCGAAGAAGATCGCAAGGGGCATGGGAATGTCTGATGCTTCCTACAGAAAGATGCTGTCAGAACTGAGGGCATACATAAAGATTCTGGAGAACAGCCTGAGAGAGAAGGATTACTCTTTCGAGTACAGGGCACAGCCTTCAAAGGCATTGCTCAAGTACAGAAGAGCCTTCATCAGAAATGACCATGAAAGATATATGGAATTCATCTCACAGGCAAAGACTGATCCGGGTGTCATGAACACAGGCACTCTGACTCCCTACGACATCGTAGGCTCAGTTATAAAATCCAGGTATGATGAGGAAGGCATGCCTCAGGATGAGAGAGAAGCACTGGATGCAACATGGAACTCATTGGAGAACTATGTAAATTCAGACAACACTCTGGTAGTTGTGGACGGCTCCGGTTCAATGTACTGGGGCAGGTCAGGTGCTATGCCTGCAGCAGTTGCAGAGTCTCTGGGCATCTACTTTGCAGAGCGTAATAAGGGTGCTTTCCACAACCACTTCATTACATTCTCTGCAAACCCCAGGCTGGTTGAGATTAAGGGTAGGGATATTTTCGAGAAGGTGCGTTACTGCATGAGCTTCAATGAATGCAGCAACACCAATATTGAGAAGACCTTTGACCTTATATTGAACACTGCTGTAAGGAACAGACTGAAGCAGTCAGATATGCCTTCAAGGATAATCATTATCTCTGACATGGAGTTTGACTGTGCAGCAGAAAATGCAGAGATGACAAACTTTGATAATGCTGCAGACAAGTTTGAGGACATGGGCTACAGAATGCCCCAGCTGGTCTTCTGGAATGTCAACAGTTTTAACAGACAGCAGCCTGTCACAAAGAATGAAAATGGTGTGGTACTGGTCTCAGGTATGTCTCCTCAGATCTTCAGGATGCTGAAGGAAGACAACTTAAACCCTTACCAGTTCATGATGAGCGTGATCTTGTCAGAAAGATATGAGAAGATCGCCGCCTGATCTTTGAGATAATTGTATTAAACGTCAAAGGCTTTTGGTCTGTCATACGCAAACCAAAAGCCTTTTCTTATAAACGGAGAAAAAAGAAATGGAATACATAGAAATAAAAGGAAAAGTAAACACAGCAATCTGCTACGCGAAGGTCGTTGAAGACGAAGCGATAGAGCAGATCAGAAGAATGTGCGATTATCAGATGACCGAAGGGTCTAAGATAAGGATCATGCCTGACGTTCACTCCGGAAAGGGATGCACGATCGGCACGACCATGACCATAACAGACAAGGCAGTGCCTAACGTCGTAGGCGTTGATATCGGCTGCGGCATGTATACTGTCGAGCTCGGCAAGGGTGACATCGACTATATGCAGGTCGATGCGGCAGCTCACTACATTCCCTCCGGCACATGCGTGTGGGAAGGCAGAAAAGAGAAGTTCGATCTCACAGGTCTTAAGTGTTACAGAGAACTCAAGGACACAACAAGACTCGGAAGATCTCTCGGTACATTAGGCGGCGGCAACCACTTCATCGAGATCGATGAAGCATCAGACGGCACCAAATATCTTGTCATTCACTCCGGTTCAAGAAACCTCGGCAAGCAGGTCGCGGAATTTTACCAGAGACTTGCGGTAAACCTCCACAGAGGCTACGGCACATATCTCGAAAAGCGCGATGAGATAATCCGCACATATAAGGAAGAGGGCCGTAAGGATGAGATCCAGGCTGCATTAAAGCAGCTCAAGTGGGAAGTGTTCGAAGGTGAATCCCCCATGCCCGAAGACCTCTGCTATCTTTACGGACAGTATCTCGAAGACTATCTCCACGATGTTGAGATCTGCCAGGCGTTTGCGAAAAGAAGCAGAGAGCTGATGGCCGAGATCCTTTGCGCCAGGGCAGGCCTTACCGCAGGCGAATCCTTCCACACGATCCACAACTACATCGATACGGAAGAGATGATCCTGAGGAAAGGCTCCATCGCCGCGCACAAAGGCGAGAAAGTACTGATCCCCATCAACATGAGAGACGGTTCCGTCATAGCCATCGGTAAGGGCAACCCTGAATGGAACTACTCCGCGCCTCACGGTGCCGGCAGGATAATGTCCAGAACAAAGGCCAAGGAAACTATCTCCATGGAAGACTATAAGAAAGCCATGGAAGGGATCTTTACGACATCCGTCAACGAGCACACTCTCGATGAAGCGCCTATGGCTTACAAGTCTCTGGAGGACATCATTGATGTTATCACTGAATCCGTTGATATCGTGGAGATAATCAAGCCGGTCTACAACTTCAAGGCGTGATCACTTTTTTATGCTCAGGACGATTATCGCGGCGAACACCAGCGCGATACCTGCAATGGCAGCCGGACCCACGGTCTCATTCATTACAAAAAATCCGAACAGCGTTGCAGCGGCAGGCTCAACTGTGGCAAGGACCGCAGCTTTGCTTGCCGTTGTCATGTTCAGTCCGAGCGTGTATAGAAGGAACGGTATGACCGCCGTGACGACCGATGTTAAGAGCACAAAACCGGCCAGTGATAATAAGCTGTCCGTGGCTGAGATTTTCGAGACAAGATCTGCTGGATCGGAGACAACGACTGATCCCAGACCTGCGATCAGAAATGTGTAGCACGTGACAGTAAGCGGTGAGTATTTCTTCAGCGCGAAAGTGCCGAAGATACTGTATAGACCGTAACCGAGACCGGAACCCAGCCCCGCGAGGATTCCCGCAACTGTAACTTTGCCGCCGAAGCCAGATACCAGAACGCATCCCGCGAATGCAAGTATCAGCGCGATCACTTTTTGAACAGTAATCTTTTCCTTAAGGAATATTATCGCGAGTATCATGACCCAGATGGGTGATGTGTAGAGCAGAATGGCAGCCGTCGACATCGTCATAAGACGTATGGCGGTGAAATAGCAGCATGTGAAAAAGAGTATGCTGACGAGGCCGAGCGCAAGAAACAGCGGAATGTCCCGGACCTTTATCCTGAAGCCTTTCGGATCTTTGATCAGCAGTATCAGCGCGAAAAGCACTCCCGCCGTTGTCAGCCTCAGACAAGCGACCTGTATCGACGTGAACCCCAGGTCATTCAGGTGCCGCACGAAAATACCCATGCTGCCCCAGAACAGCCCCGCGATGATTATCAGTATGTTGCCCAAAGCGCCTTTCTTTTCCACGATGGATCCTCCCCGACGAAGGAATTATAACATGAAGGGAAAACGTTTCGACGCGGATTGGTCCCATTTATGACACTATCTATCTGATAGACTATTAATGAGTATAGAGAAATCGACGTTTTTGTTGAATGACACGTCGAAATAGTGCAGGGTTCAACAGATATGTTTGATAATGAATTTATCAGAAGGCCACAAAAAATCTGAACGATCCAGTTGAATGACCCGCTGAAAATGGTGTATCGTTCAACCTAGACTTGAGGTAATATAATGAAGACACACGCTGATGATTATTCTTGGTATATTGATGAGTTAGTGCCTGATATATCGAATGATCATAGGACCATGGAGGAACTAGATAGGGACATCGCTGAGATGGAAGCCCAATATAAAAAGAAGTTTGCCGATAAGCGACCAAATGAGTTTCCAGATTTTTTGATAAAGCGTTGGGGAGGAAATAAACCCAGGCTTGTTGATGAATGATAATGACCGCGCTGCCCAAAACCGGTGCATCGGTTGAATGACCCGCTGAAAATGGTGTATCGTTCAACTTAAAGAGTGAGAGACGGAGGGAATTATATGGTAAGCCACCAAGACATAATGGGTAAGCTTATTCATTCCGGAGCAGCGTTTCGCGCAAACGGCATAGCTGATTGCGTAAAATATCATGTGACTTCTTTTGATATTGTTGAACAGTTAAAAAAACTAAAAAACGATCAAGTCATGGTAATTGGGTGGACTGTCTCTCAGTGTGCTATAGCGGCATTAGATGTGCTTGGTGAAGAAAAGTATTCAGGGAAAGATCCCAATGTATTGAGTTTGATAAAAGGTTTTAGAACATTCGTTGATAAATCCACCGAATCCAGTGCATCGTTCAACCAGTAACTGACCAGACAATATAACATAATCAACCAAAGAGGTTAAGTACCGCACGGTACCTGACCTCTTCTTATATGGGACCAATGAGCCTAAAGCTCGGAGGTCCTTTTTATAACACATTGCGGTAAAATGGTCCCATAACGCATGAAGAAAAACACAGCAAACAGTTTGACTTTTTATGGGAGAAAAATATGCCCGCAGATAAGAGTGAGAAAACAGCAAGGCTGCTCTGCATACTGTCCACAGTCCTGATGATCATATGCAATGTCGTGGCTCCTGTCGCGATGTTTTTGTGGCTAGGCGCGGCCACGCCGCGGCAGCAGGACAAATATGCGATGGACGTGATCGTCGTAACGGTGCTCGGCTGCGGAGCCGGCATGATTGCCAGCCTTATCATGGCGATCATCGCGAGATTGAAGGAACCCGGAAGCAAGTGGGCACTCGTCTGTATTATCATATCAGCTATACTTCTGGTTACGGGAGTCCTGGCTGCGTTCTTTACGGTCTGGGCAGCAAGCCAGTATCAATACTACGGATAAAATGGTATTATTAACATAGCTGCAACGGCTACCAGAAACCTTTATAAGGTAAATCCCAGGGCAGAGGAAGTTATATATGCTTCATATAGATCCAATTAAGCAAATGCAGGCGGGTGCGGGAGATATTGCGTCATTAGCAGAACAGTATCCCGAGCTGGCAAAAGAATGGGATTATTCCCATAACGGAGATCTGACTCCGGACAAGATAACCCCCAGCTCACGTCAGTCAGTTTACTGGAAGTCTGCAGACGGACACTGCTGGCAGTGTTCTGTTTATAATCGCGTTAAGAATTACAGGAATGGAATAAAACGCTAAAACCCGATGCATCGGTTGACATTCCGGACTTATGACACTTTGGTACAATGAGCCTTGCCGGTGGTATAATTTAAGAATCAGGAAATTAAGGAGGATTAGATTATGTCATTTCAGAGAGCTCTTTGGCACAGCGGTCTCACATATAAGCAGACATGTCCCAAGTGCCACGCAGTAACTCAGTATCAGGACGACAAGCTCGATTTCAGACCGTGGTATGCAGACGGCTTCATTTATTGCTCAAGATGCCGCACGCCGCTTCGTCACAATGAGGCTTATGCTATTGATGCGGAAGGTAATTATCTCAATACCACTCCGCCGGCTTCACCCGCAGCTCCCGCGGCACCTGCTGCTCCGGCTGCCCCCGCAGCGCCTGTGGCAGCTGCTCCTATCGCGGAAGGTTCCACGGCATATTGCAAAAACTGCGGACGTCCTTACACTGTAGGCGATGCAAAATTCTGCAACGGCTGCGGAAACAAGCTCGACTGATCGTGAATTAGCAAAACTATGGAGGCGTTGAACGACCTGCCAATAATGCTCGTTTTAGCGCCTCACCCGGACGACGAGATCAACCTTGCTGGCGGCATAATATACGGCAGCAAGGTTGAATACGATATATACGTTGCCTACGTTACCGACGGCAACTATCTGATCAGTTCTGCAATCCGGCACAGGGAGGCGGAAGCTGCATTGTCTGTGCTTGGTGTAAAAAAAGATAACATAATTTATCTGGGCTTCAATGACTGCTCGTACGATGCGGAGGAGCACACGTACCATTTGGAAGGCAGCGCGGTTACCGGTTCGATCTATGAACTCCTTAAAAGGATCAGCGCGGATGTGATAATCTGCTCGGACCTGGACTACCATCCTGACCATATTATGTGTTCCTTATGTTTCGAGAGGGCGCTCGGCAGACTTCTGAATGAGCGGCCGGACTATAGCCCGGAGGTCCTGAAAACATTTGCATATGAGAATTCCTATAACGGGCCCGGGGATTTTTTCGAGGGGAATAAACCGGAATTCCGCGTAAACGATGAGGGACTCCTGATTAGCAACCCTTACTACAGACTTACTGACGCGGTGTTCTACGGCAACACGCGGGAATGCAACACGTATCAATTAGGTAAGAACTCGCTCTGGAGGGCTGTTCTTTGCCATAAAAGCCAGGTCCTGGCCGAGAGAGCGAAAAGGATCATCAATTCAGGATATATGTTATGGGCCAGGCGTACGGACAGCCTGCTCAGAAATGCTAGTATAACCGTCTCCTCAGGTGACGCGGGTTTTCTTAATGATTTTATGATTTGTGATTCAAGTAATATTCTCGGCGGGCATATTTCACCGGTAGTGTTTGATAAAGGCTTCTGGACTCCTTCGCCCGACGACGCGAAAAGGGAGATAACCGTCAGTCTGGAAGAGACAGCGGACAGCCCGGTCCTGCGCATTTATCCTGCTTTAGGTACCAGTCAACAGGACGAGGGAGATATTACGGTTGTATACGGCGGCAGGGAAGAAGTTGCCAGGCTTATGCTGCCGTTCACTGAAGTTGCTCTTGACGGTGAAGTGAAGCAGTTTTCCATAATTGCCGGTAATAGTATCACGGGGATCAGTGAGATCGAGTTGTTTAATGACGGACAGCCACAGAAGCCGGCGTTCGCAGGAAAGGCCGATGCAGACATTCCCGGACGCGCGCCTCTTTTCCTTAAGGTGATAGACAACATAGTGATAAAGGCTCATGAGATTTCACAGAAAGCGAAAAGGAAAGTCCGCCAGAAAAATCAAAAATCTGTTATAATTTCCTGAAGACCCGTGCGGCTTCTTATAAGCCGTAAATAGTGGTGATTTCTTTATAAAAAGGTAAAGTTCAAAGGATATTTTCGGGAATGCCGGCAGATAAAAAACATCCGACATATGCGATCAAGATAAACACAAAGCGCCAGGCCTGGGAATTTGGCGCCGGCTCTGACATGGAGCAGAAAATGATCAGCAGCGACAGGATCCACGAGCATCCCGACGGGATCTATGAAGTGTTTACCAAAGAAGCTTCCGAAGGCAAAGGCCAGATGGCAAAGACCGGCGATTATTTCAAGGTCGATGAGGAAAATTATCCTTCGCCCTGTGAGCGGAAATGGTTCCAGGAAAACCATCAGCACATAGAAGATGACTGGTATCTTCAGACCGCAAAGCCTCTTAAGATCTGGCGCAAGGACGACGGCGAATCCGAAGAGATAACTTTTCTTACCGGAAACGGCTTGCTGAAGATAGATCCCGAAGATCCTGATCATTATTTCTCGGCTATGCTGTGGGGTACCATGGAGACCGCCCACTCAGACGCTGTAATCGTCTTCTATGATGTCAACAGGGATGAGAACGGAAAAATCGTGTCGATCAATTTTAATTTTGTTGACGCAGGGTATTTCAAGAGCAATTACAGGATAATAGAGCAGGGTTAATGCAACAATGAACAGGCTCATTAAGACAATATCACTGGCTCTTATTTTCGCCGTCATATTATCTGTGACCGCATGCGGCAAGCGCATTCCCGATGTGGAGACCGTATCAAGATACTCGCTGGAGGAACTCGATAGCTTTGCAACTACAGTCGATGAGAAAACCCTCATAAGAAACTGGGGCAAGCCTGAGACCGCTGATAATGAGAGACTGTGGCCGGTTGAACTTTCCGGCGGAACAAAGTATATGGTCGCATATGTTGAGGACGGCAAGATAACATCCTTATATATGTCGGAAACGCTGTTCATCAATGTGGTAATGAAGGAAAAAGGATTTACATACTGCACTTTCGGCCGGGATGATTATTCCTCTGATCCATACAGCGTTGCGCGTTTTCCTGTCAAGGACGTATTCGGAAACAAGATCAACTGCGAAGTCGGAGATCAGATCCTGATCGAGTTTGACGGCAGGATAATGGAAACCTTCCCCTCGCATATACCCCTTCCTTATTCTTATAAGGTAATGGGACACCTGTCCGATGAAGAAGTTGAGGAGATTGCCGGGCAGATACAATGGCCGTAACTCAAATTTTCCGCAAATGTTTTAGGTTCATTTCAGGTTGGGGTGAAATAATGACATCAGTTTAGCAAAACAGTTTTTCATTACAGCCCCCCTCCAGAAGCCCGGATTACAGCATCCGGGTTTCTATTTTTTGTTATTAAGCAACATAAGGGAAAGCATGTGTTGCTTAACCAACGAAATGACACAACATTACTGATTGGATCGCATTCTGTTCTCAAAGATAATGAAGCCATAAAACAAAGCATTATCCAATAAGGAGGACAGAACAATGAAAAACACAAATATCAGAGACCTTACCATAGATCAGCTTGGTATAGTCAGCGGCGGAAATGAAATAGAGACACATGAAGACAGCCACAAGCTTTTTAAACTGGGATTGCTCGATGAGACATATAATGACGGAGAGTTGACATTCGATTGGGAAAGGTGCTCTTCCAATATCGATGCAGCCTGGGCGAAGGTTGGTATAACATGTGTTACCAATTTTGTTTGTGTCAATCAATACTATTATGAGGGCAAAAAGATCACAAGAACGGAAGCACTTGAGATTGCCAAAAATAAAATGATCAAGGGACCTAAGATCGGCAACCCTCCTATGGGCCAGTAAGTCATTCAATGGCACTATAAAACTACTGAAGCGTTCGGGGCAACCCGGGCGCTTTTTATAATTGAACTGGACCGACTGAACTGAAATGGTGCATAATCAATTTATGATACCAGGCGGAATGTGAGTGCTTCAGACAGGAGATACATAATGGATTTACTTGATGTTTTATCTAAGGTGTCGGTCCTTAACAGAGACAATGGAAGAGTGTTCACGGATACGACGCGTTTGGACATGATTCAGGAGCTTCTTGACGGAAGTGAATATAAACGCATCAATGATGAAGGACTTTTCCACCTGTATTCTAAAAAGGATATCGGTTCACTCTGCAAAAAAGAAGTAATCGTTGTCTCGACTCATGTCGATTGTGAGCATCATATAACCTGCTGCTTTTCGGAGCGCATAGGTGACGGCCTTCTGAAAGGAACTTACGATAATTCCATTACGAATGCGGCGATACTCTCACTGATGCTTGATCATCCGCTGCCGGATAACGTGATCGTTGCTTTTACGGGTGATGAGGAAGAGACAAGCATCGGATCGATCCAGCTTGCACGATTCCTTAAGAGAAATGGATTAAAGATCAAGCATATCTTTGTGCTGGATGTTACGGAAGTCGGATGGGAGAAACAAGCAGACTTTACTGTCGAAAACGATTTCTGGGATGATGATTTCGGGGAGACAATTATAGAATATGCCGAACGGTCAGGATATCCATGGCGGTTCGTTCCGGGGGAACCGGATGATATTCCGGAGTATGTACCCGGTTACCGGATCGAACATATCGAAGCCTTTGAAGATGAATCGTGGGACTACGATGAACATGATATCGATTGCTGCAGCCTCTGCCTGCCATCAAAAGGCGAGATGCACTGCGATGACGGGATCCTGGTGCGTGAGTCATCCTTTAAAGTGTATACGCAAGTGTTAGGAGAACTGCTGTGTCTGAAATAAAAATGACCGGCTTGCTGCAGGGCCTTCCAGAAGATATAAGAAAGCTTCTCGAAAACAAAGAATATACGATCGACGATATAGGCAAATCGGGGTCGAAAATACTGATCTTCGAGGATATGGTGCTGAAGATCACGGATAAGTCTTACGACGATCGCGATGCGGTGGAGATGATGCGCTGGCTTGAAGGCAGACTGCCTGCCCCCAAGGTCATATCTTTCGAAGAAGACGATTCTCACAGATATCTTCTCATGACAAGAGTTAAGGGAAAGATGGCCTGCGATAAGTACTATATGGAGCGCCCGGAGGAACTTATGCCGCTCCTTGCCAGGTCCATAAGAATGCTGTGGAGCATAGATATAAAAGGCTGCCCTGTTATAAAGGATCTTGACCGGGAGCTTAAGGAAGCAGCATACAGGGTGGAGAACGGTCTTGTGGATATGAGTGATTCCGAACCCGATACATTCGGTGAGACCGGCATGTTCAAAAGTCCGGAGGAACTCCTTAAATGGCTTCAGGATAACAGACCTTCTTATGAACCCGTATTATCCCACGGCGATCTGTGCCTTCCCAATATCCTTATTGAGAACGGTGACATAAGCGGGTTCATCGATATGGGCAACTGCGGCATCGCGGATAAGTGGAGAGATATAGCGCTTTGCTACAGGAGCCTCAAACACAACATCGACGGGACATACGGCAAGGTGTATCCGGGCCTTGAACCCGACGATCTTTTTGAGGAGCTCGGGATAGAGCCTGATATGGAAAAGATTGATTACTATATACTTCTGGATGAGCTGTTCTAGAAGTATGAAGTATTACGAGATGCAGACGCTGCTGCCGCACACTTTGCACTTCATATGGATGATGTTGCTGTTCGGCTCGTAATATCCTTTGTAAACGTTGCCGGTCTTGCCGCAGCATCCACATGCCTGATCAGGAAGAAGCTCTTGATATACAAAAACAAAACTGTCATCAAGCCAGTCACCGGGAGTCCACTGACCGCCTGTAACGGAATTCAACTGATTTACTTTGATCTCGTTCATGTTGTTGTCATCCATTGTTTGTTTCTCCTTTCAGGAAAAGGTATAGGGTCCTTTTTCTATAATACTTCATGATGACCGGGTCATTCTCATTTCAATTCCCAGGAACGGAGTTCCTCGTAAGGTTCCGCTCTTGCCAGGATGATCTTCTCGGCTGTTGCATCAAATGCCGTAAATTTATTAAGTATTATGGAGAATGCCTCATTAATGGTCCCGGGCTGTAATCCGACAGCCACAGCTGCGTGCGGGACCCACTGATAAGGCAGATAACGGCTCAGGTTTCCGGGTTCGTTATATTTGAGCAGTCTGTCATTAACGGTCCTGCAGGTGTCAAGAAGGAATTCATTCATTACGGGTCCGAGATATATAACATACGGGTTGAATACTCCGATGTTGGCGAAAGAGATCGTGTGTTTTTGCATGCCTCCGGCAATGTCCCCGATGTCGGAGATAAGTCTTTCCTCATCATCGCTTACTACCATGGACACGGTTACGTGCGGCGGAACGCCTGCATCAAGCATAAATGTGCAGCCTGTCGCAGCGGCAACTTCATCCATCATGGCGCGGATCTTATTTTCCGTGTCTTTGTCGAATTCCAGAGTTATCGCGTAATCCAGCATCTCAAGATCTCCTTGTGTACAGTTAACTTATGATCCTGATTATAACAGAAGGTGTCTGCCGTCAGCCGGCTCACCTTTGCCCCATATTTAGTTAATTGATTCATAAATTAATCTAACATTTAGTTAACAAACCTCTTATTATGTCCGTGATATAATCGCAGTATGGAAGTTGGATCTGCATTTTTTTACGTTGAGGCAAATATTGTCTGTATCATAATCTTCGCTACGCTGCTCATTAAGGATCTGGGCGGTGTTGGCAGGCAGACCAAACAGATGATCTTCGTAAACATCATCATTTCGCATATTCTGTATTTTATCAGCGACATCTGGTGGGATCTTGTACTGACCGGGTACATTCCGGCTGTCTTTTCGATAATAGCCATATTCAATATAATAAATGCCGTCCTTCTGAGCGCTATTACAGGATTTTGGTTCGTTTATGTTGAACTGTCGCAGGGTGAGGAATACATCAAGTCTTTAAAGGCACGAATCATTGTTCTGATCCCCGCGATGTGTGAGACGGTGATAATGCTGATACTTTTTGCATTCTTCCCGGGTGCGGTGGTGGACGGAAACTTAAATCTGACAATGGTGTATTACGTCATTTTCGTCGGAGTGCCGGTAATGTATGTTATCCTGAGCGCTGTCCGTTCGTTTATCAGGGCTTTTCGAAAAGAAAACTATGCAGTCCGGAAACAGTATGTTGTTTGCGCTGTTTATCCGCTCTTTATAACTGTTATAGGTATTATTCAGACAATAGGGGCCTCGTTATTAGGGGTCTCGGTGCCGCTGTTCTGCTTCGGATGCGCGGTCATGATGCTCTATGTATACATCATCTCGCTCAACGATCAGATATCGATCGATGAGCTTACGCGTCTCAACAACAGAACTCAGCTCAAGAAATATATTGTAGGTGAAGCGGCCAAGCCGGGCAATGATGTGCATTTTGTTCTCATGATCGACCTTAACAAGTTCAAGCAGATCAACGACCAGTATGGTCATGTCGAAGGTGACCATGCGCTTAGGAGAGCGGCAGACGCTCTCAGATATGCGTGCTCGAATAATGACATGAGACCTTTTATCGCGCGTTACGGCGGCGACGAATTCATCATCATTATCAGGACCGATGATGAGAAACCGGTAAAAGAACTCTGCGCCCTGATCAAATCAACGCTTATCCGTCTCAATGAGGAATCAGGCGCGGCATATGAACTTACCGCAAGTATCGGATACGCAAGCTACAACGGTGATATTTACGCTTTCCAGACAGCATTGACCAAAGCTGACGAAGAACTCTACAGGGATAAGAAAGCTGCAGTTTAATCTTTCACTGAGGATAAAGACCTGTTACCAGCTTTCCGGCATCTTCAGCAGATAAAGGACGTCCCCAGATAAAGCCCTGGACATAATCGCAGCCGATATCCTTAAGTGTATCAAGCTGCTCCTGCTCCTCGACACCTTCCGATATTACGTCAAATCCCATTACATGCCCGATCGAAATGATGGCAGCTACATATTGTCTTGAAGAATCGCCGGTATTCATCTTATCGATAAATGATTTATCGATCTTAAGAAGGTTGGCGGGGAACTTATGCAGATAACTGAGTGAGGAATAACCGGTGCCTCCTTAAATCTCTGACAGATCACAAAATCAATATCATAAGATCCCGCGGAAAGCAGGATCTTAAATATATTTTTATTTTATACACACGAGGGTTTGATTTCTATTCAAAAAGCCCATTGTTAATTGAATATTCACCCGCCCGAAATGTTTTTAACTCCCTGTTAACCTTATGGTCAGGAGACGGTGAAGTCAGTGAAAACAGCTGTCCCGCCCGCTTTTCCGGTCGAGAAACACGAGAGCGCAAACCTGCATCCCGTAAAATGATCGAGCCTGAACTTTAGCTTATGGGGAGCCCCTATCTGTCTGAAGCCGTCAGGTCCTTCGAAATAACAGGTTGCCGTATCGGAGGTAAAGTCGCATTCGACCCTTACCGTAAGGGAATCGCTCAGCAAAGGCACCTTTTCTTCAGTCAGGCCTTCTTCTTCGCTCAGATCCCAGGGACCGACCTTGCTCGTGTTGCTGAGCATAACGGCATAAAAACTGCCGTTTTCCTTTGTGATGCCCGCAAAAGCATAGTCGCCCTGGAATGCTGAAAGACCCGCAAGATCGCCGTCATTAAGATCCTTTGCGCATACCGTTACCACAGCGCTTCTTAAAGGTCCTTCTATCTTCTGCGTCAGTGTGTTTTTCGCATGGAAAAGGTTCCTTGAGACCTTGTCTGTCGTTATATGAAAGCCTTTATCGAATTTAATAAGATTACTGTCAGGCTCGTGGTTAAACTGCCAGAAATCCTTATATCCGTCCGCAAAATCATCGTTTCCGCAAAGCCCCGTGAGCTCACATTCCTCGACCGTATTCTCCTCATCAAATACCGGTCTTCCGTCCTGCCATTCAAACGGCACGACGACAGGGAGCCTTCCGACCGCGCCGCTGTCCTGGAACATTATCATGTGGCTGCCGCAAGGCCCGTCTACTATGCCGCCCTGCGCTATGCCGGAGTCTCTGATCCCAAGGTCGTTATTGTAGATATCCCCTCCGGTGAATTCCCCTTCAAGACTGTCTGACACATACATCGCCTCAACTCTTCTCCATCTGTCTCTTAAGGAATGGATCATGAAGAGGTAATACTTTCCGTCGATCTTATATATGTGGGAGCCCTCGAGACCGAGCATAGGATTGCCTGTATCATCAACGATCACACGGTCAAGCCCGCCTTCTCTGGGACCTGTCAGATCATCATTTAATTCTGTCAGATGAATGTCTGTATTGCCGTAAACCACATATGCTTTTCCGTTGTCGAAAAGAAGCGAGAGGTCATGGTAAAAGCCCTTTATCTCACTGCGTTTCCATGGTCCCTTCAGATCTGATGCCCTGAAAAGATATGTCTTATCCATATCATTCGAGGAGAAAGCGACATAGAATGTGCCTTCATAGAATCTCAGCACCGGAGCCCACATTCCTTTGCCGTAGATGTGAAGGCCGCCTTCAAGTCTTCTTTCGGGAGTGCTCTCAAGCTTTTCAAAAACATAGGAATAATGCTCCCACTTCTTAAGATCTTCAGACCTTAGAATCTCTCCGCCGGGAAAGAAATGCATAGTCGTCGTGATAAGGTAATAGTACCCGTCGTGAAATATCACGTCGGGGTCCGGAATATCCATATTAAAGTGATAGCAGCTTCTCATTTTCGATCTCCCACATTATCCTCAAAAATCTATCCTCATCAGCCGGAATAGAATTCGGTGGTTGTCTCGTTCTTCTGGATCAGGACCGAGCTCTGGTGATATTTCTTTATAAGCTCGTCACACAGCGCGTGGACATCAGCCTCGTTGGTGTCACTCAGATAGATCACAAGCGTGTATTCCTGAAATTCCGTGCCGTCATCGTCTATCCATCCGCCGTTGGCTTCCTGGATGGTATATCCTCCGAAACGCGAGATGAGGATGTCCTTGAGAATGCTCTTTGCCTCTTCGGGAGCATATACGGGTTCATTGGTGTCACAGTCATTGGTACCGAGATAAAGGACATACTGGATATCTTTTGCCGGAGCCTCTTCGGGCTTCTTATTGCCTTTGATAACGATAACAAATGATGCCGCCGATAAACAAAAAGCGACCGCTGCAATAATGACCGCTACAGTTGAAGATCTTTTGTTCATATCATAATCCTCCGAGCCTTTGTAATACCTGAATTATAATATTCCGCAGAGCCTTATTGGTTAACGGAAGGTTAACTGTAATATGTTTTTCCGTAAAGATTCCGGGACTCCACGGTGCGTGGGTAACATCACTTCAGGTCCTGTGATATCTTTGAGCCGTAAGGAGGCAGGAGCCATGGATAAATACGTAACAGGAGCCGTGATAAGAAAGCTCCGCGAGAATAAGAAGATGACACAGGAAGAACTTGCCGGGAAGGTCTTTGTCAGCAGCAAGGCAGTGAGCAAGTGGGAGACAGGGCAGGGCTTTCCGGACGTAAGCCTTATAGAGCCTTTGGCAAAGGCCCTGGACATATCGGTCATAGAACTTCTGTCAGGCGAGGATATCAGGAATCTTAACCGTTCATCAAACATGACAAAGGGCAGATTCTATGTCTGTCCCGTCTGCGGAAACGTGATCAGCACGACAGGTGAGACTGTGGTCAGCTGCTGCGGAATAACGCTTCCGCCGCTTGAGCCCGAGGATTGCGACACTGAGCATGAGATCAGGATCGAAAAAGTTGAGGATGAGTATTATGTCACGGTCTCTCATCCTATGGCGAAGGAACATCACATCTCGTTCCTTGCTGCCGTTTCTGACCACGGGATCCAGCTGGTAAAGCTCTATCCTGAAGGAAATGCCGAGGCGAGATTCCGCATAGACTGTATCCGGAAAATGTACGCATACTGCAACAGGCACGGGCTCTTCATGGTTAAGATGTGAAACAAAATAGATACAAAACCGATACACCGCCTTCAAGAAGCCTTTTTTAACGAATGATATACTTCCGTTATGGCATAAATAATTTCAATAAGACCAATCGGGAGGCGTATATCAGATGATAACCGGAAAAAAGATAAGCAGATATTTCAGAAGGGGACTGACGTTTGCAGTCATGTCTGTTGTGGCAGTGTCGTGCTTCGGAGGCTGCAGCACTGCGGATGAACCCCAGGCTACAACAGCTATTGCGGAAGACGGAGTCGTGCTGTCGAATGATTCGTCGGATTTCGTGCTTCTGAGCGAAGCGGTCCCGGATGCGATCCTGGAGATCAGATACTACGGCACATATAACTTTGTCGGCGACAGGATCGACGGTTACGAGGAACCGGTTGCGCTCCTCACCAAAGAAGCAGCCGCATCTTTGAAGGAAGTCAGTGACGAACTGATAACCATGGGTTACCGCCTGAAGATCTACGATGCGTACAGACCGCAGATGGCTGTTACGAACTTTAAGAACTGGGCGCTGGACCTTGACGATACCAGGATGAAGGAATACTTCTATCCTGAACTCGAGAAAGATGTTCTTTTCCCGCAGGGTTATATTGCGGAGCATTCCGGCCACAGCCGCGGAAGCACCATCGACCTTACGCTTTTCGACATGACCACCGAGAAAGAGGTTGATATGGGCGGCACGTTCGATTATTTCGGCGAACTGAGCCATCCGGACTATATGGAGATCACCGACGAGCAGTATGCGAACCGCATGATCTTAAGGGATGTTATGGTCAAGCACGGATTCAGGCCCCTTGAAGAGGAGTGGTGGCATTTCACACTGGAGAATGAGCCCTATCCGGACACATATTTTACCTTTACGGTTAACAGCGATTCAGTCAAGAAGGCAGCCTGAGCCTTAAGATCAGCCATGCTTCAGGCTGATGGTCCCGGGCCTGTAGTCAGTAATATCAACATACTCTCTGATGATATCGAGATCACCGGAGAGGTCACCCAGAGTAACGAGATAATCGCAGCTTCCGAGGAGGCTGCGGTTTTCATTACTGAGAGTGCCGGACCTTAAGTCATCTGTGCTGAGGGCGTAAACATTATTTGTCCTGAGATAGGCAGCCGCGGCCACCCTGGTCTTTACGGGCAGGCAGTCCTTTACATCTTCTTCGCGGTAGATAATGAAATAGGATTCCTCGTTGTAATAGTACTTTTCGGGAGCGTATTCGCAAAGAAGATCCCATGAAGCGGTCGTGAACACTTCAGTCTGGTGACAGTGTGAAAAACCTGCTATATATCCGATGTCGAACATAAAGATACTGACAGCGAGCGGAACGGCGCAGAGGGCGGCTGCCGCAATAATGCTTTTCCTTTTGTCCATATCCGTGAACAGTCCGTACAGATAATAAACGATGATCCCCGATACGAATATCGTGACGGAACCTATATATCTGTAAAAGCAGTTGAGCAGGTCGGAATTGGCTTCTTTGTTATTCATCGAGAACAGATATGTCAGAAGCAGGAATAAGCTGTAGACAACAAAGAATACGGACAGCTCAAGAGAGGTTTTAAAGAACTCCTTCTGCTCCGCATTGATCTTTTTCCGCGCGATCAGGAATACAACGAGCAGGACCGCGAAGATCAGCCATAACAGCCTGACCTGCATAGACATAACTCCGGTAAGATCGAACATCTCCTGAAGGAATCTTACGAATATGCCCCTGACCTGGTCACCGGATTTCTGTGAGAACATCGAGAGATAACGCGCGATGGAAAGACCCTGTCCGGAGTTTTCCAGAGATCCGAATACAATCTTTGCCCTGATTATGTATGCGTAGAAGACCGCGAAAGGGATTACCGCAGGCAGGATCTTTACTGCCGCGTAAGAGAGCTTTGATGACGGCAGCTCTTTTTTGATATGCATATTCCTGAAGATGACCGCGAAAAGGATAAACGGCAGGCCAGCGATCTTGATCAGGGCTTCAAAGCACATCAGAGCCGTGAACATAACTGTGCCGGTCCTGCTGTGTTCTGCATCCTCTGACAATACGAAAAGCACTGCCGCCACAGGGATCAGCGCTATTGTCGTATCGGTGAGCAGGCAGTATGTGTTTACATCCATCGAACAGAGGAACACCGAGACCGCGGAGACAAATATAAAGAGCATGATCTTTGCCGTTACTGTATTGCCTTTATCAGCCTTTCTTCCGCCAAGCGCGAAAAACGTATTAAGCGCCGCAAGGTTTATCAGCGAATTGGCAAAGAAGCATTTATCCGGAGCGAATCCCGTAATTGAAGTAATGAACCATATCCATGTTGCAGTACCCGGAGCATAGCTGGGGAAAAGCATGTCTGGCATAGTCGGATATGCATTCTCGAAATACATCATCTTGCAGATCTTGTACCAGTGTGAGAAATCATCGCCGTGCGATACCCCTGTGCCTTTTGTTATGAACCAGATCCAGACGGTTCCGGCCGCCATAAAGAGCAGTGAAGGATCCGTGAGGGTCTTTTTTATCAGCGGAAGGATCTCATTTTTCTTTTTTATCAAGGCAAGAACGTGCAAGGCGATGCCTGCTGCGATGATTGCATAAAAACCTGCCTGAAGGAATCCTGCAAGCCCGAAGATATACAGAACGAGAACCGTATATGTTATGAAAAGAACAGGGAAGAAGGATGTGTTCCGCCTGATGTATAAGCCGTATCCGAGATAGTAGCCGGACAAAGCGATAAAAAATACAGCCGCCAGAATAACAGGCATATATAATCCTCCAACAAACCGTTACTACTATAGCATGCATGACCGCCCTTTTGTAGTTGACAGGGCGCGCGCCCTGGCGCGTGTTTTATAGATAAACCGATTTTGATATAATTTTTCTGTTAAAAATGGAGGGTAAAGGGTTATGAAGAAGAAAGAGAATACCGGCCGCCGCGATGAGGTGGAGAAGATCCTGCTGGATTTAAGCGGAATGGAGCAGAAAGCTCTTTTCGAAAAGTATCAGACGGATGAGGAAGGTCTTGACCCCGTCCAGGCGTCGGACCGTCTTGAGGAAAACGGCAGGAACATAATAGATTTCGGTAAAGAGAAGAGTCTTGCCGTCCGAATCAAGGATGCCATAATAAATCCTTTCAATATCGTTCTTCTGGTTGTGGCAATAATTACTTTCGTGACGGATGTAATCCTTGCGGATGAGCCTTCGTTCGCGACATTCATAATGCTCGTTGCCGTAATAATCATATCGGCGGTCATATCGTTTGTTCAGGAGGAAAAGTCCAACAACGCGGCCAAAAAGCTCCAGGGCATGATAACCAACAAGCTCGATGTCATAAGAAACGGCGTTGAGACCGAGGTTGAGATCGAAGAACTCGTGCCGGGAGACATCGTTAAGCTCGCATCCGGAGACATGATCCCGGGTGACGTAAGGTTCATCGAGACAAAGGACCTGTTTATTGACCAGTCCCAGCTTACAGGCGAGAGCAATCCTGTCGAGAAGTTTACGACTTCGGAGGCAAATGCCGGAGTTACGGATCTTGCCAATATCGGTTTCATGGGTTCCAACATCGTATCGGGAAGCGCAAAGGCGATAATACTCACAACGGGTGAGAACACATACTTCGGAAGCATGGCTAAGAGTCTCAACTCCTTCGAGGAGAAGAGCGCATTCGAGAAGAACCTCGATTCCGTCAGCAAGCTCCTTATCCGTTTCATGCTCGTTACGGTTCCGGTCATCTTCATTGCCAATTTCATCACAAAAGGCAAGGGAGGCTGGCTTGAATCCCTCATGTTCGGCATCACGATCGCAGTCGGCATCATGCCGGAGATGCTCCCGGTCATCATGAACTCGTCGCTTGCAAGGGGCGCCATCAACATGTCCCGCAAGAAGACCATCGTTAAGCGTCTTGGCGCCATCCAGACATTCGGCGAGAGGGACGTTTTCTGTACGGACAAGACCGGTACGCTCACGCAGGATGAGATCATCCTCGAGAAATACATGGACGTGCTCGGAAGAGAGGACAAGCGTATCTTAAGACATGCGTTCCTCAACAGTTATTTCCAGACAGGTCTTAAGAACCTCATGGACGTTGCCATCATAAACCGTGCCGAGAAAGAGGAACTCTCATTCCTCAAGGAGGCTTACATAAGAGAGGACGAGATCCCGTTCGACTTTTCGCGCCGAAGGATGAGCGTTGTGCTCAGGGACCAGAACGGCAAGCGCCAGCTCATTACGAAGGGCGCTGTCGAAGAGATCCTCTCGATCTGCTCTTTCATTGAGATCGACGGTGAAGTCAAGGAGATCACGGACGAGCTTAAGGCGAACGCGAAGAAGATCGCGGAAGAAAATAACCTTGAGGGAATCCGTGTCATAGCGGTTGCCCAGAAGAACAATGTTCACGGAGTGGATGTTTTCGGTGTCCAGGATGAGAGCGACATGGTCCTTATAGGATTTGTCGGATTCTTAGATCCGCCGAAGGAATCTGCAGGCAAGGCTATTGATGCCCTCAGAAACAACGGAGTCCGCACGGTTGTTCTTACCGGTGACTCAGAAGGCGTTGCGATCAATATCTGCGGAAGACTCGGCTTCAGCACTGAGATGACGCTCACGGGCGCCAAGATTGAGGCAATGAGTGACGAGGAGCTTAAGGAAGCGTGCAAGAAGTGCGACATCTTCTCCAAGCTTTCTCCTTATCAGAAGCAGCGCGTGGTAAAGATGTTCCAGGCAAACGGGCATGTCGTAGGTTATATGGGCGACGGTATCAACGACAGCTTGCCCTTAAAGCAGGCTGACATCGGTATCTCCGTTGACAATGCTGTCGATATCGCGAAGGAAGTCGCCGACATCATCCTCCTTGAGAAGGATCTCATGGTCCTTGATGAAGGCGTTGTTGAAGGCAGAAGCACATTCGCGAACATGTCCAAGTACCTTAAGATGTCCGTCAGCGGCAACTTCGGAAATATGTTCTCGGTACTTATCGCGAGCATCTTCCTGCCATTCCTTCCTATGCTGCCGGTACATATCCTCGTGCAGAACCTCTTAAACGACTTTGCCCAGCTCGGCATGCCTTTTGACCATGTCGAATCCAAATATATCGAAAAGCCCAAGAAGTGGGACCTGAGCGGAATCAAAGGATTCATGGTGTCTTTCGGACTCTTGAGTACTGTCCTTGACGTATTGTGCTTCCTCGTTCTGTGGTTCGTATTCGGATACAACAATCCTGATATGGCAGGATATTTTCAGTGCGGCTGGTTCATGTTCGGCGTTATCTCGCAGACGATGGTCATCCATACGATAAGAACGCCGAAGATGCCTTTTGTCGGCGACAGGGCTTCGGTCCAGCTCACGATATCGACGCTCGCTATCATCGCGGTCACGCTCCTTATCGGATTTACAGGCATCTCGGCGTTCTTCAGCCTTCCGACGATGCAGATCTCATACATGCTCTGGCTTGCGATCCTCATGGTGGTCTACATGATCTTCGCACAGATCATGAAGGTCATCTACATCAAGAGGCACAAGGACTGGTATTGATATCTTAAAGGAGAAAAGGTAATGGCAAAGAAGGGAATGGATCCCAAAACAGAGAAGACACTTACAAAGATAGTTAAGGCGCTTATCGTTGTTCTGGGCGTGTTCATAATACTCATTGCCATCGTATTTCTTATTGCGCAGATCTACTTTAAGGTTCCCGTTATCGATTACTACAAGGCTTCCGACAAGGAGATGAAGATACCGGGTCTAGCCGACAATCTGATCCCGCAGGGCTTTGACTACATAGAGTCCGAGGGAATCTATCTGATCGGAGGTTATCAGAAGGACGGTTCGCCTTCGCGTGTATACCGCGTTGACCGTCAAAGCGGTGATACTACAGGATATGTTGTCCTGGGTGATTCCGAAGGCAATGGCGTCTCGCCCCATGCCGGAGGTCTGGCAGCGCACGGTGACTATCTGTTCGTGGCAGGTGATGAGGATGCATGTATTTATATCTACAACCTGTCAGATGTCCTGTCTTCAACAAGCGGGACTGTGATAAAGATGGTCGATGAATTCCATACGACATACAGAAAAAACAGCATCAATGTCGCTTTCCTGTGCTTTACGGATGACAGGCTGATAGCCGGCGAGTTCTACAGGGATCCCAATTACATGACGGATGAGTCTCACTGGATTACGACGCCTTCAGGCGAAGAAAACCGCGCCCTGGCATTCTGCTACGCTTTCAGCGATGATGAGGATTCCGTCTGCGGCATCAACACGACCCCTTCAGAGATCTGGTCTCTGCCGGGTCTTGTACAGGGTATGGCGGTCTATGACGGGAAGATATGGATATCTCAGTCTTACGGGACAGCGAAATCCACGATAAGCAGTTATGACATTTCCGGTTCCGAACCTGTGGATTTCTGGTTTTTTATTTATTCCGGCAGGGCTGAACCGGATGTGTTAATTCCTATATATGCTTTGGACGGCACAACACAGGTATCGTCTTTTGAAGCTCCGCCGATGGCCGAGGAGATAGTATTCGTTGACGGAAAGATACTAATAATGTGTGAGTCCGCTTCGAACAAGTATTATTTCGGGAATCTTACGGGCGGCACCTGGTGCTACGCCACGGATGTAAAGGAACTTACCTGATCGTGACGGTCTGAAGGTCCTCAAGACCTCTTTCATCATGGCTTGTGATTATGAGAAGACGGCCGTTCAGATGCTTTCTGATGAAGGCGATGGTCTTTGAGCGCGCCTCATCGTCAAGCCCGGTCAAAGGCTCATCGAGGATCACGCAGTCCGAATCATGAAGCATTGCCCTTACGACAGCGAGCCTGCGCTTCATGCCGCCTGACAGTTCGTCAGCTTTTTTGTTCAGGGAATCTGAAGGGAGGAGCTCCAGGATCGCGGAAGTCGCGTCAGTTACGGAGACATTCTCATTGACTGCGGTGACATTTGTCAGCACTGTCTCTTTGCCGAAGAGCCTGTTCTCCTGGAAGCATACTGCAAACCGCGTTCCTCCGGGAAGAATGATCTCACCCTCCTCGGGCTTAAGAAGCCCCAGAATGAGCATGATGCAAGTGGTCTTGCCGATGCCTGAAGGACCTTTAAGTAGATATCCGCCCTTATCGAAAACAGCACTGAACGAATCCAGTACCTTATTATCTTCAAATGATTTGCTTACATTCTTAAGTTCGATCATTTGAGCACCTTCTTGACTATAAGCGAGATGAGCTTTTCGATGAGGAAAGCGGTGAGTACGGCCGTGAACGTCCATGCGAGCATCTCGGATGTGGCGAGATTGATCTTGGCCCTGTAGAGGCCGTTTCCTATAGATCTTAACGGCTGGCCGACAACCTCGGCCGTGATGCCGCCCCTGAAAGCCATGCCTATGGCAAGGGATATAGCGCTCTTAATATGTGATGAGAGTGAGGGCAGATAGATGTAGCGGATCTTTTTCGAAGTCTTCATATCAAAGACTTTGGCCATATCGAGCATCTTGGGGTCGGTTACGGACAGACCTTCGAGGATGTTCTTGTAAAAGATCGGGAAGGATATGACCGATGCCACTATTATCGTGACGTTTGAACTTCCCGCCCAGATAAGCGCGATGATTATGAAGCTTACGACGGGAATTGATTTGATCACCGATACGAACGGCGAAAGAAATTCTTTAACGATACTGAATCTGTAGGACAGGACGGACAGGACCGTTCCGAGGCACATTCCGATAAGGAAGCCCAGAAGGATCTTGCCTGCCGTTTTGCCTACAGAGATATAAAAAGATGCTTCGGAACCAAGTTCGATCAGGGCTTTGACCGTGTCGACCGGACCCGATAACAGTATGCTGTTATTCACGATGAGTGAGAGCACCTGCCAGATAACGAGCCAGATCAAAACGATCAAAGTTGTCCTGATGTACTTGTTCTTCATTTATCAGCCTTTATAGTAGAATTCATCTCCCGGAAGTTTTCCACCTATTGACTTGGGGTCGCTGTTGTAGAGGACTTCAAGATAAGGCGCAAGATTGTTCTTAACGCTGTCGCCTGTCATGCATACGACGTTGCAGGCGGGGATAGCCTTCTTCGCGAGAGGCTCTTTGCCGATGATCTCCTGAGCTACGACCAATGCAGCCGTTGTATCAAGATCTGAATTGGCGGCATTTACGCTTTCGCCATGTTCTTTGATAAATGTTTTTACTGCTTCGGGATGAGCTTTGAGGAATTCGTTTCTTACTACTGTAACGCCGGTGACCATGCCGAGACCGCCTGTCGTGAGCTGCCATTCCTCTTCAAGAGAGAATGTGACGGCGATGGATTCATTCTGGGCGCATGCGACTGTCGCGAAAGGCTGGGGAAGGACAGCGATCTGCGAAGGGTCTTCAGCGAGGACCGCAGCTACCTCAGTAGCTTCCGACTTGAACTCGATCTCACAGTCTGTTATGCCGTTCTGTTCGAGAAGATATCTGAGTGAATATTCGGGAGTTGCGCCCTGACCTGTTGTTATGACTTTTCTTCCTGCAAGGTTTTTAATTGATGTAACGGAAGCATCGCCGGTAACGCAGTAAAGAACGCCTAAAGTGTTGATGTCTATTACCGTGACACCGCCTTCTGTCTTGTTGTAGAGGACCGAAGCGAGGTTCGCGGGAACAAGCGCGATATCGAGGTCTCCGGATACGACCTTTGCGGTGATCTCATCGGGTGCTGCCGACATGGCAAAATCGTATTTGCCCTCGGAGGTGCCTTTGGACGCCTTGTCCATAAGGTTCACGATACCTATTGTTGTGGGTCCCTTAAGAGATCCGACTCTGACGACTGTGTCGTCCTTCTTTTTTGCGCATCCTGCCATGAATCCAACGGATATTACTGCAGAGAGCACGGTTGCAATAATCTTATTTTTCATAAGATTGCCTTCTTTCTAATATAAAATCGAACTGATTATACACCCTTATACAGATAATGCTATTTTGTTATATTATTAGAGAACAACCGCAAGATCGTAATGTGAGGTCAGAAAATGAATGGATCCGGATTACCTGAGTTTGATATCAGTGCTTTTTTCGATAAGACGACGGCATTAGGTCAGGCTGTAGAGCTTCTGATCTACACGCTGATCGCCTGCCTGGTTACGACCATAATCCTTCTTATTTACAACAGATTTGTCAAAAAGAAGCTCAAGGACAAGAAGAACATCCAGGTCCGCTTTACGCAGAACATCATAAGGACGCTCATTATCCTGGTTGCGGTCATCTGGGTTCTCGTAAGTTCGACTGCCACGACCGATATCGGCAAGGTCCTTTTCCAGGGAACCGCGATAATCGGAGCCGTCGCAGGTCTTGCTGCGCAGCCTGTCCTGGGAGACCTCTTCAGCGGTATCGCGCTCAGTTTCAACAAGCCATTCGAGATCGGTGACAGGATCGAGCTGGACAACGGGACCAGAGGGATCGTAATGGATATCACGCCGAGACATGTTGTGATCAGAACGATCGACACGATCGATGTCATCGTCCCCAACAGCAAGATAAACGCGGGTCTCATCACCAATATGAGCCATAACACCAGGATCAGGTCCGCCCACCTGAAGTTCAACGTCGCATACGGAACGGATATCGAGAAAGCCATGAAGGCCATAAAGACGGCCGTAGTTGAATCGGAACTGACAATTCCCGCATGGAAGGGCGAGAATTACGGCCCGGTGTATTTCATCTCCTATGCCGACAGCAGCCTGGTCCTCTCAACGACCGTTTACTATGAACCGTCCAACGCGACAGAGTTCGTGTTGAGCGATATCAACACAAGAGTCAACGATATCTTCAATAAGGAAGGCATCGAGATACCTTTCAATTACGTAAATGTCGTTATGAAGGGAAAAGATTAAGCTTTAAAGATTCCACGCAGGGAAGATTTTATCCGCAGACAGTGATCTTTCCGTCTGCACCGGGAATGTCCCTTATTATCTCGCCGGCTTCAGGCACCGATATATGGCCCGACAGCGGGTTCTTTATGCTGATCACCGGTGTCGTGATCTCGGCCTCGACCTCCGATCTCTCAAATGCCAGATCGCAGTCCTCCATCCTGCAGTTGATGAGTTTAAGTCCTTTGCAGTAACAGAGCGGCTGGGTCCCCTTTATAGTGCAGTTTACGAGTGTGAGATTTTCCGAGTACCAGGCCAGATATTCCCCGTTGATGACAGAGTCTCTGACCGTGACATTTTTCGCATGCCAGAAAGCGTCCTTGGTGTTCAGAACGGAATCTTTTATCCCGCAGTTCTCAACATACTGGAAAGAATACTTGCCCGTGAATTCGACATTCTCTAGCGTGATATCCGAAGATCTCATGAGGAAGTATTCGGATTCGGCCGTGCAGCCGGTCATCTTAAACCCATGGACAGACCAGCCGAATTCCGTCGAAATGACCGAGGATGAATCTACCGATACGTCACGGCATTCTCTAAGGGCTTTAACTCCGTGCAATTTTGTGCCGGAGATCCTGACATTATCAGAATACCAGATGGCAGCTCGGCATTTGTCTGTCATCTCGGACGATGTTATCGAAAGACCATGAACGTGCCAGAAGGGATACCTGAGGTTGAAGAATGAATCCTCGACCGTTACGCCGGAGCACTCCTTAAGGGCGCTCTCGCCATCTGCCGGTCCGTCGAAACGGCAGTGCCTTACGGTGATGTCACTGCTGCCGTAAAGAGCTCTTTCTTCATCTGTCACAAGGTTCTCGATAAGATTCATATAAGTAGCCTCAAGCTTTGATTGGAAAGATTTTACTATACCGGCAGGGGTATCCGTATATCACTTTTCTGTCAGTTTTGTTTTGACATATATCAATATTGTTTGTAGTATAAACTCAGTTTGATATTTATTTGGAAACTATACTCGTATACGGGGTGCAGAATATGAAAAACGACAGCAACACCATCGGAAAATCAGCTGAAGATTATCTCGAGTCTATGATCATCCTTAAGGAAAAGAACGGCTATGTACGTTCTATCGATATTGCCGGTTTCCTGGGTGTTACAAAACCCAGCGTCAGCAATGCCATGAAGCGTCTGCGCGAGGAAGGCTACATCGAGATGAACAAATCCGGCTTTATCACGGTTACCGAGAAGGGTATGGATATCGCCGATAAGATCTACACAAGACATAAGAAGCTTACGGATTTCTTCATTGCCCTCGGGGTTGATCCCGCCGTTGCCGAAGATGATGCCTGCAAGATCGAGCACGATCTGAGCGACGAGACATTTAACGCTATCTGCGCTCACATAGATAAGTCCGGCAAAAAGAAAAAGTAATAAAAGATACATTTATCTGGTCTTAATTGATATAAACCTGTCTGTCCTCTATGTTAGAATTTCCGTATCGATAACCATGAATAAAGGAGACTGACCTATGGCATGTTTTTTGGTTCCCACAACAGAAGCGATCGTAACAACAGTAATTAAGAAAGTTGCTGACAAGAAAGGTTCCGACAATATCTTCATCAAGAAGATGGGATGGCTCAATAATATGCTCTGGGGCGGTTCGGCCCTTCTTGCATTTGAGCATGTATGGCACGGTGAAGTCACACCGTGGTTCCCGTTCCTTACTGCAGCCGCTGATCCCGCTGACGCTGCGGAGATGATCCATGAGATGAGCACAAGCGGTGTTGCGATGGCTATCCTTGTAACGCTGGCATGGGTAGTGATGGTCCTGGTGGCCAACGCTGTTGCCAAAAAGAAATCACCCGCTTCGGCTAAGGCGAAGGCATAAGGGGGCAACTGAATATGACTCTTCTTATTACAGTTTTCGCGGCAGCAGTCGCAACGATCCTCTGGTATAACTCCAAGACAGACAGAAAGCTCGGCACACTTGCCCTTATGTACTGGGGCGCAAGCCTTATGTGGCTCGTTGACGCGGTTGTTGAGTATATCGAAGCCGGCGCTGAGTTTTTCGAGCAGGCACCTGCTGACATGCTCAACGATTCATACCTCGGTCTGTCCGTAGTCGCTTTGGGGATCGTCATCTGGCTCGTAGTCCTTCTCGTTAAGGATCCCGAGGGCAAGGTCAAGGCGATGCTCGCTTCCAAGTAATGAACGGTTCTAAGGACATAAGAATTAAAGAATCAAAGCTCACAGAGCTTATAAAGGCCGCCGGGAAACTGGCGGTCGCTTTTTCAGGAGGCACGGATTCAACATATCTCCTGTATAAGGCTCATGAGGTGCTGGGTGATAACGCTCTCGCGGTTACTGTCAGGTCACAGGTACTGACCGGCGAAGAGTTTGAATGGACCGCCCGGTTCTGCGAGAGCAACGGCATAAGGCAGGCTGTTATAGATTACGATGTTTTCGATTCTGAACAGTTCGGGGACAACCCGCCGGACAGATGCTATTACTGCAAGAGATCGATATTCACGAATATTAAAAAGACAGCTTCGGATAACGGCATTACGGAAGTTGCCGACGGCAGCAATACAGACGATACCGGCGATTACAGGCCCGGCATGCGCGCGGTGAAGGAGCTCGGGATAATAAGTCCGCTGATGGAGGCCGGACTCACAAAAAACGATATCCGGACTCTTTCTAAGGAAGCAGGTCTACCTACGTGGGACAAGCCTGCGGCAGCGTGTCTGGCATCAAGATTCGCGTACGGTGAGAAGATAACGGAAGAAGGACTTGCCCGCGTCGCAGCTGCCGAGAGATTTATAAAAGACATGGGTTTTGACGGCATCCGTGTAAGAGTGCACGGCGGTATCGCAAGGATCGAAGCTTCACCTGAAGATATTGAGCTTATAGCTTATGAGCGGACCAGAAAAGAAATTTCAGAAGAACTTAAGCGTCTGGGCTTTAAGTATGTAACAATTGATATGGACGGATACCGTACCGGAAGCATGAATGAGGTCCTGTAATGAGTGATGCGAGAGATATATTAGAGAAGGTTGCAAGCGGGGAGATGACGCCGGAAGAGGCTGAGCTCCGTCTTAAGATGAAGCCTTTCGTTGATCTGGGCTTTGCCAAGCCCGACCTTCACAGAGGCATAAGGCAGGGTGTGCCGGAGATCATCTACGGTTCCGGGAAAACGCCGGAGCAGATAGACGCAATAGCCTCAAGCCTTTTGGAAGCCGGACAGGAGACGGTCATTATCACAAGGCTTTCGGCAGATAAGAAGGAAGCTCTTAAGACACCGGTCAGATATTATGAAGAGGCCCGTATCGGTGTTGCGGGGATCATTCCCGGAATAACCGCGAAAGGCACTATCGTCGTTGCGACGGGCGGCACATCTGATCTTCCGGTTGCCGAAGAGGCGGCTGTCACGGCCGAGCTTCTCGGCAATAAAGTCAGCCGCATCTACGATGTGGGTGTCGCGGGACTTCACAGACTCCTTGCTCACAAGGAGGAACTCATGTCCGCAAGCGTCATCATCGCGGTTGCGGGAATGGAAGGGGCGCTTGCGAGCGTTATCGGAGGACTCGTGGACTGTCCCGTGATCGCAGTCCCTACAAGTGTCGGATACGGGGCTTCTTTTGAAGGCCTTACGGCTCTTTTGGCGATGCTCAATTCTTGCGCGAGCGGCGTTACAGTAGTAAATATAGATAATGGATTCGGTGCAGGATATTCTGCGGGTATGATCAACCACATCGGAGGTTAATGTATGAAGACTCTTTATATCGAATGCAATATGGGCGCTGCGGGAGACATGCTCCTTGCTTCTCTGGCAGAGCTTACCGGTGACGTTAAAGCATGTGAGGAAAAGCTTAATTCATTGGGGATCCCCGGTGTTACTTATATTTTCGAGCCGGCCGTAAAATGCGGTATCAAAGGCACGCATGCCCGCGTTATTGCTCTCGGTATGGAGGAGGATGAAGACCTCCATGAGCATGAGCATGAACATGATCATGATCACGGACATGAGCATGAGATCGAACTTGAGGATCCGTCTGAGGATTCCGGAGACGGAATTGATATCCTGCCTTCAGATGATCACGGACACCATCATCACCATCACACTCATCTGAGCGATATCGAGAATATCATTGCGGGACTTAATGTCTCTGACAAGGTCAAGGATGACGCTCTTGCCGTATACAGACTTATCGCCGAAGCCGAGAGTAAAGCGCACGGAAAGGAGATCACGGAGATCCATTTCCACGAAGTCGGAACGATGGATGCAGTAGCGGATATCGTAGGTGTCTGCGTTCTTATGGAACAGATCAATCCTGATGCTGTTATCGCATCGCCTCTGGCGACAGGATTCGGCCAGGTAAGATGCGCCCACGGGATACTTCCCGTGCCCGCGCCCGCCACGGCTTATATTATCGAGGGTGTCCCGACTTACAGCGGTGATATAGAAGGTGAGCTCCTTACCCCCACTGGCGCTGCTCTGGTAAAGCATTTCGCGGAGAGATTCGGACCGAGACCTGTCATGGCTATCGAGAAGACCGGTTACGGAATGGGAAAGAAGGATTTTGAGAAAGCCAACATACTCCGCACGTTTCTCGGTGATTCGGAAGGCGAAGAAGACAAGGTGATTGAGATCGTCTGCAATGTTGACGATATGACCGGCGAAGAGATCGGATATGCCACAAGCATCCTTATGGAGAACGGAGCGCTCGATGTGTTCACTACACCTGTCTTTATGAAGAAAAACCGCCCCGGCATCCTTATCACATGTGTTGTCAGACCGGAAGACAAGGATTATTTCGCGAAGCTTATTTTCGAGAACACTACCACTATAGGACTCAGATATCAGACCATGGAAAGATATAAGCTCGAACGTCGCGGGGAGAAGGTCATGACCAGGTTCGGCGAGGCTTCGGTAAAGATCTCCGAAGGCTTCGGCGTGACGAGGATCAAGCCCGAATATGATGATGTTGCGGGAATCGCCGGGAAGATCTGAATAATCAAAAACAAAAAAATAAATTAAATGATACAATCCCAATAGGTTTATAACTTTAAAGGGGATTTATTATGAAGAGGATAATCGGGATTATCCTGATAGGCGCGCTTACAGCGTCTCTGATATCAGGATGTTCACCTGTTGTTGCGGATCCTGCGGTGACTTCGGAGACTGCTTCCGGATTTTCGTCACGTCCCCAGGATGATTTCTACTATTATGTCAACAAGGACAGGCTTGATAACGCTGAATTTGAGTACGGCGCGTCCTATGCGGCAAGTGCTTTTGATCCTGCTGCCGTCAAAGAACAGATCGAGACGGTCATTAAGGATGTGGTCGCCGGTTCGGGTTATGAAAAGGGCAGTGAGGAGTATGTTATCCAGACGGCCTACAACTCGTACATGGATTATGACTTTGAAAATGAGCCGGTACCGGAAGACCTGAAGGCCGTGATCAATGAGGTAATGAATGCGGAGTCAGCCGAGGAACTGATGATGCTGGACGCAAGGATCTGCAGGGATTACGGCGTGACCGGATATCTTAATTTCATGGTGTCGGACAGTTCTTTTGCGGAAGGCGAGAACATATTGTTCATAGTGCCTTTCAGAGGTGTGGCAGGCGCGGAATTTGAAGATGTCAGAGAAGACAATACAGCGCTTAATTCCATAGTTACCAATATAAGGACTTATATGATCACGCTCGGAAAAGACGCGGATTCCGCTTCAGGTTACGGACGTTCTCTCGCAAATCTCGTCTTAAAGATCTATGGTTCGACAGATCTTGAAGCGATGGATGCCTCATATGATACCGAATATGAGAAGATCTGTTCCCTTGATGAGCTTAAGAGCATATTCACCAATGTCGATATAATGGAATACTTCAAGACGATAGGCTTTGATGAACAGTACTGCGGCAAGTTCTGCATTTACGATAAGGGCCAGCTTGAATGCATCAATTCTATTATGACCGATGAGAATCTCGACGCGCTGAAGGCATGGGAGATCTACGATATCTATAACGAATACATACTGTTTATAGCTCCAAGCTATACGGATCTCAAAGGCTTTGTCCCAGTCAGTTATGATTCCAGGGAAGATCAGGCTATAGCTCTTATAAGCAAAGTGCTGGCTTCTGAGACTGACCCTATCTATGTTGAACGGTATTATACGAAGGAGACAGATGATGCTCTCCGCGCGATGTGTGACGATATAAAGGAAGGCTACAGAGGAGTTATCTCAAGTGCCTCATGGCTGACGGAGGCCACCAGAAAGGGCCTTCTCGAAAAGCTCGACAACATCGTATATGTTACAGCAACCGATCTTAAGAGACACGACAATTCAAAATTCGCGGACCTGGGCGGGAACTTTTATGAACTCAGCAGGGATTACAGGAAAAAACTGGTTGCCGGTGTTGTTGAACAGCTGTCAAAACCGGTGGACCGGTACGGTATCGAAATGACGATGCAGACAGTAAATGCCTGCTACATCCCCACCAGGAACAATATCACTATTACAGCGGCAATCACGAACAAGCCTTACTTCGATGCCAAAGCGGATTACTATACGAATCTCGGAGGTCTCGGAGCAACCATCGCCCATGAGATGGGACACGCGTTCGACAGCAACTGTATCCTTTTCGATAAGAACGGAATATATGATCCGGACTGGATCGCGGCTGAGGATCTGAATGCCCTGGAAGAGCGAAATGAGCAGGCCGCCTCATATTTCGAAGACAACTTCACCGTGTTTGGTATTTACCATGTTGACGGTGAGAGGACCCTGGGTGAGAACTATGCCGATCTCAGCGGCATGGAAGTCCTGGTCTCGCTCGCGAAAACAGATGATGACCTGAGGAAGCTCTTTGAAAGTTACGCGGAATCGTGGTGCTGCATGAGAGTAGATGTGTCGATCATGTCACTGCTCTTCTATGATGTGCACAGCCCGGAGGTCATCAGAGTCAACGCCATTCTCTCTACTTTAGACTGCTTCTACGATGTATATGACGTTAAAGAGGGTGACGGAATGTACATTGCTCCTGAGAACAGGATCTCCAGATGGCATTGATGAGAGGAGCGGGATATGAATTTAATACTGAAAACTTCACTTAAAAATATTTTCGGGAAGCCGTTCAGGACACTGCTCGTGCTGTTCTCGATCTTTGTATGTTCCGTATGCGGAATGGTCTGCTTTGACTTTGTGTCGGGCTTAAGAGAACTCCTCGGCGGTTCGGCTCTGGGAATATCCAAGGCGGATTTCCTCTTCCTGGCAAACGATTACTGGGTAAAGGGATTTCCTGACGGGTTCCCGGAACATGACGTGCTGGAGATCAATATCAACAGTGAGATGCTCTATAAGGATATCGAGACCGAATATAATTACGTTACGACCGATAAACTGAGCTTATACGGAGTCGATGTCGAAGAAGCTGTCAAAATGGATTTTATCGAACCCGTTGAGCTGGGTCTGAAAGAAACTGTCATTACGGGCAAATTCGCCGCAAAATACGGTTACAGCGTAGGCGATAAGATCGTTGTACACGACAGGTCAGACAATGAGATAGAACTTGTTATAGCAGGCATATCGTCCAATGAGAACAAGAATTACTTTATCAGCAACAATACCGCTATCGTAAATCTGGAAACATCGGACATCATCTCATGCGGCAGAAAAGACACCGGACTGATACTGGTCAATATTCTCGACAATGAGGAAGCGCCCCGCGGCATACAGATGATCAGGGATTATTATCCGAGTGCCACGGTCATTAACTTTATGGTTGACGAGTCTATGGAAGAGACGCTTAACCAGATGCTTATGTTCTTCTACCTTATATTTGCCGTAGCGTTCCTTCTGGTCATCTTCGTAACAGCTTCCATCTGCAACAGGATCGTAAGCGAGAGAATGCCCTATGTCGGGACGCTCAGAAGTCTCGGTATGAGCAGCGCGAGGACAGGACGGATACTTCTGCTCGAAAATATACTCTATGCGATCCTGGGCAGTGTGCCTGCCGTAGTGCTATACGGAATAGTCCGGGTTCCGCTCCTGGATGCCATCGGAGGCGTAAGCAGGGAAGGGTCATCCTTTAAGACCACGGTTCCCCCTATGTCGCCGTTTGTGGTTGCGGGAGTCATAATTGGCGCGGCTGTCATTGAATGCATCATTCCTTTAAAGGCTATCTTAAAGGCCCTCAAGACATCCATAAGAGATATTATCTTCGATAACAGGGATACGGCATACAGATTCAGCATGCCCGGTCTTATTGCAGGTCTGGTATTTGCCGCAGGAGCAATAGTCTCGGCATTCTTCTGCAGGGAAATAACTGCTGTTATCATCTGTCTGGTATGTTCCGTCACTTCACTGGCGCTCCTTTTCCCGTGGATATTTAAAGGCGTCACGGCTCTTATCAGGAAACTGGCGGACAAGAGGGAAAGCGCGGGATGGTCACTTGCAGCTTCAGAGGCGGCAGCAAGAAAGAGCACGGTCGGAAGCGGCGTCCTTTGCGTGACTGCCGCAGCGATGAGCGTAATAGTTTTCTCGTTTATCCAGTCAGCCCTGCTTACCTTTGGCGAACTGGATTTCCACAGTGATGTCATTCTTTCGTGCAACGATAAAATGACTGCGTATATGTTCGTCGATGATCTTAAAGGCGTGACTGAGACAGAGACTGTTTATACGTTCGCGCAGTCCATCCGATTAAATGACGTGGTTCAGGAGGAACCCGATTACATCGAATTTTTCGCATTGCCTGAAGGCGGAAAGTTTAAGTATTACAGCGCCTTTAATGACCTTCCGGAAACCATTGAGGACGGAAGCATTTTTATTGACGATGACTATGCGTCAAAACACGGCATCAGCACGGGTGATACGGTTAAGATCACATACAGTCCCACAAGCGTTCTTCCGATCGTAAGAGAGTATAAGGTCGCTTACATATTCGGGACTGATCCCATCAACGGCCAGAGAGGTTTCTTCCTTTCGGAACGCGATTACAAGGAGATATTCAGAGACAGGCCCGGTTACCTGCTGATCATGTGTGAGGATCCCGATTATGTGGCAAATATGATAAGGACCTATGCCGTTGGTTCTTATAATGAGGTTATGACATATGATGAGATGGTTCAGGAAAATGCGGAAAGTGAAGCAAAACTCAAGGCAGCCCTGATCTCGGTCGTAATCGTGGCTGTCGGCATGACATTCATAGGTATGGTGAGCAACCAGCTGATCGGCTTTGAAGGAAGAAAGAAGGAATGTGCCGTCCTTCTGTCTACGGCCATGGGAAGAACCAAACTTTCCGGAATACTTTTCAGGGAGATGCTTATAACGGCTTTTACCGCGTCAAGCCTTGGTGCTGCTGTGGGCGTGATACTGGTGGCCGTTATCAATTTTTCCACATCCAACAACGAGCTTATTGAGATGGATGTTGAGACAAATCCCGTTCTGACGTTGCTGTTCTTCGTTTTCCTTGTTGCGGCGTTTACCGGCACGGTACTGTTCCCGATAAGGCATCTTGGAAAGATGAAGATAGCGGAACAGATCAAATATGAATAATCCTGCGGAGGAGATAAAGATGAATAAAGTAATTGAAGTGGATAACGTGGTCAAGACGTTCGGCAAGAATACAAGCCTCAACAGGGTATTGGACGGCGCATGCATGAGCGTGGAGGAAGGTGAATTCGTATCGCTTATGGGCGCTTCCGGATCAGGCAAATCGACTTTGCTCTACCTGATCGGAGGACTCGATCGGGAATTCGAAGGAAAGATAACTCTTTGCGGCAAGGACATCAGCCAGCTCAAAGACAAAGAACTCTCTGATCTCCGACTTAAGAATGTGGGCTTTATTTTCCAGTTCTATAACCTTGTTATGAACCTTTCTGTTGAAGACAATATCCTTCTTCCGCAGACCATGAACGGAAAGAAAAAATCCGATCTGAAAAAGGAGCTCGATGAGATACTTGAGATCACGGGTCTTACGGAAAAGCGCAAGGCGATGCCTTCCACACTGTCCGGAGGACAGCAGCAGAGAGTTGCCATAGCGAGAGCCGTCATCGGCAATCCCAGGGTCATTCTCGCCGATGAGCCCACCGGAAATCTTGATAAGAAATCCACAGTTGAGGTAATGGAGCTTTTCAGGAGGCTCAATCAGGAGAAAGGTCTTACCATCCTTCAGGTCACACACTCCGAGGAGTGCGCCTCCTACGGCACCAGGACTGTTCTGCTCGACAGCGGAAAAACAGCAGGGTGAAATAATATATATGCAAATTCGTAGAATCTACGAATCGCGGAAAAGCCCCGTGTTAGAGTATGGCCATCAAATATGAAAGAGGTGCAAGACCATGCGAAACACAAACCCTTACAGCAACGACATTTCGAACATCGACAACTATCTTAAGAACAGAGGCTGCGATGCCGACGACCTTGATTTTATGTCTGATGACGATAAGTACACTTACGCCAGGGAAAGCGGTTTCCCTTACTACAGGGACAGATACGGTTATTGACCGTAACATAAAAAGGCTGCCTCTAAGCGGATCTCTCCGCCGGGAGGCAGCCTCTCTTTTTGTTCTTAATTTTGCTGTTTTTTATTCGCGTCTGAACTGCGAGATAAACTTCCACGCGTTCTCGGCGCTGTGCTGTCTGAATTCGTGGACCTGATTGCTCACGCTCGAAAAAGCGGTCCTGCACACACCGTCCTCGCTGTCGAAATAATTGATCGTCAGTGTCGCGTCTCTGACAGGGTCATATACCTTTTCGGTCCTGTCACCCTTAAGGCCCCAGACCGGATCCTCCCAGTTATCCTTATCTTCGAATGTGACTCCGTCAAAATTCTTTTTGAGTTTATTTACTTCAGCCACGTACTTTACTCTTTCGAGAGAAGTATCGGCGTGGAACGGGAGTTCCGGAAGATGCGACTTTTCGCCGCCTGAATAGAAGACTGGAACGGATACGGTCTTATTGAGCCTGTCCGTGACGGGCTTGCCGAAGAAAGTCGTATAGACGGGGAACAGAGCGCTTGCGGGCATTATTCCGGCAAGGATCTCCGGATACTCCTGATAGAGGTCCCATGTCTTGCCGCTGCCCATCGAAAAGCCTGTTACATAGATACGCGAAGCGTCAATTGGATAACGTGTCTTAAGTACCTCTATGACATCCCTGGCTTCGGTTGCCGTGACGAACTGGTGATTCTCGATGGATACGAACAGGAAGTCATATTCATGGGCAACTTCCCACCAGCCCGCAACATATGTCAGATACATAGACGAGTCTCCGCCGCCGTGGAAACCGATAACGAGCGGGACAGGTCCGTTATCCAATAATCCGTTGTTGTAGTAAGCGAAATAACCGACCTTGTGTTCCGGTGTCTTAACCGGCAAAAAGTCGTTGTCAGGGGATGTCTTAACGGTAACAAAGCCGGCATCCTCGGTCATTCCGAGCTCTTCAAAGTCCGGCTCAAGTTCGATGTGGCCGCACCACATCTTGAACTTTTTGACGAAAGAGAAAAAGTCCTTCTGATATTCAGCGTTTTCCTTAATGAGAATATTCTCACAGTCTTTGAAAGCATCATTGATCTCTTGGCTGTTTCCGGCGCTTATTATTGCGATATCTTTTCTCTCAACATCAGGAATAACGCTGAGTCTTTCCATGGAGCACATGGCGGGCGTGATCTCGCCGGGACCCCAGAGGTACAGACCTTCTTGGGTCTTCAGAAGGTTTTTGGCAACGTAGTCAGCGGACTTTCCGTAACTGTATATGTCCGTGCGGAATTTCGCGCCTCTGGCAAAATAACCTTCGAATGTCTGAGTAAAGAAATTAAAGTCCTCGACAATACCGTCTTTATATACCTGGATCATCTTTATTTCGGCAATTACATCCGCATAAAGAGAGCTGCCGCAAGCTTCCCATCCGCCTTCGGCCGTCGGATAGATAAACAGCACACTCGAATCGTAAGCAGCGGCGATCTCTGAAAGACCTGTCTTGCGGGCAAAACTTACCGCGCTTTCAATATCCTGTTTATCTTCCTCGAGTACAAGCAGGAGAGGGGCCCTGAATCCGTAGTTGTTTGTCTGTCCGTCCAGATCGTTGTCAGGGACAAATACCTTCATTGTGAAAGTCTCAAATTCATGCTCCCAGCACACGCCGCCTTCGACAGTCTTTACCTGCGGTCTTTCCATCATCGCCATATCGTTATCCTCCATATGTTTGATCCTGAATAATTTTACTATTTAAGCAGGTGTTTGAAAAACAATATATTCACCCTTAAATGCTTAATGAATGTGTTGCTCAAAAGTATTGATTTTGCTATGATTGAATCAGTTTTCAAAAACATTTGACCCTTTATGAAGGAGGCATTTTTATGGGAAAGTTTGTATTATCACAGACATCAAACGGTTACAAGTTTAATCTGGTTGCCGGCAACGGTGAAGTCATCGCTACCAGCCAGGTTTACAAGTCAGCTGCTACCGCTAAAAAGGGAATCGCATCTGTCGCTGCAACCGCTCCGGTCGCTAACATTGAGAACCAGACAGAGAAGGATTTCAAGGCTGCTGTAAATCCTAAGTTTGAAGTTTATAAGGATAAGAAGGGCGAATTCCGCTTCCGCTTAAAGGCTAAGAATGGTCAGATCATTGCAACCGGCGAAGGTTATTCCAAGGTTGACAGCTGCCTGAAGGGCGTTGCTTCCGTTCAGAAGAATGCCAAGGAAGCAAAGGTTGAGGCTAAGCTCGAAGCCAAGACCGAAGCTAAGAAGAAATAATCTGCGGCAAGGTAAATGTTAAAACGGGGTGTCTCAAGATTGAAAGAGATGCCCCGTTATTTCTTGCTTTTTAGATGAAGTCCATGTATAGCAGTTTTGGCCGGTCGATGCTGTTATGCCGCACCCCTGTCAGGCTGTTCCTTTTTTCGCTGCTTTATCCCTGTACATCTCTTCGTCGGCGCGTTTCAGCACATCAATGACGGTTTTGTCCGTGCAGCTGTCGAAAACGGCAACGCCGCAGGCGATGGATACATATTCAGCCGGCAGCGGCAATGTGCCGGAATAAGGACTCATCATCGCGTTGAGAGAACTTATAAGGGCTTCGCGGTTGTCATAATCCCCGCCGGTCAATACAGTAACAAATTCATCGCCGCCGATCCTGTATACCGGACTGTGTTTGAAAACGTCGCAGATCAGACGGCATGCTCTTATAAGATAAGCGTCCCCGGCCTCGTGACCCTGGGAGTCATTGACGAGCTTCAGGCTGTTCACATCGAACAATGCCAGGGCAAACTCCGTATCAGAAGATGAATTGATCTCTGACTGCAGGAACTTTTCCTTATCTTCAAATGCCATACGGTTATTTACATTGGTCAGGGGATCGCGTCCCATCAGATCCAGAAGGCGCTGGTTGATGTGTTCGATGGCAAGGGCATAGCGGAATTTCTCCAGAGCCAGTCCCATGCGGTAATAGTAGTTGCGGATAAAAGGATTTGCCAGTTCCTCATGTCTGTCTTTAAATATCAGATACCCATAGGCGGAATCAGCTTCGAAAAGCGGAAGGAACATATACAGATGAGAGGTTCCGTCATCAGTGTATCCGGGTATCAGATCCCTGGACTCAAACGTATCGCCCTTGAAGATTTCACCGTTCTCTGCGGAATAGATAACATCCATATGCCTGCTGTAGCCGTCCGTGTTCAGCTTTATGTTGGAATCATAGATCGAAAGGCCGAAATTGGGCTCAAGGAGCATATGGAAGGATTCACCCTCAAAGTTATGGTCGTTCTTCAAAAGCCGGTTAAGACTGTCCTTGAGATCAAGGTAGTTAACGCATGAGAGGATAGTGGAATCGATCCTGTCCAGTTTGCGGTTGAAATACGTATTCTTGGCGCGCATCGAGAATGAGTCACGGCCCATCTGCCTGCGCAGCTTATCGCTGTTTCTGAACTCATAGCAGTTACAGCTCTCGCCGGGTATAAATCTGCAGGGAACTGTCTCATTGATCTCCTGTTCATTGCCGGCTGAAAGCTCACGCCATATCTTTATGGCTGCGGCACCCATTTTATCGAAACACTGGTCAACCGACGCGATAGAGGGATCGAAGATCTTTCCCGCGTCGATATAATCGAAGCCTGTGACAAGAACATCGCGCGGGACCTCGTAGCCGTTGCTGCTGAGCGAGATGCATGTCTCCATGGCAATTCCGTCATTGGCACAGATGAACACGTCAGGAAGTTCTTCCCCGTTCGCGCACATCTTATCTATTCGTTCCGCAACGGCAGACATTTCCCAGTTGGAATAAAAAACCTCTTTCAGGCAGGCCCCGTGACCATTCTCCTTAAGATAATCGCGGACCGCATTCAGCCTGGCTTCCGAATCGTGGGAATCCCTGGTCCCGGCGATAAAAGTGATCTTCTTTGCGCCGTGCTCCTCCACAATGTGCGCGCACAGGTCTTTTACCGCATGGTAATTATCCGAGCCGATATAACTGATGCCCTCTCTTTTGGCACCCTGGATAATGACGGGAATACCGGCATCATTACATCTTGAAATGATATTGTCTATCCTGTCCTGATAATCCAGTCCGCTTCCGAAGATGACCGCGCTGTCAAAATCATGAAGATCGGGAAGATTGAATATATTCATCTCACCGGTTCTTTTTTCGGGACTGTCCGCGAATGCGGCATAACAGAGAAAAAGAAAGATGTCAGTGTTCTCGTTCTTCACTTCATCCAGCATGCCCGCAAGGAACTGGACGAGGATCTCTGACCCCCATCCGGTAGTGAACATTGCGATCTTTTTCTTCATATCAGCCACCCGTTCCGCCGAAAACTGTTTGCATATGCCGGAGAATAACTATCTATGCAATATTCTAAAACATTATTTAGTTCTCTGAAATAACGCAGGGGAAAAATAACATGAATATATTTTTATGTTTTTGTTAATGCCCCTGGTGTTAATGTCCGGCACCGGAACGGATGACCCGGCTTTGTTCAGGCCGGTAAGGCGCAGCTTGTTCTGACACCCTGAAGGAACCTGATCACCAGACCGTTGAATTCGTTGTATTTCTCGATGCTGCAGACATGGCCGCACTTTTCGATAAAGTACAGAGATGCGTCGCTGATCTTCTTCTGCGTCCTTTTTACGCTGTTAACGAACATATAATCCTGTTTTCCCGAAATGAACAGTACAGGCAGGTTGCTCTCCTGGATCGAGTTCAGGTATTCCTTTAATCTGAACTGTGTCTTGAATAATTCTGAGAGCCACATCCTGAATGCGGAAGACTTCATCTTTACGGATTCTCTTATAAAGAACTGTCTGGATTTCCGGTGGTTTTTGCAGGGCATCATGAGATTTGCGAAAACAGGGTAGAAGACCTTCTTAGGAACGATATACTTGATACCTTCCAAAATAGCGAGCAGTGATTTGTATCCTATACCCATGTTCAGGACAAAGCCTGCCAGCACGATGGATTCGACCTTTTCCTTGTAAAGATAAGCGAATTCACATGCGACGAGCGTTCCCAGTGACAATGCGATAACGTGGACCTTCTCGATGTGCTCGGTTTCCAGGACCTCATAAATCTCGGCAGCGGATCTGGTCAAAAGACGGCCGCGCTTCTCGAATTCGGAATCGCCGTGTCCTTCAAGGTCGACAGCCACCACATTGTATTCATTCAGGTCTTTGATCTGATATTTCCAAGTGTTTATACTGCCTCCAAGTCCGTGGATCAGCAGGACCCAATCCTTTGAATTGTTGTTATATATCTTGTAATTCATATCAGTATCTCCTTTATCGGGGAAGGCTCCTAGTCCTTGGTATCACCTGATAAAAGGACTGTCCTTCTGCCGTCATATTAACGCCTCCCCGGTCAAGGCAATAGAAGCGAATTAGGCAAAATTGTGGTATTAGTTTGATAGTCAAAGTAATTTTGGAAGAGGGATGCTGCGAGGGCTTTCGGGACCGCATCATCAAAATACGGGCGAAAATATGGGCAGCCGCCTGACTTTTCGCCAGCATTTTGTATGTTTATCCATGAAATACCGGCGGATTTTGCACTAGTCAATCAAAAGTAGACACTCAAACAAGAAATATATACCTTCATTTTGAACTGTAGATAGTTTTGTACTCTTGTGGAGTCAGGTAATTTAAAGAGTAGGCAGGTCTTCTCTCATTGAAGAACACGATGTAG
>JAEEGL010997898.1_pt1 | contig 65178 bp, 48 predicted proteins | sample 9134231 | NCBI WGS metagenome assembly JAEEGL01 (sample SAMN16246548, study PRJNA631951) | gut metagenome | biome: gut microbiome; feature: rumen; material: fiber-attached | host: Bos | place: Iran: Karaj | collected 2018-10
ATCAATTGGGGATCTGCTGCTTTTTCAGCAATCGTGGGAGGAGCGACCTCCTATCTTGGCGGGCAGTTATCATCTATGGTATCCAATTCATTAGGGAAACTCACCTCCAGGATTCCGGGCAAAGCCTGGGCAGGAATGCTGAATAAGGGAGTTTCTGGATTTGTGAGTGGTTTTACGGTTGGAGGCGCAATTAATGCTTTGAATCAGTCAAAAACTGATGACCCTTTTGAGTGGAAATCTTTTTGGTCGAGTGCCCTTAATACTGGTCTAATGGGGTTGGCCAATGGAGCGATAACCGGCACAGCCGAAGGTATAATTGAAGCACATGCTAACAATGAGAATCCATGGGCTTTTACTGAGAAGCAATTAAATCCAAGACGTGTCGTTGTTCATCTTCCTTCATTGGGAGCACAATCAAGAGGTATCCAAGTAAAGAAGATTAGCAAAAGTTTCATTAAGATGCATCATATACCCGCTCATGACATAAAGAGAGACTGGTTAGGACGAAATGCCAATATTGATTTATTTGATCTCTTCAAAGATCCTGATGGCTGGATATGGATTTACAAAAAGAATGGTAGTGGCGAAGGGATATTAACGGATTTAAATATATATCAGCATTTTTAGAGTCATATCTATATCAACTACCATTATTCCATGTGCAATACTCAAATAACAGTATATGTGTTTTCACATAGCATTGACAATTTACAATTGTTTATATCCACAGATATCTATAGCTCAATCAGCCCTGAAAATAAGAACAACATTGAAATAGTAGGAGATCGATATCGTCTATGCCTACTATCGTATTCTCACAGAGGGTACAATAGCGAAAGGTTAAATGACAAATTAATAAAACATTTTAGTTCGCCGGCTATATTGAGACGTCAATTAGATATGTATTATTTGAATATTGCCGTTGCATATACAATTTCTGGATTGAAGAAGAAGGACTCAATCCCTGGATTAGGCCTTAACTCTGCTTTAATCTCATTGATGTCCACCTTAAAAGCCAGCATCATCGTAACTATACTATCAAGTGTTAGAGTAAGCAATGGTACTAGTTCATGTGGGGCATACTATTATCTTAAATCTGATAATGAGTTTAACGTTTCCCAAATAAACCAAATAGCGGGAACATCTCCTTCTATTGTTTTTGGAAAAGGTGATGCATGCTATAGCGGGAATAAGATTCGGGATTATTATTGCTGGGGAATAGAATATACATATGATGATACCACCCCAAATAAACCTATACGAGAATTGATGGGCAGAATTATGAACCCCTCTCAATTAGGGCTTTTTTGCAAAGATCACGACATGGACTCAAATATTGATTTGACTTATTATGGCCTATATTCAGAAAAAATTGAGTTTTGTATTGGTGCTGATTTTTTGATTTTCTGCAACAAGTTGGGAGTATCTTGGATTGCAGTTGATATGATGTTTTGATTTTTTAAACATTTCCTAATACCTAAAATGATATTCACATAACTAAAGCGTAATGCGTAATAACATACTTCGAGTGAGTTGCTCTATTTATACAACTACCGTTTAAACGTCATAAATTCTTAAATATACTATTATATGGATATATGGAAAGGATAATTTTGAAAGTTCTTTGCATCGCCGGGGTGGCAGTACTGCTCGCGGCGTGCTGAAGAAGAGTCTGATGACGGAACTCCAGACAAAGCGATTAAAGCAATAATGGATAGGATTAAAAATCCAAAAGAGCTTGGGGCATATTGTAAAAAGAATAAGCTACGTACGCATATTGTTATATATTATGGTGGTATATATTCTAGAAATATTGAGTTCAGTATCTATCCTGAATTCCTTCATTTTTGCCATGTCTTGAATCTTTTGTATTTAGATTTCGACTTTTTGATATAGTATATTTTCAGCTCCAAACAATGAGAATAACGGAACTGACGCAACAGAATGACGTTGTTTTGCATCTTTCCAATATACAATCATTACCAAGATAACTATCTTAAATGAATATGAAAACCAGAATATTATTACTACTTGCCATAGCCGTCTTTTATGCGTGCAACGGGGGCTCCACCGGAGCTGACGACGAGTATATTTTTACTCCAAAGGAGTCTCCAGTCGTAATAAGAGAAGAACCTGAAGAAAAACCGCCGATACCTCTATGGCCGGAGTCATATGTGGAAGATTTGTCCAAGCCAAAAGGAGAAGTAAGTGGTTGGATATGTGAAACTTACGCTATAGACAGGAAGGCTCCTTCTAAAAAGGTATTGGAGTCGACATCAGAAACACAGTTGGTATTTGGAGAGGACGGACGGCTAAGCGAGTGCAACGAAAAGATATTTGATGCCGAGGGCAACCTTAAAAAAGAGAACAGGCTTAAGATTCAATATGCTTCCGAGTCGAAGGCAGGTGCAGACAATGATATCGAAACAACGGTGTACTGTGAGGTTGATGACCAAGGCCGCATTTGCCAAACCCGCAAGCCTGACGGAACCATCGTCAAATATGAATATGGTCCTACCAAAGATGGGAGTGGGCCAGAAGGCTACCTTATCTGTATTCATAACGCATTCTTGAGTGAGAAATATGCATATGGAGAAGAATACAGCGATTATACTTCCTGGAATAAGGGTATATACATCGACTGGACCTCCGAGAAAGCAGGGGATCTTTCAGTGGAGAGGTTCTACGATGCGTGGGTGAGGCCGGATAGCCACGGCAAATACGTGGTTTCGGAGAGTGTCGCAAGGCTCGTATATAATATTGAGGTGACAAATCCTTTCCTTGACAAACAGATTGACCCGACATATGTTATCAGCCCCGGGTTCTGGTATCTTGGATTACAAGGCCGAAAGAGCGCCTTCCTACTCACTAAATTCGGAAGAGGCTATCTTGAGGAAAAGGAAATCTACTTGATGAAGGATAAGGAGCATCATCTGATAGGGATGAAACTATATCGGCATTTTGATGATCCGACATATAATTACGAGAGCAAGTACTATTTCACATATTTCTCCGAACCAGCCACCTTCCCGGAACTTGATTTGCGATAGGGGCTGCTTAGCGGTGACGGTCCGACGATACCCCGGGGGACCGTCATCGCTGATTCGGCCTTCCAGGGCCCTCCAGGCGCATTTGGGCAGTGACGGTACCCCCACCCCGCGTCGGACAGTCACCGCGATGGCCGTCACCGCCGGGCGGACCGGATTCAGTCGGTGAGCTCGAGCAGGCAGCTGGTGCGAGGGGGGACGGTGTGGGTTAGGGTGGTGGGGCCTTCGAAGGTGCCGAAAGGTGCTGAGCCGCAGGAGGTTACCAGATTTACGCGGCCTTTGGTGAGGCCGTAGCGGCCGGGGTCCAGGGGAAGGGAGAAGCGCTGGGGCTCGTCGGAGATGTTCGTGACGGCCAGCGCGAGGTTGCCGCCGGGCGACTGCCACAGGGCGGCAAGGAGCGTGCCCACGGTCTTTTCATAGCGCCTCACGGTGTCCCCGGTGCGTCCGGCATAGATGCTCACCCGGGAGATGGGGATGGTCTGCTGCGCCCCGCCGAGTTGAGGGACCCCCTTCAACACTCCAAACAGCAGATAATCAAGCGCATAGCTGCGGGTTTTGACCAGGTCCACGAGGAATTCCATCTCCCGCGGACGGGAATCAAACAGGAAAGAATGGTAGTTGGCGAGGGTCGGCTGCAGGCCCCAGGTGAAAGCCCTGGCCTGCTCCAGGCGGAACTGCATATTGAACTCCTCCGGAAGCAGCGTCTCCGTGTTGGCGGGGCGGAACTCGGCGGTCCAGAGCCCGTCGTAGGGAGGATACACAAGGGAAGAATAATTGCCGTAGGTTATCGCGTAGTCGTGGTATATGGCCTGGAAAAGGGGGACGGGCTCGGTGTTGTTCACTCCCTCGTAGCGCTCCTGCGACGGAGGCAAGGTAAGGAAAGCATCCAGAAGCGGCAGCCAGTCCTCCCCGGAACCCTCTCCGGCAAGGATGGCGTCGGACCCCTTGGGGAAGGCCCGTCTGATCTGAGAGGTCAGCTCACCGAAACCGTCCACCCAGGAATGCCCGCCGCCCACGGGATGGCCGTGGGAAGGGCTGTAGCAGGGATAGAGCACCGAAGCCTGGTCCATATAGACCCCGCGCACTCCATAGCGGCTGACGACCGTGTCGCAAAGGGCGGCATAGGTGTCCCTCCAGAAAGGGGTGGCCATACACATCGGTGTCAGTCCGTTGCCTGAAAACACTTGATAGACAGTGCGATAGGTGTTTCCGTTCTCGCTGCGGGCAGCATATTCCGCCGCCCCCTTGGACTCGAAGCTCGGCGTGGAATCTCCCCACTGGATGGAGTTCATATACACCACGCTGTGCACTCCCTGGGCGCGGGCCTGACGGACGGCCTCGATGAAATGCTCCCGCCCCTCGCGGGGAGGAAGATACTCCGGGAAACCCTCGTCATACGGGCAGCCGTGCCACCAGTGCCAATAGGCACTCACCGGAAGGCCCACTCGCTGCTGGAAATCCATCGCCTCCTTGAGCACATTGTCTGAATGGCCGCGGTTCCACACCCAGAACGCCGTCTCCTCCAACCACTTGGGAGTCAGGCCCTTATGAAAGCGGCTCCCAAGGCAGAACTTCTGCTTCAGGGCCCACTGCCGATAGAGTTGCGCCGCGTCCATCCAGTCCCCGTCGAAAAGGCCGGCCACTACATCGCAGTCAGCTCCGGACACGTTGCACTCAACGTGGCCGCTCCGGAAAGAAAAAGTGATGTCCTTGATCGTGGAAACGGTGTCCTGCAAAGAGAGGTACAGCCCGTCCCGGAGAGACTGCCTGTCATAAAGGGCCATCATCCGGGCCGAGCCGCCGGGAAAGCGCTGGCTGAAAGAATCGCCCTCGGATGGGTCGTGGACAAGCTTTCCAAGCCACGTGGGGACAAGCAGGTCCGCGTTTGCATATGGCTTCACACCCGAGATGACCGGCCCGGTCACACCAGGCGAAAGCCTCCAATGCGAAAGCGGCCTGTCCTTCTCCAGGAACACCTCCAGGCGCACCTCCTTGGAAGGATATCGCCACAGGATGTCCACTCTCCGCGCCCCGTGCTTTCGGAAAGATACCGTATATGGCTGAGCCTTAAGGGTTTCTTCCTTCCAGGGAAGGGCCCCCACTGCTGCGGAATCTATCAGCTCCCGAGTGCCCCGGAAAGAGACCAGACGGCCGGTGCTGCGCTCGAACCCGACAGTAAGGCTGCCGTTGCTTATCTCCACGGTCTTGCCGACGCCACTGCAAGCCCCGAGGGCAAGCAGCAGCGTCGTCAGACCGATGGATATTACTCGCATTTATTCTTCCTCCTCGTCGAGGGAGTAGAGCTTCATTATGCTGTCGATGGCGGCTATGAGCTTTTCATTCATCTGGTTGTCGCCGTGAAGTTTGACCGTGTCGGCAAGGTAGTAGAGGCAGTTGCAGCAGAGCTCGAAGTCGCTCTTTGAGTACTCGTAATACTCCATAAAGAACTGGATGGACTCAAGCAGCTTCACCGAGAAGCGCTCCGCAAGGTCGTGGGCCTTGTCGAAGGCGTCGGCCTTGTAGTAGGCCTCGACCATACCGATGATTACCACGTCGTTGTGGTAGAAGCCAAGGCATATGGATTCAAGCGGGAAATTCTCCTCGGGAACGCACACCTGGCACTTGTCCAGCATCTGGACGGCCCTGGCCTTGTCGCCTCGCTTCAGGAGCAGTTCCGCAGCATTGAGGAACAGCTCGCGCTGAGGCACCACGCCGAGGAAAGTGTAGAGGTTCTGGTAGTCGACGAACCAGCCGGTGCTGCTCAAGGCATCCCAGGTGTAGACCTCGTCGATCTTGCGGCAATATTCGTCCACGTCCACCTTGCCAAGGTCGCTGTTCTTGATACGGTTCTTGATGGGAACCAGGTGGGAGGAGAAACCGTCCGTCATCAGATACTCCTTCTGGCCGACGTTGATTTCGCCGCCCTGGCTGAGCATATGGATGGGCCTGGACCAGTCGTAGGTCGAAAGCAGGTCGAGGAAGAACAGCTCGGGCTTCGAGAGGTAGTCCTTGTCCTTGGATATCGTGAAGACTATCTCGTCGGGGATCTGGTCGGCGAATTCGGGGCTTAAAATGCCGGATTTCAGCACGTTCTCCTTATTGACCGGGATGCTGAAGCGGCGGGACATAAGGTAGTCCACGCGGGAGCCGTCCTCAAGCACTATCTTCGCATCCGGATGGCGGAAAATGCGCATCACGTCGGACAGCGGGAAGACCTGGTCGCGGGTGTCGATGATGCGGACAAAGTCGTTGGTGCCATACAGATACTGCTCCTGGCCTATCTTGAGGTCGAGCGGGGCGGAATCGTTGATGGCATATTTCATCTGGCCGATATACCAGTCGGTGCCGAGCAGCGAAGTGTTGGCGATGCGCACGTCGGTGCGGATGCCCTCCACTTCCTGGGCATACCACAGAGGGAAGGTGTCGTTGTCGCCGTGGGTGATCAATATGCCGTCAGGCCCAACGGAATTAAGGTAGTTGCGGGCCATTTCCACGGCGGTGCGGCGGCCGCTGCGGTCGTGGTCGTCCCAGTTCTCTTCGGCCATAAGGGCGGGCACGCACAGGCACAGGCCGGTCACGACGGCGGCGCTGGCGATGGCTGCACGGTTCTTCAGGATGTTCTGCACTCCGTTATATATGGCCGGGACGGCGAAGCCAACCCATATGCAGAAGGCATAGAAGGAGCCCGCATATGCATAGTCCCTCTCCCGCACCTGGAACGGCGGCTGGTTGAGGTAGACCACGATGGCGATGCCGGTCATAAAGAACAGCAGGAAGGTCAGCCAGCAGCCCCTCTTGTCGCGGTCGAACTGGAAGAACAGGCCCAGCAGGCCCAGCAGCAGCGGCAGCAGGAAATAATGGTTCTTGCCCTTATTCTCGAGAAGCACGGCCGGGGCGTCGCTCTGGTCGCCCAGGCGCATCTGGTCCAGGAAGCCGATGCCGCTCTCCCAGTTGCCATAGAATATCTCGCCCGGGGAAGGGCTGTGGATATCGTTCTGGCGGCCGGCGAAATTCCACATGAAATAGCGCCAGTACATCCACCCCAGCTGGTAGTCGAAGAAGAACTTCATATTCGTCAGGAAGCTGGGCCTCTTGTACTTGGCTCCTGCCACGGGGCGGCCCTTGCCGTCGGAATATGACTCATAGAACTTGATGAAACGGTCGTCCTGGTTGCTCCACATACGGGGGAAGAGCATCTTGCCGCGGGCGGAATATTTCGCCTCCACCGGGCCGTTCACCTTGCGGTACTTGCCGCCCACCAGGGTCCAGTACTTGGTCACCTTGAGGTCGTCATAGGGGGAGCCGTAATACTGGCCATATAGAAGGGGCGTGCTGCCATACTGCTCACGGGACAGATAGCGCACCAGGGAGAAGGCGTTGTCCGGCTGGTTCTCGTTGGTCGGGGTCATCACGCTGGAGCGGATGATCACTATGCTGAACAGCGAGAAGCCTATCAAAATAGTTGTAAAACAAAGGGTTACGGTGGTCCAGAAGACCTTGCCGCGGTCGTAGAACTTCACCAGGCCGAAGATGCACAGGGCCAGCATCGCCACCAGGAAGAAGGCGGCTCCGCTGTTGACCGGCAGGCCGAGGGAATTCACGAAGAACAGGTCCACATATGCCGCCAGCTTGGGCAGGTAAGGGATAAGGATGAACACCAGAAGGCCGAGGATGACGATGCTCACCAGGGCCATCTTTATGAACTCCTTGACGGAATATTCCCCATCCTCGCGACGGCGGTAGTAGAACATAAACACCAGGGCCGGGATGGCCAGCAGGTTCAGCAGGTGTACGCCTATCGACAGGCCCATCAGGAAGGATATCAGGACAATCCAGCGGTTGGCATACGGCTCGTCGGCCTGCTCATACCACTTTGTCATCGCCCAGAACACCATCGCGGTGAACAGGGAGCTCATCGCATAGACCTCGCCCTCCACGGCGGAGAACCAGAAGGTGTCGGAGAAGGTATATGCAAGGGCGCCGACGGCTCCGCTTCCGAATATGACAATCGCCTGTGCCACAGTATATTGCCCATCCTCACCGGGCTTGACCAGCCGCTTGGCGAAAAAGACTATCGTCAGGTAGAGGAAGAATATGGTGAGGGCCGAGCACAGGCCGCTCATAGCATTCACGGCCACTGCCGCGTGCTGAGCATCGGCGAACATCGAGAAGAACCTCGCAATCAGCTGGAACACAGGGTTTCCCGGGGGATGGCCCACCTCCAGCTTATAGGATGACGCAATGAATTCCCCGCAATCCCAGAACGATGCGGTGGGCTCTATGGTGGAAAGGTAGGTGACGGTCGAAACTACGAACACAATGCCCGCCACGACCAGATTCCACAGCTTGAATCTTTTATTACTCATTTCTATCTGTATATAGAAATGCAAAGATAGTGATTTTCGCCGCTTAGTCCAAATGACGGAGGATAAGTTCGCGCTTTAGGTCGGCACCGAGGGCATATTCGCCATAATCCACGTGGGTGTCGATGATATAGAGGGCCTTGCGGCCGAACAGGGCGTTTTCCTCCTGGATGGTGTGGATGCGCTCTATGGACTCCTTGGGGATTATCAGATGGCAGGGGATTATGACCGGGACGGGGTTGAGGCCTATAGCGTGGGCGACTGCTCGCACGCCCGGGCCTTTGTCGATGCTTTCGGCAAAGTCGGTGTAGCTCAGGAGCTTAGGGGCGTTGCCGCTGTGGGTCAGGTCGAACAGGGCTTTCCAGACCTGCTTCTGGAACGGGGACCCCATCAGCATAAGGTCCTCCCAAAGGAGGATATCGGAGAGGCGGAACAAGGCCTCGGTGTCCATCTTTTCGGTGGCAACGGTCTTCACCGCGCAGGCGGGCATCTTCGCCACCGCCGCCATCACCTTTGCCGCTCCCTTGTACGTCAAATCGACAGAAGCTATCTTTCCGTCAACCCTGGTTACTATCCATTCCATATGAGCGAAATTCTAACTTCCTCAAAATTAGCAATTTTCCACGAAAAATGCAAATTCCTACGGCACGGGGTCATAGCCGGAGCCGCCCCAGGGGTGGCAGCGGGCAAGGCGGCGCACCGTGAGCCAGAGACCCTTGAACGGGCCGTGCTTGCGGAAAGCCTGGAGCGCATACTCCGAGCACGTCGGGGTGAAGCGGCAGGAAGGCGGTTTGTAGGGGGAGATGCAGACCTTGTAGAACTTGATGAGCAGCACGAAGGGGAATATGGCCACATCGCGCAGAATCCTGCGGAACCTGCCGCCGGAGGTTTCGCTTAAGCTGCTCATAGCCTGGAGTTTATCTCGAGGAGGATAGCTCCCACCCTTTCATACAGCACGGAGAACGGAAGCACCTCCTTGGTGTTATAGACGAACATAACGTCCACGCCGGAGGCTTCCAGCAGCCCCTTCTGGGTGCGGTAGCTCTCGCGGATGCGGCGCTTCAGCAGATTGCGCTTTACGGCGCGGCGGAAGAATTTCTTGGGCACAGAAACGAGGATGCGGTTCACATCCACTCCTGATGAGGGGGCATAGCAGTATTTGAGGCCGTCGGTCACTCCGAAACGGCCTTCTTCCAGAAGCCTTTCTATATCCTTCTTGCTGCTGAGCCTCTCATTCTTGCCCAGAGTGTTCATTTTCCCTGAAGATATATCTCGATCGCCTTGGCGGCGGAAGGAGCCTGGGGGGTCGGAGCCTTGATCTCGATGGGCAGGCCGGCCTCTTCCATAGCGTCGACGATGTGCTTGCCGAAAGTGATGAACTTCAGGCCCTCGCCCTTGAAAGAAGGGAAGTTCTCCTGAAGGGACTTTACGTCGGAAGGGTTGTAGAAGACCGCAAGTTCATATGCGGAAAGGTCGAGGTCGTGCAGGTCCTGGGACACCGGCTTGACGAAGACGGCGGTGTTGAAGGAGAGTTTGGCGGCCTCGAAAAGGCGGGTAATGGCATCGGACGAGCCGTGTGAAGTGGTGGCTATCAGGAACTTCTCACCCTTGTGCTTGGGGCCTATTAAGGCCATAACGGACTCGGGGGTGCCGTTGCCGTAGAAAATCTTGCGCTTGCGGAAGACGATATGCTTCTGCAGGTACATCGCCACGGCTTCCGTGGTGCAGAAATATTTCATCGTCTCGGGCACCTTGACGCGGAGCTCCTCGCACAGATGGAAGAAGGCATCGATTGTGTGCCTGGCGGAGAAGACTATCGCGGTATAGTCCAGGATGTTCAGCCTCTGTGCGCGGAACTCCCTGGAAGACAATGGTTCAATGAGGAAAAACGGCCTGAAATCTATCTGGACACCAAACTTCTCGGTAATGGCTGCATACGGTGCCATATTCAGCGGGGCAGCCTGTGAAATCAATATCTTTTTTACACCCATAAATCTGTCTTATACCGATTCCGGAAGGTCAAAAAACAAGGGCCGAGGCGACAAGCAGACCGGCCGGAATCAATTCGAGGGTGCAAAGGTACAAAAAAGTTGTGAGTTCCGGACAAGAATTGCGCAGAATTTGTGAACGGCGCAGGGCAAAAAGGGCAAAGACAAGCCCCGACTCCCAAAGGAGTACACTCCTGATGGTCAGGTCCTTAGCCCCAAATATTGAACATATTCCAGCGGTTGCGCAGCCAAGCACCGTACCTATGATGATAAAGTCATAAAGGCTCCTTGCCGCAACCATATAATTCTCCCGGTTTCCCTTTCTTGGGGCCGCGATGTGCACGAGGGCCTCGCGAAGCAGGATAACCCCCACCAGGGTGGCCATAACAAGCAGCGTGCGCACCCCCGGCGAAAAGCCGTCCAGAAAGGCGGCGTCATACACGTCATATCGCGAAAAGACCGTGCATACGGCGACGAAAGCCACGACCGCGACTGCATTGCGGTCCCTTGTGAGTCGCACGCTGTCCTCCAGGCTCACCAGCGGATGCCAGCGCAGAACGCCGTCGGCCAGGTAGGGCAGCAGCCCCAGGAACTGGTTCATATAGAAGATGGCGAATATGACGGTCAGCGAGACTACCGTCATATTCACCACCGAGGCGCTCCACTCAGTCATTGTTCATCTGCGTGATATCGGTCGGGCGAGGGTCGGGGTCGCCCATCAGGTGACGGGTGTAATAGTCGGCCATACGCCAGAAGAAATACTCGTTCATATCCCCGAAACCGTGCCTCTGGCCCGGCAGGACCATCAGGTCGAAACGCTTGTTGGCGCGGATCAGGGCATCCACCACGCGGTAGGTGTTGGCGGGGTTGACGTTGTTGTCAACATCGCCGGTGACGAGCATAAGATGGCCCTTGAGGCGTTTTGCAAGTTCCTGATTGGTAGATATGCGATAGACGAACGTCGTGTCCCCTTTGTCAATCTTTTCGAGGATGCCGTGGTGCTGCTCGCTCCACCAGCGGTTGTAGATGCTGTTGTCGTGGTTGCCGGCGCAGGAGACCGCCACCTTGAAGAAATCGGGATAAGTCAGGATGGCCGCGGTGGACATAAAGCCGCCGCCGGAATGGCCGTGTATGCCCACCCTGTCGATGTCGATGAAAGGATGGCGGGCGGCCAGCTGCTGGATGGCATATTTCTGGTCCTCAAGGCCATAGTCGCGCAGGTTTCCATAGCCATAGTTATGATACCACTTCGAACGGTTCGGGTGGCCTCCGCGGTTGCCCACGGTGATCACTATGAAGCCAAGCTGGGCGAGGCGGTCGGTTCGGGTGAAGCCCTTGCTCCAGGAGATGTTGTTGGCCTCGACCTGCGGTCCGGGATAGACGTAATCACATATGGGATAGACCTTTGTGGAATCGAAGTCGAATGGCTTGTACATCGCGCCGTAAAGGTCGGTGATGCCGTCGGCTGCCTTCACCTTGAAGCGTTCGGGGAACTTGTAGCCGGCCTCGAACAGCAGGGAGAGATCGGCCTCCTCCAGCTCGCAGATCTTGCGCCCGCGGACGGCATCGTAAAGAGCCACCGCCGGCTTGGCGTCCACGCGGGAATAATTGGCTACGAAGTACTTGGCGCTGAAACTGGCGTCCGACATCACGTCCATGTCGTCCATATCCAGCTTCTGCATATCGCCTCCGGCCAGGGGCACCTTGTAGGTGTGCATCTGGTAGGGGTTCTCCTGAGGATCCACGCCGCAGGCGCTCACCAGGAAGTAGCCCGCGCCCTCGTTCACTCCGAGGATGTCCTCCACGTGGAAGGTTCCTTCGGTGAGGTTCTTCTTCATATTCCCTTCTGAATCATACAGATAGATATTGGCCCAGCCGTTGCGCTCGGACCAGTGGAGAATCTCCTTGCCGCCCTTCAGCAGCCAGGGTTTGCGGTACTCCACATAGGTGTTCATCCTCTCGCGGATGACGGTGCGGGTGGAATCGCCGTCGATGGGCACGTAGCAGAAATCGATGCGCTTGAGGTCGCGTGAGCGTTTCTGCACCCAGAAGCCGTTCTCGTCGCCGAGCCATTTGCGGTTCCACCAGTCGTCGTAGAAGTCCTTCGCCGTGGGTTGGGCGGAAAGGATATCCATATCCTGGTCCTTGAAGGTGTGGCAGGCGATCTTCCTCTTGCTGCCGTCGGTTACGTCGAAGATATACAGGTCTCCCTTGGGGCCGGGCTCGCCGGGCATCAGGTACTTGTAGGTCTCCAGCTTCGGGCGGGGCTTTTTCACGGAATTGATGACCCACAGGTCCTTAACCACCGTCATATCCCAGAGGATGGTGCTGAAATGCTTCGAATCGGGCGACCAGAATACGCCGGCGGAGGGGTGGCGGGCTGTGCTGTCGGCCTCGTTGTCACCGCTATAGTTGTCGCCTCCCCAGGATATGTCGCGGGTGCCGCCGTGGGTGAGCTGCCTTTCCACTATGGTGCTGTCCTCGGGGTCTATGACGGCCTTTCGCATCGAAGTGGAGTCCATGCACCAGAGGTTGTGGTTCTTTATATAGATGCCGACCGTGCCGTCGGGGGAGACTGTGGCCCAGTCGGGATATGTCTCAGGCTTTTCCTCGATCTCGGTAAGTTTCTTTGATTCAATGTCATAGCGGAAATGGAAGACCTTTTTCACCGTCTTTGTGGAATCTTCCTTGTCGCGGGTGTCCGCCGTGCTGGGGATGTCGAAAGTGAAATATTTATCCTCGCGCAGAGTCAGATTCTCCAAGGGTATATGCTTGGCATCGAAGGGGTCGCGCACGGTCTCGGTGAGCTGCATCGCGAGCTTGGGCATATCGAAAAGCTCTTCCTTGGAGCCTTTGGCAGGGTCCACGATATAATATTTTGTCCCTTCGGGAGTCGTCCAGTCGTACCAGAACTTGTCCGAATCCCTGAACCAGCTCGGCCACATCTGGGTGCTGAACACCATCTGACCGACCCTTTTGGCGGAGAAGCGGGCCGCCTGTTCGTAGTTGGCCTTTTGCACCTTCTCCTGGCCCGCGGCGACCGCCGCCACGAGCAACACGCTGACAATCAGTAATATCCTTTTCATTATTACAAAAATTTATGACTATCTGTTACTATCTTTTGCGAACCTGATGGCATCCTTTATCGTGGCGTAAAGCTCGGGATGCTCCCAGCAATCGTCTATGGCAAAGAAGGATATGCCGTCTGTCTGACGGTACATCAGGCTGAATGCTTCGCGCATATCCTCGGCATCCGCGGCGAAGGAGCCCACGAAGCGGCAGGCACCGGCGTTGAGGGCCTTTCCGCGGGCGACGGCATATTCCATCGACTCGGGGTCGTCGGCGCCAAGGACGTGCTGCAGGTAGGCTCCCATTTCGAAGATGTCCAGGCAGTCGGCAAAGCCGGTCTTTTCATAGCCCGGGGCGTTGAAATCCAATTCGCCTTCGTGCCCGGCTATCCACTGCGTCCCCTGCCCGGCCCAGTTCTGGCCGTTGCGTTGGATGGAAGGCCACCAGGAGGCGGCCCAATAGACAACGTCCGTCTTCGGGGAGACTTCCTTTACGGCCGCGGCAAGCTCCTTCACAAGGTCGCGGATGACGCCGGCGCGCCAGGTCATCCACTCCCGGTAGTATTTGCCGGGGGCGATGTCATATTCCCAGTCGCTTCTGTAAGTGAATATGCTCTGCGGAAAATCTTCGACCTCGTGGCCGAGCCACTGCTCGAAGGCTTCCCTGGACGCGGGGGAGAAGTCGCTGTGGATGTTGTTGTAGCGGCAGTAGTCGAGGAGGAAGCCGTCGGGGTGATATTTCCCCACAACCTCCTTCACGTGGGCCACCATCAGCTCCCGCACCTGGGGAAGGACGGGGTTGAGGAAGGCGAATATGCCGTGCTCACGGCTGTCCTTTATGTCCCGCAGGCCGCACGGAAGGTATTCCACGCAGGTCAGGGCGCCGATTTCGGGTACCGTATATGCCGGGCCATCCACGTCCAGCGGCCAGGCGCCCATACTCAGCGTCGCCGAGCTGAGCGACACCTTCAGGCCACGCCTGTGGCCTTCGGCGATGAACGTCCCTGCCATATCGAAGTCCCTCTTTTCATGGCACGGATAGCGCTTCGCCTCCCGCACATTGGGGAGAAGCTCGCTCTCGTAGTAGGTGAACCCCACCGGGGGTTTGATGTCCACCACCACGGCGTTGAACCCCATATTCACCACACTGTCAAGGACTTCCTTCACGCTCTCCACGTCAGGATAGCGCATCAGGTTCCCGTCATTGGGCAGATGGATTTCCAGGAGTTTCTCCCTGGGAGCGCTGCAGGCAAAGGCCATCGCAAGCGCTGCAATTAGCAGGCACTTTTTCATATCACCACAAAGATAACGAAAAAATTAGTAACTTTGCGCGAGTGTACCAAACCAGACCTGAGTGAAGTTTAAGACGTACATCATTTTCTTCCTGCTCTTCGGGGTGCTGGCGGATGCCTATCTGTGCATCTTCGTGCTCCAGAGCCTGGCCGCAAGGGTTGCCGTGTGCATCCCCACGGCCGTGACGCTTGTCTGCCTGCCGCTTATCGGGACAGGCAGGAAGTACACCGATGCGGTGTGCGTATTTTCCTATGTGTCATTTATTTTCGAGCTGCCGAAGACTGTCTTTATGCTGTTCTCGGCGGTGGGCCGGCTGATGGCCTCGCCTTCAGGCGCCGACCTTGTCGCGCTGGTGGCCGGCTGCGCTGTGAGCCTGACGTTCATCACGCTGATATTCTATGTCACCCGCCACCTCCAGGTCAACGGGCAGACGCTCTGCTTCGAGAGCCTGCCCAAGGGCTTCGACGGCCTTCGCATCTGCCAGCTGTCGGACTTCCACCTGGGTTCTTTCGGAAGGAAGAGCCTGTATGTCAAACGCATCATTGACAGGACCTTAGAGCTTCATCCTGACGTGATATTCTTCACCGGCGACCTGGTGAATTTCGAGTCCAGGGAGGCGGATTCCTATATGGATGAACTCTCCAGGCTGAAGGCCCCGATGGGGATATATGCCATCCGCGGCAACCACGATTACCTGCTTCACGGCCCCCACGAAGGGGCTTCGCGCGAGCTCGACACCGAGCGGCTGCTCGGCCTGGAGAGAAGCCTTGGCTGGAAGGTGCTGCTCAATAGCTCCGAAATCATCCGCAGGGGCTCGGACGCCATAGCCGTCGCCGGCGTGGAGAACATATCCGCCTCACCGTATTTCCCCTCGGTCGGAGGAGATATGTCCCTGGCACTCAAGGGTTTGCCTGAAGGCATATTCACCATCCTCCTTTCCCACGACCCGTCCCACTGGCGCAGCGAGGTGCTTCCCCACAGCGACGTCCATCTCACCCTTTCCGGCCACACGCACGGCCTGAAGTTCAAGCTGGCCGGCCTGCACGTCTCGCACTGGCGCCTGCACGAATCCAGCGGCGTCTACACCGAGGGCGACCGCGTCCTCCACGTGTGCGAGGGCCTCGGCAGCGCCTTTGCCTTCCGCCTGGGCGGATATCCCAAGATTGATATTATAACCCTAAAAACTAAGCTGATATGAGTAAATGGTTTATGATTGTCAACCCTTCTTCGGCTTCCGCATCGAAGGGTGACTCCTGGAAGGATTTCCTGAAGATCCTCACCGATGGCGGTCTCGAGGTGGAGCCACTGCTCACCGAACGCCCTGCCCACGCGATTGAGCTAGCGCAGAAGGCGGCAGAGGGCGGTGCACGTCAGTTCATCGCCGTGGGCGGTGACGGCACCATCCACGAGGTGATGACGGGTTTGCTCCGCTATTCCGAGCAGAGCAAGACGGATATGGGTGAATTCACCCTCGGAGTGATTCCCTACGGCACCGGCAACGACTGGATCAAGACTTCCGGAGTTCCCGCGGACCTGACGAAGGCGGCCGGGTGCATCATTGCCGGCAAGACAGCTAAGGAAGATGTGGTGAAGATGACATTCTCCAACGGCATATTCTGTATGGCCAATATCGGCGGAGTCGGCATAGACGCTGACATATGCTACAACACCAACTCCCTGAAAACCAAGGGCTACAAGGGCGATATCCTCTACAAGATGGTGGCCCCGTATTCCATCCTTGCCAAGCAACGCTATCCCGCCGAAATCACCTGCGACGGTGAAGTCGTGTTCAAAGGCAAACTGCTCACCGCAGTGATAGGCAACGGCGTCTACCGCGGCGGCGGCATCAAGCAGAACCAGGAAGGCGGCAACTGGAACGACGGCCTCCTGGAGGTCTCCATTATGGGCGACGTGAACCGCTTCAAGGGCCTCTCCAATATGATGCACGTCTTTTCCGGCGACTTCGCGGTGCTTCCCGGCATCATCACCAGGCGTTTCCGCAAGATGGAAATAAAGCCCCTGGGCAAGCCCCATCGCGTCGAGGCCGACGGCGAGATTCCCGGAACCCTCCCGCTTACCGTTGAATATATCGGACAGCAAATCAATATCATAGTGCCGTGAGAGGAACAGTCAAGCAAGCCCATCTGAATTTCACGGAAAGGTTCCTGCGGGGTTTCAGCTGGTGCGTGGTGAAGACAGTCCACCGCCCCTGCCTGCACGGTCCCAAGCCCGTCCTTGACGAGCCCACCATCTTCGTGTGCCGCCACGTGGGGATGATGGACCCCGTGATACTTATGGTGGAGTACTACAATATGATGATACGCCCTCTCGTGGCGAGGGACTACTACGATGCCAACGGCTTCACGCGCAAGTTCTACCCTATCGCCCAGTGCATCCCGATTGAGCGCCGCAGGGCCTCGACCGAGTGGCTGGAAGCCTCCCTGAAGGCCCTGGGCAAGGGTGAGAGCGTGATTATCTTTCCGGAAGGCAAGCGCAACAAGTCCGGTGACGGCCTGCTGCCGTTCCACAGCGGCGCGGCCCTTCTTGCCGCCCGTAGCGGCGCCCGCATAGTGCCCGTGTGGAACGCGGTGTGGAAGTTCCCCCACCGCTACCATCTTGCCATCGGCGAGCCTATGCACCTTGACCCGCTTCCCGAGGCTGGCGAAAGCGCCGACTGGCTCCGCGACCAGACCAAAAAGATCCAGGCCGCCGTCGCCTCCCTCGAGTCCCGCTTCTAGGCCCCCCGCCGCCGGGCGCGGAGGCAGCGGAGTGTCCCCGGAGTGTCGCGGAGGGCAGCTGAATGCCACTGAGTGATGCTGAGGCAGCGGGTTACTTCGTGCCGAAGATGCGGTCGCCGGCGTCGCCAAGACCCGGGACGATGTAGGCGTCGGAGTTGAGGCACTTGTCGACCGCGGCGACGTAGATGTCGACGTCGGGGTGCTCGGCCTGGACCTTGGCTATGCCCTCAGGGGCGCCCACAAGGCACATCAGGCGGATGTTGTGGCAGCCGCGCTCCTTGAGCATTGCGATGGCGTCGCAGGCGCTGCCGCCGGTGGCGAGCATAGGGTCGGTGATGATCACCAGGCGCTTCTGGATATCCTCCGGGAGCTTGCAGTAATAGACTACCGGCTTGTGTGTCTGTTCGTTACGGTAGAGGCCGATGTGTCCGACCTTTGCCACAGGCACGAGGGTGCGGATTCCGTCCACCATTCCAAGACCGGCGCGCAGGATGGGCACCACCGCAAGCTTGCGGCCGGCTACTACCTTTGCCGTCATCTTGCAGATGGGAGTCTCTATCTCCTTGTCCTCCAGCGGGAGGTCGCGGGTGATTTCATATCCCATCAGGAGCGCTATCTCCTGAAGCAGCTCACGGAAATCTTTCGAGCCGGTTTCCTTGTCCCTCATAATGGTCAGCTTGTGCTGAATCATCGGATGGTCTATTACGTGTAATTGTCCCATATTATTGATTTTTAAGTCTTTCCCTTTTCTTTGCGGCGAAATAAATCATTATGTTCCTGATGGAGAACACCACTGCGAACTGGCCGATGACCAGCACCCAGTCGTGGCGGATTATGCCGTAGGTGATAATCATCACAGAGCCTATGACCGCCAGCACCCAGTGGCCCAGGGGCAGGATGGATTCCTTGCGGCGGTAGCTGTAGACCAACTGGTAGACCGAGCGGATTTCATATGTGAACTGGCCGGCGACGCCGAACAGCAGCAGCCACAGGGGGATGTTGTCATTGGCGAGGAAATTGGCCGTGAAGGACGGGAAGTCCCTCACTATCAGCGCTATGATAACCACCGGGAACAGCCCTTGCAGCCAGACGACTATCTTGGGCACGTTCTTGTAAAGGCCCATTATGCTGATGTTCCACATATAGATGTAGTAGCTGACGCTCTCGCCGAAGAGGATGCTGAAATCCTTCCTGAGCCAGCCATATACATACAAAAGCATGGCCCCGAGACTGCTCAGGACCCAATAAATTCCGGGGGATTCGACCTGCTTGGACTTCTCTGAGATGTACCACTGGATGAGGATGCGGGAGCCATATACGGCCATTCCCACCAGACCCAAGATATATACCCAGAGCGGACTGTCCATAGGTTAATCTCCGTAGAAATGCTTGAATACCTCCTTGCTCACCTCTTCCGGGGCGCCGCGCATGAACGAGCGCAGGGTGTTCTCGGAGAAGTCGCTGAGCCTGTGGACGATAAGGCCGTCAAGCGAGTTGGAGAACAGCGGGTCCACGTTGAAGCAGGCGATGCGCGCACCGCAGGTGATATATTTGCGAAGCAGCACGGGAAGGCGGTACTGCCCGTCGGAAAGCGCGAGGAGCAGGCGGTCGAGGCCGTCGATGTCCTTCACTCCCTCGAGGAGGGCGTCCGGATCCACACCGAGGTAGTTCGGCACGAACGGATTGGTGGGAGCGCCGAAATCAGCTCCGAGCGCGAGCGGATAGTCCTTCATTATATACTTGACAATCAAGCTCTTGTAGAAATCGGGGATGCTGTTGGATATGCTCACGGGGCCGACGCAGTACATCGAGCCGGGGCTGTGGGTCGTCGCTATGCATATGCCGGCGAGCATCATCTTCAGGGGCAGCACCTCACGCTGGTATTTGACCGTTATGAAAGAGCGGCCGAGCTCAAGGCTGTGGCGGAGGATTTCCGGGGCCTTGGGGCCGAAGCTGAACAGGGTGGAGGTGTAGAAACCGCTCTGTCCGCCGTGGGAGGCGAATATCTCGTTGCCGAAGCCTATGCGATAGGCGCCGGTGATTTCCTGGTTCGTTACATTCCAGAGAATCAGGTGTTTATAATACTCGTCATAGGGGTCCGTGTCCAGCTCCAGACCTGTGCCTTCGCCGATTGCGCGGAAGGTTTCCTCGCGCAGGCGATAGATCTGCTGCATCACATTGGGGGCTTCCTGGGCGGTGATAAGATAGACCTTATAATCGCCGGAAGACAGGAGGAGACGGTCCTCGACGGACTCTATATCCTTTGCGACAAGGCCGGCCGCGATGTGCGGGGCTACTGGTTTGAGCTGCTGCTGAGGGGCTGCCTGGGCCGCCTCCGCGCACTGGCCCTGTAGGGCGTAGCAGCGGTTACGCAGATACTTTCCGAGAGTTTCGATGTCCATAGATGCAATCTCCTCTGGATTAATTGGTTGGCCTATTCTGACCTTGATATTCTGCCCTTTCTTGTTCAGCATCTCGTGCACCAGGCGGACGGTGCGCAGGCGCTCGTGGATGCGGCCAAGACGGTGGAACGAAGGGGAATTGGTGCCGTCGAAATAGATGGGAATCACCGGGAAGCCGGACTTCTTGATGAGCTTGACCATATTGTCGGCCCAGGGCTTGTCTTCGACAATGTGCTTGCCCGGGGCTGTGCGGTCGGCGCCTTTCTGGTAGGTTGCGACCTCGCCGGCGGGGAAGAGGCTCAGGGGCCTGCCCTGCGCGATGTGGTCCAGGGCGACACGGATGCCGGACATACTCTTCGCTCCTCCCGTGGTGAAGTTGTCCACTGCGATAAAGGAGTCTTTCAGGTTGGGGATCAGGCTCAGGAAGAAGGTGGTGAGAATCTTGTGGTCAGGGCGGCGGGAGCCTATCACCGAGTTGAGGATCATTCCGTCCACCGCACCGAAATGGTGGTTGGACACCGTGAAGAAGCCGCCTTCCTTGGGGATGCGCTCAAGTTGCTGAGGGATAATATCATAGGTGACACCTATCTCACGCATCGTCCCTTCGGAGAACTCGGGGCCCTGGAGCTGCCAGACCTTTTCATAGACCTTGTTCAGGCCGTCAAGTTCAAGGACCTTTGACAGGACGCCGGAAACGCAGCGCCCAAAGAGGCCTTTCAGCTTCAGGGCTTTCTCCAGACCTTGGCGGTCCAGCAGTACTGGTTTCCCATCACTCATTTCTGACTAGGTTTTAGCATCTGCAAATATAACCATTGTTATATTAATTTCCAACAATGGCAATACTTACCTTCCCCCGGGGGCATTCCGCCGCCCTCCGCGACACTCCGGGGACACTCCGCTGCCTCCGCGACCAGCCCCTGGCCGCGATTCGCGGGGACCTGCCATTTTTCAGGCGTTTTTATGGCAGGTGGGGTTCAATTCGCGGGGACCTGCCACCGGGAGGTCGTTTTTCTGGCAGGTGGCGGGGCTTAGTTGCCGCGCTTGGCGTTGTAGCCGAGGTCTTTCAGCAGGGCGGTGACTTTGTCGCGCAGGTCGCCCTGGATGGTGATTTCACCGTCCTTGGCGCTGCCGCCGACGCCGCAGCGCACTTTCAGCGCGCGGCCCAGCTCCTTGAGGTCTTCGTCACGGCCCACGAAGCCGGTCACCAGAGTGACCTGCTTGCCGCCGCGGTTGCGCCTGTCAATGCCGACTATAAGTCGCTGTTTCCCAGGCGGAAGCGTCTCGGCCTCCGGGGCGGAAGCCTCCTGATATGCGAAGTCGGGATTGGTGGAATAGACCACCCCGAGGCGTTTTTTCCAGTCGTTTTCCATATGGCTATTCGAGCATAAGGGTTCGGAAATCATCGATGTCCTTCTTGTCCACTCCGTTCGAGGTGAGGTAGGCTTCGACTCTCTGCGCGAAGGACACGCTGAGGTCGGTGTCAGCCACGCCGAGGGCCTGTCCGCCGAGCTGCCAGAGGGTGTTGCAGGCATATGGGAGGCCATATTGCTTAGTCCTCGAGTAGTCGAATTCGGTCTTGCCGCCGTTGAGGCTCCAGTCCGCGGGCGAGAAGAACAGCAGTTCGTATTCCTTGGATATGTCGCTTTCGCTTACTCCCAGCACGCCCAGGAAGATTACTGCCATAGTGCCGGTGCGGTCGCGGCCTATCGAGCAGTGGAAATATGTCGGATAGCCCTCACGGAGGAACTCCACGGCCTTTTTGAAGGTCTTCGTGACCTTGTCGGGATATTCCCGGATTAGTCCTCCATATGCCTTGCTCATATTGGCGTTGTAGAAGGCGATGTCGGAGCCGAGGCGGGAAGATTTCGCGCCGTTCAGGTCTTTGGATTCCCGCAGGTCGATCTCGGCCCGTATGCCTTCCGCAAGCATCTGGTTTATACCCTTTTTGCTGAGGTAGCTGCTGCCTATGTCGCCGCCGCGGTAGAGCCTGCGGTACTTGACTTTCTTGCCGTCGGTGGTCGTCCAGCCGCCCAGGTCGCGGGCGTTGCGGACCTTGGTGGCGAAGAAGACCTGGTGCACCTGGCCGATGGTCTTGAAGCTGCCCCTGCCCACTGCTGCACCGACGTCGTCACGCGTGACGGTCCATTGGTAAGTCCTGCCGGGGACGAGGTTGCCCAGCTCGTAGGAAGAAGTGCCGGCAGGGAGGGCGGTGTCATATGCCCACTCGCCGTCGTCAAGCCTCAGCGTCAGCGCTCCCTCTTCGGCGAGGGCATTCCAGGAGACAGGGACTGTCGGCGGAAGGTCGGCATCGCCGGGGGCGCCGTAGGGGGCATATGGCTCGTCGGTGACGTGGGTATATGAGTAGTCCCTCTCGTCGTAGGTGACGTTCTGGATGAAATCCATAATTATCTGACTTGTAACGAGATAGGGCTCTTCCACCACAACGGGTTCCGGTTCTGGCCGCACCGGTCCCGGATCGTCCGAAGGATTGTCCGAGGGCTCGGTGGATGGTTCTGTGGATGGCTCGTCCGAGGGGTCCACGGAGACCTCGGGTGCAGCTGAAGGGTCTTCGGCGGCCGGTCCCTGGTTCTCAGAGGGCTTTCCGCATCCGGCTATGATGGCTGCAGCCAGCAGCAAGTGGATGATTTTCATATGTTTACCTGTTTCTTAACAGTTTGTGGAGCCTCTCGTCTTCCAGCAGGTTGTAAAGTCCGTCTTCGCTGAGGACTCCCCTCTTGAGTTCCTCTGGGAGCAAGCCCTTTTCGTCGGCTTCGAAGTCACTCTTCCACTGGCCGGAACCGAGGTACCAGTCAAGGCTGTTCACGTCGTCGTGCAGTTCGGGATATGCCTTCTTCTTCCGCACTGCCTTGAGGACCTTGTCATAGAGCTGCTCCATCTGGGCGACCCGCCCGGAGAGCTGCTCCAGCTTTCCCTCCTTTTCGGCCCTCTCGCACCAGGGCCTGAAGAAATGCTGGATGAGGTTATATGCGGCTATTGCCTTGTCCTTGACGGCGTGGCCATACCAGTAGGCGTTGACCTTGTCGCCGGAGGAATATTCCATATGGATACGGTAGGAGTGGCCTCCGGTAATGGGTTCTTCGAGAGAGTAACCATTTAATTTATAGACATTTGCCTCGTCAAGGATGCCGGCCAGGGAGTCCACTGTCTCCTTCCCTACGGGATATTCGCGGCGTATCACCGGCTCCTCGAAGCGGTTGCCTTCGTTCATCACCACGACGACCTTCGGGACGGTGCCGCTGTCGGCGATGAGTTCACAGTAATCGGAGCCAAGGCCGGCCGCTCCCCTTCTGGCATAGCTGCAATAGACAAGGTCTCCCTTCGGCTTCGGGGCCGCGAAGCCGCAACTCAGTATTCCTGCTGCCATAATGATTAAAGGATATAGTTTCTTCATCCGGAAAAATGTGTTTTACCCTGCCAAGTTAGCTTTTTTTGCCCAATAATCAAAATCCTTTATTATCCGGCAAAAAAAGAAAAACGCCCCACCAGGGAGCGTTTTTCCAGTTTTAGTGCCGGGTGGTTAGCGCTTGTAGAACACGGGGGTCAGGCCGACTGCGCCGCCGAAGGCCTGCTTGCCGTCAGGAGTGACACACAGGTCGAAGTCGCACAGGTCCAATGCTTCCTGACGAACACCTACACCGACTTGCCAGATCATCCATTTGAAATTGATAGGATCCTTTTCGTATTCATCCTTATACTTCTCGGGATCCTTGCCCCTGCTGAGAATCTCGGTTACACTGTACCACTGGTAAGGTGCCTGGAGTTCGAAGGTCTCAGCGTTCATTGCTCCGTAGGATTCGTCCCAGGTGTCCTTGAAATCTTCAGAGGGAGCATCCCAGGCACTCCAGCTTATGAAATTTGCTCCGATATACTTGCCTGCCCAGATGTGGTCGTCATCCGTTTCGATGTGCAGCCGGCCGTCGGCAAGGGTGAAGGTGCCCTGGATATGGAGACCCCACATAGGGACATACACGTCGATTCTATCTCCTGCGACAACGAGGCACAGATTGTAATCTGTATCTTTGGCGTATTCGGCCGGCTTTTCGCCATTGTGGGGTGCATCCCAGCGGCCGTCGCTCAGAGGAGCGGATTCCACGGTGGCTCCTTTCTTCCGGAAGCTATCGTAGGAGTAATGCTTTCCGCCGTCTTCATATTCATAAACCATTACCATCCAGGATTTTCCGCCGATGAGTAGGACCCCCACTTTCCAGGCTTCGCCCTCTTTAGGGGTGAAAGTGAGCATGGCGTCTTTTTCATCGAAAGACCACTTTCCGGTAGTGGTTTCTCCATACATTTTTTCGGTGTAGGAGCCGTCTTCCTTTAATTCGTAGGAAGCCTCTTCACCTTTGGTCCAGGTGCCGACAAGGTCGGCAGTGGTGACTTTACCGTCATCGGTCGGGCCGGGGTTGTTTGAAGGATCCGGTCCGGGATTTATGGTCGGATTGCAGCCGGCCACCAGCAGGGCAGCTCCTGCAATCAGTGCTAAAAAGTAATTCTTTGTCATAGTGCTTAATAAATGTTGGTTTTCGAAATCTTAATAATATTCTATCACCCGAGTGTCCGTCCAGGTGGTGGCAGGGCTTTCCGGGCCGTCGAAGACGGTCTGCATATCGTATTTGACGGAAGTCCAGTTGCCGTGGGAATCATAGACATAGTCGTGGTAGACGATGGGGCGGACCCAGGAGCCAAGGTTGTTATCTTCGCGGATAACCTCTTCATATTCATTGTATTCATAGAGGGTCTCCACGCCGAGTATCGGTCTCTCCTGGTTGGTCTTCCAACCAACCGGGTTGACATATCTCTTGCTCTGGGCGAAGGTCCACACGCCGTCGTTTTCATATTCTATGGTTGCCGGCATTCCGTTGGCTGCCCAGGTTATCTTGGAGCCTGCGGCAAAGCCGCCGCTCACGGGATAATCGCCTTCATACGTGAAATCCCACGTGCCAAGTCTCTGCTCCTGAGTTTCCATTATTTCTCCGTAGTGCCAGCCTATGGGGCGCTTTGCCCCGCCTCCGAGGTCTTCATATTCGAAGACCGGGGTCCTGTGGTACCAGTCCCTGGTCATTACAAGCTTGCCGGACCCGTCGAAGGAGTAGGTGCGGTCTATGAACTCACGGAAGTCTTCCTCGCCGTAAGGTTCGCCTTCTTCGTATTGGTGGCTTGCGACGAGGCCGCGCAGGACCATATTCCAGAGCATACGATAGCCTCCTACGGCAATATTGAGCCAGAGGGCATCGCCCGCGAAGACCAGCTGGGAGCCGCTGCCATATTCAAACTCGGTGACAGTCAAGTGGACGCATTTGTCATTCGTGCCGGTCTCGGGGTTATACTTCCAGATAATTTCTTCTTCCAGGAAATCGTGGCTGTCGGAGCCTGCCGGAGTGCCTTGCTCGGTCTTTATCAGGCGCCCTTTGTCGTCATAGTAGAACTTGGTGAGGCGGTAGGCCGGTTTTTCATCCGTTTCTCCATACCATTCGTAGATGAGGCGGCCATCCCTGTCGAATTCGTAAGTGTAATATATCTTCGGGTTCTTCAGCTTTTTGACCGGTCCGCGAAGGCCAAGCTTCTGTGCGTCAGACCTTTCCCAGAAGTTGGTCTCATACCAGTCCTCCGGTTCGAAAGTGTCGCCGGAAGGCTCGTCGGTGGGATTGCCCGAAGGATCGGAAGGATTGCCCGAAGGATCGGACGGGTTGGCTGAAGGGTCATTTCCGGGCTCGCGTGAAGGGTCGGGGCCGGGATTTATGGTCGGATTGCAGGCGATAAATGCGGCTGCAAACGCCAATAGAAGGACTTTTTTCATAGCTATGTAATCTTACAGTAACTGCAAATATATATAAATATAATGCAGATAACTGCCGACCGCCAAAAAAAGCATATGACAAATCCTAAAAACTTTTAATTTGTCACCTAAACCATAGCCTCACAGCCTTCCAGGATGTCCTGGAAGGCTTTTTCGAAATCGCCCGTGTACCAGGGATCGGCCACGTCGCGTCCGGCCCCGGTATATGACATCAGAAGATGGATCTTACCCTCCGGATCGGTCGGGAAGAACCTCTTTATGAGCCGCAGGTTCGAGCTGTCCATGCAAATGATCCTGTCGAAGCGGCGATAGTCGCCCGCTTTTACCTGCCTGGCCCTTTTTGCCGGGTCGAACCATATGCCGTGCTGCTGCAGGCACCTTCTTGCCGGAGGATATATGGGATTGCCCGTTTCCTCGGCCGAGACCGCCGCCGACTCCACGTAATACCTGTTTCCAAGCCCACGGGCCTGGGCGAGGGCCTTGAATATGAACTCTGCCATCGCGCTGCGGCATATATTCCCGTGGCAGACAAACAGTATCCTTATTTGCTTCATTGCCCAAATATAGATTATTTCCCCGAAAGAAACAAGCCCGGCCCAGCGGCCGGACCCTTATGCGCAGAAAGCACCGTTTCCTGGCAGTTAACAGCAATTCCAGCCCTCGACCTCAGGCCTTCACTTCCCAGCCGGGCTCATACGACCGGCCATACAGACGCATCGCCTCAGGGTCGTCCAGGATACGACCGTTGGACGGATCCACCCGCAGGGAACGGCCTACCCGCTGCGCGATATTGCCCAATTGGACCAGTTGCGTACTGATACAGGCACTGCGGATATCCGAATTCAGCCGGGCCCCGGTCCGGATTGCATCGAACCAATTCTGGAAATGGAAGGTATCCAGCTTCTCGCAAGGATTGATCACATTGGCGGGCTCGAAGGGATACTGGCTCTTCACTTCCTGGATGACCCCGCCCTTCATATCCACGATCTTATATTCGTCGCCGCCATTCAGGAACAGGGCGCCGTTCTCCCCGTAGAAAGCCACGCCCAGACCGGCGCCGTCACAAGGGGTACTGTTGCAGCTGCGTCCCTCCCACCAGCCGGAAGCCTTGTCTCCGAATTGGAAGGTAATCATCTGCGTATCAGGAAATTCCCAATCATCGTCATAACGAAACCGGCCGCCGGTGGAAGTCACCAGGGTCGGATACTCCACATCCAGTCCCCAACGGAGGATATCCACGAAATGGGTTCCATTGTTCAAGGCCTCGCCGGTACCCCAACGATAGAACCAATGCCAGTTATAATGGATATAATTGTCGCGGAATGCCACCCGCGGCGCCGGTCCCTGCCAAAGGTCCCAGTCCAGATGCGCCGGCACGGGGGCAGGCTTGCCCCTGCCGATGGAAGGCCGGTTGGCGCCATACCAGCTCTTGGCATAGCGGACCCGGCCGATGCTGCCGTTTCGGATTTCCTGGATCGCAGCGATGATATTCGGCCAGGACCTGCGCTGATTGCCCGCCGTAATGACCCTTCCGGTACGGGCCGCGACGGACATGAGCGCCTCATTCTCCGCCGGGCAATAACTGGTCGGCTTCTCCAGATAGACATGTTTGCCCGCTTCCATGGCCATGATGGCCGCCTTCGCATGCCAATGATCCGGCATCGCGATGACAACGGCATCTATATCTTTGGAATCCAAGAATTTACGGATATCCTGATAGCCGGCGGGCCGCGCTCCGGTCAGCTTGAACACCTGGTCCCGGGCCCGCTCCAGGGCATGGAGGTCACAGTCGCACAGGGCGGTCACGCTGCACAGGGGCATCTTCGCAAAGCCGGTGGCCAGGGCGAATCCACGGGAATTGACGCCGACCACGCCCACCCGGATACGGTCGCTTGAGCGGGCTACCCGGTTTTGGCTTGCCGCCGTCCGGCCGGGCATGAAGCCCTCCAGAGAGAGGACGGCACCGCCGGCGAGGGCGGTCTTCAGGAAATTACGTCTGCTTGTCATAACTATCTTCTTAAATTAATATTATTCAATTATTTACGCAACCTCTTCACCAGCGCCCCCACCAAGAGGACGATCAGCCTCACTACGGCCAGGAGCAGATACAGTCCAACGGCCAAGACCAGCGTATAGCCGATCTGGGTAAAGAGTTCCGTCCAGGGGCGCTCATACGCAATGATGGCCCCGGCATTGGTCAGGATGGCGGCGGCCACACAGCCCAGGAGAATCCACAGCTCCCGGCGAAGGGTTTTGGCAGGAATGACGATATCGTGCATGGCTATCATAATCAAAATTTCATATACGGGATTTTATACTCCTCGGGGAAGGTAATCCGCCGCTGCTCCTCCATCGCCCGGTTCCCCAGCAGACAGAGAACGGTAGAACAATAAGCCTCCTCCACCACACTGCGGGCCCTCTCCCCACTCAGACAAGCCTTACAGAACGCCTCCAGGATAATATCCGACCCATCCGCATCCGCCGCCACCATACTCTGCCCCGCATTCACGCTCACAGGCCCCTCCAAAACCGGATGCGGCGTATAAGCCGAACGCAGCTCCGGCCGCCAAGACGGCCCTGCGGCCGGAATAGACGCAAAAGTCTTCGTCTTGATCTGCTCCAGCAGCTGACGCATCCCCGAATTGAGATGATCCTCCTCCAGATAAAACACACCCCGGGTCAGGTCCATCGTGCCGTCCTTGCCGAGTATCTGGTCCTCCATGCCATTGAACTTATTGGAAATCAATGACTCATAACAGATTTTCCGCCCGTCGGCATAACGATAGGTCACATTGACGCTGTCATACACCTCCCGGCCATCCTTCCAATAGACGATGTCCCCCATCCCCACGATATCCACCGGCATCCGGTCCGCCGCCCAATTGCAGACCTCCAGCTGATGGCAGGCCAGCTCGGTCATCAAACCCGCGGAATACTCCTTGTACAGCCGCCAGTTGATCCGGCGCTCCAGCTCCGGCGAAGGCACCTCCCTACGCCAGTCGGCGTTACGGAACCAATGGCAGCGCATCCCCACCACATCACCGATCAGGCCCTCCCGGATCAGCCGGATACCCTGGATATATTTTTCGTCATACATCCGCTGCATGCAATAATACAGCACCCTGTCGCCCGCGCAATAGGCCTCATAGACCTCCTTGCACTCCTCCAGGGTCAGGGCCATGGCCTTCTCGCAGAACACATGCTTGCCGGCCGCCATCGCATCCAAGGTCATCCGGGCGTGGAAGCCCAGCGGCGTCGCGATGATGATACCGTCTATCTCCTTGTCTTCGAGAAGTTTACGATAATCCGTATAGGTCCGCGCCGTCGGCACCATCGCATGGGCCGCATCCAGGTTGGGCTGCCAGTCGTCACACAAGGCGACCACCTGGGCGCAGGCGATACCGCGCAGCATCACCAGGTGATACTGCCCCCGGGACCCGCAGCCGATCAGGGCCAGCCGGGCCTTCCGGGTTCCGCTCTCCTTCGGGGAGCTTTTACAGGACTGGAGCCAGGGCGCGGTCGCCAATACGGCGGCACCGCCCGTCATCAGGCCCAGGTTTTTCAGAAACCTGCGCAGTCCCAAATCCACTTCTTGACTCATCGTTCGTATATCTGTGTTTCCGCCAGGGGAAACTGTTTTTCCAATCGTTCCCGCTGCTCGGGCGAGGCCAGCATCAGGGCCGTACTGAGCACTTCCGCATCCAAAGGGTCCGGGGCCGTCACGCAGACCAGCCGCCTGTCCCGGCAGGGCTGTCCGTCACGCGGATGCAGGATATGCCCGCTGTAATCCGGCCGGTTGCCGGATGTCGATAAGGACATGTCCTTCAGCTCCATCTCCGCCAGGGTCTCCCCGGTATAAGGATCCGGCAGGGATACCTTCCAGCAAGGGCCGTAGGGATGCCTGCCCACCGCCAGCAGCGAACTGCCTCCGAAATCGGCGAAGGCCGCCGTGATACCCCGTCGCCCGATAAGGTCCTGTATCTGCCTCAGGGCCAATCCTTTGGCTATTCCGCCAAAATCCATATCCACCCCGCCTGTATCCAGCGACCCGACCTGCCAGTGCAGCCGGGTAAAATCGCGGCGCGTAATATCGAACAGCCCCTCCGTGCGCAGCCAATACGCGGCGCAAATCTCCAGGACCTCCTGAAGCTCCGACGAAAGGTGGCGGGTCTTCCCGGCATTCAGCTGACCCACCTCGCTGGCCGGATTGAAGCGGTCCAGCATCCGGTTCATCTGCTCCAGCATCCCGCAGACCGCCTGCCACAAAGCCGTGGCCGGACGTTCCCCCACCGCGCACAGCAGCAAGTCGAAACGGGTGCCCATCACCCACGGGATACGCCCGTGAAACACCTGCTGCTCAGCCAGATATGTATAGCTACGCTCCATCTGCCAACTGCACGGCCCGTTGAATGACGCGGTATTTGGTCAGGGTATTGATCCGCTCCCGCTCCGCCTGCACCTTGTCCCCGCGGACATATCCCAGGAAATCTTCCATCACCAGCCGGAAATGGTCCTCGTGGCTGAGCGGATCGGCCGGCAAGGAGCCCTCGAATCCGGCATATTCCGCCTCAAAAAGATCCGTCCCCTCGTTCTCCCAAATGACCTCGATCCGCGCATATACACCCTTGATACACAAGTCTATATAGCCATTGGCCATCACCTCCAGCACCCCATCCCGGACCCAGAGGGCCAGCGCGGCGGGGAAATCCGTCTCCCCCGTCGAGCGGCAGAACTGCTCGCGCGTCACCGGCGTCGGCCAGTGGGCGGCTCCCAGCACCCGGACATCATCCCCGGTCAAGGTCTGGTCCGGAAAACACTGGGTGAAAATCATATCGATATAATGGGTCGTGACGTCGGCGATGCCTTCCCCCTGGCAGCGGATATCGTAATACCACCAGGGGCGCATCAGCGCCTGCCCATCGACATTTTTGTAGAAATGATGGACACTCCGCATCCGGATGGCGGGCTCCTGCGGCGTCCCCGTCGGCACGGGATGCCGGCTGAACCACGCCCGTACGGCCTGGTTGCCCGCTACGGTACGCTCCGTCATAAGCTCCTGGATGACCAGTCCCTTCCCGGCCGCCAGGCGATAAGCCTCTTCCAGCAGGTCCAGGTCTTCCGCGGTCAGGGCCAAGGGCTTATCCGCCAGAACATGGTAGCCCCGGGAGACGGCCAGATGCAGATACCGGGCCTTGTTGCGGTTGTTGCCGGCCAGCACGACGACCTCGCGGCCCCGGGCAGGCGGCAGCGTCTCTGTCGGATCGCCAGTCAGCAGTACTTCCTTCCATCCTGTCGGCTGGTCCGCCCGGTGGTTAAACCCGTCAATGGCAGCGAGATACCGCTCCAGCTCCGGCCCCTGCGGGGCATGGACCTGCACGAGGGAATCGACGCCCGGCAACGGATATTTCTGCACCAGGGCTGCGTGGAAGTGACCCGGGTCTATGACATGGATCCGGATCGGCGCTCTCGTGCAGGACAGGGCAAGCATCATCAGGAAGGGAAGGACGCGTTTCATGGATAATTCCTCAACAGCTTCGCCGCATCTTTCCGGCCGGCCTTCATAGCTTCGGCCAGGGTCACGGGACGGCCTTTTTCCTTGCTCATGTTGGACGCCTTCATGAAGGCATAGATTTCCAGGGTCTCCTCGCGGGAAACCGGAGGGACGCCGGTCTGGAAGAAGGTTAGGATCTGGTCCAGCAGCACCTTGTAGCCGGCATATCCGCCTGCGGGAACGGCCCCGTCGGCCGTATAGGCGGTCCCGCCGTAAATGGCCGGTCCCTGCACCAGGGCCCGGAAGGTGCCGATGCGGCCGTCAGCCCAGGTCCCCGTCACCACGTCGCCCATCGGGGTACCAAGCCGGGATACGGCGGTGCAGCCCGTCCCCATCAGGGTGTATAGGGTCTCCACGCCGTGGATGCCGTAAAAGCCGAAGTCCGGATGGGTCGGTTCGCTTTTGTGCGGGGAATAGCAGTCGGCGCCCAGGACGGCCCCGTACGCCCCTTCGCGAAGCCGGACGTTTTCCGGGGAAAAGCGCAGGGCGGAAGAGGAGAAAATCGGGACGCCATAGCGGTCGGCCAAGGCATAGATGGCCAGGGCCTCGCCCAGGGTCGCGCCGACGGGCTTGTCGATATAGCAGACCTTTCCGCTGCGGAACACTTCAGCGGCCTGCTCCAGGTGAAGCCGGCCGTCATTGGTCTCAATCATCACGAAATCAACCATTTCCAGAAGCTGGGCGATGGACTCGCAGATGACGACGCCGTGCTTTTTGACTTCTTCCGTATAGCCGGCGATGCGGTTGTAGCTGGACGGGATGGTCCGCGAGCCGTAGGGATAGGCCGCCACCACCTCGAAGTCGCGGACGAAGGGGTCCTCACCCGCGGAGTTCAGCAGCTCGGTGAAGGCCGTGGAATGGGAGGTATCCAGGCCGATGATGCCGATGCGATGGACGGTCTGCGCCGCCAGCGACAGACCCATGGACAAAAGTAAAATACTGAAAATCAGACGTTTCATATCATTCCAAAGTTTCCCGGATCGGCCGGGTGGTGACAAAGCGGCAGAAGTCATGGTACAGCTGGCGGTCTTCCTCGGAGGAAGAATCCTTCAGCCAGCGCAGGGCCCAGCTGCCCTGGTAATAGGCCAGCCGGCACTTCTCCCAGACGCCGTAATCCTGGGCATATTTCATATAATCGCGCAGGCGGTAGCCCCAGCCGGTGGAGGCCATAGCCTTCCCGTCGAACTCGATTTCCATGCCCATCTGATAGCGGAGGACCGTCTCGCAGGCATCCACGAGCCTGCTCTTGGCGATGTCTTCCGAGAAGAAATAATTCGGCTGCATGAAGGCATGGGTGAAGCCGTAGGCCTGCCAGTTGTGGTAGCCGTCCGCCTTATAGTAGGGAATCCAGTTGAAAGAATAGTCCTTGCCGCGGATATACTCGCCCAACGGCTTGAGGATATCGGTGATATAGGTCGCGCGCTCCGCCGTGATGTAGAAGCCTCCCAGCTCGACATTTTTGTAGCGGCGGGCGGCGAATTTCTCCACGGCCGTATCTATATACCACTTCAGGGCCTTCACCCGGTCGGCCGTCTTGGAAAAGTCCAGCTGCTTCCCGTCCAGCTCGCCCCAATAGGTCGTGCCGCCGCTCTGGTTCTCCCCGTAATTGTTGTAGCGGTAGGGAATGGGCTCGGGGACGCAGAGGATGATCTGCCGCTTGCGGGTCGGCTCGCCCAGGGAGGCGGCCCCTTCCGCGACGGCGGCGTCAATGGCCCCGATGCCGGTATTGGTCTGGCAATAATAGTCCAGCAGCTTCTCCCAGTCGTCCTTGGCGGCCGATTCGAGGTAACTGCCGTTGTGCTTGTACCCCGTGATGAAGGTCTTGTTCCCGTCCGGGCCATCGACCGACATGAATTCCAGGCAGAGGAAGGCGTCGAAAAGCCAGTGCCACGCGCCCTCGGTGTCCTGGTACAAGACATAATCTTTCATGATGTCCCGGGTCCAGGCATAGGGCTTCCGGTGGTGGCTGTAGCCATAGACGAGGACCATGTCCGTATAGTCAGGAATGCCCCGGGACGGATCTTCGCTGACCTCTACGGAGGGGTCATCCGAAGCCCCCGGCGCCGCTGACGGGTCGTCCGAAGGCCGGGATTCCGCCGAAGGGTCATCCACATTCCACTGGGGGATGTCCTTGGGCCGGTCCTTGCCGCAACCCACCGCCAGCAACGCGGCGCATGCCAGGAGAATCAAGCGTTTCATTTTCTGTAAAATCCTAAGGTTGACACGACCTTGCGGCTCTTTTCCGCCGTCTGGTCGCCGATGTGCAGGGTCCCGACCATCATGCCGGTGGAGCCGCCGCCGTCGAAATTGACCGCATCCACGCAGCCGATGCCTTGCATCACCTGGGCCAGTTCCACGAGGTTCAGGCCGGGACTGGCGGTGATGCGGCCGTCGCAGATGAAGAAGACCACGCGGCCGTCTTCCAGGATGCCGACGGCCGTCCGGTCGCAGACGCTGCCGGGGCCATAGATATCGTAAGGCATGATTTCCACGTTGTTACAATAATATTCCCCGCCCTTGACCGTCTCGGCGAAATTCACGAGGATCTGGCCGCCGTACAGCAGGACGGGGCCGGCGCTGAGGGCATAGACCGGGTTCCAGTCCCGGGCCTCCGTCGGGAAGGTGGCGCTGATGGGGCCGTATTTGTTCTCCCCCAGGACAGAGGGCAGCGGGCGATCGAAGTACCAGGAATGCCCTCCGTTGCTGCCGGCCCAGTAAATCGCAGCCTGGCCCGAGGCGTCCACTCCGAAAAGACCGCGGGTGACGGTGTACATCTCGTTGTACTCCGCATGGCCCGAACGCAGGGAACCGCGCACGGTAGGAACGGCGCCGGTCGGCTTGCCTTCCACCACGGCCAGTCCGGTATGGCGGCCGTTGTAGAAATAGCCTCCGTTGATCATGACGATGCACTTCTTGTCCGCCGCCGACTGGTCTTCGATGGTCAGCGCCTCGCTGGGCACCGTCACTTTGATATCCACCGCAGTCGGGTCGGCCACGGCATACCAGGCATGGAAATTCCGGCCGTTGACGGAAGAGGTGGTCTCATAGAGCTGGATGCTCTCAGGCAGGACGCCCTTGGTCAGGCGTTTCCAGTCCAGCTGGAGCGGCTCCGGAGCCGCCTTCAGGCGGACTTCCTTTGCCTGGGAGAAGCGCTGCTCCCCGTCCTGGACGAGGTAAACCCGTACAGACCAGGTACTTTCGTGGTCCAGCAAAGCGCCGGGAATCAGCTGATAGACGTTCCCGTCCGCATTTTGCGGGCCCGCCTGGAAATACTCCACGCGTCCGTTCGTCCAGTACAGACCGAAGTCGGCACCGGCCGACACGGGAAGGGTATAAGTGACCGCGATGCCGCAGTCGTCCGCCGTGCAGCCACTGATCTGAACCAGGTCCGTGGAAGGAAAGTCCCGCGGCGGGAGACCGGGCTCATCCGAGGGCTCGGCCGAAGGTTCTTCCGACGGGTCCTCCGAAGGCACCAGCGAGGGCTCTTCCGAGGGGTCTTCCACATTCCACTGGGGAATCTCCTTTACCGGCTGCGTACAGGCCAAGGCGCAGCACAGGACAATCGTTACATACGGTGTTCTCATAATCTAGATTCTCCTCATGGTTTGATGGTTTTCAAGATATCAATCAGTTCTTCCGCCCCCATGTCCGTCTCCAGCAGACGCACGTCGCCCAGGGGCAACAGGCAACGGCCATCTTTCCGGGCAAAGCGCACGCGCCGCCCGTCCCGGTCGCTCAGCCGCACGTGTCCGCGCAGGGGCAGGGAAATCGTTCCGTCTCCGGATAAGCCCCAATACAGCAGGCAGTTGCGGCCGTCTTTTTCAATGAGTTGGGCCCGCACAGGACCCGCCGTCACGCAGGCCAGGCTCTCATACAAGCGCCCGCCCAGCAGCACCCATTCCCGGTCGGGGTCGCGCAGCAGCGACTTTTCCGCTTCGCCGAGCCGCCCCTCGCGCTTGGCCTGTTCCCATTCACGGACGGTCCGGAGGTTGTCCGCCGTACGGGGGTGGCTGTCCAGGGGGCCGAGCTTTCCCATCAGGGAAATCGGGGCGTCCCAGGCCAGGGCCTTGCTGCAAATATAGGCGTAGGTATCCGGCTGCATACCGGCTGTCGTGCTGTCCGGCGCGACATAATCCACCCAGCCGAAATCGACGGCGGTGAAGTCGTCCGCCATCTGCCGGGCGCAGCGCAGCGTATATTTCTTCATGGCCGCACGGATCTGCTCGGGGCGGAACAGGTCGAAGGCGTTGCCCCGGCTCAGGATATGCCAGCCATAATGGGATTTCAGGGCCCCTTCGGCATAGACCGGAACGGGGTTCAGCCTGTCATAGACCCGTTTTTGCGAACGGGAGACATTGTACCAGTAGGGCGGCGGGACGTCTTCGGCGCCGTCGAAATAGACAAAGCTGCATCCGCAGTCGGCATACAGGGCGGCGAGCCGCTGCGCGATTTCATCCGGCAGGCTGCTGTCCTGGTTGATGCGGATGAAAAGGGGCCAGTCGTCCACGTCGGGCTGCCGGGCGAGGGTACCGCCTTCGTGCGCGGCGGGACGGGTGTTATAGACGCCCCGCTGGCAGCCCAGGAGCCGGTAGGGCTTCTCCTGGGTAAACGATTCATACATAATAAATTCGTCGCCTATCAGCAGCAGGCGGCGGCCCGGCTCGGTCCGCAGGCCTTCGGGCGAAGTCTCCAGCAGGATTTCGGTATCTTCCGCCCCCAGGGGCGCGGCCAGGACCAGGTCTTTCACATAATGCAGACGCTTGTCCGGCACGCCGCCGCACAGGTAAGGGTCAGTCACGGAGACTTTGGAATAATGGATATGGAAACCCAGGCGGAATCCGGCCTCCCGGATGCGGCGGCACAGGTCCGCGAGGGTCTGCCGGTCAAAGCCCGGCTTCCACAGATAATGGCCGCAGGTGCTGGCAAAATCCGGATAATACAGGACCATGGCCCGGAATCCGCCCTCCCGGGCATACGCGATATGCCGGTCAAGGTTCTCCGGGGTGACATCCCGCAGCTCGTAGTAAGAGTCGCTGTAATCCGCCCGACGGCGGCTTTCCACGCCCTTGGGCAGGCCGTAGTCTTCCTCTACGCGCGCAACGACATCGAGGAAACGCTCCGTGGGCGCCGCGATCAGGACGGCTCCCGCGCCTTCCATACCCACCGCCTGTTCCAGGCCGGCATAGAAGGTATTCCCGAAACAGTCTATCCGGGTCTTCGGATCGACGCCCATCAGGCAGACGGCCGTGCGCTCGTCCCAGGTGACATTCAGCCAGCTGCCGAAATGCGCCCGCTTCACCACGGGCAGCTGTACCAGGGCCAGGGCGTCCAGCTCGGTCTTGCGCTTGACCCCCATATCCTCGATGCGGTAGTCACGGCGGGCCAGCCGGAAGCCCAGGTAATCCTCCCGGACCGTCACGTCGATGACCGCGATATCGTAGGTATCCTCGAACTGCACAAACAACTGACCGTCACGGTATTCCAGCCGATTGGAAGGGAAAGTGACCGGCTTGGCCGGCATCATCAGGAAGTTCTCGTTGTCGTAGGGCCTGTTCTGGGTGATGGCGCACAGCGGCAGGCTGCCCTCCAGGCATTCCTCCCCCGTCGCCTTGCAAATCAGGCTATAGACGCGCCCGTCCTCCCCCAGGGTCAGCCGCAGGGCGGCGTTCTCCAGCACGACATGGCCGCGGGCAGTCAGGCAGCAAGCCAGGGCCAGCGCCGATAAGAGGAAGCTATGGATACTCAGTCTATGCATACGTCGATTTTTCCTTGCAGGCCTTCGCGGGAGAACCGTGCCTCCAGCACCCGGGTCTCCCCGGGGAACAGCGTAACGAAATTATCGCTCCAGAACACGGGGCTGATGTACTCCCCGTTGCAACGGAGTTCCAGGTGGTTGAAGAAACTCAGTCCCTGCGAGCCGTTGTGCAGGGTCACGGTCAGCACCGCCTCCCGGCCTTCCGTCCGCAGGGCATAGCCCTCCAGGATATCCACCCGCGGCAGGGTGGTCAGCCAGGCGTAATTCTGATGCTGGGTATAGTGCCAATACAGGTTGTCGGAGAGGAGGTTGCCCTCGGCGTCTTCGAGGGTCAGCCGCAGCAGGCGCACCGCCGTAATGCCGGGCAGGTAGGGCACCCGGACCAGCTCCCGGCAGGATTCCCCGGGCACCTCGGCGGGGCCGCTCCAGCTCCAATGCTCCCGCAGGTCGTTCCCGAAGGCGCGCACGCGGGCCGTCACGCCCTGGAGGGGCTCCCCCGTGGCATTGACGACGCTGACCTGGTGGCTGTTCGCATGATATTGGATATGAACGGGTTCCATCGCCTTGCGGGCGAACCAGTAGGCCGCATTCGGCTCCAGGTACCAGTCATACAGCTGCCAGCACACATCCGGCCAGCAGGCGTTGAGCTTCCACAGCATGACGCCCGTGGTGACATCCCACATCCGGTGGTTCGCCGCCTCGTACATGGCACGGTAGCCTTCCGCGCTTACCATCTGGCCCTTGCGCACATAGTCCCGGGCGCTGACCGGGTCGCTGTAGAAGGTGCGGATGGCGTTGTCATAGGCCCGGTAGCAGAAGTTGTTGGCATCCCAGGCCCCGTGCTCGGCCCAGACGCTGTCCAGGGGGAAGAGCCGGTCGCGGATGTCGAAAGGCTTGTCCAGGGTGGGGATGAAGCGCTCCAGGCTGGAATACACCGGCATGGCGGGCATGCCCAGCTCGTTGCGGAACATCTGGAGATGGACCTCATCGACCTTGTCGAAATAATAGTCGGACGGGGCCCAGTTGTAGTCCGGTGCGCCGTCGTCCGTGGTGCCGGTGGGCAGGTCCCCGGCAATCCAGGGCGTCAGCGAATCCACGTTCCAGCTGATGCTGGTGGTGGGGATGAAGGGGCGGGACGGGTCGATTTCCCGGCAGGCGTCCCGCGTGGGGGCATAGATATCCTCGTCCACCATGACCTCGTTGACCCCGCACCAGGCGGCGATACAGGCATGGTTGCGGTAGCGATACAGCTCGTCCCGGGCACAGGCCACGGCCAGGGCATGGTCGTCGGGGTTATGGGCATTGGCCCGGCCGGGATACATGCGGTAGCACTGGTAGAAGACGTGCCAGTCCAGCAGCCCGTAGCGGTCCCAGCTGTCCAGCCAGTCCTCCTGCGGGGCCGGCATATCCTCGCTGCCGACCAGGTTCACATGGGCATGGGCCAGCAGGCGGGCCTGGTCGTAGATATTCTGCCGGGAATTGTCCAGCAGGATGTCCGGCTGCAGCCAGCCGCCCTTGCAGAAAATCCGTTTTCCGTTGACGCGCAGGACCAGGCCTTTCTCCCCGTCCTTGTCCAGCAGCTCGGTGCGGATTTCCCGGAGGCCGACGTCAAATTCCTGACGGTCAGACACTTTCCCCTTCCGGGTGAATTGCATGTCGATGTGGTGCAGGTGCTGCTCCCCGTATCCGTTGGGGTACCACAGCGGCGCATCCGCCAGTTCGACGGGATAGAAGGCCACCTGGCGGCGCTCGCCCGGCTTGAGCACGACTTCGGTGCTCCGCAGGACCGGGGTGAAGTCCGCGGGGATATGCTTGGTCCAGGACCCCATATCCAGGCTGTCCAGGTGGGTCATCCGCACCGAGAAGGTGCCCCGGACGCTCCGGGCGCTATGGTTTTGCAGCACGGCGCTGAAGCTCACGTGGGTGAGGCGCCCCTGCAGGGAGGTGGTCACATAGGGGTCTTCCACCGTCACGGCGTCGCTGCCGCTGAGCCAGACCTGCTGCCACAGTCCCATGTTCCGGTCCCGGACCACGGGTGCGCAGTCCCATCCGCCCGACATCTTGAGGGTCTCGTCGCGGAAAATATCGCCGGCATTGCCCCGGTTCGGGCCGAAGAGGATGAACTGGGTGCCCGGGCTGGGCATGCCTGGATGGTCGGTCTGCCACACCTTGACCGCCAGGACGTTACGGCCCGGATGAAGGTATTTCGTGATATTGAAACGGAAGCGGCGGAACATCCCCACGACCTCGTCGTGCGAGGCCACCTGACGCCCGTTCACCCAGATGTCCGCCCGGTAGTTGATCCCGTCCAGATGCAGCCAGATGATCTCTTTGCTGCGAAGCGTTTCGGCCAGGGTGAATTCGGTCCGGTACCACCAGGGGTCTTTCCACAGATTCTCGCCCGGGATGCCAAGCCGCTCGTTGAAAGCATCGGAAACATCCGGAATCGAGAAATTGTCCATCCCGACCCGGGGGTCCGGATAGACGCCTTCCTTGACCAGGGCGGACAGGACGGTGGAGGGCACCGTCACCGGGTGCCAGCCCTCCGCCGGGAAGCCGGGCGCGGAGACTTCCGCATCCGGCCGGGATACCCGCAGGGTACTCTCCATCTGCCAGTCGCTCAGGACGGTTTTCTGGGCCGTCAGCAGCAGCGGCAGCATCAGCAGGACCAGGGTCAGAATCTGTTTTCTCATTCGCTTACCGTTACTTTTGCCCCGTGGGAAAAATCCCCGGGCGTCATCCCGTGCGCCACCGCCCAGGCATGGACCAGCAGCTGGACCGGCACCACGGTCGTGATAGGGGCCAGCGCTTCGCGGGGGCAGGGTACGCACAGCTGCACCACGCGCTCCTCCGGCAGCGGGGCGGGCCCGTCGCTGAGGAAAAGCACCTTCCCGCCGTAGCGCAGCACATCCTGTGCCAGGCGCAGGCTCTGGGCATAGGTTCTGGAGGCGGAATGCGTAAAAATCAGCACGGGCATCCCGCCATGGGCCATTTCCAGCGGGCCGTGACGGAAATTGCCGCCGCTCAGGGCCGAGGCCGGGATATGGGCGGCTTCCATCCACATCAGGGCGCTTTGGCTGGCGGCGGCCATGACCGGGCCGCGCCCCACCGTCTGCACGAAGGCCGGGTCGCCCAGCAGCCGGACGGCCGGAGTCACATCCAGCGCCAGGGCTGCCTGCAGCGTGTCCGCCAGGGCGCTCCAGTCGTCTTGATTCGCTTGTCCGCCCAGGGCCTCGGTCAGCATCAGCATGGCCTGCCAGGCCGTGATGAACGTCTTAGTGGAGGTCATCTCCTCGCGCCCGGCCCGGGTCAGCAGCAGGCAGTCCGCCCGGCGGGCCAGGGTGCTGTCCGGCGTATTGCAGAGGGCGATCACCGTCCCCAGGCGCGGCAGCAGCTGCACCACCTCATAACTTTCTCCCGACTGAGAGATGCATACGGTCAGCGCATCCTCCGCCCGCTCCGGGCCATAATGCAGCCACTCTCCTGCGTTGAGAAAGGTTGCCGGAAGACCGGCCTGGGCCAGCAGCAGGGCTCCTGCGCAGGCCACGAAGTCCGAACTGCCCATCCCGGTGAGCAGCAGCCGTTTATAGCGGCCGCTATGCCACAGGGCAGCCGCCTGCTCCAAGGCGCCGGAGCCCTTCAGGAAAGCCGCCGTGTCGCGCAGCGCCGCACTCTGGCCGTAGATTTCTTGCAGAAAAGCGTTCATTGAAAAAGGATTTGGGCACGGCGGCACCGGTCAGGATGCCGCCGCAATAGATTATTCGTTGAAAGTGATTTCGTAGCCGACCAGACCCAGGTTCATGACCACGGCATAGACCTGCACCTTGTTGCTGCCGGTGGAAGCAAAGGCCACGTCGCCGATCTGGTTCTTGTTCGCCGCCACGGCGTTCGGTCCGAGGACCGTCTGGCCCGATTCATAGGCGAAGGGCGAGAACATGCCCTGCTCCCCATAACCCATGCCTTCGAGACCCTTCTCGTTGGCAGAGGAACGGGAGGCGAAAATCAGTCCGTCCGTCAGGGAAGAGGCGGTGGGAGCGGCCGTGATGTCGCTAACGACCAGCTGGTAGTAGAACTGGTTGTTGCCGAAGGAGTCCGCGCTGCCGGCATACCAGCCGTTCAGTACACCGAAGAGGTTGCGTCCGGCCGCCTGGATCCAGTCGCCGCCGATGGCATTGCGCTGGTACTGGCCGCCGCCCATGTACCAATAATTCTCGCTGAGGTCGAAGACGGCACCTGGGGCATAGGAGAGATACTGGCGGAAATTGCCGGATACGCTCATGAACTTGACGTTGTCGGCGCCGGTCGCCTCGCCGTCGGTCGGAATCACGTTGGAACTCCACCAGGCGGAACCTTCATGGATGTCCGAGATGAAACGGGTGCTGACGGATTTGCCGTCGCGGATCGTGGCGAAGACGGCCTTGCCGGAGGTGGAGCTGGTGCCCAGGACGGCGTTTTTGGTAACGTCGCCCGCGACCTTCAGGTTGGAGAAGGCCCAGGCGGCACCGGCACCCCAGTTGTAGAATCCGGCCCATTCCTTCGAAGCGGGCGCGCTGCCGATCCCGTCGTTCCAGGTGAAGACCCGCACGGTGCCGTTCTCGCCGCTGCCGTCGCGCGTATCGACGAAGGTGGCCGCGACCAGGTGGTCGGCATCATCGTTGGCGATGGCCATAAAGTGCATGGTCCCGTCGATGCCCTCGGCCTCGAAATTGGAGGTATCCACGAAATCATCGCCGAGGAATTCGCCCGTAAAACGATTATAGACAGGCATTTTCGTGTAGTCCAGGGCATTGGACAGCACCAGGTAGTCGCCCACGACGGCCAGGGTGTAGTTGGCATTCAGGATCATGCCGTGAGGATCCGCCTGGGTGGCCTGGAAGCCGAAGAGCGGCTTGACCTGGATGGCCGGCAGCTCGAAGGGCTCCATCGTGTAGGTCATCTCGTTGGCATTGACGGTTATGAGATAGTATCCGTCAGCCGGGACGTCGATGTTGTTCTTGTCCGCGTCGCTGTAGCCGACGGCCAGGGTGCCGTCCTCAGCTCCCTTGACCAGGCAGGGCCACCAGACATTGGACTGTTTCTGGAGGGGGAAACGAAGTTCGCCTTCTGCCGTAAGCTTGCCGGACCAGGTGAAGATGCCGTCGCCGGAGGTGGAGAAGGCCTCCATGGCGTCCAGGCTCCAGCCCCACGCGGTGGAACTGCCCAGCAGATAGAGCTCGGTGATCTCGATTTTCTCATCCTTGATTTCCTCCTTGAGCTCGACCTTCATCGAAAGGGCTTCGCTGTCCTTCGCGTCAATGGTAATCAGATAGATGCCATGCACATCGACACGGAATTTGTTGTCCATCGAGTCGTCCGTACCCACGATGATGGCATAGGGGTCGTCCGAAGTGACGTCGCGCACCAGGCCGGGCCACCAGACATTGTCCTGCTTCTGCAGGAGGAATTTGAATTCGACGTTGGCCTTCAGTTCACCTTCCCAGGTGAAGACGCCGCCGTTGCCGGTCATGGCTTCCATGCCGGAGATGTTCCAGCCCCAGGACAGGGCTTCGCCGATGGGATAGATTTCCGTGATGGTCAGTTTGTCATCCGGGCTCTCGCTCGGATCATCGGAGACCACCGGCTCCTGGGACGGGTCCTTGGAGGTCTCATCCGTTTTGTCCGGAGCATTGGGTTCCGGAGTCTTGGTGCAGCTATATGCCCCGAACGTGAGGGCCAGCGCACTGAGGATAATCATTAATTTCTTCATATTCAAGTGTTTAATAATAAGATATTTCATAAGCGATTACGCCCAGGTTCATGGCCATGGCATAGACCTGGATGCGTTTTTCGGAACTCTTGGCCATGACTACGTCGCCGAACTGGCTCTTGTTGGGGGCGAAGGAGTTGGGTCCGAGAACCGTCTGGCCGTTCTCGAAGGCGAACGGCGACAGCATGCCCTGCACGCCATAGCCCATGCCCTCGCGGATGTTGTCATTCTCGCTGCTGCGCGAGGCGAAAATCAGTCCGTCGGTGAAGGAATTCTCGCCCGGGACGGCCGTGATGTCGCTGACGACCAGCTGGTAGTAGAACTGGTTGTTGGTGTAGGGGTCGGCGCTGCCGGCGTACCAGCCGTTCATCACGCCCAGCAGGCAGTGGTCTTCGGCCTGGATCCAGTCGCCGCCGATGGCATTGCGCTGGTACTGGCCGCCGCCCATGTACCAATACCCCGCCGTGTTGACGTCCTTCAGAGCGAAGATGGCGCCCGGGGCATAGGAGATATACTGGCGGAAGTTGCCGGATACGCTGATAAACTGCACGTCGTCCACGCCGGTGGCCTCGCCGCTGGTCGGAATCACGTTGGAACTCCACCAGGAGGACCCTTCGTGGATCTGGGTGCTGAAGCGGGTCGCTACGTTGGCCCCGTCACGGATCGTGGCGAAGACTGCCCGGCCGGAGGACGCGCTGGTGCCGATGACGGCATTCCCCGTCACGTCGCCCGCGACCTTCAGGTTGGAGAAGGCCCAGGCCGCGCCGGTGCCCCAGTGCCAGAAGCCGGCCCATTCCTTGGAAACAGGCGGGGCGTCGATGCCGTCGGGCCAGACGAAGATGCGGACGGTGCCGTTCTCGGTGTCGCTGCGGGTATCGACATAGGTGGCCGCGACCAGGTGGCCGGCGTCGTCGGAGGCGATGGCCCAGAACTGCATGTTGTCCGTCAGCTCTTCGGTGGCTAAGGTCGAGGTGTTGACCAGGTCGTCGCCCAGGTATTCGCCCGTAAAGCGGTTATAGACAGCCATTTTGGTATAATCGAACGCATTGGACAGGATCAGGTGATCCCCGACGACCGCCATGCTGCGGTTGGCGTCCAGCACCATACCGTGGGCATCCGCCTGGGTGGGCTGGAAGGCAAACAGCGGCTTGACCTTGCGCAGGCCCTCCAGGTGCTCGGGCACCTCATGGACAATTTGATAGACGCTGGTCACCTTGCCGCTGTGCGAGACGACCCGGAGCGCCCCGCCGACCGTCAGATCGACCAGCCCCGTAGCCGGGTCATAGGCATCGCTCTCGAAGGTCGCCCAGGCCGATACCTTGGGCCGGGCTTTCTCAAGATACGGCCGCGTGTCGTCGTCCAGGGGCAGGGTGAGGGTACCCTGCTTTCCTTCCGAAGGATGCACGATGGAATAGATGATATCCGGGTCTTCCAGGACCACGTCCAGCAGGACGGCCGCGTCGGATTTCACCAGATCCACGACGAAGGTGTACTCCTTGAGGGTGCCGTCGGCATAGGTCAGGATGGATTTGAAGCCGTCCGTCAGGTCTTTGTAACCGGACAGGGGCGGGTTGAAGGTCGCCCCCAGGGGGAGGCTCGCCATCAGCCGGATCTTGGTGATGTCCGGCATGATCGGCTCGGTATTGCTCAGGTAATAGGGAAGCGACAGGGTGATGACCCCGTTCTGCTCATCGACGGTGGCCGGATATTCCGTCATGCGGTCCGTGCCGACGAGGCCCTTGACGGTCAGCTTCATCACATTCTGGCTGTCTTCCCCGTCTGTCACCAGGTTGTATTCCGGCTTTTGGCAGCCGGCCAGGCAAAGCAGCGCCAGGAGCGCGTAAATAACTGTGTTTCTCATACTTGCTTAATCGGTCCATGTGCCACCCCAGACCGCGTTCTGTTCGCACAGTTTGTTGGTGGTCAGTTCGGAATAAGGAATGGGCCAGATGTTGTATTTGGCCGGGAAATGGCGGTCCTGCGTATCGCATTCGACCACCTCGTAGGAGAATCCGCCCGTAACCGGGGTCGCCTTGACCCCGTGCAGGCGTTTGCCGTCCAGCACTTCCTGGGCCTTGCCCCAGCGGACCAGGTCGAAGAAGCGGTGGCCTTCCAGGCCCAGCTCGCAGACGCGTTCCTTGTCCAGGTCCTTCTGGTAGTCGTCCCAGTTGTTCTTCTGGGGGGCTTCGTCCAGGCCGGCCCGGCCGCGGATGGCGTTCAGGTCGTCATAGGCCTTTTTCCACTGCTCCAGTCGGGCGTTGGCTTCGGAGCGGATGAGATAGATCTCGGCCAGGCGCATTTCCACCCAGTACTGTCCGCTGAGGATGGAGGTGTAGTTCATCGACGCGTCGTCGCTGACGAATTTGCGGAAGAGGTAGCCCGTGGTCGATTTGTGCTGGTTGTCCTGGCCTTCGCTCTTGTAGGTCATGAAGCCGTCCAGGCCTTCTTCATAGATCTCCAGGGTACGGCCCTTCCACTGGGCGCCGTTGTAGAGGATGGAGGCGTAGAAGCGGGGGTCGCGGTTGTCGAAGGGCTTGCCGCCGTAGCTGGCAAGGTTGTCCCAGTCGAAGGCCTGCCAGGTACCGCCGACCTTGATGTCGAAACGGGAGGCATATTCCTCCGTGGGCGTCGCGGCCGCGCCGACAGAGACGTTGTAGGGCTGGCCGTCGCCGGGCGGGCAGAAATAGGAATTGAAGTTGTGCTGCTTGCCCGTGGCGCCGCCCGTGCTCTGCGCAAAGAGGACAGGCAGGATCAGTTCCTTGTTCTGGAAGGAGGTGAAAATCTTGTAATAGTCGTTGTAGGTACTGCCCGCAAGCAACTGATACTGATTCAGTTCGAAGAGTTCGTCACAGGCATCGACCGCCTTCTGCCAGCGCTTGGCGTAGAGGTTGGCCCGGGCCTTCATGCCGATGGCCGCGCCCTTGGTGATGCGTCCGTAATCGGTGCCGGACCAGCTCAGCGGGAGGTCGGCCGCCGCCTTTTCATACTCGGAAATGATGAAGTCCCAGCATTGCTGCTCGGGCGTACGGGCCTTGGCCTTGTCCTCGGGTCCATCGACATGGTCCTCGCGGACACGCAGGATGACACCCCCGTGGCGGAGCACCAGCTCCTGGTAGGCGAAGGCGCGCAGGAAACGGGCCTCGGCCAGGCGGACTTTGACGATTTCCGGGTCTATGGCCTTGATATAGCCATAGTTATAGTCGAAGAAGAATTCGTTGATCTGGCGGATATAGCTGTACATGCCCCAGTTGGAGCGGAAGTTGCTTTCGGGCGTGATGATGTCGCTCTGGTAGAAGAACTTGTTCACGGTACCGCCGCCGGTGCCGTACCAGCTTTCCTTGACCAGGTCGGTCACGCAGTCGTCGAAGATATAGCCGGCGGAGATGTCCGCGTTGGCGTACAGCACGGCGTATAAGCTCTTGACATAGAGGTCCATGTGCTCCGGAGAATCATAGACGACCGTCTCGCTGTGCCAGCCGGTGGGGTCCAGCTCCAGCGGGTCCTTGCAGGCGAAGGTGCAGCTCAGGATGGCCGCGATATAGATGAGGTTTCTTGTTTTCATGGCCATACGGTTTAGAAGGTGATATCCAGGCCGAAGGTGACGGTGCGCTGCTGCGGGTAGTAGCCGGTGACCGCATTCGGACTTTCCGGATCCAGATACTTGAACTGCGTGAATGTCAACAGGTTGTTGCCCGTGACGGACAGGCGGATGTTCTGGATGTTGATCTTGCGGGTCCATTTGGACGGCAGGGTGTAACCCACGCTGACGTTCTTCAGCCGGAGGTAGGCGCCGTCGCGCATCCAGAAGTCGGAGACCCGGTAATTGTTGGCATAGGAGCCGCCGTTAACGGACAGGCGGGGATATTCGGCATCCGTATTGTCCGGGCGCCAGCTGTTCTCCACCAGGTAGAGCGGGGCGTTGTCATAGCCGGCATAGAAGGGCCGGGTCAGCGGGTTGGCGTCGGTCACGCCGTTCGCCCATTTGCCGAGCAGCATCTTGTCGCACAGGGCGCCGCCCTGGAACTGGATGTTGAAATCGAGGCCTTTCCAGTTCAGGTCCGCCTGCAGGGCATACATCAGCTCGGGCCGGATGTTCCGGCCGATCTGGACCATATCGTCGCCGTCGAGCTTGCCGTCACCGTTGATATCGACATATTTGATATCGCCGAGCTGGACATCCACGCCCTGCGGGGCGTTGTCCAGGTCTTCCTGGGTCTGGTACAGGCCGTCGGAACGATAGCCCCAGATGGCGCCGATGGAAGTGCCGATGGTGCTCTGCCAGGGCAGGACGTTGTCGGCTTCGGTCTTCTTCAGGATGCGGTTGCGGGCCCAGGAGACATTCCCGGCCAGGCGGTAATAGAAGTCCCCGACGCGGTGCTCGTGGCGTAGCGACAGCTCGAAGCCGCGGTTGTCGAACTTACCGTCGTTCTGGTTGGTCGGATAGTGCCCGCCCAGGGAGCCGGGATAGGCCGCGCCCAGGTTGTTGAGGATATCGTAAGTATATTTATAGAACCAGTCGAATTCCAGGCTCAGCAGGCCCTTCCAGGCGGAGAGTTCCATACCGATGTCATAGGTGCGGATGCGCTCCCATGTCAGGTCGTACCGCGGGTAGGAAACGGTGTTGTACAGGTTGGACTGGGCCGTCTGGCCGAAGGCGACGGCATTCTGGCTGGTGGTATAGCTCTTCCGGTACAGCCAGGGATTGACATTGTCGTTACCCACCTCGCCCAGGGAGCCGCGAAGCTTCAGCAGGTCGATGGCGGAAACGTTGTCCTTGAAGAAATCCTCGTTGGACACGACCCAGCCGGCGGAAACGGAGGGGAAGAAGCCCCAGCGGTGTTCCTTGGCGAATTTGTACGAGCCGTCGTAACGGGCGGCCACCTCCAGGAGGTATTTGTCGGCATAAGCGTAATTGATACGGCCCACATAGCCGGCGTAGGCGCTGATGCCGGAGGAGCTGGAAGATTTCAGGGTGGTGGGGTCGGCCTGGCTGATTTCCACGATGTCGAAGAAGCCGAACTTCATGCCGCCGCCTTCCAACTTCTTACTCCTCAACTGGTTAAGTTCATAGAGGAAGAGCGCGGACACTTCGTGGTCGCCGAATTTGCCGTTGTAGGAAATCTCGGGGCGGAGGATGGTTTGGAAAAAGCGTTCGTTGCCCATGGCCAGGTTGCCGGTCTCCAGGGCGTTGGAACACATCATGGGTTCGGGGTCGAAGGTTTTGGCCATGAAGTTCCAGGCCATGACCTTATAGCCGTATGCGAAGGTCTTGGAATCGATGTCCCGCAGGTCCCAGCTGTAGTTGAAGGCGGCTTTCAGGCCCTTCAGGAAGGGGAAGGAATACTCGGCCCGGGCCGCCGTCTCGACCTTGAGGGTCCGGGTCTTGGCATAGCCGCTGTTGGAAGCGCCATAGACCGCGTTCGCCACGAAGGCGCCGCTGGTGCGCATGCCGGACGTGGCCATGCCCTTGTACTGGGGCGCCGCGTCCATTTCGTAGGTCTGCGGAACGAAAGGCAGGGCGTACATCAGGCAGAACGGGACCGTGCCGCCGAGCTGGCCGTTGGCGAAGGACATCACGCCGGGCTGGTTGTAGTCCTGGACCATCAATCCGAGATTGAGGCTGATTTTCAGGTTCTTGGACGGCCGGGCATCGACGTTGGAACGCACGTTGGTCCGCTGGCTGTAGTGGTCTTCGAGGAAGCCGTTCTGGCGCTGGAAGGCGCCGCTGATGTAATAATTGACCTTGGAGGAGCCACCCGACACGGAAATGTTGTGCTGGTGGGTGAGCGTGGTGCGCAGCATGGGGTCGATCCAGCTGGTGTTCTCGATGCCGTCGCTGAGGTCCCCGTTGTTCACCTTGGCGATATCGGCCGCCGTGAAGAAGGGTACCGTGTCTTCCTGGGCGACGCCCGTGCTCATCTGGTCCATCTGGTAGCCGAGGTTGTAGTACTTCATGTACTGTTCGCCGCCAAGCATCTGGGGCAGGCGGGTCGGGCTGGAGAGGATCAGGCGGCCGGAATAGCTGACCGAGGCCGTGCCTTCGTCGCCGCGTCGGGTCGTGACCAGGATGACGCCGTTGGCGCCTTTCATGCCATAGACCGAGCAGGAAGCGGCATCCTTCAGGACGGAAATGCTTTCGATGTCGCCCGGGTTGAGGGTGTTCATATCCCGTTCGATGCCGTCCACGAGCACGAGCACGGTGCCGGCGTCGTTGTACGAGGAGTAGCCGCGGACGAGGATGGACACCTGGTCGGAGCCGGGCTGACCGAGGGACTGCTGGGTGATGAGACCGGGCAGTTTGCCCACCAGCGCCTGCGAGGTGTTGGTCACCGTCGCTTTCTTGAGTTCGGTCTGGGAGACGGCGGCCACGGAGCCTGTCAGATGGATCTTTTTCTGGGCGCCATAGCCCACGATGACCACCTCGTCGATGTAGTCGGTGTTGTTTTTCATCGTGACGTCGATGACGCTGCGGCCGGCGATGGGGACGACTTCGGTGTTCATACCCAGACAGGTGAACTCCAGTTCGCGCGCGCCTTCCGGAAGCCGGAGGGTCCAGGAGCCGGCGGAGTTTGTCATGGTGCCGGTGCGGGTCCCTTTGACGACGACGCCTACCCCGGGGAGGGGCGCTCCGTCTTCATCCGTTACGGTTCCTTTCACCGTCTGTTGTGCCCATAGGGCGGAAGGAAGCAAGAGCATCAGGGCAAGCATCCAGGCAAACACCGCATGCCTCTTGCCATGAAGTTCCTGATGTTGTGATACCATGGTTGATTATAATTAGTGGTTATCTGTATATCCTCGTAAAAGTAGGAATTTTTGCGGAAAAATGAAAAGGCGGGACATATTTTTTTATAAAAAAATCCCTCCGTCCGGGGAGACTTCAAAGGATCCGCTTGTCAGACAATGGTTTTTACAGAGCCTCCCATAATCAGGGAGGGCGCCAGACGAAGCTGGGTGGCGCTTCGCCTCTGGACGCCGAGCGAATCCAGCAGAAGCTTTGAAGCCAGCCTTGCCATATCCTCGACAGGCTGGCTTATCCTGGTTATGACAGGCGTCATGTAGTCCATATAGAGATTGTCGTCGAAGGTGATGAGCGAGATGTCGCCGGGAATCCTCAGTGCGGATTCCCTGATTGCCTTCATTGCGCCTAGCAATATGGTGTTGCTGAGGGCGAAAATCGCTGTCGGCGGGTCTCCACATCCGAGCAGCAGCTTGGTCTCGAGATATCCGTTCCGGATGGAAAAGTCGTTCCCGACTGTGCGTATTTCATCGCCCGCCCCGCCGGAGCGCATTGCATCCACATAGCCTTTCACCCTTTCCCTGTTGGGCATGGAGGTCGTGGCCCCCTGGATGCAGGCTATCTTCCTGTGCCCTGCCGCAAGCAGGTGCCTGGTGGCAAGAAGGCTGCCCTGGTAGTTGTTTGTCGTGACATATGACAGCGGTGTGCCTTCATAGAAGCGGTCTATAAGGACTACCGGCAGGCTCTCACCCACCTTCTCCATCACGGTGCCGTCCGTTCCGCAGGGCACGGCGATTATCCCTTCCACCTGCCTGGAAACCATGGTTTTGACGCTCTCGACGAGATGGGCCTCATCCTCCATGGTATCCACGACGATGGTCGTGTAGCGATTGCTATACATTTCCGATATCACCACCGAAGCCATGTCGGCGAAAAAGGGGTTGGATACTGACGGGAGAAGAAGTGCTACCAGACCCGACCTTACATTGCGCAACTTTTGCGCAACGGAAAAAGGCATATAACCCGAGCGCCTTACTTCTTTCATGACAGTTTCTTCCGCCAGTTTGCTTATACGGTATTGTGAGGCTTTCCCATTGATTATACGCGATATAGTGGCTGGAGAATAGCCTGTTGCTTCCGAAAGTGTCCTTAGAGTTTCCGATTTCATAGCAATTCGTATTTTGCGCAACAAATTTAATAAATTGCGTATAAATATTGGCATTTGTCAGGCAAGTTTTCGAAAAAAAAGTACAGCGAAGGCCAAAGAGGAGCTATATTCGTGCTATTATAACACAAACCATATGACACGCAAGATACTAGTAGTCGGTAGCAGTAACACCGACATGACAGTGAAGACAAAGGCGCTCCCGCTGCCCGGAGAGACCGTCCTCGGAGGCGAATTCACTATGGGCGGAGGCGGAAAAGGCGCCAACCAGGCGGTAGCGGCCATCAGGCTCGGCGGAGACGTTTCCTTCTTCTGCAAGGTAGGCAACGACATCTTCGGAGACAACAGCCTCCGCAGCTATGAGGCCGAAGGACTGGATATCAGCCTGGTGCGCCGTTCCCGGAAACCTTCCGGAGTCGCCCTCATATCCGTGGACGATAACGCCGAGAACTGCATCGTGGTCGCCTCGGGAGCGAACGGAGACGTAACTACCGAAGACATAGAGGCGTTAAGGCCGGCCCTCGAGCAGTGCGAAATCCTCCTTCTACAGCTCGAAATTCCCGTTCCAGCAGTTTGCAAGGCTGCCGAAATCGCTTTCAAGGCAGGGGCCAGGGTAATACTCAACCCAGCACCTGCCTGCGACCTTCCTCAGGAGATATTCCGCTACATCAGCCTTTTTATCCCCAACGAGACCGAACTCGCAAGGTACAGCGGCATCGAAGTGAAAGATGTAGCCGGCGCTGAAGCCGCTGCAAGGATAATGAAGGGCAAGGGGGTCAAGGACCTCATCATCACTATGGGAAGCAAGGGCTCGCTGATAGTCACGGACGAAGTCTGCTGCATGGTGGAAGCCTGCAAGGTCAAGGCGGTGGACACCACCGCTGCAGGAGACACCTACTGCGGCGCCCTTTGCGTCGCCCTGTCCGAAGGCAAATCGCTTGAAGAAGCCGCCCGTTTCGCCACGAAGGCTTCGGCCATCACCGTCCAGAGGATGGGTGCCCAGGCCTCCATCCCTTACCGCAAGGAGATAATTTAATAAATTGATAACCAATAAATTAAAATAGCCATGTTCATCGTTCACAGTTACACTCTGGCAGTCATATTCTGCTTTGTCACCATGCTATGTTGGGGTTCCTGGGGCAACACCCAGAAACTCGCCGCAAAGAGTTGGAGATACGAACTGTTCTATTGGGACTACGTCATAGGAATGGTCCTCTTCGCACTTATCCTTTGCTTCACTATGGGAAGCATCGGCAGCGAGGGACGTCCCTTCCTGCAGGACCTCGCCCAGGCAAGCCTTGCCAGTATGGGCTGGGTAGCCCTGGGAGGTATTATTTTCAATGCCTCCAATATCCTTCTCTCCGCTTCCACCTCCCTCGCCGGCATGTCCGTGGCATTCCCTCTGGGAGTAGGCCTGGCGCTGGTTCTGGGTGTGTTCTTCAACTATTTCGGCGGAGTGTCCAAGGGTGATCCCGTCCTTCTTTTCCTGGGGGTCGCCCTGGTGGTGATAGCTGTGATCTGCAATGGAATCGCTTCCGGCAAGAAGGCCGATTCCGGCCAGGCCGACAAAGCTGCCGCGAAGAAAGGCCTTATACTTGCCGTATGCGCCGGCGTGCTTATGTCACTGTTCTTCTTCCTCGTGCAGAAGGGTATGGACGGCGAGAATTTCTCCAACCCCGCCCCCGGCAAGGTCACCCCTTACACCGCGATCTTCATCTTCTCCATCGGCGTGCTGCTCAGCAACTTCTGCTTCAACACCCTGGTGATGCGCAAGCCTTTCGTGGGCGAGCCAGTCACATATAAGCAGTATTTCGCCGGCAACGCCAAGACTCACCTCGTGGGTATGCTCGGCGGAGCCATATGGTGCCTCGGTACCGCCTTCAGCTACATCGCTTCGGGCAAGGCGGGTGCCGCCGTTTCATATGCACTCGGCCAGGGAGCGCCCATGATCGCCGCCATCTGGGGCGTGTTCGTGTGGAAAGAATTCAAGGGCTCCGACAAGAAGGTATATGGCCTCCTCGCACTTATGTTCGCCCTGTTCATCGCAGGTCTGGCATGCATAGTGGTCGCCGGAAACAACTAATATTGAACCATATGAAATATTTGTCAAAAATATCGGCCTGCCTCGTGCTGCTGTGCGTATGCCTCAGCGCATTCGCCCAGGGGCGCATTACGGGCAAGGTCGTCGATGAAAAGGGAGAAGTCCTGGCGGGCGCTTCCCTTGTGACGGGAAGCGGCACATATGCCCTCTCCGACGAGAAGGGCAATTTCACCCTCAATGCCAAAAAAGGCGACACCGTTACGGTCTCTTTCCTTGGCTATGAGGATTTCGTATTCACCGTCGGCGATGCGACGTCTTATCCCGTCAATATGACCCCTTCGGCCGCTACTGTGCTTAACGAAGCGGTAGCAATCGGTTACGGCACCACCACCAAGAAGGAGGTTACCGGTTCCGTGACGAGCCTTCGCGGCGACGACTTCGACAAGGGAGCCTTCCTCAGCCCGGCCGGAATGCTGCAAGGCAAGGTGGCCGGTCTGACCATCACCAACCCCAACGGAGCCGACCCCAACGGTTCATTCGAAATCCTGCTGCGAGGCACCAACACCCTCAGCGCGGGCCAGGGACCTCTGATCATAATCGACGGCGTGGTGGACGCCGACCTTAGCAGCATAAACTTCCAGGAAGTAGAATCTATGGACGTGCTGAAGGATGGTTCCGCAGCCGCAATATACGGTACCAGGGGAACCAACGGCGTCATAATCATCACCACCAAAAGGGCCAGCGCAGGACGCACCACCCTCGAATATGACGGCCAGGTTTCCGTCCAGACCATATTGTCCAGGGCCGTTCCCCTGACCGCATCCCAGTTCCGCGATGCCGTTGAAGTCCACGTGAGCGGTCCCGAGGCTTACCTGTATGGAGCCGAGACCGACTGGTTCAAGGAAATAACCCGCACTCCGATAAGCCATCGCCACAGCCTGGCCATCGCCGGAGGCAGCCAGAAATTCTCGCACCGCACCGTCCTCAACATAGAGCAGAACCAGGGTGTGCTGAAGAGGAATGACGCCAACAAATACCTCTTCAAGAGCAACATACACCAGGACGCTATAGAGGGATGGCTGACCATGGACTACAATATAACCTACGGCAAACGCAAATACAACGGCACCCGCCAGGGTCTGTTCCGCCAGGCGTTCTTCCACAACCCTACGGAGCCCGTCTATGACAAGAACGACGTCGACAACGGAGGTTATTTCACCATATCCGCCATGGACTACTACAACCCCGTGGCTATGCTGAACGAGCGCACCGGAGAGACAGATATCGACCTTATAGGCGTAAACGGGCGCGCCACCCTCAACATCAAACCAGTGAAGGGTCTCAAGTGGGACAATTTCGTAAGCTTCAACAGCGAACGCTATGAAAGCCGCGACTACAAGACGCGCTTCTATCCCGGCGAAACCGGAAAGAAGGGAGTCGCCGAGATAAGCAACTCCACCGGAAGCAATCTCCAGTATGAGAGCACGTTGCAGTATTCCAACACCTTCGGAGACCATTCCCTGCAGGCCATCCTGGGCTACACCTGGCAGGAAAGGAACGACCGTTATTCCTTTATGGACAACTACAGTTTCGACACTGACCGTTTCGGCACCGACAACATAGGTTCCGGATATGCCCTCCAGGACGGTATGGCGGAAATGGATTCCGAACGCAGCAGAAGCCGTTATATCGCCTTCTTCGGGCGCGTCCTTTACAACTATGCCGACCGCTATCTCTTCTCCGTCTCCCTGCGCCGCGACGGTTCTTCCCGTTTCGGCAAGGACAACAAATGGGGATGGTTCCCTGCAGTGAGCGCCGGCTGGCGCATCAGCCAGGAGCCTTTCATGAAGGATGTCAAATGGCTCGACGAGCTGAAGCTCAGGGCCGGATTCGGAGTAACCGGCAACCAGGACTTCAGCGACTACCAGTCCCTGCTGCTGATGGCCGCGAAGGGCAAGTATTATTCGGGGGGCAAATGGTACAACACCTATGTGCCCGCCAACAACGCCAACCCTAACCTCGGCTGGGAGAAAAAATCCGAGTTCAACGTCGGTATAGACTGGTCGGTACTCAACGGACGCATCAGCGGTACGGTGGATTATTACTACCGCCTCACGACCGACCTCCTGTACCATTACGCCGTTCCGGTTCCTCCATATGACTACAAAACCCTGTTCACCAACGTAGGTTCCATAAGCAACAGCGGTATAGAGTTCACCCTCAATGCCATACCGGTCAAGACCCAGAATTTCGAATGGAACACGACCCTCATCCTTTCGCACAACGCCAACAAACTCGTCAAGTTCACGAACGAAGAGTTCAAGGATGAGGACTACCGCATAGGATGGGTGAACACTCCTCTGGGCGCATATACCCAGCGCCTGATGGAAGGCAAGAGCCTCGGCTGTTTCTATGGTCCTATTTATCAGGGAGTTGACGAAGTCGGTAATGCAGTCATCTCCTCGGATGATGAGAACCAGTGGGTGTTCCTCGGCAGCGCCTTCCCCGTCTTGGACCTGGGATGGAGCAACAGCCTCCGCTACGGAAGGTTCAGTCTCAGCGCCACCCTCAGGGCCTCGATAGGGGGAAAGGTGCTCAACCAGATGAGGGGCGTCTATGAGAACCTCACGAACCTGGGCCTGCAGAATATCCAGAACACCTGGCTCGGCGAACAGAACTTCACGGGCAGCGTGGTGTACTCTTCCAAATATCTGGAGAACGCCACCTATCTAAAGCTGGACAACGTGTCCTTCGCCTACGATGTCCCGATGGACAACAAGTACCTCAAGGGACTGCGCCTGTACGCAACCGCACAGAACGTATTCATCCTGACAGGTTACAGCGGAGTCGATCCCGAGGTCTCCCTCGGCGGTCTGGCGCCCGGCATAGCTCCTCTTACCTACTACCCCCGCACAAGGGTATTCACTTTCGGCGCATCACTCACTTTCTAATATGGCCGCAATATGAAAAAGATACTTATACTTATCGTGATGACGATGCTGGCTATGCCCGCCTGCACCAACCTTGACGAGACCATTTTCTCCCAGCTGCCCAAAGAGGAGTTCTTCAACGACGAAAGCCAGCTGAAAATATACAGTGCACGTCCCTACACCCTTCTGCAGAACTGGGCGGTGGAACAGAGCATGTGGACCATGGTCCTGCAGCTCGGCAACGAGATGGCGGTCCCCCGTTCCTACAACGGAAGCTGGACCGAACCCCGCTACCGCGAGCTCCAGACCCACCGCATGCAGACCAACAACAAACTCATCCGCACTTCGTGGGAATTCTGCTTCAACGTGATTGCCGGCTGCAACGACGTCATCTACGAGGTCGAGCATAACGGGCAGATGAACGACGCGAAGAAAGGCATAATCGCCGAAATGAAGACCCTCAGGGCATACGCCTATATGATGGCCGTCGATTGCTGGGGCAACGTCCCTTATTCTGTGGACAAATCCCAGACTGGATATCCTGAAATGAAGGACAGGGTTTTTATGTTCGATTTCATCGTAAAGGAGCTTAAGGATAATATTGATTACCTGCCTGAAAAACCTTCCGCCACGACGTATGGAAAGGCTACCCGGGACATGGCCCGTTTCTTACTGGCAAAGATGTACCTCAATGCCAAGGTGTGGATAGGCCAGGAGATGTGGGCCGAGGCCGCTGAGCAGTGCAAGGCCATTATGGAAAGCGGCAACTACAAGCTCACCAACACCTACAAGGAGAACTTCTCCGTCCACAATGAGAAGTCCAGCGAATCCATCTTCGCAATCCCTTACAGCACAGGTATCACCACTTCGGACCGCAATGCCTTCTACGTGTGGTGCTTCACCCTGAACGCGGACACGGAGAAGATATGGAACGTGAGCGGCACCTGGAACGGTTCTTTCATAGGCCAGCCCGATTTCATGGCCACCTATGACCCCGCCGACAAGCGCAAGAGCGACTCCTGGCTTTTCGGACAGGTATATGACCTCAACGGCAATCCCTGGAAGATATCCATAGGTGTCAACCGTAAGGGAGAGCCCGTCTACCAGGATTATGTCCTCGAAGACATAAACATAGACGAAGAGAAATACACCAAGGGCCTTGCCAGGAAGGACGGAGCCCGCATCATAAAGTGGGAATACCAGACCGACGGCAGCCAGACCGGATACAGCGTAAGCATGGAGAATGATTTCATCACTATGAGGTATTCGGATGTGGTCCTGATGTATGTGGAGTGCCTCATCAGGCAGGGCAAGCCAGGCGATGCCGCAGCCGTGCCCGAGTTCCAGCAGATCCGCACCCGCGCCGGCCTTGCGCCTATGACTGCGACCGAGCTCACCCTCGACAACTTCCTGATCGAGCGTCAGCACGAGCTCTGTCTCGAAGGATGGGTAAGGCAGGATCTCATACGTTTCGGAAAATATCTGGACAAGTGGTGGTGCAAAGATGCCGGAGACGAGCATGAACTGCTGCTGCCTATCCCCGAGGAAATGCGCGGTGCCAACCCCAACCTCGTGCAGAACCCCGGCTATTCCAGCCCCAACGACATAGAGTAATGAAAAGGATATTGTTTTTGGCAGTCCTGCTGCTGACCCTGTCATGCGGCGGCTCCTACAAGGAAATCACCCGCACCGAGCTCAAGGACAAGATAGCCGGAGCGTGGATAGGCCAGATGGTGGGCAACATCTACGGACTTGAATACGAAAACAAGTTCGTGGATGAGCCCGGGGAAGGCCCCTTCGTGTGGAACAAGGCCGTGCGCAAGATGACGGCCGTCGATGGAGCTTTCTCCGACGACGACACAGACGTGGAGTACCTCTACCTGATGATGATGGAAAAGTATGGGACAGACCCCACGTACGCCCAGGTAAAGGAAGGGTGGATGTACCACATCCGCGACAGGGTATGGCTGGCCAACAGGGCCGCCCTCGGCCTGATGCACCATGGCCTCACCCCGCCTTTCACGGGAGACAAGCACTATAATCCGCACTGGTTCCAGATTGATCCTCAGTTGATTAACGAGATATGGGCATACACCGCCCCCGGAATGCCCGCATACGCTGCCGGCATATCCGAATGGGCCGCCCGCATCACGTCCGACGACTGGGCGACGTCCCCTACCGTCGTATATGGCGCTATGTATTCCGAGGCGTTTTTCGAGAAGGACATCCCCACCCTCATCCGCCACGCGAAGGAGTATCTGCCCAAAGGGGACAGGTTCCGCGCCATCATCGACGAATGCATCGACCTTCACAGACGCAATCCCGACGACTGGAAGGCCTCCCGCAAAGTGATAGCCGACGAGTTGTACTTCAATGAGCCTGATGCCACCAAGGCCATATGGAACGCCGACCTCAACGGCGCTATGGGCATACTCTCCCTGCTCTATGGAGACGGCGACATCGAGAAGACCCTCAACATAGGCTGCGCACTCGGCTTCGACTGCGACAACCAGACGGCCACCATCTGCGGCCTGCTCGGAGTCATCGGTGGGGTCGGTTCCGTACCCCTGGACAGGAGCATGCCTTTCGAGCACTGGACCAAACCCTTCAATGACAGATATATAAACGTCACCAGGTACGATATGCCCGATGCCTCGATAGAGGACCTCATCGAAAGGACGGTCGTGCTTGCCGAAAAGGTCATCCTTGCCCGGGGAGGAAAGGTCCGCCAGGAGAACGGAGAGACCATCTACAGCATCAACACTAAAGCCATATTCCACGCACCCCTGGAGTTCTGCACTGGCCCTCAGCCAAGGATAGTGTCCGGCGAGCAGGTGGACTACGACTTTGCGTGCGTGACCAACAGGAATTATTCCTGGAGCCTTGCCTCAGGCACCCTGCCGGAAGGACTGAAACTCACCGGAAGCCGCTTGAGCGGGGTTGCCGGCACACCGGGGGATTATTCCATCACCCTGAGCCTCAGCAACGGAGAAACCACCCTGAGCAAGGAATTCAACCTCGTGGTGAGGGGTCGCAACCTCGCGCCTGAAGCGGCCGAGATACTCGCCCTCTCCCGCACCACGGACAACGCCACCCTGGATTCCTGCTGGACCACCATAGGCAAGTCCTACCGCGCCCCCGGCGTGGAAGTCATAAACGACGGCATACTGGAAGGCCCCGGAGCTTCTTTCTACTCCCTCTCGGAGAAGAGCAACGCCCCCAAGGCGGATTACTTCGGATACCGCTGGGACAAGCCGGTGACTGTCAATATGGCCGCTTTCCACTACGGAACCCTGGAAGAATTCGGAGGATGGTACAGCGATATGCATCTTGAGTATATGGACGAAACCGGCGGGTGGCAGCGCATAGAAGCCACCGTCTCCCCGGCCTTCCCCGAGAGCGACGCCGTCTTCATCCAGCCCCACAACGGTGAATTCCTCTTCCGTTTCGCCCCCGTCACCACCACCGCGATGCGCATAATAGGCAATGACAAGGTGGAGGTGCATTGGCACAAATACACCAAGGACGTATCGTCTTTCATATCCATAACGGAGCTGCAATTCTATGAAGCACAGTAAGTTGATAGCCACCCTCCTGCTCCTGGCATCCTGCTCGGGAGCAAAGGACGTCCCTTCGGAAGTGACTCTTTCCAGGGACGCGCTGATGGACAAGATAATGGGAGGATGGGCAGGACAGACCATCGGAGTCGTGTATGGGGCTCCCACGGAGTTCAAATACTGCGGGACCCTCATTCCCGACCAGCAGCCCATCTCCTGGGGAGAAGGCTATGTCAAGCACTGGTGGGACCGCAAGCCCGGCCTTTTTGACGACATCTACAACGACCTCACCTTCGCCGAGGCTTTCGAACAGATGGGGCTGGATACGTGCAGCGACTCGCTGGCCCTGCGCTTTGCCTACGCCCCTTACCATCTGGCTCACGCCAACCAGGCCGGCCGTTACAATATCCGGCAGGGCATAATGCCCCCTGAATCAGGACATTGGCTCAACAACCCCCACGCCGACGACCTGGATTTCCAGATCGAGGCCGACTTCATAGGCCTGATGTCGCCCGGCATGATCCCCCAATCCCTTGAAATAGCTCAGAGGGTCGGGCATATCATGAACAGCGGGGACGGTTTCTACGGAGGAGCCTTCGTGGCGGGCCTCTACAGTGCCGCTTTCGTCGAGAATGACCCTGCAAAGATTCTGGACATGGCCCTGGAAGGCATCCCGCAGGAGAGCACCTTCTGGCAGTGCGTCAATGACGTCCGTCTCCTTCACAAGCGCTACCCTTCCGACTGGAAACAAAGCTGGTTCGAACTGCTGAAGAAGTGGGGCAACGATTTCGGCTGTCCCAAGGGTGTTTACCTGAGTTTCGACATCGATGCCAAGATCAACTCGGCATATGTGGCCATGGGCCTTCTGTATGGCGGCGGCGACTTCGGGAAATCCCTTGAAATCGCCACCCGCTGCGGGCAGGATTCAGACTGCAACCCGGCCACCGTGGGAGGTGTCCTCGGCGTGGCCCTGGGACTCAGAGGCATTCCGGAGTTCTGGAAGACTCCTGTGATGGAAATCTGGGACCTGGACTTCGAAGGCACCGATGTCTCCCTTGCCAAAGGGGCTCAATATTCTTTCCGTCAGGCACTCCAGCTGATAGAGAAGAACGGCGGAAAGGTCGGCGAAACCCAGGTGACCATCCCTGTCACGAAGCCGCAGGTGCTGCCTCTCGAGCAGAACTTTACGGGCACCTGGCCTGTTTACCGCGACCAGAAAGACGCCTGGATGGAGAAGGAATATGAGTTCGATTTCAGCGGAAACGGCTTCGTCATATGGGGCAACCTCGTATGTCTGCGCGGGATAAGCGCTGACTACGCTTCGAGGGTTTCCAAGAAACATGTGGGCAGCGAAGTGTTCGCCCTTGCCGAAGAGAATGACGACTATGTGGCCGAGATAGAAGTGTGGATAGACGGGGAGCTCGACCAGGTGTCCATCCTTCCAATGAGGGGCACATCCCGCAAACTTGAGCCCGCCTGGAAATATCTCCTCCCCGAGGGAAGGCATAAGGTCAGGATGGTGTGGCGCAACCCCGATCCATCCACCTACCTTCTGAGAATCAACGCAATTCAGTATTACAGTTCCGTATGCAACACGGACACATATTACCACAACTGATATGAGAAAGAGCATCATAACAGTCCTTGTGCTGCTGGGAGCGTTGTCCTGCTCCAAGGCCCCTTCCATACCCTACGGTTCCCAGGTGGAACTCTCCTCCGCCGTCCTTATGGACAAGATCAAGGGCGGATGGTACGGACAGACCATCGGCTGCACCTACGGAGGCCCTACTGAATTCAAATACAAGGGCGGGCTCATCCCGGAAGATATCCCCATCCCCTGGTATGACGACTATATCTATGACACCTTCATCGAGGACCCCGGCCTGTATGACGACGTCTATATGGACCTGACCTTCCTGGAGATTATGGTGAACAACGGTCTGGACGCGCCTACGGAACTGTATGCCAACGCCTTCGCCAATGCCGACTACAAGCTCTGGCACGCCAATCAGGCCGCCCGCTACAATATACTCAACGGCCGCGGCGCACCTGATTCTGGTTTCTGGAAGTATAATCCGCACGCTGACGACATCGACTTCCAGATCGAAGCTGACTTCATAGGTATGCTGTATCCCGGAAGGGTCAACGACGCCGTAGAGGTCTGCGACAGGATAGGACATATAATGAACTACGGTGACGGATGGTATGGCGGCGTTTTCATCAGCGCCCTGTACAGCCTGGCCTACGTCTGCACGGACATCCCCCTTCTGGTCAGCGAGGCCCTGAAAACCATCCCCGAAGGCACCAAGTTCCACAGCACCATCGCCGATGTCATCAAATATCACAGGCAATATCCCGGCAACTGGCAGCAATGCTGGTTTGAAGTCACCAACCGACATGCCAATGACATAGGCTGCCCCGAGGGGGTATGGAACGGATTCAACATAGACGCCACCATCAATGCGGCATTCGTGGTCATCGGCCTGCTGTACGGCGAAGGCGATTTTGCGAAGACTATGGACATTTCCACCCGCTGCGGCAATGATTCCGACTGCAACCCGGCTTCCGCGGCAGGAATCCTTGGCGTGATGTATGGTTATGATGCTATCCCCGAGTATTGGAAGAAAGGAGCCGAACGCATCAAAGACATCCCTTTCCCCTACACCAGCCTCAGCCTCGAGCAGGTGTGCAAGGCTAACCTGGACCTGATTTTCAAGGCCACGGGGCAGGCGGAATGCAACGGTACGGACGGAAAATGCATCTTAATTGTGCAGGAGCCCCAGACCGTGCGTTACGAGCAATGCTTCGAAGGTATAACCCCTGTAGAAAAACGTGTATTGAAGAAAGCATTCACAGACCAGGTTGAACTTGCCTTCAACGGCTGCGGGGTAGTGGTTGAAGGAAGCGTAAGGAAGACCGGACACGCCGACGACAGCTACACAGCCTCCATCACGGCCCTCGTGGACGGAAAGGTTGTGGAGACTTTCCGTATGCCCATAGATTACATCAAACGTAAATATGAGATTTTCTCCGGATATGATTTCGGCAGCGGAAAGCACGTGCTGACCCTCCGGTTGGAGAATCCTCATCCGGATTACGATATATACGCATCCGAAATGGTAGTGTACGACGCAAAATGAGAAGACTCAGATTCATATTGCCCCTGGCGGCCATAGCGCTTGCAGCCTCGTGCGGCTGCGGCAAGGCTGCATCATCGGAGGGCGACCCCTCCTCCGAAGTGAAGGAACCTTCCGGGGAAGTTCCCTCCTCCGAGCCTTCACAGGAGCCCTCGGAGCAGCCTGCAGCCTTCACCAGATACAATAAAGACCTGGTGATTCACAGCGATTTGCTGGATACCGACCTGAAGTATTCGGTCTATCTGCCTGCAGGATATGAGGAAAACACGTCCGAGAGGTATCCCGTCGTATATATGCTGCATGGATACGGAGACGACAACAATTCCTGGAACGGAGACTGGCTTCACGCCTCCGACAAGATAAAGACCCTCGAAAGCAGCGGCCTGCGGGATATGATCTACGTCTATCCTACCGGCTTTCAGGGCTATTACGTGAACAAGTATGACGGGTCCTTCAACTATATGGATATGTTCGTCCGGGAATTCATACCCCACATAGACGCAACCCTGCGCACCGTGGCCGACAAACAGCACCGGTGCATAACAGGATACTCGATGGGAGGTTTCGGCGCTTATGTTCTGGCCGCGAAGCACCCGGAGATGTTCCTTTGCAGCGCTCCGCTCTCAATGTCCTTCAGGACTGACCAGCAGTACAAGACGGAAGGGTCCGGATGGCGCAGCCAGTGGGGAAGCCTTTTCGGAGGCAAGGATGAAAAGGGTGAAGGCCGTCTGACCGACTATTACAAGGACCATTGCCCCTACTACGTGTTCAACGACTCCAACAGGGAAGGGCTCGAAACGGTGAAATGGTATTTCACCTGCGGAGACGACGAAGAGCAGCTCCTGATTGCCGGAGATTCCCTGCACGTTGTAATGCGCGACAGGCATTTCGCGCACGAATACAGGGTCGGCAACGGAGGGCACACTTCAACATACTGGATGAACGCGCTGTCGGAAGTCCTCCCGATGTTCGCCTACTATATGGATGGAGGAGAAAAATGGCCTGGAAAGGATATAAAGGACCCTGAAGTGCCTTCAGTCTCGCTGAATGCAGACGGAGCCTTCCTGTCTGAGACCTTCTCGGAGAACGGCACCCTGGTGTTCGTCGCCTTCAAGGATGCCGACGGTCAGGCCCTTGTCTCCGAGCTCAGCCGCGCGGCATCATCCAAGGACTGCGCCCTGCTGCCCTGCGACCTCGGGGTAATGTCCCTGGAGGACTGGATCACCCGCTACACCGCCTCCTGCAAGGGCTCGAAGTCCCAAGCTTTCGGCTTGGCCGAAGCGGCGGCGGAAGTGTTTGCAAAGAAGGACAGCTTCGACAAGATGTATTTCGTGGCCCCCGGCCTCGGGGAAGATCCCATTACGGAAAAAGGACAGAAATACGTAATACTGAACACTGACGACGGTCCGAACTACAAAGACACCGGAGCGCTGTATGCCTCCTGCAAGCGCAGCGGCGCCTCCTTCGATTACAGAGTTATAAAGGGCACGGGCGATTTCGCCAAAGATGCCCTCCGATGCATAGAAACCTACAAATCATTATTCACTTTTTAACCAACAAACATTATGAAAAAAGTTTTATCATTTCTCGCTGCCGCAGCTATCCTTATGACAGGCTGCAGCAAGAACAATCAGCAGGAAGTCATCAAACCTTCCGCAGATCCTTCATCGAATCCTAGTGAAGAGCCTTCAGACAATCCTTCCTCCGACCCTTCTGCAGAGCCTACAACCATCGAGAAGGTTGTCAAGACCGCTTATATCGAGGCAGTCGTCGAATGGCTTGAGGAGAACGATTGGAAAGCCCAGAAGACCGGTGAGACCAAGTGGGAATTCGTCTATGATGACTACGGCCGTATTTTCAAACTTACGACCTCAGACAAGGAGCACAGCTACATCTTCGACTATGATGACGACTACAAGGGCTGCGATGTCATAACCGAGGATAACGACGAAATCGTCAAGTATCGTCTGGAACTCAATGACAAGCTCCTCTGCACCAAGATGACGGACCATACCGCAGATCCCGCAGAGGTCTGGACCTATGAGTACAATGCCGACGGCTATCAGACAAAGGCCAGCAAGGACGGCTCGGTCAAGACCGAATATGTAATCCAGAACGGCAACATCTTCACCTGGAGCCGTGACGGAAGCCGCTTCAAAGAGCACAAGTACAACAGCACCGACAACGTAGCCGACCTCCACACCTCCTATTCCGAGGATGCCGGCCTGAGCCGTCTCTTCTACGAGACCGGTCTCTTCGGCAGGGGCTCAGCTAAGGTTTGCACCGAGGCCAAGTGGCAGGACAGGGACACCAAAGCTACCTACGAGTATGAATTCGACGAGGCCACCGGCGGTATCATCCACGAGACCAAGTACTATGGTGGTGACTACGATTTCGAAGTCGGCTTCGAAGTCGCCAAGAAGACCTTCAAGCAGTAATTATCCGGTAATCCGGATTGGGAAGGAGCCCGGCGCGTGCCGGGCTCCTTTTTTCGTTCCGATGTTAAACGAAAAGAGGCGCCATTCCTGGTGCCTCTCAGAGCGGAAAACGAGACTCGTGCCTCGCGACTTGAACGGCCATCTTTAATTATTAAGACGACTTCTGCGGACTTCAAATACAACCCCGATCATGGCCGGAACGGGATTATTTAATTTTGGATTATTTAATTTTGCATAATTCAATCCTAAATATTATCTTTGCCCAAAACAAGAAACGATGCTGCAGCCGAATCCATTCATCATTACCGCCGATTACTACGGCCCTGAGTATTTCTGTGACAGGCAGGCCGAGACGGAAGCCTTGGAAAGCAATATCGCAAACGGGCGGAACACGGTGCTGATTTC